>Ga0307432_1002398_pt1 | contig 10278 bp, 3 predicted proteins | sample SalMarWE160150MG_FD_202158 | JGI IMG/M metagenome (GOLD analysis project Ga0307432, IMG submission 202158) | Salt marsh sediment microbial communities from the Plum Island Ecosystem LTER, Massachusetts, United States - WE1603-150 | ecosystem: Environmental > Aquatic > Marine > Intertidal zone >...
ATATTGCCAATCGTGAAGTTCCCACCGCTATCAGTGCTGGTATGTGTCTTCATTGTCACATTCTCATTCTGCGTCCCAGGGGCGAAGAACCTCACCGTGACATTCGTTGCCGGCAGTCCTTGAAGGTTAACATGCCCCTCCAGGGTGGCACCGGTCAGAATCAATGGCAACCAATCCCCACCATTCGCTATATTTCCGGTACAATTATACGGAAGCTCGGTATCCCCAAAGCCATCTCCGTTGGTATCATTCCCGGTATAATCCGACCAGTAGTTGCCGCCAATATACGGCCCGCCGCCGATGTTCGGGCCAGTAGTATTCGTGGTATTCCAGGTGTTCGCTCCATTATCCCAGGCGTTATTCGTGTTGCTGAAGTAGTTGTTGTAGATGGTGTTGTTGCTCGAAGAAGACAGGTAGATGCCACGGTTGGTGTTATTCCAGGCGCTATTGTCCCGGAGAGTATTGTTGCTGCTCGAAGACTCCAGGGAGATGCCGCGACTATTATGCGTTGCGTTGTTGCCCGTCAGCGTGTTATTGCTTGACTCATACAGGGTGATGCCGGAAACGTTGCTCGAGTTTACGGTGTTGCCTGTTAGCCTGTTATCGTCGTCACAGTGAAACAGGTAGATGCCATAAGTCGCACCCGTTACGTTGTTGCCCGTTACCGTGTTGTTGCTTGAATAAGCCAGGTACATACCCTCGTCGGTGTTCGAATTTGCGTTGTTGCCCGCTACCGTGTTGTTGTTTGAATGCGTCAGGTAGAAGCCGAATCTACTACCCGTCATGTTGTTGCCCGTTACCGTGTTGCCGCTCGAAGAAGGCAGGTAGATGCCCATATCGTTGTTTGTCGCATTGTTATTGGAGATATTGCAATGCCCTGCGCTGGAAAGATATACTCCAGCCTTAGAGTTTCCGGTGGCATTTTCCACCGTGAACCCGGTTATGTTGGTATAATCTGCGGTTACATAGAACACATGGTCACTTGAGTCCGTTGCGTTCACGACACAGTTCGCACTACCATTCTCGGATTGGATGGTCAAATTAGCGGTGTTCACGTCCACGTTTTCACTGTAATTGCCATCCTTAACACAAATCGTGTCTCCACCGGTGGCATTACTGACCGCATCCTGAATGGGCGTGCTGCTGGCAGTGAAAGCGCCTCCATTGCGCCACCAGCCAGTGGTATTGACGCAGATATCGCCGCAGGTGCAATTCAGCGAGGGTACGGACGTGCGCAGACGAATAGCGACATCGTCGGCATACAACTGTCCCATGTCGTACCATGAGCCGTTTGAACCATCGAGGCTCATGTATGTGCGTTTGGTTTCATGCGGTCCGTTCGGGTCAGATGGGACAGGGAAGCAGGTAACGCTGTTGGTGAAATTTATCACCACGATAACGTCATCGCCGGCAGTCAGCGGCAGGGACGCGTTCAATGGCACTGAATGGTAGCCCGCTTCAGTGAAGCTGTAGTCCAACTGGCTGACCAGCAGCTTGCTCAGCGATTTCGTTGCCACGTTGAAGTCATCATATATGTATATGTCCACATCCGTGGTGGCATCCGTAGTCCAGAACTCCACGCGGGTAGCATTGGTATTGTTTGTCGGAGTGAAATTGCACAGCCCCCAGGCAGTAAAGTTGGTTGGTGGCCCCCATCCCCAACTATTGTCCCAGCAATCCTCGTCGTAATACATGATTCCGCCGCTGTTATCGTAGTCCTGCCAGTCGTACATATATGAGGACCACATGCCGATATTTGCTGCGCCGTAGTGAATATAGAAATATCCCCCAGCACCCCAGCCAGCGCCCCAGGAGTTCTTCACAATCCAGCCGTCTCCAGGCAGGCCGGTCTGCTGGTCGGGTGGAAGAGTGTTGCTCCAGCCCACAATCAACACGGCATGGTTTGTACCGCTGCTAGTGTAGTTGAAGGTGTACGAGCCGTCGTAGCTGCTATTGAACCCGTGGCCTGAGTCCGCATATACGCTGGTATACACCGGTCCATAGGTCATAATGTAGTTCTTCAGCACGGTGGTGTTGGGCACTACACCGCCTGAGATGATTCTCCAGTCCAGCAGCGTCTTGTTATACGGACAGGAGGAGTTGCAAGTGGTATTCGCAGGTACATAAGGGTCATGCGTCTCCAAGACCACGCCTTTCTGGGAGAACAGGCTGGCAAGCATCCTGTAGTCTCCGCCACAGCAATCCCCCCATCGCCAGCCCCAAAAGTCTGTCCAGTTATTTATGGCACGCCAGCTGCATGACTTGGCATTGTTCTCGGAGTAGTCGGGACCAAGGGGAGTGGTGTTGGTGTCGATTAATATCTTCGATTCGAAATTGCCAAGTGCGGCAAAGGCGTAGCAGGAACCACAACCACCCTGGTTCTTCACCGAGGTAACCCTGTTTGGTGCTGTGCGCCAATCAAACGCAACCGGCTGTCCCACCGGCGGCCCTCCAGCCAGAGAGCCATCAGGCATTCTCTGCCCGGTGATATAGGAGAGGTCCATCGTTGGTGCTATGAACCCCGTTCCATGCCCGTCTATCACCGGAGGTGGTTCTGGTGGCGGCGGCAGCCTCGGTGCTTCCTGTGGTGGTACAGGTACAGGTACAGGTGGCTCCGCCGCCTGAGCCGGCAAACTGTCGCTCACAGGCACGCTGAGGGGCATTACCGCCATCAGGAGCACAATAATCCCGATAATAAATCCCAGCTTTCTGGTAAATCCCAATTTTCTCATTTCAGCCTCCTTCAATCACTCACGGCGATTTCTGGGGGTTACTGTTAGATGTGTGTATACCGTTTAGATTACGGGGAAGGGGCGTATTTGTCAATATTTCGCCGAGATTGCTAAACAAGTTCAAAAATTAAACATAAAAAATCAAAATTACAATTCAAAAAGCAAAAACCCTCATTCCTCATTTTGCATTTTGATCTTTGACTTTTGACTTTCCCGAGCAGGCAGTGTAGTTGCCCAATTTATTGGGCAATTGTGCCTGATGAATCAGGCAACTACGAAATCTCGGAGGCGACGAAGCAATCTCAAAAAGGAAAGGGCGGCTTCGCAGCCGCCCTTTATATTACATATCAGCTTAATTTATTCCGGTCTCGCCGTGCCTCTGAGTATGAATATCACGGCCACGATAAGCACGATAACGACCACCACAATGGCTATTATGCCACCGGTGCCCAGCCCGAGCCCACCACCAAACCAGCCGCCACCCACTACCTCAAACTGCCCGGTTTGCCCGGCCAGGGAAACGTCATAAACGCCTGCATTCGATTTGGTTACCGTGAATATCACATTCTTGCTTGTCCCCCCGGCAACGGACACCGACTGGCTGTCCTCAACCACACTGTTGATATACAGAACGGCATTATAGCTGCCGGTCTCCCCGCCGGTGTTAGCGACATTGATGGAGATTGTCACTTCCTGACCAGGCTTAACCTGCTGCGGCGAGATGTCAAGGAGGGAGGCAGAGATACTTGCCGGCTCCACCGGTATTTCCGGCATTCCTGACACTATATACAAGTTGACCGGGACTGATACTGTAGGAGACCCGGTAACGGTGATTGTAGCAGTGTAATCTCCGGCTGCCATACCGGTGGTATCAACTGACACGGTTACGTCCTCACACTCACCGGCACCAAGGCTGCCGCTCGTGGGATTTTCACTGAGCCAGCCGGCATTATCAGTCAGCGACCAGTTCAGTGTTCCAGTTCCCGTGTTGCATATCTCGAGCGTCTGGTCCGGAGGGTCTTCTCCTTCACCAGTGGTGAAGGTAAGGGGCACCGGGCTAGCGGAGATTTCCGGAACGCCAAGGTTCAAGGTGACCAGCACTACGACAGGAGTAATCCCATCGATCACAGAGCCTCCAGTTCCTTCCGGTGAACCCTGTGGCGAAGGCACTGATGGCGGAGGCGCTTCGCTAATGGTGATATTGGCGTGGTAAGTTCCCGCTGTCAGGCCGGTTACGTTAACCGCCACCGTGGAATTGCTGCACTGAGCTGCAGTCAAGTTACCGCCGCTCATCGGGCTCATGCTGAATAAGGTCGCATTGGCACCTGTTATGTTCGCCGACCAGTTCAGTATGTATCCACCTCCGTTGCATATCTGGAGCGTCTTGTTGCCCACAGCTTCTCCTACATTACCACTAAAGTTAAGGCTCGATGGGAGGGCCAAAATTGCCGGCGCCTGCTCCGCAAAGTTAGCGGTTACATTCTTAGTAAGATCATCCATGATTACGTAGCTGGAACTGGCACTGGTGGGGCCATCAACATCTCCCGTCCAGCTCACAAACCCCCAGCCTGGTGTTGAATTCATCGCCAGGAGAGTTACATTCTCATCCCAGCTCCAGGTAGTGGTGTTGGGATAGGAAGATGGAATGCTGGCTCCGGTTATGTCCACACCTCCCTTGCCAGCCGGAGTTACATTTACCGTCAAGTTAGGGGCACCAACCATCACCGTGCCATCGAACATTAAGCTCATGTTACCACCCTCGAGGTAGTCGGTCGATATCCCGTAAGTGACCTTAGTCAGTCGGCCACTTGTCACGTTGTACACCCAGGATACTGAGGTAACTCCCGTGTTCACCCCGGCGGTACAGCTTATCCTGGCCGAAACAATATGAGTATCGGTAGTGTTTGTACCTGTGCCCATACAGGGGTCCCAGTCCACATGGCCAGCACTGTTGTCGATCGTAGGAGCTCCCATGTCCGTAGGAAAGGTAACTTTGGTGACGCTGTCCACAGTAAAGTAATTGGGGTCGAAGTTGAGGCGGACAGCATGCATAGCAACTGGCATAGCACTGGGGTTGTCAACCACAGCATCAATAATAAAGGAACCACCCGGTAACACATGCGTAGTTGACGGCTCGATTGCAACGGTCACGTTACCAGAAGCCACAGCCACTTGCCCCGGGACCACCACGGGCACCACCACCATAGCTAGCACTACTGCTATGGCTAAAATTGGACTGATAAATTTACTCTTCATCACCTAGTTCACCTCCTTTGTTAAACTCCACATATTTACTCATTTCCAAATTCCTCAATAAAAAGGACCACGTCCCTTAGTTAAGTCCAGTTTCCAGCCCATCCATAACAGTCGCCGCGGTTCAGCCAATAATAGCTGAGTGCCGCAAAATCAGACGCATCTATAATGTTATCACGGCTGAAGTCAGCTCCAGCATACCAATTGCCGTCACCAGGCCGGCTTAGCCAGGCATAGCTGAGTGCCGCAAAATCAGACGCCTCTACAAAATCATCGCCATTGGTATCCCCCTCAGCAAAGGCACCAAACTCGGTGTAAGTTGTATTACCAGCAGTCAGGTTTACTCCACTCTCCAGATTACTCAAGCTGGTCGAACCCTTGACTGCAACATCATAGCTACCAGGAGTAAGATTGCCAATCGTGAAGTTCCCACTGCTATCAGTGCTGGTATATTCTTTCATTGTCTCATTCTGTGTCCCAGGGGCGAAGAACCTTACCGTAACGTTCGTTGCCGGCAGTCCTTGGAGCCCAACATGCCCCTCCAGGGCGGCAACGCCTACCATAGCGCACCTGGCAATGGCAGTGTGATTCGAACCGTCGGTCCCACTTACGGTTATCGGGTTGTCAGTAGTAGAATTACCATCAACCGTCCAGTTAGTAAAGTTGCAGGAGCCACCGCTATCATCAGCGGTAAGGGTCACATTGGGGCAAGGAACGATGAAGTCCTTCGTGGAAGCAGGTGCCACCGTTCCCAGGGTACCCACAGTTATTGGGCAGCAGCCATTTGAAGTTACCGTTAGATTAAAGGCAGGCCCAATCATCACCGTGCCGTTAACCATCTTGGCCCAGTTTGTTGTATCAGTGAATAGATATTTAATCTTGGTAACATTGTTTACGTCTACATTGGCAAACTTCAGGTCGCTAGTTCCGTTAACACCTAAACTGCGAAAGTGTATAGTACACATGACAAAAGTCTCGTTGATGAACGGGGCTACGTAAGGCGGCTCCATACTATACTGATTTGCGACCATGCCTGTGGTATTACTCCACTTCGGGTAACTGGGACTCAGATCGGGTGTGTCACCGTTGGGCAAGCTACTCGGCGTATCCACTCCAGTAACATTGAGCAATGTAGCATTGAACTCCACGGCCAGAAAGTAGCTACTCGAGTTGCCTTCATAGCAAACGGCGCTGACATTCACCGTAAAGTTCTCATTCAACCCCACACTGGTCGTGCTGGGCTGGATTTCATAGCTCCATTCATCCCCTGCAGCCGAAACCGCCTTTGGCAGTGCCGCAGGCACCATCATCAACCCTAAACACACCGCAAGCACAATCGAAATTGAGAGGAATCTCCAGAGTTTACCCATTTTTACCTCCGTGATAAACGTCTATTCATTATTATATCACCACACTAACCTTGTCAATAGGTTCAATTACGTGAGGGAGGAATTTCCAGGCTTTGACTATCTTTACCTCCAGGATAAATATTTATTTTATTATTATATCACGACTCTAACTTTGTCAATAGGCTGTAATGGGTTACATGGTTGGCGGCCCGGATTTTGATGCTTGTCATTGCGAGCCCTTTTTTACCTGTCATTGCGAGCGCAGCGCGGCAATCTCATTCTGCTCAGGGCAGGCTCCGCGTGGCAATCTCAGGAAAGCAAAACTTAAAAATGAAAAAACAGTCAGCAATCAGCAGTCAGCGGTTAGCTAATGACTGAAGGCTGATAGCTAATGGCTACTAAATTGAGCTTTGAATTTAGATATTGGGATTTGTTTAGGATTTAGTGCTTAGAATTTAGTATTTCCCCAACAGTGGTGGGGAAAAGGAAGGGGGGCTCAACGCCCCCCTTTTTCACCCTCTCCTTTACCCCATGTAGTAGTGAAGATTACTACACGGGGTGAATCCTCTCCCGTCAAGGGAGAGGTTAATAGTTCTCCCGGGCAAATATGGCGGGAGGGAGTTAGAGGGAGGGGGATTTATTACACTCTTCGTGTTCGGAAGATAAGCACCAGAATGACCAGCCACACCACGGCAGCAAGGGCAATAATAACCCACAACCATGACGCAGTGGTCGGTGCAGGCGGTACAACTCCCTCCGCACCTGTGGTGAAGGTCGCTGTAGCGTCACCAAACACCGTAGTGTCCTTCATCGCCTTTACCGTCCAGTAGTAAGAAGTCTTGTAGGAAAGCGTGCCGGTATAGGTGTAAGTCGTCCCTGATACTGAAGTCGCTGATACTACCTCAGCATCCGTCTCAGCATTCACCAGGCTGAACTCATAGCCAGTGGAATCGGCAACAGCATCCCAGGTGAACGGAATATTGCTCACCACCACACCAGTGGCGCCATTGCCGGGATTGGTCAGCGTTACCTCAGCCATAGGGCCAACGGCAACGGTGAAGCTGCGTACCTCAGACCACGGACTGTGAATTATCTCACCGGTCTCAGCATCGGCAGAGCGAACCCTCCAGTAGAACCTTGTGCCGCAACTGCCAGTTCCCAGTGCTCCGTTGGCAACAACATAGCTGGGACTGGTGCCGCTGGGTGGCTCGTAGTCTATCTCATTACAATCACCATCCTTGCCACTCCAGTCGAGTACCACCTCGGTGAAGTCCTCATCCAGAGATATCTGCAGGTTATAGGAGCAGGCATCACACTGCCTGTCCCACTTCAGCGTGAAAGCATCGTTCCAGCAGTAGCACGGGTCGGCGTCTACCAAAGCATCAGCTGCAGGGCTGTTGAGCACTGGACCTGCCTTGGCATAGCAGTCCTCATAGGTCCACAGGCGACCCAGGGTAGCGTTGCAGCGGGGATCCCCCGTAAGTGCACCGTTAACTACAACGCCTTCAACTACAGTGCCATTGTAGTAATGGGCATCATCAATAGTCCACAGCTTGCTGTTGGTATCCGGGCTAAGGCAGCCGCATATCTTCAAGCTGGAAGGCTCCAGCGTGAACGCTCCATGATAGACATTCACATCCTCAATGAGGTAATCCCAGAGTGCCTCGCCGCAGGCAACCTCCTCAGCAGGATTGAGACAGCGAGCTATACCGGTGACACTGCCGTCCGCATCATAGAAGGTGGCGTACAGAACCCCACCAGTGGTAGCATCGGTCTCGGGATTGCCCTCAGCATTGCTGAGGACTATGCCGTAGTAGCCAACTTCAACCGGGGTGCACGAAGAACCCAAGCCAAGTTGAGTCTTCGTTGGCGTAGCAGTACCGGGACATTCACCAAGGTCTTCAAACGCAGTGCTCTGGTCAATGACCCAGCGGTAAATGCCGTTGTCGTCGTCGTTGACCGGAATATCGTAGCCGCAGGCAACATCGACATAGCTTACCGCAGCATAAATCACGCTATTAGAGTCAAAGTAGCTATCAAAGGCAACATGCACTCGCAACTCATCATTCCCACTTGCGTCGCCGATGTCATCCAGCTTGGTGAAGCTGGCCTCGCCGTCAAGGAAGGTGGCCAGGTCATCGTCGGAGTAGCTCACCTTGCCATCAGCGCCGCCGACGAGGACATTCCCCTCGCCATGCACGGCAATGGTATGACCCACGTCAACCTTGCTGTCCACCGTGCTGCTCCACGAAGCACCAAAACCATGGTCATCGTTTGCAGCCACATCGGCATCGAAGCCCAGGGCATAGATGGTAGCCTCGTCCTGCACAGCCAAATCGGATATCTCGTCAACGGTCGAGCTTCCTTTTTCCCAGCAGCCCAGACCTTTGTTGCCATCGTAGTAAACGGTGTCGCTGCCACGGTCAACGAAGTAAACGGTGTCTATCCTGGTGGTCTCCTCAGGAGCCAGCCTGATGAGGCCAATTTGGGGAGTATCGGCACCGTTAAGGGCGGTGTCATTTGTGAGCTCCCGGTTCCACACCCGGAACCACGTGTCGTCGTAGCCTCGAGCATAAACAATATCCTCAGTAAGGTCCTTCGCCTTGAAGAAAAGGCTATCGCATTCGCCGCATTCGACGTAGTCAGCAAGTTCAGCAGGATCCCAGTCTATTCGCTCCTCGGGTAGATTTAGGTTGATACTGGCCAGATAACTGGTATTGCAGTCGGGCGACTGAGCAACATCGGTAAGGTAATCCATATCGGTATCAATCAAACCAATCTGGTTCCAGGTATCGCCCTCATCGAAGCTCACCGAAAAGGCACCTTCATCATACTTATCAACCATATGCGTATTCCAGGCCTTAAACTTAGAGTTCTTGAGCATATCCGGGGGCATGCCAATCGTGAGCGCTGTGACGACACAATAGACCTTGGTACCACCGGGTGGGGCGATAATAGCCGCGGCACCGCCATGCCCGGTCGGCGGCTTGCACGCTGGCTGCCACGCTTGACAGCAGATATCCATATCGGAGATGCCATCGTTGCGGTAAACCTGAACACCCTCACAACATCCACTCCTGAGGTCAAGAGCCAGCGTCGGAAGTGAAAGAACACCTATCATCCTACCACTACCAACGGGAGATTCAAAGGCAAGAGGAACATCACCATCGCCCAATATCCCGGCAACAGCCTTGCCTTCGTCTATCATTCCAAAGTAGAAAACCATCGCCAGCCACGGTCGTCCTTCAATTTGCTGCGTAACGAGTTCAACATTACCATTGACCACCCGGTAGATAGTGCCCACACTCTCCTGATAGACGCCTTCAGCAACGTTTACATATACCCAGGCATACCTTAAATTCTTGTCCCTGCCATCATAGTCAAGGGGCAGACCTACCCCCGCAGTTGAAGCTTTAGTGAGCCACCAGGTAGCCGGCTCAGTGGTCAACAGCGCTGCCTCGCCACGCGAAGCCGCCTCATTCCAGTTCACATTACTGCCACTCCACGTCCCGGTCTGCAGATAGCTATTATTGTCAGCGGCACAAGCGGCAGTGATGAAACCGGGTATAGTGACATTGGTGTTATGAGTAACAGCCACGATAGTATGGTCATCGGCGAACATACCCGAGAAATACACCCAGGTAACTGCGGTACAGTTAACCCAGCCAGGCTTGCCGGTGGCGGCATCCTCCCACCGACCGATAAGACCGCCGGTCTGGAACCGATAAACCCGCCCTGTCACGTTGCTATCTGGCATCCCCGCAACCGAAGCAACAACGCTGCGGTTAGGGTCTTCAACGCCCCCCACGGCGATGTTGCGCACTCCATCAATGTCAGGGCCGATGTTTATGCCGTAAATATCGGTAAGATTGGTGCCTGCCGAGGTGTCCTGTATAGGATAAGGCAGGAGCTCGAACTCTTCACCGCCGTCGGTCGAAACAAGC
>Ga0307432_1002400_pt1 | contig 10273 bp, 21 predicted proteins | sample SalMarWE160150MG_FD_202158 | JGI IMG/M metagenome (GOLD analysis project Ga0307432, IMG submission 202158) | Salt marsh sediment microbial communities from the Plum Island Ecosystem LTER, Massachusetts, United States - WE1603-150 | ecosystem: Environmental > Aquatic > Marine > Intertidal zone >...
AAGAAAAGCCGGATATTGGAATTATTCTGCATCGGTACATGAACAAGAAAAAGCCTGCAGAGGAAATCCCTGATGATGCTGACGAAGATGATAAGTACTATGTTGATCCAAGTGTACCGACCATCCTCCGTACTGAAAAAGTAAGGTTTGAAGAGGAGGGAGTCATGGATCGGATAAAAATATGGATGGATTCCAGACGTGGAGGTAAGTTTTTTGTTTATGAAGATAATAAGAATAAGCAGGAAAAACCAGTTAAAGGTAAACTTAATCCACCTAAGAAAAATAAGGATGATGAAGATGATTTACCATTTTAAAATAAATACTGAATGAAAGAACATGAATTAAAAATTTGGCCTGAATATTTTGATCCTTTATTTAAAGGTGAGAAAATGTTTGAAATCAGAAAAAATGATAGAAATTTCAAAGTCGGCGACAGGATAATGTTCAGAGAGTACGATCCTGATGATGGTTCTTATACGGGAAGATACTGTTTCAGAACAATAACCTATATAATGGATGAAGAAAATCCATTTATTCATTTAAAGGATATGGTAATACTTTCTTTAGTTATAGGAGATCAGTACAAACCATGAAATCATTAGGGAAAGCGGTTTTGATATTACCTGATAATCCACCCGAACGTACGAGAGGGGGATTGTTAATTCCGGCAACGGCACGGGATAAGCCACAAACAGGAACAGTTATTGATAAAGGTCCCGAGTGCAGAATTATTGTAAAAGGTCAGAGAGTGATCTTTCCCCGTAAGAGTGCAAGTATTATTGTCATTGACAATGTTGATCACTATTTTATCAATGAAAATCGCTTACTTTATATAGCAGGAAAGGAAGAAAAATTATGAGCAATTTAAATAATTATGTTTTTGCTGAAAAGCTTAAGGAGTTTGAAAAAAAAGTCATAGAGCCTCAAAAGAAACGCGTAGATGAAGCTTTTAAGGTAATGAGTGATGTACATTATCAATGGAAGGATGATGAACAGAAGAAAGCAGGACAGGCTAAATTGGACAGTTACAGGATATGGTTAAATTTCTCTGAAGATTTTTATTGTGAAGCAAAAAAACTTTGTGTTCAACATGAAAATCTCACAAATAAAATTTGCAAATGGTATGAGTGTTGGAGGAATGATGTCTCCAATGAAGGTATTCAGGAAACCGAGATAATGTCAGCACAGGCTGATAAGCTTAATGAATTATTTGCTGAGATGTATTCTGAATTGAAGATACTTGGACTTAATATTAAACCGCCTCGAGCATTAAATCTTAAATGATATGAATGATATTGCCAAACAAAGGATTTGTGATAAATTTTTTGAAGCATTAAAAAAAGAAGGTCTTAATCAATCCTATGGTGCGAGAATATTCAAAGTGGATCCGTCTTATATTAGCTCAATGAAAAAATCTATGCATTGGAGATTTGTTCCGGAAAAAGCCTGGGAATCATTTCTTAAATGGGTTAATTCCGGTCTTTCATTGAGACAATATGAAGGAAAGATCAAAATGGAATCAATTAAATCCCAAGTAAAAAAAGAACCTAAATCCAATATAAGTTTATCCCAAGAGACAAATACAACCAAGATTAAAAGTTCTGTCAACTTAATTGAAATTGATTGGATATTGAGATTAGCACGAATGGGCAAAAATGTTGAGGAAATATCAAAAGAACTGGGAATATATATTGAAATAGTTAAATCAATAGTTTTGCAAAAACGCATAGAGACACCTCAAAAAGAAGAAGAATCCGTTACTGATACCGCAAAAGCAACAAAATTATTATCGGATACTGTTTTTTATGATAAAGAAAATGATCAGGTGGATGATGATAAATCACGTGAACAAGTTAGACCCAGTCTTGTTCAGGAACTTTTAATCAGAAAAGATAATTTACTGGATGAGCTTATTGAGGCTTGTTCCTTGCTTAAAAAATATAAAAAAGCTAATAATTAAAATATGAAATCAGATCTTCAGATAATAAGAATACCTGATCATAGTTCTGAATGGTATGAATTTCGTAAAAATGGAATTGGCGGTAGTGATATGGGTACAGTTCTTGGTCTGAATAAATATGATAGTGTTGTGCGTTTATTCCATGAAAAGATTGGCAGTATTCCACCCCGGACAGAAGATAATAATTTAATGTTCTGGGGTAGGCAACTTGAAGATGAGATAGCAAAAATATGGTCTTTTTATGATGGTACGTTTGATGGTTATATTGAGAATTACAAAAACAATAAAGTAATTCGCAGTTGTCGGAATATTAATGGATATGTTGTAAATCCAAAATATCCGTGGTTATTTGGATCTCTTGATAGAGTTCAAAATATAAGCGGAGGCGTTAATCTCCTGACAAAACAACCATTAAGCACGGAAGCAGTACTGGAATGCAAGACTCTGACTTATTGGGCAAGTCAGATATGGCAGGATGGAATACCTATTTATTATTTAATTCAGGTTCATCAGTATATGATAATCATAGAAAGCGATTATGCAGAGATTGCTATACTGAAAGATGGTAATAACTTCATTGTTGAAAAAATACAAAGGGATGATTCATTATGTGAACAGATTATTGAAATAAGCAAGGCATTTTGGTATAATAGGATATTGCCAGCGCAGGATGCTTATAAAAAGAAAAGACAGGCAGAAATGGAAGGTAATTATTCTGAATCGGAAAAATATGAAGCATTAGTTCAAAGACTTGAACCGGATCCGGATAATTCCGAAGCATATAGAGAGTTCATGGAAGAGCGTTTTTTAAAACAACGTGAATCTATGGATGGTACGATAAAGCTTTATGAAATCTGTAAAAAGGATAAAGTACTTTCAGGTATTAGTAATTTAATTGAAGATGCAAGGAATGGTTTGAAAAATCATTTGGTCAGGTCAATGTCTGAGAGAGGGGTTGAGGTGATTGATTTTGGCAATGTAGGATCAGTAACCTGGTCGGAACGCAAAGGCACAAAGAAAAGAACGCTTACCAACAGAATAAAGGAGAAACCCTCAGAGGATCAGCTATTGAAGGAATTTAATAAGATTGATTTAAATTGTTATTAAATGGAAGAATATGTTTTTGAAGAAGCTTTATTTAGTGATTGGCAGAAATGGCTTAATCAATGGCGTCATGATTATGAATTGGAAATAATTCATATTGAAATTAAAGGTAATAATGCGGTTATTCTTTTAAAAAGAACAAAAATACCACATAGGAAATAATGGATCAGGACAAGGCAGTAAATAAAACACTTCGTGACATGAATCAATTCGGACTCATTAGTAAGAATGAGGAAGGAGAGGTAAGATCAGGGGAGGCGAGATTATTTTTAAATGCTTTATGGGTAGCGGGCAAGGAATGGAGAAGAGGCAAACCCACGGGGGGGGGCAGACCTATCGTTCAAATGGATCGTGGTAAAAAGATAATAGGAAGATTTGATAATGTGCTTGACGCCTCAAGGAAACTTAAAATATCCAAACACACAATATATAATGCAATCTACGGAACTTATATGACAAGAAAAGGACATTATTGGAAACATGCTGACAAATGAGAGTACTTGTTGAAGTTGAAATTGCCACAGATGAAGTTGGAGAAGATGAAGAACTTATTTATGAAAAAAAAGAATTTTTCTTACTTCATTGGGGTCTTGATTATACTCTTATTGAAATGGAAGAGGGCAGGAGGATAGCAGCAAATTTTACAGTTGCTATTTGTGAGGATTACGAGACGGGTCAGATATTATGTTTCAGACCTGAACAGTTAAAGATTATAGGACGCGAGATAAAAAAATGAACGAGCAAACATTAATATCATTAGAAATATGGAATGTTATATTGGAATTGATCCAGGAAGTGTAAGTGGATGTATTGCCATTATTTTTCTTAATGAAAAAGGCAATATTAGAGGTACTGAAATTATTGAATTTTCAAAAAATACTACAAGAGAATGGTATGAGAGACTTGAATTTATTACAGATTCATTTAAGGGTAAATGCATGGTTATTCTTGAAAAAGTTCATGGTATGCCGGGAATGGGTGTTCAGAGTATTTCTGCCTTTATGAAAAATGTGGGGCATATTGAAATGGCTTTATTATCTCTAAATATTCCATTTAAGGAAATTACGCCTCAGACTTGGATGAAACATTATGGACTTAAAAAAGCAAAGGATGAAAGCATTATAGAATGGAAGAGGAGACTCAGGGAAAAGTTGCAGAGAATAATGCCGGAGTTTAAAGTTACCAATACAAATGCGGATGCAATGCTTATAGCATATTATGGTGCACTTAATTTTAATTATTAAAACCTTATACCATGACAACAGAAAAAGAAAATCCGATTACGACTGAACTGGCAAAGCAGAATATTACAGAACAGGTCATAGCAAAGCTAAAAAAAGATTTTATGCCTCTTAAAATCAATAATATTGATGATAGAGAAGGATATAAGAAAGTCCATGATGCAAGGATCCAATGCCGGGATGTCCGGATAACCGCAGAGAAAATTTGTAAGAAAGGACGTGAGGATGCCATAAAAGAGCAAAAAGCCTGGATAGCAAAAGAAAAAGAAGTTGTGGCTCAGATTTCAGAAGTTGAACAGTACCTTAAAAAACAAGAGGATGCTATTGATTCCCAGATTGAGGCTCAGAAGATCAGGGCGGAGAGGCTTTTGAAACTACCGGGAAGAAAAGAACAGATAAAGGACTTGGAAAAATATTTTGCCATTGAACTTCCAGATGAAAAGATAATGGAATTTGATGATACCCAATGGACAAATCTTGTTTTTGAGTCACAGACAAAAAAACTCACAGAACAGCAAAAAGTCATTGATGATGAAAATGCAAAGAAATTACTTCAACGAACCATTGAGAGAGAAAATGAACTTATTGTTGCTGGCGCCGTATTATACAGCGATGGCCTTGGAAAGGTTTATCGGAAAGGGAACGCATCAGCAACAGAACAACTTATTAAGGAGTGTATCCCCGAAGGATGGTCGAAAATTGTGGAGGTGTTTAAAAATGCTACAATTCCTGAAACAACAGAGAAATCAGGCTTATCGTATAAGCCGGGAGTTACAGACAGAATACGTCCTATAGAAGAAAAAGAACTTACAGATGAGGAAAAACTCTGGAATTATGCAAGTACACTTGAAAAAGTTCCTGTCCCAGAAATGAAGACAGAAAAAGGAAATGAAACTCTTGATCTGGCTGAGAAATATTTATTGGAAGCTCTAAACATTTTAAGAAAATAATCTGTATGTTAATCTTATTTCATATCTTTGTAATGCTTATAGGTTTTATCATGCCTACAAAAGAAAATATAAACGTCCCCAGAGCAACTGCGATTCTCACCTTATGTGATGAAACCGATAAGCCTTTTGCCGAGGGGACTTCTTATTCTACTGATATGAAAATGATTAAAGACTTGGGAGGAACTTATTCAGCTGAACGAAAGAAATGGATAGGTTATTTTGCTATTTATGAGTGTCCTTACTGTGGGCGTCATTTCAAAGCAAACAAGGCTCATGTAAAAAATGGGCATACTCGAACGTGCGGATGCAAAAGTCATCAGTTGTCTGGAGAGAAGAGAAAAATACATGGCTTATCAAATCATCCTTTATACGGAGCTTGGAGGAACATGATAAGTCGCTGCAATAAACCGTCTCATAAAGAATATAAAAACTACGGTGCACGGGGTATTACTGTTTGCGATGAATGGGTAAAGGATTTTAAAATATTCTATGCGTGGGCAATTACAAAATATAAACCAGGGTTGGTGTTTGACAGGGAAAATAATGATGGGAATTATGAACCATCTAATTGTCGATGGGTAATAACAAATATAAGCGCTGAAAATAACAGACTGATACGTGCGTCTAATAATTCGGGATATAGAGGTGTGATGTTTCGTAAAAAGAAAAATCTGAAAAAACCGTGGCTTGCAAGAATTAGTTGGAATTATGTAGAGTATAAATTAGGTTATTATCCAATGGCAAGAGAAGCAGCACAAGCTTATAATAATTTTGTAATTAAACATAAAACAAATCATCCGCTTAATAAACTTTAATCATGGCTCACAACGTACAGAAGAACGAACACAATCTTGACGGTAAAATTATTTACCTGTCACCACCGAAGTATATCTCAGAGAAACTTACATTAATGACAGTAGTTCTCGAAATTTTTGAAGGTAATTATTCGCGACCTGCTCCCTTTATTTTTAAGAATGGGCGCATGGATTCTCTTAAAGGTCTAAAAGAAGGTGATTGGGTGAATATTCAGTTCAAAGTATCAGGCTTTCGGGGGAAGCAGGAAGGGGAACCCCGCTATTATGCAGAAAATGAAGGAATAGTTTGTATTAAAGGATAGGAGAATGAATTATGGAAGCATTAATTAAGATTTATGAAACCAGAAATGGAAGTGTGGTAAATGCAAGAGAATTGCATGAATTCCTTGAAAGCAAAAGGGAGTTTGCAACTTGGATAAAACAACGTATTGAACAATACAGTTTCATTGAAAATCAGGACTATACCTCATTTGACAAATTTGTCAAACGAGAAATTGGAAGTAGTACAAGAATTGAATACGCTCTGACTCTTGACATGGCCAAAGAACTTTGTATGATTGAGAATAATAACAGGGGCAAGAAAGCCAGAGTTTATTTTATTGAAATGGAGAAAATTGCCAAAAAGCATCAGATTTCCTTGCCTACAAGAAAAGAACTTGCTCAGATGGTTATTGATGCAGAAAATGAGGTTGAGAAAAAAAACGCCTATATTGAACAGACAAAACCACTGGTAAGATATGCTGAAGCAGTTCAAAAAGCTGATGATGCAATTCTTTTACGCCAATTAGCAAAGCACATCTGCAATAGGGGAAGGATTAAAGTGGGGCAGAATAAGTTATTTGAGTGGATGCGTAAAAATAATTATCTCAATAAAGATAATGAACCATATCAAAAATATGTTGATATGGGATTATTCGGTTATCACGAAACTCATGTTGAGAACGCCGGACATTCATTTACCAAAAGGACAACTACTGTGACAGGCAAGGGTAGGGTATATTTTGTGGATAAGTATCTTGAGAAAGAGGGTATAATACAATTGAATATTTAAATCCAAAGAAATGAAAAACGCAAACACTGTTCTTAAATCAATCAAGAATCTTTTTTATAGGGTTTTTGCTTCAAGAATAAATTACAATAGATTATATTCCTCTGTTTGGAATAAAGAAAAAAGTAATTATTTAAGGAGAAAGATCAAAGGGAAAAAGAAAATTAGCTGGCGTGAAAAAAGAGGCGGGGGAAGTTACTTTGATAAACAATTAAATCGTTTTGTCAATCCCCGCCTTGATGGATGTGATGAGGAAATTAAAGACATAAAAAAACCGAAATGAATAGGAAAAAATTTTGGATTTCAATAAGAAGAGCAAGGAATTGTTTTTTCAGTCGCAGAAATGGATATAGAGGAAAAATTATTCATGGTTATTCGGTCTGTGTCAGATTATTTAATATTGATATAATATGAGTTCAGAAACTAAAATGCCTTTAAAGACGGCTCAGGCTATTGCAGAACGCTTTATGAAATATCTAGGGCCCTATGTATCTAAGATGTCAATAGCGGGATCAGTACGTCGAGAATGTGCTAAGGTAGGTGATATTGAGGTCTGCTGTATTCCCAAGGATGAATTTTCAATGGGCAAAGCTTTTCCAGTAGGTTACCCAGGGATTGTAGTTAATGGAACACGTTTGAAAAGGTTCAAGTACATGACTCATATCCCTATTCAAATTGAGCTTTACATAACAAATGAAAGAGATTATGGACGCATACTTGCTATAAGAACAGGATCAAGTACCTATTCACATCATTTGGCAGTTAGATGGGGTCGTATTGGCTGGGCCGGGACCGAAGATGGGTTAAGGCGTAAATCGGAATGTATCAGGAAGTCAACATGGAAGATCAAGCCTGAGTATAAAAATTGTCCGACATTACCGCCAGTATTTGATACTGAAGAGAAGTTTTTTGCTTTCATAGGAGAAGATTATATTCATCCGAAAGCACGGAGTTGGTTAAGTAAAAACGAAAAATATAATTATAATATTTAAAAGATTAATGAGAACTTGTGAATATAAAAACTGTAATTTCCCTGTATTCGGCACGGACAAAAATACTGGCAAGGGTTATTGCCAAAGTCATCAATGGTGCAGAACTGACAGGAAATCTAAAAAGCCAAGCTCAAGTAATAAAAACAGCAAGCCCATAGAGTGTAGTTTTGGTTATGAAGATCAATTTACTCTATTTATGAGTTTATGGCAGAGTGCAAAAGATAAAAATGGAGATATAATCTGTCCTTTTACCAATATGAGGCTTAACCATTTAAGATACAGAAATATTTTCTGGAATTGCTTCATGCACATATTACCGAAAAAAAATTATCCATATTTCAAGCTTAATCCGAATAATGTACGGGTTGTTTATCCTGAGTTTCATCGGATCCATGATCAGGGCAGTTTCAAAGATCGGGAGAAACACCCTGAATGGAAGTGGGAAGAGGTGGATAGCTTAAAGGAGGAGCTAAAACAGGAATATCAAGAATTTAAAAAACAAAACTTCTTGCCATGAAAAAACTCATTTTGTTATTGTTATTAATTCCGATGTTCTGTCAAGCACAGGATATGAAGCCCAATACTTTATATGCATCAGTTAATCTTATTTCAAGAATCAATGGCATGGGATTGATCTATGACAGGCAATTGGATAGTATGCACGGAGCATATGCTTCAATTACTTATAGTAATCATAAAATACAGGGTTTCACATACCAGAGAAATAATTTCAGGGTTTCATTGGGTATGTTAAGATTCAGTAAAACCCAAAGTAATCCTCTATCTACAGCATTTATTGGAGCAGGATTTGTTATAAGTCGTTATGATCCCGTAAGATCAGATCCATTGACAACTGTTCAAACAACCACGATATATTTTTCCGGTGAAATATGTGCCGGATGCAAATTCTATAATAGTTTAGCAGTTAAAGTGCATTTTGATTGGTTAAGAAACGAAAGCCTTATTGCTTTAGGATATAATTTTTAAGTTATGAAAAGAAGACAATTGATTGATTTAATTAATAAATATGCTGGTTATGCTCAAAGTCAATTAATAAGAGAAAAACTTGCTGATGCCATTCTTGCTGAGTTAAATGAATATAAAGAAAAGGAATTTTGTACTTGTATAAATAAATCTGATGTTTATATTGAATCCCTTGAACCTCCAATTGCAAGATGTAGTCAGTGTGGTAAAATATATAAAAACTCAAAAGAATAATCATTAATAAATAAAGTCATGGATATAAGAGATAAGATAATAATGAAGCAGCGGGAAATTATGGAGCTTTACACCAAGTATTTATCTGACTTTACAACGCATTTTAGAATCCCTAATTTTTGGGAAAAAGAATTTAATGGAAAGTTACATGAAATTGCCTCACTTAAGAAGGAACTGCAAGAGCAGAAGCCTGTAAAAATTACGGATGAAGAGATTGAGAAATGGGCAGAGAAAGATACAGTAATGGATGACATGGATGATGATATACTTTATTACGCATTATTAATGGGTAAAATATTAGGCGCCAAAGCCATGCGCGATAATGAGATAAAAGATAATGAACAATGAGCAATAGAGCACAATTTGCAGAATTTGGTTTTAAATGTCCAGTTAGGGGATGTCCAAAGAAAAATAACAGGAGATTTACTTTGGGAGGTTTGTGTAAGCATTTAATGATCATGCATCCCGGTTATTTAGAGAAGAAATTAAATATTAAGGAGGAACGTAAAAAATAGGCAGTCGTGGGTTCCAGGAGTAATGGTTCCAGGAGGCAGGGTTCGACTCCCTGCACTGCTACAATAAATTTAGAAATAAACAATGAAAAAGCATAAATGGGAAAAAGGTGGTAAGGGTTGGTATAAATGTTTGAATTGCGGATTGATTAAAGAAAAACATTTTGGATTACCTTGGTTATATTATAATGGATCTTGTGAATACATTAAAGCACCACCTTGTGTTAATTCTACTAAAGATAATGAACAAAAAGACTAATCATTAATAAATAAAATCATGGATATAAGAGATAAGATAATAGTGAAGCAGCGGGAAATTATAGAGCTTTACACCAAGTATTTATCTGACTTTACAAAGCATTTTGGAATCCCTAATTTTTGGGAAAAAGAATTTGATGGAAAGTTACATGAAATTGCCTCACTTGAGAAGGAA
>Ga0307432_1002405_pt1 | contig 10261 bp, 10 predicted proteins | sample SalMarWE160150MG_FD_202158 | JGI IMG/M metagenome (GOLD analysis project Ga0307432, IMG submission 202158) | Salt marsh sediment microbial communities from the Plum Island Ecosystem LTER, Massachusetts, United States - WE1603-150 | ecosystem: Environmental > Aquatic > Marine > Intertidal zone >...
TATATTATTAATTATTACAGGTTTAAATAAAATCGGTATGCTTGCAGATGCAATCACCGGATTAAGTAATTCACCCTCTGAGAAATATACAATTTTACCATTATTAAGATCGGTTGCAGTAATGTAGAGAGGTATTTTAAGTTCATCAAATTTTTTTGCCCGGAGATTATCTCTCAGAATACGTACAATTCCTGAGATTTGCAATAATCCTTCCCTTGGAACAGTAGGCCTGATGTAGTGAAGCCTGCTGTTGGAATTCATAATGTTCAGGATCTCCCTTGGTTTATATCCATCGGCATACATAACTCCGGCAAGTGCTCCGGCGCTTGTTCCGGAAATAACATCAGGATTAATTCCGGCTTCATTTAGTGCCTGCAAAACGCCCAGATGGGCAAATCCCCTTGCCCCTCCGCCGCTGAGGACCAAACCCACATTATATTTTACACCAGGCATAGTAGATATTAGCTAACTATCGGTTTTCAGATCATCTCTGTAGCTTTTAATACTCACATCATCAAAGAACAAAGATCAGGCAAATTTAATCAATGATAAAGTAATTTACGGCATTAATGTATAAGCATTATTTCTTAAGTATTTCCTTAAATTTGAAAGGGAGTAGAAAAACAATCAATAATTAAAAATTAAATGACATGCAGTTTCTTCTTATAGCTTATGATGGGACCGATCAGGAAGCATTTAACCGCAGGATGAATGCCAGACCTGAACATTTTAAGAAGATCAGTAAACTGAAAGAAGCCGGAGAGTTCCTTTTTGGTGGAGCTATTCTTGATGAAAATGACACAATGATCGGATCGATGATCGTTTATAATTTTCCCGACAGGGCTGCACTTAATGAACGGTTAAAGGATGAGCCCTATATCTGCAGAAACGTCTGGCAGAAAATTGATATTAAACCATTCCGGCTTGCAAGAATAGAATAAGATCTGGATTGATAATAATTTGGGGAAAAAAGATAATTCTGATTAAATTTATGCCAAACCAAAACAAGAGAAAATGGCTTTTACTTTACAGCCCGGCCAGAAGGCAATAGATTTCACCCTTCCCTCCACGGACGGGAGAGAATACAGCCTGTCAGATTTTGATAACTATAAATATCTGGTGGTTTTCTTTACATGTAACCATTGTCCTTATGTAATTGGATCAGATGAAGTTACAAGAGTTATAGCTGAAAAATACCAGACACTGGGAGTAGCTTTTGTCGGAATAAATTCAAACAGTGAGCACACCTATCAGGAGGACAGCTTCCCGAATATGGTTGCGAGAATGGAGAGATATAAGTTTCCGTGGATTTATCTGTATGACAGGGATCAAAAAATAGCCAGAGCATATGGTGCTTTACGCACTCCTCATTTTTATGTATTTAATGAAGCAAGGATCCTTGTCTATACCGGAAGAGGTGTTGATAATCCGCGTGATACCTCGAGGATGACAGTAAATAACCTTGATATTATTCTGGAGGAGCTCACTGCAGGAAAACCGATATCAGTACCAATGACAAATCCGATAGGATGTAACATTAAATGGGAGGGCAAAGATGGACACTGGATGCCACCGGAAGCATGTGATCTTGTATAAATAAAACATTTTGTATATTTATTGTACTAAAAAAACTAAAAGCATGTAATAGTGTTACACGTCAGAAAAATAAGCCGTTTTATTATACCGGTTTTACTGGTAGTCGTTTTTTGTTTTGTTTCAAATGCAACACTGAACCAGCATTATCATAAATTATCATCAGGACTGGTTGTAAAACATGCTCACCCGTTTGATAAGGGGGATATCGGTAATCCTTTTCAGGAACATCAGCATTCTACATCTGAATTTTATTTGCTGGAGCAGATCTCCAATATTGTATTCTGGATTTATTTATTTATATTTTTAATTGCTTCATGCTTACTTACTGGTGAAATAATTATTTTTCCTCTCCTCATAACTCATAAAAAAAGAGATATTTATTTTTTAAAACACTATCGGGCCCCTCCCTGTACCTCCTATTAGTTTTTTGATTACAGATCAAATAATCAGGCATTTAATAAAATATCTGTTGTATCTGAATTACAAATTATATCAGAGGTATAAAAATGAAAAACAGGTTAGCAGTTTTTACTATCATATTATTACTGATCCCGGGCCACTCGCTTAAAGCTCAGAATGAACCTTTATAGCACTGCGAGAGTCAGCTTTCAGGAAATGATGTGGTTTTAATTTTATCCTTACCTTTAAGGAACGGGATAAACTGAGAAATAAAATTATATTATGATGAAAACACGAACTTCAATATTCTTTATTCTTGTGTTGAATATACTGGTAATCAATGGTATTGCCCAGACAATGACATTAAAACTCTGGCCTCAGGGAATCCCCGGGTCAAAAACAGACGTAACCTATACCGACAAGATTACAATTGTTGATGGAATGATGACACGTTGCGAGAGAGTGACTGATCCGGATCTGACGATTTTTCTTCCTCCTGCAGACAGAGCAAACGGCACAGCAGTTTTAATCTGTCCGGGTGGAGGTTATGCTGCCCTGGCTTTTGATCACGAAGGAAATGCCATTGCAAAATGGTTGAATGATAATGGCATTGCAGGGATTATTTTGAAATATCGTCTTCCTTCGGATCAGATAATGGAGAATAAGTCTGTTGGTCCGTTACAGGACGCACAGGAAGCTATGCGGATTATACGGCGTAATGCTTTGACTTGGAATATTGATCCTCAGAAGATCGGAGTGATAGGTTTCTCGGCGGGAGGCCATCTGGCATCAACTATTTCGACACACTATGCAGAAAAGGTATATGATGTAAAGGACAACACGAGTGCACGTCCTGATTTTTCGTTGCTTATATATCCGGTTATTTCATTTGACACAACATTTACTCACAGGGGTTCAAGGAATAACCTTATTGGCATGAAACCAGATGATAATTTGGTAAGGCATTTTTCAAACGACTTGCAAATCACAGGTGATACTCCACCGGCTTTTCTGGTTCATTCGGCGGATGACCGTGCAGTTCCTGTTATGAACAGTATTTCTTATTTTAAAGGATTGCAGAAATTCAGCATACCATCCGAGCTACACATTTTTCAGAAAGGCGGGCATGGTTATGGACTGGCAACTGACAGGGGCACAGAATCATCGTGGCCGACACTGTGTATTAAATGGCTAAATTTATTATTTAAATGAAAATGAGTATCGGTAATCAATAATAATAGGTCATATAACAAACGGGTATATTTATTAAAGTATTAATATTCAATTATTTAAATTATTTTTCTTTTAAGCCCCTTTACCGTTTCCCCCAAGGGGGAAAAGGCTTTATTCAGTGCTCCTTCCCCCTTGGGGGAAGGCCGGGATGGGGGTAATGATAATAAAAAAGTGCGCTTGAGTTATTATTGAAAACCGATAGTCATATAAATGAATAAAGACTGGGAATAGTGTTATATAAACCCTTAAGGGAGTATGATGGCAGATACAAATCATATTGGATTTGATAATGAGAAATACCTCCGGGAGCAGACAAATGCTATTCTCGAAAGGGTGAACCGGTTTAACCATAAACTCTACCTGGAATTTGGAGGTAAGATTTTATATGATTATCATGCAGCAAGAGTGCTGCCGGGATTTGATCCGAATGTTAAGATGCGGCTTTTGAAAATATTAAAGGACAAGATTGATGTAATCCTGTGTATTCATGCAGGTGATATTGAAAGAAAAAAGGTAAGAGCCGATTTTGGAATTACTTACGATGCTGATGCATTAAAAACCATTGATGATTTCAGGGAATGGGGGATAGATATTACGGCTGTGGTCATTACTCGTTATCAGAATCAATCACCTGCACGAGCCTTTAAGAACAAGCTTGAACTGAGGGGAGTAAAAGTATATTTACATTATCCCACAAAAGGGTATCCTGCTGATATTGACCTGATTGTTAGCGATCAGGGTTATGGTGCAAACGAATACATCATGACCACAAATCCTATTGTGATAGTTACCGGACCAGGGCCGGGCAGCGGTAAACTTGCCACCTGCCTGAGTAATCTTTACCAGGAGTATAAAAACGGAGTTAAAGCCGGATATGCAAAATTTGAAACATTTCCAATCTGGGACCTGCCTATCGATCATAAGGTAAATATTGCCTACGAAGCTGCCACTGTTGATCTGAAAGACAAAGTTATGATTGATGAATATCATTTGAGAGCTTATAATATAAAGGTTGTGAATTATAACCGTGATATAGAAGCATTTCATTTGCTTAAAAGGATCATTGAGAAAATAACAGGCGGTGAGTCTATGTATCAATCTCCAACTGATATGGGAGTAAACCGGGCAAGTTCAGGTATAGTTGATGACAGTATAATCTCAGAAGCATCACATCAGGAGATTATAAGGAGATACTTCAGGTGTGCCGTGGAATATATTATGGGTATCGTGGATAAAGACACCCTTAACAGGATTGTTAAGATCATGAATAAAATAGGTGCGGTAGTCGAGGACCGAAAAGTGGTCTTGCCTGCCAGAGAAGCTGCAAAAGATGCTGAAAGAAGTGGAAAAGGCAATGCAGGAATCTTTTGCGGAGCCGCTATTGAATTGCATGATGGGACAATTATAACAGGCAAAAACTCACCACTGATGCATGCATCTTCAAGTCTGATTTTAAATGCCACCAAACACCTGGCCGGACTTCCTGATAATATGTACCTTCTGCCTAAAAACGTTATTGATTCGGTAACCTATTTGAAAAAAGATATATTGGATGGCAAAATGGTTAGTCTCGATGTGGAAGAAACATTGATTCTGCTCGGTATAAGTGCTTTATCTAATCCGGCAGCGCAAATGGCGTTGGAGAACCTGAAATGGTTGCGTGATTGTGAAGTACATCTTACCCATATTCCTACCCCGGGCGATGAAGCAGGATTACGAAAATTAAAGGTAAACCTGACATGCGATCCTGAATATTCAAGCAAGAGCCTTTTCATAAGCGGTTGAGCGATAATGTGTTCAACTCCGGCTTTTCACAATCTGAATTTTAAAGCCATAAATATGGATAACTATCTGAAAAAGTTAATCGCAGGGGGTGAAAATCAACATCTTGACTTCAAATACTGTATTTCTGACAGTAGAAAGATTGCAAGGACATTATCAGCCTTTGCAAACAGCGATGGCGGGAGATTGCTTATCGGAGTAAGGGATAACGGAAGTATAGCCGGAATTAAATCGGATGAAGAATATTATATGGTTGAAACAGCTTCTCAACTTTTCTGTCGGCCCAAAATTTCTTTTAGCATAAAACAACATATAATGGGAGATAAGTCCGTACTGGAGGTTATAGTGACCAGAGGAAATAAAAGACCATATCAGGCTAAAGATGAAAACGGGAAGTGGCATTCATATTTCAGGCACCACGATCAAAACCTTGTAGCAAATAGAGTATTGCTTCAGGTCTGGAGAAAAGAGGGAAAGAGATCCGGTGTAATGGTAAAATTCGGTAAGGTTGAAAATTCTCTGATGGAATATCTTGGGAAAAATGGATCAATTACGTTATCAAAGTTCAGAAAGATTGCCCGGATTACTTCATACAGAGCTGAATCGATATTAGCAAATCTTATTTTATTCAAAGTCATAATCATGAAAGCATCAGAAAAAGGATTCAGCTATGAACTTAATCCGGCTGAACCCATTAACTTAGATTGCGAAAACCAATAGTCTTGATCACCTTAGGCCGGAGTAAAATGATCATTGATATAAATATTTAACCATCAAGTTTCCACTACGGGATTTAATCATTCCCAGCCGCTCTTTATTCCATGCTTTGCTACGTATCCGATGGCTTCAATTTCATAGATTTTACCGTCTCTGATTTTGAAAATATGAGCAGCCGGCAGATCGAATGGCCCCCAATTATTAGGTCTTTCGGTGATTCCGGGTACACCTGTGATCTTCATTACTTTAGGCTCTCCGTTATGAACGAATATGGAATAGGCAAACACCAGCCCCATTTTCTCATCCACAGCAATAAAACGCGGGCGATTGATATCGGTGATATAGCTCATCACGCCTGTACTGAGCTGATCGCTGCAGGTCATCCTTCTGAAAACCGAGAAATCATCCTTTTCTGCCTCCTCAGGCGGTTGATCCTGATAATTTGCGGTTATTGTACCGTTTTCGCGTCGCTGGGATTTATCGGCAAACGGGGCAATTTTTCCGTTATCCTGAACAATGGCTTCATAATACGAATTGGCAATCTTCAGCATCTCTTCCCGCGGTACCCGTTCAGAGGATTTCACCGGCTCAAGCAATCCCGGTCGCACTTGTGACATATTGGGATTCAGTGGCTGATCACCAGAGTGAATCACCAGATGATCGATCTCAGTGATCTTGCCATCGATAACCTTCAGGCGAGCACCCAGGATAGTGGATTTATTGTTCTCCTCGATGACTCCCATGAATCCGATTTGCCCGCCGTCCCTGCAATCCGTCCGGACTAATCGTTTTTCCCGGTTAAATCAGATTTAATCCGCCTTCGCGTAAAGCTTTGGCGGACGCGAAGGACAGGTATAATTAGCTTCGCCGAGCTCGTAAACTCGGTTCCTCGGTGCTTGCACCGTTTTTAGAGTCCAGAGCTTGCTCTGGGGTTCATACCATTTGATTCTGAAATGTGGAATAGTATAAGGAATAATTTACTTTTTTTATATTTATAGGCAAAACCATAATATCTGCATTGCTATGAAAACAAAACAGCAAACAGGAACTTACATTATGAAAACAACCAGGCGTAATTTCATTAAAAAGGTTGCCTCACCGATTATTGCAGCACCTTTTATTCTTCCGTCAAGGGTTTGGGCCTTTCCGCCCAGCAACAAAATCACTATGGGTTTTATAGGTACCGGGAGGCAGTCCCAGATATTGCTTCCCAGATTTATGCCTCTGGCACAGGTTCTTGCTGTTTGCGATGTGGACACCACACGCCGCACACACGCCCAGCAGACAGTTATTAAGTACTATACCGATAATAAGGACAAAGGTGTTGCTGACTGCAAGGCATATAATGATTATCGTGGGCTTATTGAGCGCAAGGATATTGATGCAGTCTGCATTACAACGCCTGATCACTGGCACGCTTTACCTGTTTTACTGGCGCTTCAAAAGGGTAAGGATGTTTACTGTGAGAAGCCCCTGACTCATAATATTCAGGAGGCAATAAATATTATCAGGGCTGTTGATGAAAACAAGCGTGTGCTTCAGACAGGATCAATGCAACGTTCGATGAAAGAATTCCGGATAGCATGCGAACTGGTGCGTAACGGTTGCATAGGAAAGATCGACCATGTTGAATGCAGTTTTGGAGGGGCACCCGTACCCTGTGACCTTGAAGAAGAACCAATGGAGCCGGGTCTGGATTGGAACATGTGGCTTGGCCCTGCACCAGTTCGTCCGTATAATTCAATATTAAGCCCCCGTGGCGTGCACAAACATTATCCGCGCTGGCGTTCTTACAAGGAATACGGTACTGGAGATGTCGGTGACTGGGGTGCTCACCACCTGGATATTGCCCAGTGGGGACTTGGAATGGATAACAGCGGCCCTGTTGAGGTGCGTTTTATTAATGATGAAGCTGCACTCGTTTACTCAAATGGTATTACAGTGATCAGAAGGAGAGGCTTTGGTGTTCATTTCTTTGGCAGCGAAGGAGAGGTCATGGTTAACCGTGGCAGATTCAAAGTGATCGTTAACGGTCAGACGATTGCGTCCTACACTGGTCAGGAGAGCAAAGATACTACCTGTCAGGCTGAGGTTGAGAAAGCTGAGAAGCTTCTCCTGAAAGACGCCAGGATCAGGCTTTATGCAAGCGAGTCACACTACGAGGATTTTCTGTCATGTGTTACGAGTCGCAAAAAGCCGATTGCCAGCGAACAGATCGGCGGCCGGACAGTTATATGCTGTCATCTGATAAATCAGCTTTGTTTCCACAATAAAGCCATGAAATGGGATCCCGTAAACTTTTCCTTTACAGGAGGAACAGGTAATCCTGCCTGGCTTACAGGCAACAACCGGGATTGGACCACCTAGGTTTTAATTTCGTAGAACAAAGAAAACCCGCCTGTGGAAATTCCGGTGATATCAAGCACCCTATTCCGGTTTAATGTGTGCAGTCTGTTTATTATTAAGGCAATTGATCGTTTCCCATTGATATTGAGATGGTTTTATTCCGGATTATGGTGCTCAAACATTTCCGGAATCATATGCTCAGTTGATCCGGAATAAAGTGCTCAGTTTGACTGGATTTTCCAGTAAAATATTTATATTCTCAAATCTCCAATAATGCAGTTCAGACCTCTTTCGGCATATTATAAGGTTTTCTTCCGCCTCCGGGACGAGAAAGGTAAGTATTTGCATCATCGTCATTTACATATCTTTCGGATTTCCCGTCAAATATCAGTTTTCGTCCTGTTCGGTATGCAGTGTTACCCAAATGCATCATTGCGGTTGAAATGTGCCCTTCTTCTATATCAGCTATAAGCTCCCTGTTATTACGGCTTTTCACGCAATCCACAAAATTCTGAAAATGGTAATCAATACCGGCATTGGTAATTTCATCCCACCTGGCATCCGGTTCAACATCTTCCTGCGTCACAGTTATTGAAGGTGTTCCCGATCTGTCCTGCTGGCGCCCGGTACTGAATGCAGCAGTTCCGGTCTGACCGCCGGCCCTGGCCTCTTCGTTCCTGCTCTGGAAGACCTGAAAACTTCTGCCGGATGTCATTGCATATCCTTTTGTACCAAGCCAGAGATTACCCCATGGTTCATTAGGTGTGGGCAGACTTCGTACTTCAAGCTCCATAATTGAGCCATTGGCATATTCAAATGTTGCGACCTCGAGGTTAGGTACATCCTGGTCTGATTCATCCGCATAAGCATAAAAACCGCCACAACAGGCTATTTTTACAGGGTGTTCATTGATATTCATTCCCAATCTAATGATATCCATGGAATGAATTCCATTATTCCCGAATTCGCTTGTGCTTGTATCCCAGTACCAGTGCCAGTTGTAAAGAAAATGGTTTTCATTGAACGGTATCATTGGTGCCGGTCCTCTGAACAGATCCCAGTTAACACCCCTGGGAACCGGGCCGTCGGGTTTTGTGCCAATGCTTTGACGCGAGCGGTACACTGTGCCGCGACCCATACAAATATCTCCTATAACTCCTTCGCGAAGCATCTCAATAGCTTTCATGGTGAGCCTGTTAGCTCTTCTCTGCGTACCTGCCTGAACTATTCTGTTGTATTTTCTTGCAGCCTGAACCATTTTTCTGCCTTCATCGATGTTGTATGAAATCGGTTTTTCAACATAAACATCCTTTCCTGCCTGACAGGCATTTATTGTCATGAGTGCATGCCAGTAACCCGGTGTGGCAATGCCAATGATATCTAAATCCTTATCGTTAAGCATTTCACGATAATCAATGTATGTCTTTGGCTTTGCGCCGCCAAGATCTTCTATTTCCTTAATTGCCTTGGGTAAAAGATACTCAACACAGTCGCATATAGCTGTTACTCTTGTATCCTTTATCTTTGTAAAATTCGCGGTATGTCCTGAGCCTCTGTATAATCCACCCCGATCATTTATTCCTATAACTCCGACATTAATCATATCACTTGGCTTTGTTTGTGCAAAACCCTTAATATATGCAGGAGCTCCGATAGCCATACCTGCTGAAGCCATCACTGATTTCTTAATGAATGTGCGTCTTTTTTCAGTTTTCATTTTCAGGTTGTTTTAATAATTAAATACTATTTTACTCAAGAATATTTCGCATATAATCAATACATTTTTTAATTTCTTTAACGGCATCTGAGCCTTCAGGTGTCCGGTATTCAAGTTCCACATCGACATTTATTGGCCATTTTTCTTTCTTAAGAAGAAGTAATATGTCTGCAATAGGTGTTTCTCCCTCGCCGAAGGGCATATTTGTATTTGCCGGTGTACTTTTTGGCCCTGTTTTATCCTTTATATGAATACTGCTTATTTTATCGTGATACTTTTCTATAATACCATTAGGGTGCAAGCCAGTGGATCCAAAATAGTGCCCGGCATCAAAATTGATCCTGTTGGCCGGTGAATAAGCAAGATATTTTTAATATAACTAACTTAAGTTTCCTGGTTTCTAAACTATTATAATTCAATTAGTTAGTATTTCAATTTTTCTTCCAAATACTACTTTATATATCTAACATA
>Ga0307432_1002406_pt1 | contig 10256 bp, 6 predicted proteins | sample SalMarWE160150MG_FD_202158 | JGI IMG/M metagenome (GOLD analysis project Ga0307432, IMG submission 202158) | Salt marsh sediment microbial communities from the Plum Island Ecosystem LTER, Massachusetts, United States - WE1603-150 | ecosystem: Environmental > Aquatic > Marine > Intertidal zone >...
GTTTCTGGCGAAACCATTATAGACTCACCGATGAGGCCAATCCGCAGTGGAAACAGGTTTTGGATGACTGTGGGGTAAAGGTAACCTATGCTCTATCTCCCCAGGCCAAGGGGAAGATTGAAAGACCCTATAGGTGGATTCAGGACAGATTGGTAAGGACCTGTTATAGAGAATGTTAGGGATATTAAAAGGGGCCAATTAATCTTGAATAACCTTCTCCAAAGATATAATTACCGGATAGTTCATTCTACTACCGGGCAAATTCCTTATATTAGATTTCAAAGAGCATTAAGAGAGAAGAGATCTCTCTTTAGAGAATTTAGGATAAGGCCACCATTTTTATCAAGCAAGGATATCTTCTGTTTAAGAGTAGAGAGGATGGTAAACCCTTATCGCAAAGTTTCTATCAATAATTTAGAATTAAAAGTACCTAACGCACCACTACACGAAAAAATACAACTTCGGATAATACCAGATAGAGAATCTGGCATATCTGAAGTAAGATTCTGGTATAGAGATAATTTTTTAGGTATGCAAAAAGTTAAAAATTCTGATTTAAATTTAGTCCAGTTTTAACTTTTAACTAATAATTTATTTACATCTTTAGAGAGTAAAAAATACTATTTTTTACTCTCTAAAGGTGGCTCACTTTTAAAGTATAACTAAGAGAAATATTGAGTTTAATTTAGTCCACTTTTGATTCTTAAATAGTCCACTTTTGAAATTTAACTAACAGCATTTTTTAAAAATATTATCTAACAGGAAAAAACACAGTGCAATTGTAGGTGTAGAATTATGGAGAACTTTATTGTCTTATTAAATGCTTATTTATTTTCCCAGGAAGCTATTTCTTTGAGACGTTCTATTATGGGTAGATGCTGGGTGCAGGCCTCCTCGCATTGTCCGCACTCGATACATTCATTTGCTCTTGCCCCATGGCTTTCTGTTAAACCCCATAAATAACTTTTCTCTTTCATTTCTTTGTCGCTGCTGCCGAATATTTGTTTTTCATTATAAAGTTGCATATAAGAAGGTACCGGAATATTTTGGGGACAATTGTCACAGTATCCGCAACCGGTACAAGCCGAATTCATATTTTCCCCAATTTTTTTTCTGATTTTTTCCAAATCTGCATCAGTAAAAGGCAGAGCTTCATCGGCCACGCGGCAGGCCATATCGATATGTTTACGGGTGGTAAAACCGTTTAGTACTACCGATATTTGTGGACAGGATATTAAGAATCGCAAAGCTGCTTCTGTGGGGGTTTCTCCTTCTGAAGCTAAAAAAGAAAGCTCTTTTTCATGAGTAGGTATGGCTCCTCCAAATAACGGATTCATGGCAACTACACCATAACCTCTTTGATAAGCAGCCATAACTCCGTCCCAGCGATAGGGGAAATTTAAGATATTAATTCCTAAAAGTACGCCCTCCATCTTGCCATCTTCTAAGATATGTTTAATTTCTGATCCCGGCTGATGTGAAGAAAAGACAATATGGTCAATCAATCCTTCCTCTTTACATTCCAGGAGACCTTCATATTGTCCCCCGGGTTTCATGGCTAATTCATAATGTTCCATCTTAAGAAGGCACCAAATATGGTAAAAATGAATTTTAGGGAGACCCAATCGATCTAAAGATTTTTTTACCGCTTCTCTTGCTTTTTTGGCAGTATTAAACTCCTTAGGAGTGCCTTTGGTAGAAACATAGAAGTCATTAGGCATATTCTTGAAGGCAATACCGAAAATATCCTCACTCTGATCTTTGCAGTAATAAGGGGCGGTATCGAAATAGTTGATTCCTTTAGAATTTGCATAACGAAGAAGTTCGGCATTTTCCTCTTTGCTCTTGGAAATATCGAATCGCATTCCACCGAAACCTACTGCAGAAACTTTTTTCCCGGTCTTTCCATATTCCTTGTAAATCATATTTTTCCCTTTTCGCCTTTATTGTTTTAAAAGAATTTTATCATTTTTTCTCAATAATTTCAAAATAATGTTTTAAGGATAGCCTATTTCTACTATGAAATACGAAGATTTTAGCAGAGTTTATAATTTTTGAATAAATTTTTGAATAAATTTGATAAAATTTACAAAACTGTTTATTCTAATAAGAAAAGACCAGAATCGCCACGCTCCATGCGATTGCTCACAAGGATATGATTATAGTGTATAATTATTCTAACATTTATGAAGTAGGGGCGTATTGCAATACGCCCCTACTATGATCGGAAGACTGATCGACCGACTAAATAAAGGTTTTATAATGATTAAAAAAGAGAAAAACCATAAATTTAACTTAAAAATTAAATCCAAAGATATAGACCCGGGAGCTTTATTTATAATAAAGAGATTAAATGATTCAGGATATGAGTCTTTAGTAGTAGGGGGATGTATCCGCAATCTGATAATGGAAAAAGAAGCCAACGATTGGGATATAACTACCAAAGCTGCACCGGAGGAAATTGTTGAGGTTTTTAGAGATTATAAAGTTGTTCCGGTGGGTAAAAAATTTGGGACTCTTACAGTAGTAATAAATCATATCAATTATGAAGTGAGCACTTTTAAAAAAATTAAATCTGTCCCCACTCCAAATTTACTTGAAGATTTAAGACATAGGGATTTTACCATTAATGCCTTGGCCTGGAGAGAAGGGAAAGGGGTAATAGACTACTTTAACGGGTTAGGGGATATCAAACAAAAGATAATAAAAGGGGTAGAAGATCCTGTAGAAAGGATAAAAGAGGACCCGTTGAGAATGCCAAGGGCAATTAGGTTGGCCTGTGAACTTGATTTTAAAATAGATAAAGCTACCCTCCGGGCGATAGAAGAAAATAGTTCACTGATTAAAAAGGTTAGCCAGGAAAGAATTAGAGATGAGTTGATTAAAATATTATTAAGCAATTTCCCTAAAAGAGGAATCCAATTATTACATCAATTAGGTTTATTAAAATTTATTCTCTCTGAGATTGAATCGGCTGTGGGATTTTACGATGAAGGAAGCTACAAAGGAAAAGACCTATTTAGTTATATTTTAGATATGGCGGATAATCTTCCTCAAGATTTAGCCCTTCGCTTATCAATTTTGTTGCACGATATAGAGAAATCACAACCTTCTCATTCTAAAAGGGAAATAACCGATAGAATATTACACCGTCTTAGGTTTAAAAATTCTCTAATCAAGAAAGTAAATGTTTTAATTCGGGAAGATTGGCAGAAAGCCGATTTTTCTTCTAAGAAAAACATCAGACAACTCATTTCCAGGGTAGGTGAAGAAAATATTTTGAGCATCTTGGAATTAAAAAAAGATTATATGATGGTAAACAAGAGTGCTGATACACTTAGACAGATAGAGAATATAGAAAAAGAAATCAGAAAAGTTTTACAAGAAGTCCCCCCCTTATCCCTAAAAGATTTAGCCCTGACAGGTCAAGATTTGAAGGATTTAGGCTATCCGGAAGGAAAAAAATTAGGTCAGGTGCTAGAGGAATTATTAAATATAGTCCTCGAGGAACCTGCCTTAAATCAAAAAAAGATATTACTTGCTTGGGTGAAAAGCGAAAGACCCCCGGGACGCTGACCAGTATCGCCTTTTTTCGCCTGAGTTAGTGTAAACTTTAGTGGGGTAGTTAGATAAAAAGAAAAATGCTAGTTTTTCTATCTTTTTTTCTCTTTCTTAACTCGATACTATATACTCAATACTATATTATAGCTTATATTGCAAAAGAAGAAAGGTCAGAGTAAAATAGGATAAAATCCAAAAGTCAAAATAGAAATGCTCAGAATAAATTTATTAAGGAAGTTTAAATGCAAGTAATTAATGTTCTTAAGCAGGCGGATAAGCCAGTGTTTTCTTTAGAAATTACTCCACCGGAAAAAGGAAAAAGTATTCAAGGCATCTTTAATACCATTGATATGCTCAAAGAATTTAAACCCCATTTTATAAACGTGACCTATCATCAGCAAAGAGTAGTTTATACTGAAAAAAAGGGGATTATTAAGAAAATTCCGAAAAGAAAAAATGTAGGCACAGTTGGTATTTGTAGTGCCATTAAACATAAATACGGAATCGAAACTATTCCCCATCTTATTTGTGGTGGTTTTAATAAATATGATACCGAGGATGCTTTGATTGACCTGAATTTTTTGGGGATGGAAAATTTGCTGGTACTTCGTGGAGATCCTCGACTAGAAGAAAAAGAATTCGTCCCCGAAAAAGAGGGATATAAATATGCTTACCAGTTAGTAAAACAAGTACATAATATGAATCAGGGTAAATATTTAGAAGGCCTGGACAATGGGTATCCCAGCCATTTTTGCATCGGTGTAGCTGGTTACCCAGAAAAACATTGGGAAGCACCTAATATGGAACAGGACCTGCTTAATTTGAAAAACAAAGTCGACCAAGGAGCAGATTATATTGTGACTCAAATGTGTTTTGATGTAAATAAATTTAAAGAATTTGTAAAAAAAGCTCGAGCAATAGGCATAAATGTACCTATTGTTCCTGGGATAAAACCTTTTACTAACCGAAAACAATTGATAAGTTTACCGATAAATTTTCATATCTCTTTACCACAAGATTTAGTTCAGGAAATTTTGCAGGCTTCCTCTAAAGAAGCAGTAAGACAAGCCGGTATTGAATATACTATTTATATATGTAAAGAACTGCTTAAATTTGGCGTTCCCGGCATTCATTTTTTCTCCTTAGGTCAGGGTAAGGATGTGTGGGAGGTAGCTAAAGCAATCTTTTAAACTAATTCATAGAAGATTAATTATAGGGGTATTTGTAAAATTTGATTATGAATAAATTTTTATCTTTATTAAAAGACAAAATTATAGTATTCGATGGTGCTATGGGCACTAGCATCCAAGCTAAAAACTTAAACCTTGATGACTTCTGGGGTAGAAATGGATGTAATGAAATCTTAGTGTTCAGCAAACCACATATTATTCAAGATATCCATTCTTCTTTTTTGGAAGTAGGTTGTGATGTGATAGAAACCAACACTTTTGGCGCTAGTAAGTTGGTTTTACAGGAATACGGCTTAGATGAAAAAACTTATGCCTTAAATAAGAGAGCAGCCGAAATTGCCCGAGAAGTGGCAAGCGATTTTTCCACTCCTTCTCATACCCGTTTCGTTTCTGGTTCAATAGGTCCGGGAAATAAACTCCCCACCTTAGGCCAAATAGATTTTGATACTCTGACCACTTCTTATGCAGTCCAGATGGAAGGGTTAGTAGACGGTAAAGTGGATATGATTCAAATAGAAACTGCTCAAGACTTGTTACAAATTAAGGCTGCTTTGTGGGCTGTTTTCCGAGTTTTCCGAAAGAAAAAAAAGCACCTTCCCGTCATAGTTCAATTAACCATGGAAGAAAAAGGAAGAACTCTATTAGGAACCGATATGCTTACTGCTTTAACTGCTCTGGAACCTTTAGATATAGATATCATCGGACTTAACTGTGGCACAGGTCCTCAGTCGATGAGTGAACATGTAAGGGTTCTTTCTCATAATTCACCTCGTTATATCTCGGTTATTCCTAATGCCGGGATGCCAAAAAATAGAGCAGGTGAATTAGTTTATGACTTATCACCGGAGGATTTTACTATTCCTCTTTATAATTACGTAAAAAATTGGGGAGTAAACATTGTAGGGGGCTGTTGTGGCACTGACCCTCGACATATTAAATACTTGGTAGAGGCGGTAAAAGGACTTTCCCTTTTAAAAAGAGAACCAAAATTTTTACCTGCTTCTTCTTCTTTGTATGATACTCAAAAATTTTCGGTTACCCCTGGGCCCTTAATTATTGGAGAGAGAACTAATGCCCAGGGTAGCAAAGCTTTTCGAGGATTACTTGAAGAAGAAAATTGGGAAAAAATGGTAGAAGTAGCCCTTAAGCAAGAAAAAGAAGGAGCTCATCTTTTGGATATTTCTGTAGCATTAGTGGAAAGAAATGAAAAAGAGGATATGAAAAAATTACTCTTTCGTCTCAATAAAGAGGTAAAAATTCCTTTAATGATAGATACTACTAATTTTACAGTTATGGAAGAAGCTTTAAAAATGGTAAGCGGGAAAGCTATAATTAATTCGGTTAATTTTGAAGAAGGAGAAGAAAAAGTAAAAAAAGTAATGGATTTATGTAAAAAATTAGGGGCTGGTTTAGTAGGTTTGGCTATTGATGAAGAGGGTATGGCCTTTTCAGTGGAGAAAAAGTTGAATATTGCCCGACGATTTTACCAATTAGCTCTCAATGAAGGGTTAAATCCCTCCAATCTTTTTTTTGATACACTTACTTTTTCTTTAGCCTCAGGAGATAGACAATATTTTGAAGCAGGAAAAAATAGTTTAGAAGCTATTCAGAGAATAAAAAATGAGATTCCTCAGGTTTATACTATATTAGGAATAAGTAACGTCTCTTTCGGGTTAAAATCAGAACTTAGAAAGATACTTAATTCACTTTTTCTTCATTTTGCTCTGGAATCAGGGTTAGATGCAGCTATCTTGCATGCCGGGAAGATTATTCCCTTAAACGAAATTTCTCCTTCCCAGATAAAAATTTGTCAAGATTTAATCTTTAATCAGCGTACTCCCGAATATGATCCCCTGCAAGAATTGATAAATTTTTCTTCTCCCGGAGAAAGTAAAGAATCAAAGATTAGAGAAATTGCTTCTCTTCCTCCGGAAGAATCCTTACCACAGCACATTATAAGAGGTAGTAAATATAATTTAGAAAAGGCTCTGAATCAAGCTCTGAAAAAATATTCTCCAATAGAGATTATTAATCGTTTTTTATTATCTGGGATGAAAAGGGTGGGACAATTGTTTGAGTCCGGAGAAATGCAGCTTCCTTTTGTTTTGAAATCAGCAGAAATTATGAAATTCGCAGTTAGTTATTTAGAAAAATTTATGCCACAAAAAGAGAAGAGTTATAGAAGCTCCATAATTTTAGCCACTGTACAGGGAGATGTTCATGATATTGGTAAAAATTTGGCGGGGATTATTTTAAGTAACAATGGTTTTAGGGTAATTGATTTAGGAGTAAAACAATCTGCAGAACAAATTATACAAGCTAATAAAAAATATCAACCTGACTATATCGGATTGAGCGGATTACTGGTAAAATCTGCTCTAATTATGAAAGATGATTTAGAAATATTTAAAGAAAGAAAAATTTCTATTCCGGTTATTTGTGGTGGAGCGGCTTTATCTCACAGTTATGTTATTGAACAATTAGATCCTGCCTATTCAGGGAAGGTATATTACGCTTCAGATGCCTTTGCGGGATTGAAAATTATGCAGAAGATGACTGGGAAGAAGATAGTATCTTCACCAAATTCAAAATTAAAAAAACATTCAGCGATTATCCCTTCGTCCCGAAAAAGTTCTTCCCTTAAAGAGGAAAAAATATTACCTGCTACCATTCCTAATCCGCCTTTTTGGGGCACGAAAATAGTAAAAGATATTTCTCTTTCCTCCCTTTTTCCTTATATCAATAAAAAAAGTCTATATTTTAAACAATGGCAATTAAAAGTTAATAAACAGTATAATTCCTTATCTTCTGTTAAAGTTGAGGGGGAGACTATACTGAAGAGATTACAACAGCAAGCTCTTAAAGATTCATCTCTGCAGCCGAAAGTAGTCTATGGTTATTTTCCTGTGCAGTCTCAGGGAAATTCTCTGCTTATTTTTGACCTAAAGACATATAAATCCGAAATAAAACTAACCTTTCCCCGGCAGCAACACGAACCTTATTTATCGATAGCCGATTATTTTATAAAATATCCTAGTAAAAACAAAGACTTAATTTCCCTGATGTTAGTTACTATGGGAGAAAAGGCGGTAGAAAAGTCCAGACTTCTTTTTAAAAATAATGCCTATCAGGATTACCTCTATTGGCACGGATTTACAGTGGTTATGGCCGAGGCCTTAGCAGAATTTTGGCATCAGCAAATCAGAAAAGAATTACTTATTGTAGGTTCAGATGCCCCGGGGATAAAAGGTTTATTTAAAAAAGAATATCAAGGGGCTCGCTATAGTCCAGGTTATCCCACCTGGCCCTCCTTAGAAAAACAAAGAGAAATATGTGCATTATTGAGGCCAGAAAGGATAGGGGTCCGACTTTCGGAAACTTGGCAATTGATTCCCGAATTCTCCATCAGTGCCCTTATTGTCCATCACCCCCAAGCCCGATATTTTAGCCTGTAATTAATATAAATTTATATAGTCGAAACAATAACAAACAATAAAGATAAAATTTTTTTAGATTAGTTCTCCTTTGACTGTTAGATAATTTTAATAGAAGGAGTAAAGCTTAATGCAATTTAATTTAGTGGCTTGGATAATGAACCCCTTTGTTCTTATGATGATAACTGTTTTTTTGGGGGTGTTATTTGGCAAGATAAAATTTGGTAAATTTACTTTTGGAGTATCCGGATGCCTTTTTGTAGGATTGGTTATAGGGTGGTGGGTTTACAGATTAGCTAAGGCTTTTCCAAAAACTGAATCAGGATATAAGGAAGCCTTACAGTTAATCAAAAGCGGAGTAATCGATAAAAGTTTTTTTACCCTCTTTTTAATCCTTTTTATTGCTGCGGTTGGGCTGCTTGCCGCTAAAGATATAGGGATAATTATAAAGAAATATGGCTCGAAGTTTATTATCCTGGGTTTTTTAATAACTTTTGTTGGTGCTATGGCAACCTATGGAATGGCCTTAATTTTACCGGGGATAAATTCTTATGAAGTAACAGGGGTATACACCGGGGCTCTTACCAGTTCTCCCGGTCTGGCAGCTGCCCTGGAATCTGCCCGCGAACATTCTTCCCAATTAGCTGAAAATTACGATTCTTTATCCGAAAGAAAAAAACAGGAATTATTAAAGGCGATTGATTCACTCGGGAGAGCAAAAGCAAAAGACGCAGGTTTCCTAACCGAGGAACAGAAAAAGCAATTTATAAAAAGTGCAGAAGCCGGAATAGGTATAGGGCATTCTGTGGGGTATCCCTTCGGAGTGTTGATTGTAATCCTTGCCGTAAATTTTCTGCCGATAATATTTAAAATAGATGTTAAAAAAGAGCGGGAAATATTTTCCCGGGAAATAAATGAAACCAGAATAGGTAATCCTCTTAACATAAAGCAAGATACCGTTCGTTTTGATCTGACTGCTTTTATAGTAGCTTGTTTTTTAGGTTATACTATCGGGAGATTAAAATTTAATTTAGGACCACTTGGCTATGTAGGCTTTGGTTCAACCGGCGGAGTCTTATTAGCTTCATTAATTTTAGGACATATCGGTAAAATTGGTATCCTTAATTTTAGAATGGATAATAAAATATTAGGGGTTATTCGGGAAATTTCTCTGGCTTTCTTCCTGGCGATAATCGGGTTAAGATACGGTTTTTATGCCTTTACAGCTCTATCCGGTTCAGGAATTTATTTAGTTATCACTTCTTTGGTAGTCGGTCTGATAGCGATAATTATTGGTTATCTGGTAGGGAGGTACATATTTAAGTTAAATTGGGTTATGTTAGCCGGAGCTCTTTGTGGGGGCATGACTTCCACTCCGGGTTTGGGCGCTGCCATAGAAGCGGTGGGAAGCGACGAACCAGCAGCAGGATATGGGGCAATTTATCCTTTTGCCCTATTGGGAATGGTCATTTTTTCCATTATTTTACATAATTTGCCGATATAGGATTATCCGTGCCACCACCGGCTGGAAGACCACCTGGTTTGAGTTAATGAAAGTAGGAGAGCACTCCATTTTACAGAAGTGTTTCGATATTTTGGATACTGATTTCTTCGCGACAGATAAAAGGTTCAGCAAACTCTGTGCCAATAAGGTTTCCCCAGTAACGGTTAGAATTTAAAACCCATTCAAATAGCTGATGGCCTTCAGGCGAAGGCCCAAATTGGGATTCATAGGACCTTATTGCTTCAATTTTCATCTCCATCACTTTGGTTATATCCATAACAAAAGAAGGTTTAAAATTTAGTTTTAGATGAGAAGCAATATAATAATATATTTTCTTTACATAAAAGGGCCTGCCCTGCATCTCTGTTTTGGTAAGTTTTCCGTAGAAACGGGCAGCATTACAGATCTTTGAGGCAGCAACATGGTCAGGATGGGCATCTATCCAGTAAGGGGCAAAAAGGATATCCGGTTGAATTTTTCTGATGACTTCAGCTAATTCCTGGCGGACCTCTATTTCATCCTGAAGATATCGATTGGGAAAATCAAGAGTGATCCTCTCTTCAATCC
>Ga0307432_1002409_pt1 | contig 10249 bp, 8 predicted proteins | sample SalMarWE160150MG_FD_202158 | JGI IMG/M metagenome (GOLD analysis project Ga0307432, IMG submission 202158) | Salt marsh sediment microbial communities from the Plum Island Ecosystem LTER, Massachusetts, United States - WE1603-150 | ecosystem: Environmental > Aquatic > Marine > Intertidal zone >...
TAGCGGTTGCTTTTGTCAGAAGGTTTTTAAGCGTTTTTTCCTGTATTTCGGAAGGAACTCTCTTAAATAGTTCAATCTGATTTATGCGTCTGGTATTAAGCCATTTAACTAAAGAAGGAATGATAGCCATTGAACTGGATAGGTTTGAATTTTAAAGATATAGAAAAAATATTCAGGATCGTTTAGTGAATTACCTGAAAATCTCTTTAAGTACTTCAAGAGATTTAATTTTTTTCAATCCGGGCAGGTGTAATGAATAATATTTCATAATTGTTTCGAGAACCTCATTTCTCTGAGATCCTGTCAGTGGAATATTTTTTGCGGAGTCGAATGAGGTGTTGAAAAAATCAGCCAGTATATCAGATATTTCAGTTCCTGCATAGTTGCCATGGACAGGAGGAACGGGAACGAATTTACCCTCCATCATATCAAACCAGTTATTTAGAGGGTTGGTTTTCAAACCAGGCTCAAAACCCAGAAAACTGGCGAGACCTGCAAGGAAGGCAATATGAAAATTTACAAAACCTGTTTTACGCGTGTCAAGGTATATAACAGAGTCTTCTATATAGTCGAACAGAGCTTCATTGGCACTCTCTTCTCTGAGTACAGAGGCAAGGACTTCTCCAAGGAAGATTGCAATACAACTCTTTCGCACATTGGCATGTATATCAACAGGTGCATATGAGACTGAGAACTCTTTCAGCGTCTGCATACTTCTCGATTCTTTGTTATACATTACCAGGTCGAGAATGAAAAGAGGCTGAAAGAAAACACTATGTTTCCCGGTTTTTTTCTTCCTCAAGCCTTTAATAAGGACCGACTGCCTGCCAAAATTCCGTGTATATAACCAGACTACTATACCCGAATCGGTATATTTTACCTGATGAAGTACTATTCCCTTTGTCTTTTCAATCATCCTGGGCAGAGTTTTACTTCAAATTTAAGACTATTGAGATTTGTAATCTATTTCAATATTAATTTTCGATCGATTTTTTTATATTTACCTGTCAACAAACTGCATTATGATCGCCATAAACAACGAAGAACTTTTAAAGCGTATAGCCCGGCTGGCCAGGCAGAACCAGGAGCTTGAAGAGTACATAAAAAAGCTTGAGAAACTGAATGAAAAGGTAACAAGGGAAAATGAGAAAATACAGTCTCTTTATGAAAAACTGTCACCTGCCGGCCTGAAACTGGAACGTGAGGTTGCAAAGAAGGAGAAGCCGCTCAAATTCAATATGGCGACAGTTCTTTTTGCAGACATTCATGGTTTCTCAAGACTTGCGGAAGGTATGGATTCCACATCAGTAATGGATGAGCTCGATGAGATACTTTTTGAGTTTGAGGCAATAGTAGGAGGTTTGAAAATTGAAAAGATAAAAACCATCGGCGACACCTTCATGTGTGCGGGAGGAATACCTGTAAAGAATATAACCAATCCGGTCGATGTTGTAATGGCTGCACTCGATATGCGCAACTACCTTGAACAATACGAACTGAGAAAAAGAGGTAAGGATAAAAGGATCTGGGAGTTGAAGATAGGGATACATACTGGTCCGGTTACTGCTTCAGTGTCAGGTAAAAAAAAGATTAACTATGACATCAAGGGCGACACAGTTAATACTGCCAGCCGTGTTGAAACTGTTTCGGAGAACGGTACAGTGCTCATCTCTGTGATGACCTATGAGCTTGTAAAGGAGTTCTTCGATTGCGAATATTATTGCAAGCTTCCTGTGAAATACAAAGGAGATCTTCAGATATATAAAGTAAAGGGACTAAAGCCTGAATTTTTGGTTGATGGCAAAGGACTTACTCCGAACGAATCATTCAGAATAAAGTTTGGACTAATCCAGTTTACAGATATTCAGGAGATAATTCTCGATAAGCTTGAGAAGGAACTACCCGATTATCTTTATTATCATAATGTTAAACACACTGTTGATGTTGTTACAGAAGTGGAGCTTATAGGATGGGCGGAAGGATGCACTGATGAGGAGATATTGCTTTTGAAGACAGCAGCATTATTACACGATGCAGGACATACAGTTGACTACGATAACCACGAATATCACGGAACAGTTCTTGCAAGAGAGTTGCTTCCCCAATACAACTATACACCTGAACAGATCGAACGTATCTGTTCAATAATAATGGCCACAAGAATGCCACCAAAACCGGCTAACCTCCTTGAATGTATAATTTGCGATTCTGACCTTGATTACCTGGGCAGGAGTGATTTTATCCCGGTGTCAAATACTCTTTTTGAAGAGCTGAAAGCCCAGAACAAAATGAGATCACTCAACGACTGGAACAAGCTCCAGGTTAAGTTTATTTCGGACCATCAGTACTTTACAAAGACAGCAAGAAGTCTCAGAGAAGTTAATAAACAGCTTCAGATTGAAAGGATACAGAGCCTGATAACCGAATAACTTACCTTATTACAAGCATTTTTGTAACGATGGTCTGTGTGCCGTCACTGCTAGCACAAAAAACAAGATAAACACCGGTTGTAACACGCCGGCCATTGTATGTGGTGAGACCCCACGAAGCCTGTCCTCCTTCAGATGTTGTCTCATAGACAAGGTTCCCGCTTATATCAGTTATTTTGATATCAGAATCTCTGATTAGACCTGTTATTGTGACATTGCCCTGAAAATCCTCCCTCACCGGATTAGGAAAAGAATAGACGTTAACAAATTCACTGGCTCCTGCTGTTGATTCACCTCTCACCGAAACCACTCCTTCGGATGTTCCGAACCATATCTCACCTGAAGTATTATCGAGAGCAACAGTGATTATTGAATCAGAAAGAATCGGACTGTTTTCTTTTTTGTAGTTTATGATCTGTTTTGTTCCATCAGGAGAAAGCAGGTAAGCGCCGGAACTGGATGTGCCAAGCCACTTCCTGTTACCTCCGTCGATGGCTATTGATGTAATTGTTTCTGTACCAAGCATATAGTCTGCAAGCCCCGTTCCGTCATTCCGTGGTATCTTTATCCTGAATGCCCTCGTATCATCATCAAAAATACTCTCCGGATCGTAATATATCAGAGGTCCATGATCGGTACCTACCCATATAGTGCCATCAAGATCTTCTGCAATAGAAAAGACTGATGAGAAGATTTTGTTCTCGGTATCTTTTACTGAAAATCTTTTATAATTATCATCACCTGAGATCTCCGGTGTATTATTGTCATCCAGCACAAACAAACCATAACCTCCAGGGAGAACTATCCATTTCTGACCTTTTGTTGTAATAATGATATCCCCGGCTACGGGTGCATCAATTGTTATCGGATTAACAATCCAGCTTCCATCGGGTTTTAAGATTTTTATATTACCGGCGACACCAGTATTTGTAATCCACAGGTTCTTTGACCGATCCATTGCAAGACCGCAGATCTTCACATTGTTGGTTCCTGGAATCTCGGGCTGGAGAGGAGAGTTTAACTCATTGTAATGATTCATCAGAATATTATTTTCATATTCCAGCAGACCATTACCCCATGAAGATATAAAAAAGTGATTGCTGTTGCCGGGATCGATCACAGCCCTCATGGCATCATATTCTGTGCCGGAGATGATATTATTAAAGCTATTGTTTTCATGAACCGAGACCTGAAAAGGCCTGCCAAGTCTGATCCATGTATTATCTGTACCTCCTCCGCAAATAATTGTTTTACCGGTTGCTGATACTATCCCTGTGACATTGTTACCAGCCGGACCAGGTATAGTTAAAGGCAGGAATTGTGTCATAGTCACACCTTTTACCAGACCGTAATTAATATCTGCAATCCAGATATTGTCATCATCGGTAATTCCCTGTGTGATATTGGTAGCACCCCAGCCATACGATGATATTGTTTTAATGAGATTACCCGAATTATTATAGTAATTTATAAAACCCGGTGATGAAATTGTAAATCCTTCGGGAGCAATATCGAAAGAGTTATTGAAGACACCGGGGCTGCCGGTAAAAAAGGTACTCCCGTTTTCAATGACATAAACCTCATCCCCGGATGAGGAAGGATCCGATTCGTTAACATATAACCTGCCTCCGGAAAAAACTGCATGGTTGAACCTTGATCCGGGGGCTGGCAAATCGTTGATTCTGTTCCAGTTCCCGAAATATGAGAGACCCTGGTTTGATGGATCAGCATACCACACACCCTTGCTTGTTACAGCATAAACCTGGTCATTCCCGAAAGCTATATCAAAAACCTCTGTATCATCAATACCGTTTCCGGGCTTCCATGTATCATGAATCTCCTTCTTAATCAGGTCAACAACTACTATTCCAAACCCGGAAGCCAGGTAAGCAGATTTTCCAAGTGTTCTTATCCGGTTAATTCTTTTATTCCCCGGTATGTATTTATTATAAATATCCGGTATATTATAAACGGTGTTATTGCTTACAAGGTCAATATTGGTGTTTGTGAATACGATAATAAGAATTGAATTTTCTTTAGACCATGCGATTGAACTAATTCCTGTTTCCGAGAGACCGTTTACGTGTGATAACTTCTTCAGTTCGCTATACTCTTTATTATAAACTATTATTGAGGAGCCTGTTGACGCATAAACCTCATTCATGCTGACACAAATACTCTTTGCTGTATTATAATTTAGGTGGTCTGACCAGGAACCGACAGGCATCTGACCTTCTGCAGGATTCGCAAACAAAATAATACCTGTTATGATCAAAATGCTTCTCATCAGGGAATAAACAGTTATATCTGTTCTTTATTGCTTTGCGTGGTATTTAGCAACAAAAACTTCTTTAATTTCTCAAACGCCCGTGCCCTGTGAGAAATTGTGTTTTTCTTATTCAGATCCATTTCAGCGAATGTGAGTGTATTACCTTCAGGAACAAAAACCGGATCATATCCAAATCCCTCTTTACCTCTTTTTTCAGTAATAATGGTTCCATTAACTATGCCTTCGAAAAGGTATTCCTTTTCATTTATTATCAGCGCTATAACAGTTCTGAACCTGGCCTTCCGGTTTTTCGTCTCACCCAGCATTGCAAGTATCTTTTTGATATTGGCATCTGAGTTCTTATCTTCTCCCGCGAACCGTGCAGAATGAACTCCCGGGAGGCCATCCAATGCATTAACTTCCAGTCCGGTATCATCAGCAAACACATCAAGACCAGTAGCTTTGTGAATAAACCTGGCTTTTGTAAGAGCATTTCCTTCAAGCGTTGGTTCGGTTTCAGGGATATCCTCTTCCATATTAATATCATAAAGGCTGAGAAGGATAAAGCTTTTTCCAAGAACATGCCTTATTTCTCTGATTTTATTCTTATTATTTGAAGCGAATACGAGTTGCATGGTGATGATCTGAAATTCCGGATAAAAATACTCAAATTTGAGCTTTCCTTTTGACCGGAGTAGATTATATACTACATTTGGAATGATTTCATGCAACATATTTGTATATGTTCCATTTCAGGAGTTTAAAATTATTTGTTGGAGTTATTGCATTTTTAATAATTCTTTCAAAATCTTTATCAGCTCAGGGAAATTATGGATCAGAGAATGTTCCGGTTCTTTCCATGATAACAATAAAAGGTGATTCAGTTGCTGTTGTTCAGCCAGGCCCGAATGGTCTGGATTATTCCGGCAATAATCCGCTTATTCTGAATTTCAGAAATAATAATATCGCATTTGAATTTGAACCGGCAGAATCCTTCGAATTTCAATATTTTCTTGAAGGATTTGACAGGAAGGTATCCTCATGGCAAAAGGCCGGTTTTAAGGAATATACCAATCTACCCGCCAGGAAGTACATCCTGAGGATCCGCTTCAGAAGCCAGGATAATCTGACAGGTGAGATCGAACCGGTCGCTTTCATAATAAAACCTATGTGGTATTTCTCTAAGGTGGCCATAGCTGTTTATCTGACTTTGTTTTTTCTGATCATCTGGGTATTATATGAGCAGCTCAATTACAGATTTGCACGCAAGCAGTATATGCTTGAACAAATAATCAATAAAAGAACAGAAGATCTTATTATTGAGAAAGAAAAGACAGAAAAACTACTTGCCAATGTACTTCCAAAGAACACTGCAGATGAGCTAATGGCCAAAGGCAAGGCAGCAAAGATCAAGTATAATTTTGTAACTGTTTTGTTTTCAGATATTCAGGGGTTTACACAGATTGCTGAGGAGATGAATCCTGAAGTATTGATTGATGAGCTTGACAAGTTCTTTTTCCATTTTGATTCAGTTGTGGGAAAATACCGGATTGAAAAGATCAAAACTATTGGCGATGCCTATATGTGTGCAGGAGGGATTCCTGAAAAAAACAGAACCAATCCGGTTGAGGTTATACTGGCTGCCCTCGAGATGCAGGCATATATGAAAAAACTGAAAGAAACGTCGGAAGTGGCAGACATGAAATATTGGGATATCAGGATAGGGATACATACGGGAACTGTTGTAGCAGGAGTCATTGGTCAGAAAAAGCTGTCATATGATATCTGGGGTGATACCGTAAATACTGCAAGCCGTATGGAATCGTCGGGAGAAGGTGGTAAGATTAATATCTCAGGAACAACCTATGAGTTTGTAAAGGACTTTTTTATTTGTGAGCACCGGGGTAAAATGCCTGTTAAGTATAAGGGAGAGCTTGATATGTATTTTGTAAACGGAATTGTTCCGGAACTCTGTGATGAAAATGGAGAGCCTAATAGCAAATTCTTCAACAGGGTGCAGATGATTAAGCTGCAGGACATAGAGGAGCTTATCACTAATATGTATAATGACGAAGCCCCCCCGAACCTTTATTTTCATAACCCATCACATATAAAGAATATCATTGATCAGGTTGAATTGCTTGCAACAGCAGAAAACCTGCCTGAAGAGGAGTATATTGTTCTGAAGCTTGCTGCTATATTTCTTTATACCGGATATATTTCGGATTATGAAAAAGCAATGGAAGCCTCACTTGTCCATGTTGAAAAGGTTTTACCGGTGTTTGGATTTGAACAAAAGACTATCAAAGCTGCCAGCAACCTTATCATCAATTCGTTCAATGAACATTATCAATCGCTTTGTGATAAAATACTTCATGATGCCAGGTACGATTATCTTGGCAGGGTTGACTTTATCAAACTGACGGATAAGTTACTAAGGGAGAGAACGGAGTATGGTAAAGTTACTGATTCTTCAAGCTGGATAAACATACAAAGGAAGTTGCTGCTGGATCATGAGTTTATGACAAACACAGCCAGACTACTCAGGAGCGTTGCAATTGAAGATCAGGTCGCCAGCCTTCAGGAGTATAATAAATAATTGATTTTCCGATACAAAAAACTTCAGAGATAATTTTTAAAGATGTACTTTTACGACAAATTCTAACATCCCGGATATGGAAAACCTCGACTGGAAAAATCTTCCCTTTGGTTATATTAAGGCTGATTATAATTTACGTTGTATATACAGGAATGGGAGATGGGGCAAGCTTGAAGCAACGTCTTCTGAATATATTAATGTTCATATAGCTGCAACCGGTTTACATTATGGTCAGGAGGCATTTGAGGGATTGAAAGCATATATGGGAAAGGATGGAAAGGTAAGATTATTTCGCTGGGAAGAAAATGCTAAAAGGTTCATTCATTCAGCCGAAGGAATTAAGATGGCACCTTTCCCGCTTGAAATGTTCAGAGAGGCTCTGTTTGAGGTAATCAGGCTGAATAAAAGGTTTGTACCACCCTACGGATCCGGAGCCACATTATATATCAGACCACTTCTGTTCGGCAGTGGAGCTGAGGTTGGTGTTAAACCTGCCCTGGAATATACTTTCATATTGTTTGTTTCACCGGTGGGTCCCTATTTCAAGGAAGGATTTACACCCGTTAATATGCTGATATGTAGAGATGTTGACAGAGCGGCTCCATTAGGAACAGGGACATTTAAGGTTGGCGGAAATTATGCGGCAAGCCTGCGGGCTATAATTGCTGCCAAAGAGAAGGGATATTCCAACTCTATTTTCCTTGATGCAAAAGAAAAAAAATATATTGATGAATGCGGTCCGGCCAATTTCTTCGGGATAAAAAACAACACCTATATCACACCAAAATCGGAATCAATTCTGAACTCGATAACTAATATGAGTCTGATTGAGATTGCACAGAGTATGGGGATGAAAACAGAGCGGCATGCCGTTCCAGTGGACGAATTATCGACTTTCACTGAAGCAGGGGCATGTGGTACAGCTGCAGTGATAAGCCCTATTGCGAAGATTTTTGATCCTGAAACCAATATTGTGTACGAATATAGCAAGGATTGTATTGCAGGGCCATTAACCACCAAGCTTTATAACAAGCTTGTTGCAATACAGAACGGAGATGAGCCGGATGAATTCGGGTGGATTACGGTACTGGAGTAAAAAGAAAGAGGGAGAGGATTTAGAGCCGAAGTAAAAAAAAATGTGAAGAATAAGGAAACAGGATTATCGAAGACAAAACTGAGAAGTTCTTATGTGACACTGGTAATCAGTGTTTCTCTGGTTCTTTTCCTGCTTGGCATTCTGGGGCTTGTACTTATTAATGCAAAAGAGCTGTCAGATTATTTTCGTGAGAGCCTGTCGTTTTCCGTGATGCTTGATGATAATGCTAAAGAGGCAGATATCAGAATGTTACAAAAAGATCTTGATGCCAAACCATACGTAAAGTCCACCGAATATGTCTCAAAAGAAGAGGCTGCCCTGAAGATGAGGGAAGATCTTGGAGAAGACTTTATAAGCTTTCTTGGTGATAATCCTCTACCCCCTTCAATTGATGTCTATCTGTATGCAGGATATACAAGCCCTGACAGTGTTGCCGTTATTGAAAAATATGTTCTTGAGTATCCGTTTGTCAGGGAGGTTTATTACCAGGAATCACTTTTGATCCTGATAAATGAAAATGTCAGTAAGATCAGCATTTTTCTTCTGGTTATAAGTTCATTCCTGTTTTTAATAGCGGTTACCATAATAAATAATACTATCAGGCTTTCGATATACTCGAAGAGGTTTCTTATAAGGACGATGCAACTTGTAGGGGCGACCAGGGCATTCATCAGGAAGCCTTTTATCATCCGCAGTATTTATCATGGGGTTCTTGCAGCATTGATTGCGATGACTCTGCTGATGGGACTGTTGTATCTGGTTGAGAAAGAGTTTTTCAGGCTCTTTTCCTTTGAAAGCACAAAGCTTTTAATCCTCCTTGGGGCATTTATTATTACAACCGGAATCTTAATAAATATTATTTCAACATATTTGTCGGTGAACAGATATCTTGGTATTTCAGAGGATAAACTTTATTACTGATCATATTATGAGCACAAAGAAAAAAAAGGGCGAGAGATTAAATTTTGCGCTTGGTCGCGAGAATTATAAATTACTGGCTATTGGTTTTGTAATAATTGTAATAGGATTCTTACTGATGCTGGGTGGTAAAGCAGAGAGTCCTGATGAATTCAGTGAAAAGATTTTCAGCTTCAGGAGAATAACACTTGCACCAATTGTAGTGTTAACAGGATTTGTGTTCGAGATATGGGCAATAATGAAGAAGCCAAAAGATCCTGATAAGTAGTCTTGACAATCAGACATTATGAATTGGCATGAAGCGATAATCCTTGGCCTGGTCCAGGGACTGACTGAGTTTTTACCTGTAAGCAGCTCAGGACATCTTGAAATCGGGAAATCACTTTTTAATATAGATGCAGCCAGTAACTTTTATTTTACAGTAGCGGTACATGGAGCCACTGTTGCCAGCACACTGGTTGTTTTCTGGAGGGAGATAATAAAGCTGCTGAAGAGATCGCTGGAATTCAGGATGAATGATGAGACAGTCTATGTAATTAAGCTTGTGATCTCAATGATCCCGGTAGGTATTGCAGGGCTTTTCTACAAAGATTTTTTTGAAGGACTTTTTAACGGTAATATGATTTTTGTCGGATCGATGCTTCTTGTTACAGCATTGTTATTGGCATTGGGCCATTTTATGAAAAAAAAAGAGAGGAACATAGGATATCTCGATTCGTTTATTATTGGAATAGCACAGATGTTGGCTGTATTACCTGGTATCTCAAGGTCAGGAGCTACCATCGCTACAGGTATGATGCTAGGTAACCGGAAGGATGAGTTGGCAAAGTTTTCCTTTCTGATGGTTCTGGTCCCGATTATAGGAGCTAATTTGCTGGAAATATTTACGGGTGAAATAACAACCGGCAGTATTGGAGCCGGAATGATACTTGCCGGAG
>Ga0307432_1002411_pt1 | contig 10246 bp, 7 predicted proteins | sample SalMarWE160150MG_FD_202158 | JGI IMG/M metagenome (GOLD analysis project Ga0307432, IMG submission 202158) | Salt marsh sediment microbial communities from the Plum Island Ecosystem LTER, Massachusetts, United States - WE1603-150 | ecosystem: Environmental > Aquatic > Marine > Intertidal zone >...
ATGATATTCTGGTACCATAAATAATTCTACTAAGTACATCTCGACCCATAAAATCTGCACCTAATAGATATTTGTCTCCCGGTTTAGCGTAATTATCCTTCAAACTGCCTTCAGCATAATGATAAGGAGCAATATAAGGGGCAAAAATAGCAAGGATAAGCAAAACTATAATGATTATCGCACCCAGTATAGCCATTTTATTTTTACACATTCTTCGAAAGGCATCTTTCCAAAGACTTACTTCAGGTCTTTTTAGGATGACTGTTTCATCCTCAAACTTTTCTTTTTCTTTTGATTTTAATTCCAAGATAATATAATCCTCCCTTTCTTAATAATCATCTTACGAATACCTAATTCGAGGGTCAATCCAGGAGTAGGTTATGTCTACTAACAGGTTTGCCATAATTATAAGAAGAGCATAAAGCAGCATAATACCTAATACTACCGGATAATCACGATCAGTAATACTAGTTATAAAATATTTACCACAACCGGGAATGGCAAATATTTGTTCAACAATTAAGGAACCGGTAACCAGAGCAGCAAATAAAGGTCCTATAATAGTTACTACCGGAATAAGAGCATTTTTAAGAGCATGGTAAATGGTAACGTTTTTTTCTGATACTCCTTTTGATCTTGCTGTTCTGATATAATCTTCTCTAATTACTTGCAGCATGCTAGCCCTGGTTAACCGAGCCAAAATAGCAGCACTTCCTATTCCTAAAGTAAAAGCGGGTAGAATGGCTTGCTGCCAAGTTCCCCACCGTGCTACAGGTAAAATATGTAGCTTTAGAGCAAAAAACCAGACTAATACAGGCCCTAAAGTCATGGACGGAACCGAAACTCCAAGTAATGCAAAAAACATACAAAAGTAATCAATAAAAGTATTCTGCCTTAAAGATGCTATCATTCCCAAAGGAATTCCTATCACCATCGCTACAAACAAAGCTAATATCCCCAATTGGGCTGAAACTGGAAAATGCGCGCTAAGAATATCGTTAACTGTTCTACTTCGTGAAGTATAGGATGGACCAAGATCACCATGAAGTGCATTCCATAAATAATCAGTGTATTGTTTCCATAAAGGGTCATCCAAACCGTAATAAGACTCTAAATTGGCAATAATCTCCGCCGGTAATGGCTTTTCTCTATCAAAAGGACCTCCGGGAATAGCATGGCCCAGACCAAAAGTCACTAAAGATATTATCAATAAAACCGGTATAGCCCATAAAATTCTCCTAATAATATAGTTGATCATACTCTCTCCCTTTCTTTTTAATTTTTATTTGTTTATATTACAAAATTAGATAAATACAAAAATAATAGTTAAATTAGTCGTTAGTATTAAATACAAGATACAGGATAAATTAGTTAACTGGTTTTCTAGTTGGTTAGTTTAATACTAAATAATTTATTAACCAATTAACCAGCTAACTAAGTAACTAACTAACTAACGAATCAAGATATACAATTAAATTTAGATATTACCAAAACATTATATCATAAAATGGAAAAAAATAAAGGCAAAAAATAGCCATGCAATCCTCTTGTTTTAAAGGATGCATGGCTATTTTAAAAAAAACTAAAACAAATCAGTGTTTTTAAATTCTGTTATTTTGTAATTTTCCAATCTCTGAAATGTTCTCCACCCATTGGAGCATAAGTACGTGTTAGATATGGTTTGGTTACCCTTACACGAGTATAGAAATAGATGGGAGCTATAGCAGCTTCTTCTTCACAGAGAATCTGTTCTGATCTCTTATAGAGTTCTAACCTCTTCACCGGGTCAGGTTCACGAGCCGCTTCTCCTGTTACTCTATCAAATTCCGCATTATGCCATTTTATACTGTTATCGCCATCTATAGAATGGAAATTTCCATAGACCCAGTTATTAGCATCAGGATAATCGGCACACCAACCTAAACGGAAGATTTGAGGAGCGTCTTCGGTCACAGTCTTGAGATATACCTTCCATTCCTGATTAGTTAAATTTACCTCTACTCCTAAATTTTCTTTCCACATCTGCTGAATTGTCTGAGCAATTTTACGGTGGCCCTCAGAGGTGTTAAACATCAAGGTAATTTCAGGTAATCCTTTACCTTCAGGATATCCGGCATCGGCCAAGTATTTTCTTGCTGCTTCCGGGTCATAGCCAATACCTACACCTTCTTCGGGAGACACATGGCCAAAGATGCCCGGACAGGTAAAGGTAGTAGCGGGTAATTGATTACCTTTGGTAATGTAATCTATTACGCTCTGCCTATCAATAGCAGCAGAAAAGGCTTTACGAACTAAAGGATTATCCATCGGTGGTTTGGTATTATTAAATCCATAATAATAGGTACATAATCGAGGGGCTATAAATAATTCTTTACTTAATACCGGATCTGTTTTTGCCCTGTCCATATCATCTAAAGGAACATCTACAGAATCCAATATCCCGTCTTCATACATAGCCATAGCAGTAGAATCTTCTACAACAATCGCACAATGAACTTTTTCTATCTGCACCTTATCAGCTTCTGGATAATCGGGATTTTTTTCCAGAATCATTTCATCTTCGTGAGCCCATTTTTTCAATAGATAAGGACCATTGGTGACGATATTTTCCGGTTCAGTCCATTTATCTCCATATTTTTCGATAGTCCATCTGGGGACAGGTCTATTCACCCACATTCCGGCAATGGCAGGGAAGTAACCGGCAGGTTGATTTAAGGCAAACTGAATAGTATAATCATCTATTGCCTTTATCCCTATGTGATTCAGGTCGGTTACCTTGCCGGTATTTACTTCTTGAGCACCTTTAATCATATAGATTACATAGGCATAATCAGAAGCAGTAGCCGGGTCACAAGTTCTCTTAACTGCATATTCTATATCATGAGCAGTAACCGGTCTTCCGTCAGTCCATTTGACATCTTTTCTCATATGAAAAGCCCAAACCAGTCCATCTTCTGAACATTCCCAGGAAGTCGCTAATTCAGGAATGACTTCCATAGTCTCATCATCAAAATCGGTTAGACCTAAAAACAGCTGTTCTACTACATCTACTGAAGTAGTATCAGTGGATAAGGCAGGATCTATAGTAGGGGGTTCGGTTTCTAAATGCCAATGTAGTGTTATCGGTGCTGTGAGAGCTGCCAAGCTAAATCCCATTATTAGACTCAAAGATAGTATTAATATTAAAATGTTTTTTTTCATTATTAATTATTTTCCTCCTTTAATTTTTTAATTAATTACTTAAAAATTAAATCTTCAAAATATTTATATTCCTTTTCTACACCTCCCTTTTTAATTTAATTTGCCTTTTCGTTTTTTTTTGTTCTTATCAATCAATCATACAAATTAAAATTATACTTTATTTAAAAGTCCTTTATACTCGAAAAGGCGAATCAACATTCTGTATTTCTATATATACTCTATCTTATGTTAAAAATCCTTCTTTTTCAAAATATTTTTTATAAATATTTTATTCTTATCCTCTTCCTCTTACTCCGCCTAAGAATTTATCCTTTTTTAATTTCGGGTTAAATCCTTTTTTATGCATTACCCCTTTAAGATAACTCATATACTCTTTCCTTTGTTCAACCATCTTTATCTTCTCTTTTTTAAGCCATTCTTCCTTTTTTTTCTTCTCTACCTTTTCTTGATTTTCTCTTTCTTTGTTGGGATTTATACTTTTCTCTTTCATTTCAATCCACCTCCTTATTAGTGGTTAGTGAATAGTCGTTAGTTAAAATCCTTAGTAAAAACTTTTTGGTTATCTAATTTAATAGTTGCAAGTTTTTTACTTTTATTCAGTATTAACTAGATACTATTCACTGAAAACTAACAACTAATTATATTTATTTTCAAATTAGTAAAAGGTTCACTTTAAACTTAGTTAGGCTGGCCAATTTTATACCATTTAATAAATCATCTAAATCTTTCCCCTCTAAAGTTTCTCTTTCCATTAAATTACGGGCAATCTTTTTTAATTTCCTTTTATTTTTAGTTAAAATATCTTTAGCTCGGGAATAGGCATTTTCAATAATTTTTCTAACTTCTTTGTCAATTTTATTAGCAATTTCCTCACTATAATCACGTTGTTCGGAAATATCCCTACCTAAAAATATTTGATGCTCCTTTCTGCCTAAGGTAATAGGGCCTATTGTGTCACTCATTCCATATTCAGTTACCATCTGATGAGCAAGTTTGGTAGCTCTTTCTAAGTCATTTTGAGCTCCAGTAGTAACATCTTTAAATACTATATCTTCAGCTACTCTTCCACCCAATAAAACTGCTAATCTGTCCATTAATTCTAATTTACTAATTAAATATCTGTCCTGGGTGGGGAGCTGTAAAGTATAACCCAAAGTTGCATTCCCTCGGGGGATAATCGAAACCTTGTGTACCGGGTCGCAATTAGGTAATAATTTGGCTACTAAAGCATGACCTGATTCATGATAGGCAATTATCTCTTTCTCTCTTTCGCTAATGAGTCTACTTTTTCTTTCTGGTCCGGCAATAACTCGATCTATGGCAGCTTCTACCTCTTCCATTCCAATATCCTTTTTGCCTTTTCGAGAGGCCAATAAAGCTGCTTCGTTCACTAAATTTGCTAAATCAGAACCGACAAATCCAGGAGTCCTTCTAGCTACTACTTTAATGTCTACATCTTTAGCCCACGGTTTTCCTCTTGCGTGAACCTTTAAAATTGCCTCCCGACCTAAAATATCAGGCCTATCTACCACAATCCGCCGATCAAATCTTCCCGGTCTTAATAAAGCAGGGTCTAAAATATCTGGACGGTTAGTGGCAGCAATCATTATAATCCCTATATTCTGGTCAAAACCATCCATTTCCACTAATAACTGGTTTAAGGTCTGCTCTCTCTCATCATGTCCTCCTCCTAAACCTGCTCCTCTATGTCGGCCGACAGCATCAATCTCGTCCATAAAAATAATACAAGGAGCATTTACCTTTGCCTGCTTAAATAAATCTCTTACTCTGGAAGCACCGACCCCCACAAACATCTCCACAAAATCAGAGCCGCTAATGCTAAAGAATGGTACCCCTGCTTCTCCAGCAATGGCTCGAGCCAGTAATGTTTTACCTGCTCCAGGTGGACCATAAAGTAAAACCCCTCTGGGTATTTTAGCTCCCAATTTCTTAAATTTAGTAGGATTTTTTAAAAATTCAATTATTTCCTCAACTTCCTCTTCTGCTTCATCAATTCCGGCCACATCCTTAAAAGTTACTTTGGGGGTCTCTTTGCCTAAAAGTTTGGCTTTGCTCTTGCCAAAGGACATAACCTTATTTCCTCCACCTTGCATCTGTTGTATCATAAATAACCAAATTCCAATTATTAAAAGCATGGGCAATAAAGATGAAAGTAACTGCATCCACCAGGATACTTTTACCGGAGGTTTTGCTTCTATTATTATGTTTTTACTTCGAAGGGTATTAATCATCTCTGGGTCATCAGGTGAATAAGTAAAGAATTCTGTGCCATCCATAAGTATACCAGTAATTGAATTATCAACAATGGTTACTTTAGATACATTATTTATTTCAACTTCTTGTAAAAATTCAGAATAGGTAAGTTCTTGTTGAGTAGCAGATTTGGGCTCAAAAAATGAACTTATAATTGAAACCGTAATAATTAACATCAGTAAATATAGACCGATGTTTCTATAATTTTTATTCCCTTTTAAGTCTTTTTTATTAAAATTAGGTATTTTAGCCAAGAAAAATTTCTCCTTTTTTCAAAAATTTCTTATAACAAGTTTATTTTATATTGCAAAATAATTTTAGCATATTTCCTATATAAAAACAAACACAAAACCGTATCTCGTATCTCGTGAATCGTATCTAGTATGTATGGTTATCCAGTTTACCAGTTAAAATACAGGTTACAAGTTGCGTGTTGCGAGTTACAACCTTTTCAACTCTGTCATTCCTACGGAAGAGGGAATCTATTAGAAGGTTATTGCAAGCCCTGATTTGTCAGTGTGCAGCAATGTCATCTGTAAACTATAAACTGAAAACTTGTATTTAGAGCCAACGACTAATTTAACCAGCTAACTAAATACGAAATACGATTCACGAGATACGAGATACGGTTTTACTTTAGCTCTCCCTTGTATACTTTAGGATTAAGAGTAAAAATAAAAGGAACATTTCTAAACTTTCCTACATAATCTAAACCATAACCAACTACAAATTTATTAGGAATATCGAATCCCAAATAATCAACTCTAACCTTAACTTTCCTTCTGGCACTTTTATTTAAAAATGTGCAGACTTTTAAGCTGGCAGGTTTACGTGATTTTAATATCCGAAGCAGATAATCCAAAGTCAATCCGGTATCTACTATATCTTCAACTACTAAGACATCTTTACCCGTAATAGTTTCATCCAGATCTTTTAATATCCTTACTACTCCCGAGGACTCTGTGGCTGCTCCATAACTGGAAATAGCTATAAAATCAAATATCATAGGAATTGAAATTGCTCGAGCTAAATCTGCCATAAATATTACGGCTCCCCTTAACACACCTATAAAAATCAAGTCTTTATCTTGATAGTCCCGGGTTATTTTTTTCCCTAATTCGGTAACTTTTTCTTTAATTTCTTCTTCTGTGATTAAAATTTCATCAATTTCGTTATTTTTTAGCATTTTTTCTCCTTCCTTGTTAAAATTAAAAATATTCCTGCAAAAAATTATTTTTTATTTTTATCTTTATGCAAAGCACTTTTTTAGTATCAGAGTTAATTTTTACCCGGTCATCCAGTCTCATTCCCATAATCCAAATTATTTGATCTTCGTTATCAACCAAGATAGGAATTAAATCTCGATGACTTTTAGGAATTTTATTATCAATAAAAAAATCTTTAACTTTTTTTAAGCCCTTCATCTTTAAGGGATAAAATTTATCTCCGCTCCGTCTATTTCTTAATTTGATAGGAGGTTTAACTTTATTATAATCAATAAATTCCAGAAATTCTCCTTTAGATTTTTTTCTATTAAAATATAAAGAAGATTTTATATCTGCAGAATCTAATATTTTTATTTCAACCTCTATGTCTAAGGATTTAATCTCTGTTTTCCCTGGAATTAATATATCGTATTCCCAAGGGGTGGGTATCCTCTCTGTTTGATCTTGAGAAATCCTCTTTTTGTAAATCATTATTTTGTTATAAATCTTCTTGACCATTAAATTATCTGGGAGATAAATTTCTTTTTCGCCCAGTTGGTACTTAGTAAGTTTTAATATTTCATTATTATGTCTAAAACTTATGGAATAAAGATTTCCCTTTACAACTTCAATAGATTTTCTAATTATCCTCCTCTTTAAAGCCAGGGGGAGAGAGGTAAATTTTTTTAAATCAATAATTACTGTCTCGGAACTTTCTCGTCTTACAACTTCTTTAAAAAGCAATTCTGTCTCTTGGTTTAGATATACCGAAACTTCACTAATTATACTCCTGAGACGCAGCATAATATCTTTTATATTTTTATTATAACCTTTGGAAAGCAAAGGTAAAAGCTCTAATCTAATTTTATTTCTAAAATATACAACTTCTTTATTGCTCGAATCTACCCTATACTTTATTTTATTTTCTTTACAGTATTCTTCAATCTCTTCTCTGCTACACTCTATTAAAGGTCTGATTATTTTGCCTCGCACCGGAGGAATTCCCATCAAACCCTCTAATCCACTTCCTCTTAAAAATCTCATCAAAACAGTTTCCACCTGATCATCAGCGTTATGGCCTAAAGCAATCTTGTTTGTTTTAAACTTCTTGGCAGTTTCTGAATAAAATTTATATCTATATTTACGGGCAGCTTCTTCCAGGGTTAAATGCTCTTTCTGAGCAATTTCTGTTAAATTACAGCTTTTAACTTCGCAAGGCAAACACAACTCTTGGGCTAAATTTTTAACAAAATTTACATCTTCATCTGATTCTTTTCCTCTAAGCATATGATCAAGGTGGGCAATAAAAACCGATAGGTTATATCTTTTTTTAAGAGATAATAAAACATTTAGAAGGGTTATTGAGTCGGAACCTCCTGATACACCTATCAGGACTCTATCGTTGAAAGAGAGCATATCAAACTTCTTTATAGTTTGGAAAATCTTCTCTTCTAACATTTTTTATCCTTTTGCAATTAAAGGCCTTTCTAATTAGAAAAGCCTTTAATTTTTTGATAAATATTTTTGGTGGCGGTGCTGAGATTCGAACTCAGGACACTGCGGGTATGAACCGCATGCTCTAGCCATCTGAGCTACACCGCCAAAATTAGTTGTTAGTAAATAAACCTAGCGTGAAGCGTATAGCGTTTAGCGTATAGGATATTAGTTATCCGGTTAGCCAGTTTACCAGTTAAAATACAGGTTACAAGTTGCAGGTTGCGAGTTTCAAAAAGCCTTTACAGTAAATTGAAAACTGATTTTCTTTATCAAAAAACTATAGACCATTAACTAAAAACCAGTTTTACATCTTGTATCTTTTTAAACTGTAAACCGAAAACCGATATCTGAAAACTATCTTCTCATCTTGTATCTTGAATTTTATCTTTTCCTAACTATATACTATAATACTCGATACTTGATACTGTTTTCCTATTCACTATTCACTATTTTTATTATATTACTAAAAAACCCCTATCATTTTGAATAAGAGGTTTTAAAAATTGGTTGCGGGGGGCGGATTCGAACCACCGACCTTCAGGTTATGAGCCTGACGAGCTACCTGACTGCTCCACCCCGCGCCGTATTTTGATATTTGTAAAATATTTATTTTGTACATAATATTTTAGCATTTTTTTCAAACAAAGCCAAGTCTACCAATCGATCATTACCTTTATAGGTGCCGGAGGCCGGAATCGAACCGGCACGAACCTTACAGCTCGCAGGATTTTAAGTCCTGTGCGTCTACCTATTCCGCCACTCCGGCAGACTGCAATCCATTATATGATAAATCTTTTAAATCGTCAATAGCTTATAAACAATTATGTTTATAAATTTATAGTTACTCAAGTGCTTAGCATTCAAAACCCAACATTGGTCGTTAGTTAGTTAGCTGGTTAGCTAGTTTAATATTAATTCATCAACTAATTAACCAGGTAACTAATTAACCAGCTAACCAAATAGGCTATACGCTCTACGCTATTATACGAATTTCATTTTTCAATACCTTTAATCAATATCTCATCGGGTTTAGTAAGGCCTAATTCCTCTCGGGCGATCTTTTCTACAGATTTATCAGATTTTAATGATTCTATTCTTTCTGATAGATTATTATTTTTTAATTTCAGTTCTTCTATCTCTGATTCCAATCTTTTAATATCTTCTTTTAATTGTAATGTTTGGGCATATTTATCTGAAAATAAAAAAACTATATACAATATCAAAAGTAAAATTATAGCCCAAAGTATTTTCGAATGCAATATTGACCTAATTGATATCATTTTATTTTATATTAAATACTGCCTTTCCGCGGTAAATTGACGACTCCCCTAATTGTTCTTCAATACGCAGTAATTGGTTATATTTGGCAATTCGGTCTGTCCTGCAAAGGGAACCAGTTTTAATCTGCCCAATATTAGTTGCAACAGCTAAATCCGCAATAGTAGTATCTTCCGTTTCTCCAGAACGATGAGAAATGACTGTGGTAAAACCCGCTCTTTTTGCTGTTTCAATAGTATCTAAAGTTTCGGTTAGAGTTCCAATCTGATTTAATTTTATTAAAATTGAATTGGAAGCTTTTAGTTCAATTCCTCGACTAAGTCTCTTTTTATCAGTAACATAGAGGTCGTCTCCTACTATTTGTATTCTATGACCTAATTTCTGAGTAAGTTTTTGCCATCCTTCCCAATCATCTTCTGCAAGACCATCTTCTATAGAAATTATAGGGTATTTATCTACTAAGGAAGCATAATAATCTATCATCTCATCAGAAGTTCTGACCGTCCCCTCTCGAGATAATACATATTTTCCATCCTGGTATAATTCTGAAGCTGCAGGGTCTAAAGCTATAAAAATATCCTTACCTGGCTCATATCCTGCTTTTTTAATTGCTTCTACTATTAATTGAATCGCCTCTTCACTGGATTTTAAATTGGGAGCAAATCCGCCTTCATCTCCCACTGCCACATTATATCCTTTTTCTTTCAATACTTTTTTCAGAGTATGAAAAGTTTCCACTCCCATCCGAAGACTTTCTCTAAAATTTGCTCCACCAGCCGGGGCAATCATAA
>Ga0307432_1002415_pt1 | contig 10231 bp, 9 predicted proteins | sample SalMarWE160150MG_FD_202158 | JGI IMG/M metagenome (GOLD analysis project Ga0307432, IMG submission 202158) | Salt marsh sediment microbial communities from the Plum Island Ecosystem LTER, Massachusetts, United States - WE1603-150 | ecosystem: Environmental > Aquatic > Marine > Intertidal zone >...
CCATAACCTCAGGTCATTGGGTTCCAGGGGGTAGGAATTGATATTTGTTCCCAGCTCCCATTTTCGGTCTTCCCATAACAACGACCTATTACCGAACTCGAGGGAGCGAATTGCCTTTTGCAAAGCCGCCTCAAAACACCGGTCAATAGCCATTACCTCGCCAGTGGCTTTCATCTGGGTGCCGATAACCCGGTCGCCCGAAGCGAACTTGTCAAATGGCCAGCGAGGAATCTTGACCACCAAGTAGTCCAGTGCCGGCTCAAATGAGGCCATCGTCTTTCCGGTTACGGCATTGGGAATTTCGTCAAGTCGTTTACCAATAGCTACTTTGGCAGCCACGCGGGCGATAGGATAGCCGGTGGCTTTGCTGGCTAGGGCGGAGCTGCGACTGACACGAGGGTTAACCTCAATTACATAGTAATTATTGCTACTGGTGTCAAGGGCAAATTGTATGTTACAGCCACCTTCAACACCCAGGGCTCGGATAATCTTGAGGCTGGCTGTCCTCAGCATCTGGTGCTCCTTATTGGTCAGGGTCTGGCTGGGAGCAACGACGATACTATCACCGGTATGCACCCCCATCGGGTCGATATTTTCCATGTTACAGACGGTGTTGCAGTTATCAGCCCCGTCACGCATTACCTCATACTCAATTTCCTTCCAGCCAGCCACCGATTGTTCTATTAGTATCTGGTGGATAGGGCTGGCCGCCAGTCCTACGGTTGCTGCTCTCTCAAGTTCTTTCCAGGTAGTAGCGAAGCCTCCCCCAGTCCCTCCCAGGGTATAAGCCGGACGGATTACCAGGGGCAGACCTATCTCCCTAGCCACTTTTCTGGCCTCTTTAAGGCTGGTTACGGTAGCACTCTCTGGCACCGGCTCGCCGATATCTATCAGCATCTGCTTGAATAGCTCTCTATCTTCAGCCATTCGTATCGTCTGGATTGGAGTGCCCAGACTCTTTACATTATATTTATCCAGGACGCCGGCATTGGCTAAATCCACGGCTAAATTGAGTCCTGTCTGACCGCCGAGGGTAGGCAGCAAGCCATCGGGGCGCTCGCGCTCAATGATGCGGGCTACCATCTCCACGGTCAGCGGCTCAATATAAACAACATCGGCGATGCCTTCATCGGTCATAATGGTCGCCGGATTGGAGTTAACCAGCACCGAGGTCACCCCCTCCTCCCGCATCGCCTTGCACGCCTGAGTGCCGGCATAGTCAAACTCCGCCGCCTGCCCGATGATTATGGGGCCTGAGCCGATTATCAAGACTTTAGATGGTTTAGACATTCGTATTCTATCCTTTGGTTACACTGCGATAAGCTGCTTCCATAAACGGAATATAACCGTCTATTTCAAGGTCAGGTTTTTCAACTCTTACATAATATTCACCTGCGCTTTTCCAGTATTCATGTTTTGCATCTGGATATGGGTCAACCAAACCCACTTCTTCTGGTGACTGCCCAAGTTTAAAGCCCAGGTAACAGGGTCCAATTTGGCTTACCCAAAAGTTGATGAGCAATACATTCCTGCCTCCAAACTTGAATGCTATGTAATATTGGTTAAATCTAGGTGTTATGCTCCATTGATGTTTCTCACAAATATTTTCTATTCTTTTGTAAAGTTCCTGCCCTATTCTTATCTGGTCTTTACTTATTCCCAATTTGCTTTCATATTTTCCCCAATCCCACTCCTCTCGTGTGCGTACTTTTGTGACTAACACTTGTGGTGGTATTTTGTGTTCTACTATCAAATAGCAGTTCTCTTTGCTGCGAAATCTTCTTATCTCAATGAAATCGAAATCGAAAGCGTCAGTATATTGGCTCAGTTCAAGAAGTGCTGGGTCTATCTGGGGGGCTACAATTATTATCTTGGGATTAAAGTCTACATTTTTCATAGGGAGTCTTTTCTTCTCAAGTAAATACTTTATGCTGTCAGGATTGTTTTTAACCCAGCTCGCATAGCGCAATGTCTGCAGAAGAACTGGTTGTTGAGCGAACTCGTTTTTTAACTCAATCAGGGTGATTTGAGCAGTTCCAGCAGTTTTATCAAGACCTAAGAGGTCTATTCTATCGCCAGCACCGGTATCAACCTGTTCATCGAATATTTCTATGCTTTCCCCAAGTACCTGTGGGTTTTCCTTAATAAAAGGTTCTAGGTCATTCAGTTCATCCTGGAAAGCGAACTCGTCAATGGGTTGAGCTTTTTCTCCTTTAGCAATTTTGAATAACTCTGCCATGATAAACCCCTCCTTTAGCCTTTTTCCTCCTCCAACATCTTTTCTACCTCACCCCCTTAGTCCCCCTCTCCTTCAAAGGAGAGGGGGAGGTGGTGTGAGAGGGGCGAAGCCCCTCTCGGACTCCCTGTTGAAATCCCTCTCACTCTCCCTTTATAAAAGGGAGAAGTATTTTTATTTTGTCTGCACATGGTTACCTATATCTCCCCCTTTGAAAAAGCACTTTATATCTCCCCCTTTCGTAAAGGGGGACTAAGGGGGATTTTCTCCTCCGAGACCTCCATATTCTCAATTATGCTCTCAATAACCCCATCGATATGCGTCAGTATGTCGGTGTTGGTAAATCTCAGTACTTTCAAACCAAGACTACTCATGTACTCATTCCTTATTCTGTCATGCTCAGTCATCTCACCGGAAAAGTGCTGGCTTCCATCAATTTCAATAACCAGCTTTGCCCTTGGGCAGAAGAAGTCGACTATGTAATCACTGATAGGTTTCTGACGGTAGAACTGGTATCCCTTTAGTTGTTTCATCCTTATCTTCGCCCAGAGACGCCTTTCAGCATCAGTCATATTCTCTCTGAGTTGCCTAGAATACTGTTTCAGGTTTCTATTGTAGGGTAGCATAAATCCCCTTCAATCCCCCTTTAAAAAAGGGGGAAGTTATGATTGTACCCCTTTCGTTCCTCCCACCTTGATAAAGGGGGAAGCTGCAACTGCACCCCCATAAAAATCATCATTTATTATCCCTCACCATCTCCAGAAACTTCTCAAAGAGGTAAGTATTGTCCAGGGGGCCGGGGGAGGCTTCGGAGTGATACTGGATGGAGAAGATAGGTAGTTCCTTGTGGCGCAAGCCCTCCACCGTGCCGTCGTTCAGATTTATATGGCTGACCTCCAGCCCACCCTTGAGGCTGTCGGGGTCGGTGGCGTAACCGTGGTTCTGGGCAGTGATGTGAATTCGCCCGTCGGAGAGGTCCCGGACGGGGTGGTTAGCCCCACGGTGCCCGAACTTCAGCTTGAAGGTTCTGGCACCGAAAGCGCGGGCGATTAGCTGGTTACCCATACAGATGCCCATAATCGGCTTCTTGCCAATTAACTGCTTAACCGTGTCCACTATGTAATCCAGGATTTCAGGATTGCCCGGACCGGGAGAAAGAATAATGCCGTCGGGTTTTAATTTCAGAATTTCTTCGGCTGACATAGTGCAGGGAACAGCCGTTACCCGGCAGCCATAACCGCGCATCATGCGCAGGATAGTATATTTTAAGCCGCAGTCAAGGACAACTATATTGAACAAAGGGTCTGCGTCAGACAGGTCTGGCTCCCACTGGTAGGGGGCGTCGGTAGTAACCTGCCTGGCAAAATCAACCGAGCTGTAATCGGGCAACTTCTTCAATTCCTCCAGAGCCTGCCCGGGGGTTTTATCACCGGTAATCATGCCCAACATCACCCCGACTGAGCGAAGCTTGCGGGTAATCGCCCGGGTATCCACACCATAAATTCCAGGTATGTTGCTTTCGGCTAAATACTCGTGGATGGTCTGGCTGCTCAGATAGTGATTGGGCTCAAGGCATTCCTCCCTGACCACAAAGCCTCTCACCTGAATTTTATTTGATTCAAAATCCTGCTGGTTTACGCCGTAGTTGCCAATCAAAGGATAGGTAGGAACTACAATCTGTCCGGCATAGGATGGGTCGGTTAGCATTTCCTGATAGCCCATCATGCTGGTATTGAACACCACCTCGCCAGAGGCACTAACCTCAGCACCAAAAGAATATCCTTCGTAAACCGAGCCATCTTCCAAAACTAATATTGCTCTTTTAGTCATAATATGTTTAGTAACCCTATCCCCTTTATCCCCTTCCCCTTGATAAGGGGAAGGGGAAGAATTTTTCTTAAGAGGGGCTTCGCCCCTCTTAGACTCCCCTTTTAATATTCTCTTTCTGTCTGATGTGTCATTGTGAGCCGAAGGCGAAGCAATCTTATCTTTATCTTCGGCTCCTCGCAATGACATACCTTCTATCACTCCCCCGCAACGACTCTTACGCTCCAGAGAGGGGGAGGTGGTTATATTAGAGAGGCTTTACTCCTCTTAAACCCTCTTTGATATTTCCTTCTTCTCCTCAACTTTAATTGAATCGTCCTTATAGACCAGTTTTCCCTGTGCTATGGTTGCCATTACCTTGCCCTTGAGCATAGAGCCAGCCAGGGGAGTATTCTTGCCCTTTGAAGCAAAGGTATTAGTATCAACCACCCAATTTCTATCGGGGTCAAATATGGTAACCTCAGCCGGCGCGCCGATAGCCAGGGTACCCAGTTTGCCGTATCTATCACCGATAATCCTGGCTGGTTCACAGGTGAGCTTGGAAATGAGGGTAGCCAGAGTTAGCTTTCCATCATGCACCAGACTCATCAGGCTACCCAGGGCAGTTTCAAAGCCACTGATGCCAAAGGGAGCCAGGGCAAACTCGCCTCGCTTATCGGCTTCGGTGTGAGGGGCGTGGTCAGTAGCAATAATATCAATCACATTGCCCTTGAGTCCCCGAATCAAGGCTTGAACGTCCTTTTTAGTCCTCAAGGGTGGATTTACCTTGGCATTGGTATCATAGCCCGTTACCCTTTCCTCGGTCAGGGTCAGGTGGTGTGGCGTAACCTCAGCCGTAACCCGAACGCCTTTCTCCTTGGCACGACCAACAAGGCCAACCGAGCCTTCGGTGCTGATATGGGCAATGTGCAGCCAGCCCCCGGTCAATTGAGCTAGCGCCAGGTTGCGAGCAACCATAATCTCCTCAGCAGCGGCTGGCATTCCACGTAGCCCGAGCCTGGTTGATACTACGCCCTCATTCATAAGTCCGCCATCAGTGAGCGCCTTGTCCTCACAGTGGTCAATGATAGGCAGACCCGAAGCGTGGCTAAACTCCAGTGCCTGATGCATAAGCTGTAAATTCATTACTGGCTCACCATCATCGCTGTAGCCAACCACCCCGGCTGAAGCCAGTTCACTCATTGGGGCTAATTCATTCCCCTTTCTACCCTTAGAGATACAGCCTACAGGCAGAACACGAACCGTAGCTTCTTTAGTCGCCTCCGCTTTTACATACTCTATGGTAGCCTGATTATCCAGGGGCGGATTGGTGTTGGGCATACAGCAGATAGTGGTAAAGCCACCCCTGGCTGCGGCTCGGGTTCCGGTAGCGATGGTTTCTTTCTCCTCAAAGCCGGGCTGCCTGAGATGGCAGTGGAAGTCAATAAATCCAGGGCAGACAATTAACCCTTGAGCCGGAAGGACATCATAATCAGGCTGGGGTGGAGTTATCTCTCCCTTGCCCAGCCACGAGATTTTGCCTTCAGCGATAAGCAAACTGCCAACTTCATCTATCTCCTGGCTGGGGTCGATTATATGACCACCTCGAATAAGCAAGGGTTTCATTGCTTTTTACACATCTTTCCTAATCATTTCTCTTGTGACGCGTTTTAGCAAAGTGGCTGGGCTTGAAACCGTGAGCCTTAGCCTCACTTTCTGAGTCGAAAAGAATCAGGTTCTCCAGTTTAATTTTCCTAGCCCAATGGCTGTCAGCGCTATGGTATTTTTTGCTGTCCAGTGTCCCATCATGCCACTCTGCACTGGCGATGTAGGATGGGTTAACCTCGTGCTCGCAGTAAACACACCTCAAGGTCAAGGGTCGCTTGCTTACTATATTGAATTCGGGCTTAATATACTTTGTTTCGGTTTCCTGCATCGACACACACCTTGGATTAGAGCACCTGACTCCGAAATCTCGCCGGTACACATGATAGTCTCTTTTATAGACAAAGGAATCGTCTTCTCTGGGAACAGAAATCTCCTTTGTTCCCAGTAAGAGGGCTATTAGTGCCATTCTGGCTGGTACCCCTCGGGCAGCCTGTTTAAAGTACATACTCCTCGGGTCAGCATCCACTTCATAGGCTAACTCATCAACACGGGGCAGCGGGTGCATAACCAGTGTTTTCTTAAACACCTTTCCCTTGAGGAGCTTTTTATCTACCACCGGGTAGTCCCCTCTTAATCCCTCTCCTTCAGTTTCAGCTGAAAGTCTCTCTGTCTGAAACCGGGTAACATAAAGGGCGTCCACTCCCGTTTTTAGCTCGACCTGGATGCTGATATCAGGCATCATTGCCAATTGATGTGGGCTGCTTGGCGTTATGTATATAGCATCCAGAGGTAAAAGTCCCTTCTTAACTGTCTGGCCTAGAGCCTCATACTGTTTCAGCTCACCTCCATATTCTGTGGTTAGTTTCCTTTGAACATGACCCGGCAGCTCAAGACCTTGACCGGGACGGAAGAGAATAGTGGCACCGAATCTAGCCAGGGCATAGGCTAATGAATGTATCGTCCGCCCATATTTCAAATCTCCCCATAGAGCAATCTTTAACCCTTTGATGGTCTGCCTTTCCTTCTTAATGGTATAGAGGTCACACAAGGTCTGGGTTGGGTGTTCATGACCTCCGTCACCAGCATTTATTACCGGGACACCGGCGTAGTCAGCAACTACTTTTGCTGCTCCCTCCCAGGGATGCCTGATGACAATAATATCGGCATAACTGCCAACTATCCTCGCCATATCGGCGATGCTTTCACCCTTGGCTAGAGAGGTCGCTTTGACATCAGCCACACTTATGACATTGCCCCCCAGCCGTTGCATTGCCGTCTCAAATGATAGCCGCGTTCTGGTGCTGGGCTCGAAAAACAAGCTGGCCATGATTTTGCCTTGGCATACGCTAGACTGTTTATCCATCGCCGCCGACATCTCGTCAGCCAGGGAAAACACTGCCTCAATTTCTCCATTGGATAGGTCGTCTATGGTCACCAGGTTTCTATTGGTCAGAGTCATAGCAGCTCCTTCCGAACTAATTTGCCCTCGATTCGCCCTCGAGAGGCTACATCTTGGCTATTCTTAACAATAACCACTCCATCTACGCCGTCGGTCTCTACCAGTTGAACCTGTATCTCCTCGTGCCTAGCGCTTGGTATATTTTTACCTACATAGTCAGCCCGGATAGGTAGCTCACGATGGCCGCGGTCTATCAGCACAGCTAATTGAATTGACTGAGGGCGCCCCAGGTCAATCAGGGCATCCATGGCAGCACGGACGCTCCGCCCAGTATAGAGAACATCATCAACTAACACTATGGATTTACCATCAATATTGACCGGGATGTCAGTGCGCTGGACGGTAGGTTGTGGGTTTAGTGAAGATAAGTCGTCCCGATAGAGGCTGATGTCTAAAGCGCCAACAGGTATTTTTAAGCCATCAAGGTCTTCCATCCTGGCTACTAACCGCTTAGCCAAAGGCACGCCACGAGTGTGCATACCAACCAGTACCAGATGCTCAGTAGTCTTATTCCGCTCTATAATTTCATGGGCAATACGAGCCAGACTCCGCCTCATATCCTCTGGGGTCATTATGATTCTTTTAGTCATAAAAACAACCTCTTGCTTTGACTAGCAAGAGGTTCTGCTGCCCAGTCTCCTCATATTCTCCCTTGCTAGCCTCGCTGGACTAACTTAAAGGTTCAAAACTTATCCTCTTATACAGTTATTTTGATAATTATACCACTTTAACCAGATTATTGCAAATGCGTGAGAGTATCGTTGGTGATGAGCTTCATACCCACCCCAGAATACTAATCTTAGCCTGCCGCCAACAGCCTTACTGTGCCTTGACACAAGGCTGGCGAACATATAAAATTCCAAGTGCTTTTAATAGGGAGGTGTAAGCATGCTACCAGAAGAAATTACCCAGTTTATCGGTAAAGAAGCAGGCACCAGTATCTTTGAGGTAGAGAGGGAAACTATTAGAAGGTTTGCCGATGCCGTAGATGACTCAAATCCACTCTACTGGGACGAAGAATATGCCAAGAAATCAAGATATGGTTCGATTATCGCTCCTCCAGGGTTTATTTCTTCACCATGGTTTTCTGGTCGGCCGACCAAATGGGGAAAGAAAAGCACGAGCTCTTCTGAAGCAAGGGGAGACCTAATACTTGCCCTGGCCAAAGCCGGATTTTGGCGTGCCCTTGACGGGGGGATAGAGTATGAGTTCTCCTGTCCGGTTCGAGCTGGAGATACCATAACGGCTTCCTCAAGGATTAAAGATATTATTGGGCGAGAGGGTCGAACGGGAAAGATGGTTTTCCTGATTAGAGAGACAACCTATACCAATCAGAATGGTGAAGCGGTAGCTAAAGCACGTCAGACTTCGATTCACCGCTAGCTCATCAACTATTTCGAGGAGGAAACAAATGGCTAAGCAACTATACTGGGAAGATGTTGAAATAGATAGCAAGGTAACCACTCTGCCTAAGGTAGCTACCAGCCAAATGCTGGTCAAATGGGCAGGTGCCTCGGGAGATTTTAATCCCCTTCACTATGATAATTCCTTCGCTGAGTCTCAAGGAGTAGGAAAGCCCATTGTCCATGGAGCACTAAAGCGCCAGTGGCTAATTCAACTAATGACTGACTGGATAGGTGAAGAAGGCACCCTAAAGAAATTTTCCTGTCAGTACCGCTCGATGGATTACCCACGACTGATGAAAACAATGACCGAGCCTCACGAAGGAGAGACCTGGTATTGTAAAGGGAAGGTCACCAAAAAGTATGTTGAAGGTGACGAGCATTGTGTAGATTGTATTATTCGGGTTGAGAATGAGAAAGGCGAGACGACAACTCCAGGTAGAGCCACTGTCGTCTTGCCAACTAGAGGCTAATTTTTCAGAATCTTGCTTGCCTTCCTATTACCTATTATTACGAGGGCTCGATATTTGACCTGAAACGCCGCATCCGCCACTCTTTCAAGCACTGGATTGCTTCATTATCGCTAAGGTCGTGCCAGTAGCGGTAGAAATCAGCTATATAGAACTTTGGCATAGAGCCTTTAGCCAGGATTATTACCTTATCGGCGACCTTCCCTACCTGCTCAAGTGCGGCTGGTGAGGTAACGGGTGCAGCGACAACTATTTCCTTTGGTCGACGATGGCGCACCGATTCCACCGCCGCCATCATGGTGAAACCTGAAGCCAACCCATCGTCTGTGATTATTACCGTCTTGCCACTCACTACAGTAATTGGCCTATCCTTTCGGTAGAGCAAGCTTCGCTGGCGAATCTCGGCTCTTACGCGGTTAATCTGATAGTTTACCTGGTGTGAGCTTAAACCAACCTCTTTTACTACTTCCTCATTAAGAATAACCATTCCATCATCAGCAACAGCTCCAAAGCCAGCTTCAGGAGTAAGCGGCAATGGAATTTTGCGGGAAATGACCAAGTCGAGGTCAGCTTCAAGCGCCAGAGCTACCTCCAGCCCTACTGGCACACCGCCATTAGGAATAGCCAGCACTACCACAGACTGCTCTTTATATTCACCTAGCTGCTCGGCTAGCTGTCTCCCGGCATCATACCTGTTGTCAAAGATAGCCTGCTCTCTGGCAAAATGCACGTTATTCTCCTCTCCGGTATTGGAGGTTATTCCTATTTAAGCAACCTAAACTGGCCGACATCTACCAGCCCAAGGTCGGTTAGTCTGAGTTCAGGGATTACCGGCAGCGCCATAAAGGAGAGAGTAGAGAAGGGAGAAGGCAGCGTTGTTCCCAAGTGAGCAGCCACTTGCTCCAGCTTCTCTAGTTTATCCACCACCGCCTCCAATGGTTCATCAGATAGTAGCCCAGCAATAGGCAAGGCTAAACTGCCTAATACCTTACCTCCAGCAGTGGCTACTAGACCACCTTGAAGCCTCTCAATCTCTTTAACGGCAGTGAATATGTCTTCATCATTAGTCCCGACAGCGATAATATTATGAGAATCATGAGCAATAGAGGAGGCAAGAGCTCCTCCCTTCAAGGCGAATCCGGTAACCAATCCTAAACCAATATTACCGGTAGCTTTATGCCTCTCGACCACCACCAGCTTCAGAATATCCCGGCCGATATCAGGCATAACAACCCCATCTTTAACCTTA
>Ga0307432_1002418_pt1 | contig 10211 bp, 8 predicted proteins | sample SalMarWE160150MG_FD_202158 | JGI IMG/M metagenome (GOLD analysis project Ga0307432, IMG submission 202158) | Salt marsh sediment microbial communities from the Plum Island Ecosystem LTER, Massachusetts, United States - WE1603-150 | ecosystem: Environmental > Aquatic > Marine > Intertidal zone >...
GGAGCATCCCGGGAGTCGAGTCCATCTTGTCGCTCCGCGCCCTATGGCTATCCCAGGACGACCGGTGGAACCGGTATTGGAATACCCGACCGGCCTATTCCAAAGCTGCCTGATCTGTCACGGACCCCCGCAACCCGGTCCACTTATGATCCCCTTGAACACAAAAAGAGCGTCGGTTACACTAACGCAAACCGACGCCCTTAACATGCCATAAAAATGCTATCCCGACATCCCGCAGAACGCCGGGGAAGATTCTTCCTAGTTAATATTACGTCTCGGGCGCATACTTACAACAGTTTTTGGCAGTTTTTTTGCACAAAGGACGAGCACCAGTAAAGCGTCAGCGATCTTCGCACGGTGTCACTTAGAAGCACGCCCAGTTCCCTGTACCTCCCCATGCTGCAGGTGTGTTTGAGTGTTATTGTCGGCGAAGGGTGCTACTATCCGAAGTTATGGGCCTTGTTCAAGAGTTCTCTGATCTCCTCCGTACTGCTCGTTCCGGTATTGCTTTTACCGGGGCGGGGATCAGTACGGAAAGCGGCATACCGGATTTCCGCAGTCCCGGCGGTGTTTGGTCGAAACATAAGGTCGTCTATTACGACGAGTTTGTCGCATCGCGCGAGGCCCGCGTGCGCTACTGGAAGATGCGGGTTCAGATGCACCGCGAGTTCGGCGACGCCAAGCCCAACGATGGGCATCGCGCGATCGCTCGATTCGAGGAACTTGGCAAGATCGTAGCCGTCGTCACCCAGAACATCGACGGTTTGCACCAGGCGGCGGGCAGCCGCCGCGTCATCGAGCTCCACGGAACGGCACTGGCTGTCGAGTGCATCGGGTGTCACAGGGAGTGGATCCCGGCTGAGGTGCTCGCCAGGGTCGAGGCCGGCGACGAAGCACCGGACTGCGAAGAATGCGGGGCACCACTCAAATCGAAGACGGTCTCGTTCGGTCAACCGATGCCTCAGGCCGAGATGGAGGAAGCGGCCCAACTGTCGATGCGTGCGGACCTGTGCCTGGCCGTCGGATCTTCGCTAGTTGTCGAGCCGGCTGCTTCCATCCCACGTCTGGCCAAAGAATACGGGGCGAAACTGGTCATCATCAACAAGACTGAGACGCCGCTGGATTACCAGGCGGACCTCATCATCCGCGATCCGATCGGCAAGACGATGCGGGCGGTCATGGAACGCATTGACCATTCGTCCGAGTGATGTGGAATACATCTTCGGGATTGCGATTGGCTCGCTCTGAGGACGGAGTGGGGACTCGTTTGTGATGACCGCGCGGGCTTCAATCCTTGACACGCGGTGCAGCTTCGCTGTGGGGCTTCGCCCCGTGGAACCACGCGTCAAGGACAGGTCCCGCCGGTCGCTACACAAAACAGCAATTGCTCTAATCCCGCAACGGTTCGAGCTGGTGACCGTAGATGCCGTGGATGTTATGGTATTGATCCGCCTTCGATTCCGCGGTGTCTTCGGCATTTTCAGGCGGCGTGACCGGATCGTTCGTCCAGCAGACCGGTATGACCGGGCTCCACTCGGTAAGCGGATTGGCTTCGGTGTCGAAGACCCCGAGGAGGCACGGTGTTACGGGCCAATGCGCGTCGGCCGTCTCAACGGGCGCAAAGAGGTCCGCCATTTGCGTCTCGGCGGCGTTGTAGCAGTTGATCTCGTTGAGGACGATCTCGCGCAGGCCGCTCAACCTATCGAATGTCTTTGTCCAGTCCGTGGAACGGGCGGTCGGCGTCCTTCTCTTTTCAGGCTTGTCGGTCTTCTTTGGTTTCGGTTTGTCGGCCGTGTTGCCGGTGTCGAAGTCGGTCTTTGGCTTCCGTGCGCGTTTCGTGCGTTTTGCTTTCTTGGCTGTTTTCTTATGAGCCACGTCCGATACCAGGCGGGCCTTGGATGCCTCCTTTTTGATCATCTCTTGGGCTTGGGCCAGTTTTTCTGGCGGGCCCATGTGCATCTTGCCCTCGAACGGCGCAAACGGCGGAACGTTGACAAACGATGGGAATCCCATTGAACGCGCCAAAGCGCGACGCTCCACCGCTATCACATCGAGCAGATCAAGGCAGGTGATCTCGTTTCGCACGATCTGCAATCGGGCCTCAAGCTCCCGCAGCGTAGCCCACGTGTCGATGGAGCTGACGGGCGTGCCCGTCTGTTCGATGGGAGGCTCCCACACGGTCATGTTCAGCTCGGTCGGATCAATCGGATCAAATGGGCTGAACGTCTCTTCGATGCTCGTGTATGAAACGGGTTCATCGGCCACCGACCACTCGAGTATGTACACCGACGCGTTGGTGAATGCCTCCGTCGTGAACCGGTCGCCTTGAGAATCGTCCGCCGCGTTCTCATTCGCCTTGTACACGCCGGTGGCTTTGACAGTGGCGGCGTCAGCCAACGTGTCATCCCAACCCAGTATGACGGGTGCGTCGGCATCGATGAGGAGAACGTTCTCGCGCGGATCCTCATCCGCTTTCTGCGGCTCGCTCGTGCTTGGCGGTTCACCGGTGAAAGATGTGATACGTGCATTCTCTAGTGTCACGGTGTCATCCGACGCTGGTGTCGCCTCTTTTTCGCTCGCTGCGTCTTGCGTGTCGATTACGGTGGATGCCATGGTAGTCAGGTTCTCACGCGGCTCGTTGATCCGAGCCAGGGGTGAGAAGTCGGTCCCCCCGAAGCGCCGTTCGTAAGGGCAATCGAACTCATGCTCAGCGAAGGCGATCAGAGCGTCGAGGTTGATCTGGTCATACGCGGGATTGAGCAAGGTTACTTCGGAGGTCGCCCTGTCGATGAGGAATGTGGCCTCGGGGTACTCGAGCATCGAGGAGTCTCTCGTTCGACTCGCCTGCTCGATCCGGCGGCTGGTAACCGGTTGAGATTGCCTCGATGTCTCCCGGGCCGAAAAGGCTTCATCCAGCGACGCGAGGACCTGATCCCACGACATTTCATCGGCCGCCGGCTTCGTTGCTGTCGGCGGTGCTTCAGTTGCTTCAGCCGTGGATGCCAGCGTTTCAATCGGTTTCGCTTCGGCGGTCCGATCGAATTGTTCCTCCGTCACCGGTTCCTTGTAGGTCTCCTCCTCAGCGTCAATTGCCGCCTTGACGGATTCAGTTGCAGGTGTCATCCGGGCGACGCGGGTTTCCGGTTCGGGCGTTGGTACGGGCTCAAAATGCCCGCCGATCTGCTCCATCTGTGTTCGCGCTGCGGCGAAGTCGGGATTAAGTGACAAGACCTGCCGGAACGCCTGGACTGCTTCCTCGTAGCGCTGCTGGCCGCGGTACATCAGGCCGAGGTTGTAGTATGCGTCAGCCTTTGGCAGGACGGCCTGAAAGCTTGCGAGGGCATCATCGAAGCGCCCCAGCTTGCTCTGGATGATACCGAGGTTTACATACGCCCGAGAGAAACCGGGCTTCAGCTCGATCGCGCGAATCAACTCCCGTCTCGCCTCCTCCCAACGCTGGTTGAGCAGCAAATCAAAGCCAAGGTTGTTGCGCAGAATCGCGCTGTTGGGTTTGAGGTTGACGGCGCGACGCAGGGCGATAAGGGCCTCTTCGCGCCGGCCGGTCATGCTCAGCAACAGACCCAGGCGGTGGTAGGCCTCGACGTAGTAGTGGTTGACCGCGATGGCCTTGCGATACTGGACGATCGCCTTTCCGCAAAGGCCCTCCGACTCGAACAACCGCGCTGCGGCGAAGTGGGTCTCCGGTAGGATTTGGGGCGGTTGGGCCTCCGTCACGCGCGCGGATGAGGTGTCCGGCGTTGCCCGCCATCGATCCGTCGAGACCGGTTGCCACATCCGGTTTCCCTGGCGAGACAGCCTGTCGGAGTTGGCACAGCCGGCCGCCAATAGCGTTACCGCCGTAAGAACGATCGCTTTTCGGTTGCGTAGCATGATCGGCGTTACCTCTTTAAGTTGTGCGTTACGTTGTTTTGAGCTCTCTTATGGACTCACCATTCCCGGGATCATGGGCATGGTGGAGGCGGCGGCAGCGTTTTGATCCGCGGTGCCCTTCTTGAACTTCTCGACGGCCTCGTCACCGGGCATTCCGCGTCCACCCGACATCATTGTGGCTACCTGCACGCGCTCCATGTCACACCCCGTCAGGGCGAGGTACTCGCGGACGTGCTCGAGCCGCGGCCCAATCAACGCCTCATCGGTGAGCCGCGTCTCGTAGCGAACGGTTCCTCCATAGGTGTTCAGTAGCTTCGCCATGCGGTTGAGTCTGGCGACGCCCACACCACTTAATTCGCTGGTATGCGGGATGAAGTGGATGTCTGCCACAGACATGTCATGCAGGATCGCGTTGTCGATCATATACGTTAGATGCGATCCGTAAGTCCGTTGCGCTTCGTCCATGCGGAGCGTATGCAGTTCGGTGGTTGTGCGGGGGTGGTTGCAGGCCGTGGTCGCCGCAAGCAGCGCCGGCAGAAGAATCAGACGACGGTACGTTCGCAACATCAGTAGGCTCCTTGACGTTAATCGGCGGATCGGGGTTTCCCGCCGGACCGATAGAATCGGGCCGACCTCCCCCATGAGTAAGGTCCGGTTACCGCCCCTGAACTTATGGAGCACCGGTTACCGCACATACATATCGAGCGAAACAACGCCTGACCTTCGGAAATTATCGGTCGCCATTCCGTCCGGCATCGATCTACTCAAAGGTGTGAAAGTCCAATAAATGCAGTCTCAACAATGCGGCAATGTGATGTCGGCCGATCGCCAAACCGCGTTCCCAGTGTCGTTGGGGGGGCTGGGACCGTGTTACAATCCGCCGCCGTTGGTGTCATGATTGACGAGTTCATAATACGAGCGCGGCGTTTGCAGGAGGATGCGATCGTCGTGGACTCGCATTGCGACACGACGCAGCGTTTGATGGCCGATCATTGGGAGTTCTCCCAGCGCCAAGACTATGGTCGGTCCACCAAACCGGGCGAGTGCTCGATTACTCGTCAATTGAGGGTTCGGCGGCATGGGTAACGGCCTTCTTGCCCGCGTCTTGAGAGTGTACCACACGGGTTCGCCAAAGCGGACCCATGCCACCCGACCCAACCACATCCGTCAATTGGCATGTCACCGGGCACGATAGCGAAACTCGTTATTGTGTGCCGGCGTTTCATTCGCCGGATGCCCTCCGACGCACGTGAATCCGCCCGGGCTTTGAGTCCGCGGCTCGCTACATAAAAACAGAAACCGCTCTAATCGATTGCCTCGGTATGAGTGACGAGATCGAGGCACGGCAATCGTGGGATGATGCCTTCTGTAAGCGGTGGCACGGCCGGTTGCCGAGGCGGTGCGCTTACACCGGTGGGCGGCGCCTTTGTTGATTGTGGTCCTCGGACGTACTTCTACGTCCGTGCGCTGGAGTCATCCTCTTGGACGGATTGTCTGTGACTGGGTATACTGCCGCGTGTCGGTATGGGCAGTGACCTGATCGGAAGCGTGAGTGTGTCCAATGATCCTGGCAACAAGACGCCGCGGGATTCGCGCCTGATTCTCGCCTCAGCCAGCCCGCGCCGTGTGCGCCTGATGGGCGAGTACGGCTATACGGTCGAGGTCATCAAGCCGCTGCTCGAAGAGCCGGCTGCTTTGTGCGAGGGCCTGACGCCCGCCGAGCAGGCCGAGGCGTTTAGCCACTTCAAGGCGAAAAGCGTGGCGACACTCGTTACCGAGGGTGTGATCCTGGCGGGCGACACTATCGTGTCGCTAAACGATCGTGTCTTCGGGAAACCCGCCGACCGCGACGGCGCCCGGGCGATTCTATCCGCTCTGACCAGCACCACGCACGATGTCATCACGGGGGTGACCTTGATCGACGCGTCAACGGGTGGCCGCCTCATCCGGCATGACGCGACGGCCGTAACCATGAAGCCCATGTCCGTGGATCAGCTTGAAGCTTACCTCGATACCGGCGCGTGGGCCGGTAAGGCCGGCGCCTACGGCATCCAAGATCACGGCGACGCTTTCATCGAGCGGATCGACGGCAGCTTCACGAACGTTGTCGGGTTCCCAATGGAGCTGATTGGTCACATGCTCAGTGAGTGGGGGATTCACGCGTACTGAGCCGCGGGTTCAAAACCCGCGCTTGGGTGCCACGGGCGGCAAGCTGCCAGTTTCACCCGGTATGTCGCCACGTCAAAACGAAAAACGTTCCGGCATAGTGCCTCATCATGGCAGCAGAGATTCGTACGTCTCGCGAATCAAATGCTCCGGGACGTCGTCACGCACTACCGGCCGACCTACCGCTTCCAAAAGGACGAAGTGTGTGGCGCCGCCGCGTATCTTCTTGTCGTTGCGGATCGTGGCCATGATCCTGTCTGTGTCGATCGGGTCCGTCAGCCTGGTTGGTAGTCCGAAGCGCGTCAGGAGCGCTTCCACACGTGTCACGACCGAGTCATCCAGGAGGTCCATTGTGCCCGAGAGCCGAGACGCCGCCGTCATGCCCAACGAAACGCACTCGCCGTGGCGCAGCTCAAATCCACAGCAGGCTTCGATCGCGTGGCCGATGGTGTGTCCTAAGTTGAGGAGCATCCGCAAACCGGTTCGCTCACGTGTATCCTTCTCAACAATCGCAGCTTTAATCTGCACATTTCTGCGAATCAGTTCGGTGATGGTTGCGTCGTCTAGCGTGAGGATCTCATGTACGTTGGCCTCGTGCCACGCGAGAAACTCGTCGGATGAGATCAGCGCGTGTTTGACGGATTCCGCCAGACCGGCCCGGATGTCACGGGTGTCCAGGGTTTTGAGGCATGCCGGATCAACGGCTACGAGGACGGGTTGGTGAAACGCCCCGACAAGATTCTTGGCGCCGGGGACGTCGATGGCAGTCTTGCCGCCGATCGACGCATCGATGTCAGCTTCCAGCGTTGTTGGGCAGATCACGAACTTGATGCCACGCGTCCATGTGGCTGCGATGAATCCCGATAGATCACTGATCACGCCGCCGCCAAGCGCCAGGATCACCGCGTCGCGGGGGACGGCGTGATGAGCCAGGAACTGATAGATCTCGCCCGCGACGTTGAGGCTCTTGGAGACCTCACCGGGCCTTATACGATACTCGAGCGTCTCGAACTGCGCGTCGCGGAGCGAATCGAGGACGGTCGCGCTATAAAGCGGCCCGACATGTTCGTCGGTCACGACGACGATCGGTGGAGTGGACGGTTCGGGGACCAGCTCCCGCAATAGCGAACCGAGTGCTTGGAGGATATTCAGTCGAATTGCAACTTGGGTTGACTCGTCACGGAACTGGATACTCAGATCGAACATGGCCGCAATTGTAGCAGGTCTTCGGACGCCGTCGTGGTTTGGAGAGTGAGCTATCGGACCGGGATCCTGGGCCACGACTGTCATATCATCCGATAACAAACCGTACAATATTGTTGACATCGAGTTTTCGGAGGATTCGAGGTGTACCTGATCGAGGTTTTCGCGTAGAATATATTGGACCTCACCGAGTCCCCAGGACCGAATATCCGTAACGCCGGTTAGCTGGGGCTGTTTTGTTAACGTATTATCACACAATAGATTATGGCTGTTCCGGCCTACGTCGGCCGTGGTGAACGGTGCTGAGTTTACCGATTATTCCGCGTTGACGAATTGGTCGGAACCTAGTAGAATCTCACTGCATATGGCCAGAGCTACCGTCGCAAGACCGAAAAAGAGCCCCACCAAGGCGAAGCACACCGTTCGACAGATCAGAACCTTTCGTTCGGCAGTCAATTATTTGGACTCACTCGTCAATTACGAGCGAGTATCACGGGCGAAGTATACATCGAGCAATTTCAGTCTCGCGAGAACTAGCCGGATGCTGAGTGCCCTCGGCAATCCGCACCGGTCGTTTAAATCGGTTCACATCGCGGGAACAAAGGGGAAGGGCAGCACGGCCACGATGCTGGCTGAGATGCTCCGTGGATGCGGAATTAAGGTCGGTTTGTATACGTCGCCGCATCTGCTGAACATCCGCGAACGTATCGTGGTCGATGGCAAAATGATTTCCGAAACTGCCTTTGCCAAAGCTGTTGCAGCCGTCGCGAGCGTAACCGCGAAAGCCAAGGTAGCGGAGCCGACTTACTTCGAAGTGCTGACGGCGGCGGCGTTCCGCCACTTTGCGGCTGAGGAGGTGGACCTCGCCGTGGTAGAGGCCGGCATGGGTGGTCGATTGGATGCCACGAACGTGATCACGCCCGAGGTGGTCGGTCTGACGAGTATCAGCCGTGATCACACGCTGCAGCTTGGGGATGATCTGCCTTCGATCGCGCGAGAGAAGGCGGCGATTATCAAGAAGGGGACTCCGGTTGTCAGCGCGCCGCAGCGTCCGAATGTCAAGGAGGTGTTCCAGGAGGTGGCTGAAGCCGTTGACGCCCAGTTGCGCTTCTCTAATGAGGGTGTGGATTTCAGCTACCGTTTCGAGTTCTCCCGTTCGGCGGGACGCCACGCGCGGATTTGCCTTACGACGCCCACAAGCCGGTTTGAGCATCTGCAGGTCCCTCTGCTCGGTGTGCACCAAGCTGCTAATTGCAGCCTGGCGTTGGGTATCGTGGACGTCCTGAAAACGCGCGGCTTCTCGATTGACGACCAGGAGGCGATTGCGGGCCTTGGTAACGTCCGGTTGCCGGGGCGGATGCAGATGATCTGTGACGATCCGCGCATCCTGGTCGACGGTGCCCACAACGCCGCCAGCATCGATGCGTTGATACGGGCGATCGGGCAGCACATTCCTTATGACTCGATGATTGTGATCTTCGGGTGCCAGAAGGACAAGGATATTCCGGGCATACTCCGACGACTTCAGCTCGGTGCCGACAAGATCATCTTTGTCAGCGCGGGATCGCCGCGGTCGGCCGACCCGACGGAGCTGGCCGCCGAATACACCGAGCACTCCGGCAAGATGGCGCAGGTGGCTGAGACGCTCGAGGAGGCAATGCGGATCGCGACGAGCGCGATCACCCGGGAGGACGTGATCTGCATCACCGGTTCGTTCTATTTGGTCGCCGAGGCCATGCGGAAGTTCGCCACCAAGCCCTTGTAACGTTCAGCAACGGTCGCGCCGATATGACGGGTGGGGAGAGGCTCGCGTGAGGGGCGTGACTTCCCTGCGATCGATGATTATGACTGCAATTTTGCTGTGAGGTTTGCATTGAATCTGACCGCCGACCAGACTTGCACTGCCATTTACCGGGACCAGAAGGTGGATTTAGAGGGCTCGCCGGACTGGCCGGACGGCACCAGGCTCTTGGTTACGCCGGTGCCGGCGCCACCCGAGGCGAAGGCCGACATGGATGGTCACGTCATCATAGTCGGCTTTGGTCTGGCGGGTCGTTGTGTGGCGGATCTGCTGGATCAGGCGGGGATCTCCTACACGATTCTCGAGAAGAACCCCGTCACGGTCGGGACTCAGCGGGCGCTTGGGCGCGAAATAATGGAGGGCGACGCCACGGACGCCGGCATCCTGGTTGACGCCGGTCTGAACACCGCAGCTATCCTGGCGCTGACCATTCCGGACGAGGACGCCGTTTTGAATGCCATATCACTGGCACGCAGGTTGCGCCCCAAGATATACATTCTCGCCCGGACGAACTATTCATCCAAAGGTATGAAGGCATCGCAGCTCGGCGCCGACGAGGTGATCAAGGCCGAGCAGGCCGTCGCCCTGCAATTCTACGAGAGGCTGAGCCGGCGCATCCGCCGAACGCCGTAGCCGCGTGAGCCTCTATCTCCGCCGTCAGGTTATCCGCGGGCGGACCGCGTTCGTTTAGACCGAAGTTTCCCCGATTGGTTGGCCGTAGTTGCGTGTGAAATCGCCGCTTTGAGGGTGTGAGCGGGGAATTGAGTGGGGAGGCGCGCCTCAAAACGTAGTCATGTATTTAACGGGGATTATTTCGTAGTGCACTATTGACTGTCATCAGGCGGGCAAATCCGGCCAGCACTGGCCGGTTTTAACCTACCCGGTGACACGAATGCGGCGGCAGTGGCAAAAGGGTGACGTTATGCGGAACACGCAAACCTCGGGAGTTGTGCCAGCCCGCCTGATCTAGAACCAGCAGCACTTGGACAGTATCACCGACTTGTTGGCCGAGGTCGCCTAACTGCTCGTTAAACCGCAATCACGGACACGGCTCGGGGGATGCGAACGGGTACGACCAGCCGCGGAAGGCGTCGAGGGCACATGACACGTCCGTGATGTTGATCTTGTGATCCAGCAGGGCCGGTTCGAT
>Ga0307432_1002423_pt1 | contig 10198 bp, 9 predicted proteins | sample SalMarWE160150MG_FD_202158 | JGI IMG/M metagenome (GOLD analysis project Ga0307432, IMG submission 202158) | Salt marsh sediment microbial communities from the Plum Island Ecosystem LTER, Massachusetts, United States - WE1603-150 | ecosystem: Environmental > Aquatic > Marine > Intertidal zone >...
TCGTCCGTGCCGCCATGATCCGCTTCCTCCATAAAGCAACGTGTATCCATACGGGCCCGCCATCCTCGGCCAACCCCACCCTCATGATAACCCCCAAAAAACGCCGCCGATACTGTCACGGACCCGTCATGCACCCGCGGTCCGGTTGGCGGTTGACAGGCTGAGGGGTGGGGCGTCAAATGCGCTATCTGGTGCGTGGGTGTCGTGGGATGGCGGCACCGGGCGCGGTAAGGTTCACTCACGGACAAGCAAACACGTAAAGGAGAGAGACCATGTATCAACGGCTTTTTGTCGCACTGTGCACACTCGGATTCGTTGGCGGTTGTGCCCAACCGCAGTGGGCGATGGAGCCACCTCAAAAGCCCAGTGTGGCCCCTGAAATGGCGAAGCTGTCACGATTCCTCGGTAGCTGGACCGGCACGGCCGAATTCGTCTCGCCATCGCCTGAAGAGATGAAGGCGGAGATGCCCGAAGGCGAGGAGATGCCTTCCTCGTTTGCGGGAGGTGGAGTGTATGAATGGGCCCTTGGCGGAATGTTCCTCAAGGGCGAGGGTTGGCACGAGATGGGCGAGGACCAGCGGGCAAACTACGTTGAGTATTGGACCTGGTACCCCAAGGTCAAGAAGTACCGCACCTGGTATTTCGATGACTGGGGTGGCTCTGGGGAAGGTTGGGCCTGGTTCGACGCAGATGACCCCAACACCATGCGGTTCAAAGGGGCGACAATCGACGGTGAGGGTCGCAAGGGTCGCGGCCATGGGATGATGACGTTCATCGACGACAACAGCTACAAGTGGACCTGGAGCGAAAGCGGCCCGATGGGCAAGATGGAACTCAAGGGTACGTCCAAGCGCAAGCGCTAGTTCGTGTAACGGAGCCCGTGAGACCGACTTTCCAGCCGGTCGGCAGACAGGCTTCAAGGCCGGTCCCACGTGGCATATCACAGTGGCTTTGGGTGGGGCGCCGAGCGGCGAAGGGACGTCCGCACCACCCGGAGGGTCGCTCCCCGTGCAAGCACTATTCGGTCATGAGGGAGTAGTCTCGACGTGACTCATTCTGTCAAAGGCAGGAGATCTGCTGTGGCGAATCCCGCACTCTATATTCTCGACGTGTTTGCTGAAGAGAAATGGGCAGGTAACCAACTTGCGGTTTTCCGCCATATGGGTGCTGCGACCGACGCTGAAATGCAAGCGCTCGCCAAGGAGATGAACTACTCGGAGACGACGTTCATTGTCTCCGAGGAGCCGTGCAACGGCGGATATGACGTGCGCATCTTCTCACCGGAAAAGGAGCTGCCCTTTGCCGGTCATCCAACGCTGGGTACCGCTTATGTGATCCAAAGGGAGATTATCGGGCAGCCGGTTGAATCCGTCGCCCTCAATCTGAAGGTCGGGCAAATTCCGGTGACGCTCCATTATAACGAGGGAGCGGTCGACAGGCTGTGGATGACGCAAAAACCGCCCACCGCGGGACGGACGTTCGAGCCGGATGCGATCGCACCAGTCGTGGGACTGGAGGAGAAGGAGTTAGATGATCGCTTTCCGATTCAGGAAATCTCGACTGGCGTGCCCGCTTGTATAGTGCCCTTAAAAACACTGGACGCCCTGAAGAAAGCTGCTATCGCCAAGGACCGGTACTTTGACTTGATCGCGAACACAGATGCCAAGCTGATTCTCGTGTTTGCGCCCGAGACACGCAATCCGAAGAATAACCTAAGCGTTCGGGTCTTTGCCGACTATTACGGTGTGCCGGAGGATCCGGCTACAGGTGCCGCGAATGGATGCCTGGCCGGATACCTGGTGATGCATCGCTACTTCGGAACGGAACAGATTGATATTCAAGTCGAGCAGGGCCACGAAATCGGGCGCCCCTCCCTTCTTCTGCTCAGAGCGCAGAAGCAAGATGGGGGAATTGAGATTCGTGTCGGCGGGCAGGTTATCATGGTCGCCAGGGGTGAGTTGGTTTAGCGTGCAGCCAATCCGATGTGCTACGACTGGATTTCGGCGGGGACGGTAAGGCGGAAATGCGCTCCGCCGTATTGGGGATTGTGACGAGAGACAAGTTCCAAACGCCCGCCGAGCAGGGTTGCCCAACCGCGGGCGAGCGCCAGGCCGAGTCCGATTCCGCCTTGAACGGCCTTATCGGCACCCCGGCCTCGACGGAAGGGTTTGAAGATTGTTCGTGCATCGGCACGAGTTATGCCCGGGCCCGAATCAATCACGTCCAACTGCAGTGTGCCGTTATCACGGCTCAATCGTACGAGTGTGGCTGCACTTGACGTCCCCCGGGCGTGGCGGCAGGCGTTGTTGACCAGAACACCGGCGATGCGATTCACGACATCGACATCGATGCGCATCTGCCGACCCTCCGCAATCGTATTCTCGGTTCGGGCTTCGATGCCATTGTCCTTGCACCGCTTCTCGAGCGTTTCCGAGATCATGCGCAGCAGCGAAGCCCCGTCCGTCTCAATGGGATCGAGCTGGACCCTCTGGCTTTCGAGACGCGCGTATTCCAAGACCTCTTCGACCAAGCTGGACAGCCGAATGGATTCGTGGTTCAGCGTATCCAGGTATTGCTGCTTGGACGCGTCAGGCACGAGGCCGGCGGACAGCATGTCCGAGTACAGGCGGAACGTGGTAAGCGGCGTCCGCAGCTCATGCGTCACTGCGTAGGCGAATTGCATCCGGCGTTCCGTCAAGGCCACCAAGTTCCTAAGACCCCACCCGGCTACGACCAGTACGGCCGCCGCTGCCGCCCACGTGCCGATCAGAGACACCCGGACTCGACCCCATGCAGCCGCCGACGCGCCGCCAGGGATGTCCGGAACCTGCAGTCGAACGGGCAGGTTGATCATTTGCAGCTTGCTCGCTTCCGGATCGTGTTTCGCATCGTCCAACAGCGGTTCCAGGTCAGCCTCGGGAAGGAGTTCTGCAATTTGGCCAAGCAGCACCGGTTTTAGACGATCCCAATTACCGATGAAGCCCTGGTAGAAGGTGGCGGCATCGGCATGACACTCACGAACGAAGGCGAGCTTGCGTGCGCCGTCAGGTCCCGGCCCAAACCAGAACGCGGTAATCGGGTCCGCTGATATCTCCACATCGTCAGCAAACTGCAAAGCCGCTTCGTCAAAGTCATCAGCGTGGGATTCCGCAACGTTGCCAACGTTCCGCCGGGCAATATCAGCGTCTACACACGCGGCGGGCGGCAAATAGCTTATCTGCGAGTCCCGCAGACTTTGTCGGCGTTGGTGATAGACGTCGCGGACTCGAGAACGGGTGTCGTTGGTCACCGGTGCGTCTTTTCGAGTCGCCGTGATCATTTGCGTTTGCTGCGTTTCGACAGGTTCGCTTGCAACGTCGTAATCGCTCTGGCACAGCAGTGCAGCCCGCTCGCGCAGATTGACGCTGGGCAGCACCGTCTTGACCCATTCCCACGTTTCCAGCGTGCGGTTGTCCGCCCTCCAAAAGACCTGCGAGTTCTCAAAAGGCAGGGGCGACGCCTCGTCGTGGATTTGCGGCGATGACACGGTCCCCTTCGTATCGACCTGGAAGTACACATCGATCCAGTCGTGGGGTGGGCCTAGAATCGCAAGCGGTGACTCAAGGACGACGGCGACGCCGCCCGTATCCAGCTCCGCATGGCTGTCAGATATGACCGCCACCGGCCGTCGCCAGTGAAACGCCACATAATCCACGGGGTCTCTCGCCCCTTCTGCGTTCAGGATGCCCCCCATATGGCTGCTCATTTCCCACACGGCCCGGCTTATCTTTCGCTCGTGCTGCTCGGTGACGTGTCTTTTGGCAAGCTCGAAGCTGGAGACCGTCGCCCACGTCATGCCACCCATTACGACGACCGCGATGAGGATAAAGACGACGGCGCCGGCCAGTCTACTCCGTTGGGAGCTTCTCACGACGTGTCCTCCGTCGACTCACCGTCGGCAACGACCTTGATATTAGGGGCCAGCATGTAGCCCTTGCCGCGTACGGTCATGATCCACTCGATTGCAGACTCGGGTGAGTCGCCGGCGAGCTTCTGGCGCAAGCGCGTGATGTGCATGTCGATCGCGCGCGTCTCGATCGTGCCGTCCCGAAGGCCCCAAACGCAGGAGAGCAGCTCCTCACGTGAGACGGCCCGCCCGGCGTACGCCGCCAGGCGATCGAGGATACTTGCCTCCATCTCGGAAAGTGCGACGCGCGTGCCATCACTGTGGCAAATCTCCCGGCGGGCGCAGTCCACGTTCGTGTCACCGCCACTGATCCGGATCGCCGGTGTCGGACGCTCCGGACTGCGACGCAATACGGCGTCGACGCGAGCCAGCAACTCACGGGCCGAAAAGGGCTTCACGACATAGTCATCCGCACCACCTCGCAGACCGCGAACGCGGTCGTCTTCGGAACCGCGGGCTGTAAGGATAATTACCGGCAGCGCCGGGCGCGTTATGCGCAGCTCCGCCAACACTTCGAATCCATCCTTCAAAGGCAGCAGCAGGTCAAGCAACACCAGATCGACGCCGGCCCGCCGCGCCTCCGTCAGACCGCTCTCCCCGTCCGCCGCTTCGACCGCTTCATACCCGGCTGTTCGGAGTGCATCGGCGATCCCGCGTCGAATGGCGTCTTCATCTTCCACAACAACGACGGTTCGTTTTCTGGCCATCACATGCATCCGAAGGGTTTGATGCGAACGTACCGGGCGCGTCACGATCAGCACCACGTCACTATTCTATCATAAGCCACTGCCCCTGACACGACGAGGTGCCCCCCCCCCCGCGGCAAGTTAACACGTTGTTACAATCCATGCGTTACCGCGTGCTCTCACCGTGTCCCGATCGCGGTGCCGGACGGTGCCACCGGATCAGCGTGACCGTCGCCAGTACGATTCCGGCAAGATCCGCGAGCCAGTCGGTCAGACTCATCACTCGCCCGACGAACTGTTGGAGCCACTCGTCCACCGCTGCGTACACCGCGTAGACAACCGCCCAGGTCAGCAGGACGGCGACGGTCCCCCTGCTCATCGAGAGAAGATATCGACCGCCAAGCCAAGTCAGCAGATAATAGAACGCGAAATGGGCGATTGTGGTAACGTGCTCGATTGTGGGTGATCCCCCGGTCTCGATCGGCACATGCATGACCACGAATAGGCAACCCCAGTAGCCGATCCACAGCCACCAAACCCGGGATCGTTGCGAACGTTGCCCAAGATCTTGAGTCATGGGATGCCGGGGGTGTTGACGACGGCGTCCGCTTGTGTGGTCGGGGCGACGGTGGGTTCATCGGGCAAAGCGGATGGAGGTCGTTCGTAAGCCGTTGGTGTTGACGGGGACACGGACTTCTCAGCATCGCCGCCGGCGCCGGTCTCGCCTGTCACTTCCGTTTGACAGTGTGCGTTAGTGGTCGGCTCTTGGACCGGCCCGGTTTGCGCAGTGTCTTGCTGTGGTGACGTGGCGCTGGCACCGAAAACCTCCACCGCCAACCTTGCATAGTCGATCGCCCCGTTGCTGCGCGGAGCATAGTCGAAGACGGTCTGCCCGAAGCTGGACGACTCTGCAAGCTTGATGTTGCGACGGATGAAGGTTCGGTATAGTCGTGCGTCTGCCCAGGGGACACGCGTCCCACGCGCCGCATCGAGAAACACACAAAGGTCTTCGACGACCTCGCCGGCCAGCCGGGTCGTGGAGTCGTGCATGCATAAAACAATGCCTGCAACGCTGATGTTCGGATTGATTCGCTGACGTACGAGTGTCACTGTGTTGAGTAGCTTACTTAAACCCTGAAGCGCCAAAAAGTGCGCTTGCAGGGGAATCATTACTTCAGTGGCTGCAACGAGAGCATTGATCGTCAACACGCCCAAGGAAGGTGGGCAGTCGATCATCAGACAGTCATAGCCGCCGTCGAGCGGTTCGAGCGCCTCGCGCAGAAGCACCTCGCGGCCGGTGACGCTCACGAGTTCCACCTCGGCGCCGGCCAGATCGATATCCGCGGGAATCAACGTAACGTTGTCGCACACGGCGACGGCGACGTTTTGAACGGGCATCGAGGCTGTAAGCACGTCATAGACGCTAGGCTGGTCATCTTTCAGTTCGATACCGAAGTGCAGGGAGAGATGAGCTTGCGGGTCGAGATCCACCAGCAGCACCCGCGCATCGGAGCGAGCCAAAGCCGCCCCGAGATTGGCTACCGTGGTCGTCTTCCCGACACCACCCTTCTGGTTGATCACCGCGATTCGTCGCATCGGACCTCCCTTCCCGACTGTGGGATTGGATTCCCTCGGGCCTTCGCGGCTTCTTGCCGCCCGCCGACGCTGAAGAGTATAAACGTCCGGCCTGTCGGATGTAAACGACGAAACCGTAATTGGGTCGTGCTTTGTGGACATTCGGGTCAGGTTGCGGTGTGCCCTGCCAGGTCACGTGCACGAGAAAGGCGGTGGGTGGCCTGGGTTTGCCGCAGACGGACCCGCGTACCGCCATCGAATATGTTGGTGCGACATGCCCGTAACCCCGGCAGGCGGAGGCAAGCATGTTGGTCACACTGCGTGTCTATTTGCGACGATATCGCGTGAAGCGTGCCAACCAGCCAGCCTCCACATCCGTTCTTGTCGAGGCGGAACCTCACAGCAACCTCTTGCTCACAGAATCTCTCGTGGTATCGTGCATCAGTGCGGGCGATTAGCTCAGTTGGCTAGAGCGCCTCCCTTACAAGGAGGAGGTCACAGGTTCAAGTCCTGTATCGCCCAATGCGTTTTCGAGTCTAAAAACGCGGTTTTACCCTTGTTTTGTAGGGTTTTCTCGCTGTGACACATCGGCGTCAGCGCTTCACCATTGCGGCCACTTTGGGACCGCTTTACTCCATTCCGGCCAGGTCCTAGGCCAACTCTCGCTTTTGTGTGCCGCTCGACCCCCCTTTTCCCCCCTTGGTAAGGGGGGATGAAAGGGGGGTTCCGGTACGCAATTTCGGGATCTGCTCTAAGCGGTCTAACGTACGTCCGTATCTGCCTTGATTGCCGGGAATAACGCCTTTTCTCTGAATCACCATCACGAACTTATGTAAGACCGCTTAGTCCAACCGATAGTCCAACACCCTTTGGTCGGATATCACAATTGCCGGTTGTCAGGGCCGTTTCGGGCTTTGTCGCCGTCTCCACCCGGATCGTCGGCAGCTTGGCGATCTCGGCCCACAGGTCGAACACGCTGAAGTCCTGATAGTTGCGAAGCGTCACTCCCTGCGGTGCGTGTCTCGTCAGAATGACCTGAGCACGCGGGTCAACGGGCGATAATGAGGCCCCATTCGTGATAGAGCGAATTGGAATGTGTTGCGGTCTGCGCCAGAATCATGTTTCTCCCCGACAAAACAGATCCAGCTGCTTCTTGATCGTGCTTGCTTCGGTAAACTCCGGATACTTCTCGTAAGTAAAAATAAGCAACTGACTAAGCGACAATGAATTGAAAAATGCTTTGAACGCTACAAGCTCCTCGCGATCTTTCGGAGCGAGATTGCCCCAAAGTTCCTTCCCAATCTTCTGATCCAGGTCGGGCGACAGAGAGAATCGGTAGGACTCGACGCGTTTGGTTTCCCTGGTCGGCGTGTCGAAATCGGCACCTTTCTCGGGAACGCCGTCACCGTCATCCGGAAGCCAATAATCCAGTCGCTTGGTGACGACGATGCCCGCGGATTCAAGCTCTTCGAGATCGCTGCGAAGCTGCTCGGAATAGCTCGCCGGCCGACGCTTCCTGGGTACCGATGGGGCTGGCAGAATCGAGACGGCGATGGTCGAGACTGGCCATCGTACGACCGATCCCACGCCCTGTTCGGGGCGGCACAGCCGCTTTACGGTCGAACCGGGCTCTTGGGTAGCGGGCACGATCTGCGGCACGGCCACCCACGCAGAGGCAACCAGGCGCCTGGCCGATCCTGCCGTATGCCGAGACTGCTCCCGATGGACATCGGTGTTCCTCTGCTAGTTGCGTTACGCCCGAGCTGACTTACGATGGCGGCGCTAGAGGCAACGCACGTGAGCACCCTGGCACCTAGCCGTACTCGGAGAAGGCGATATGGAGGATCTGGTCACTCATAGCAGGCACACCTTTCACATCCCGGTCATGGGCACCGGATTCACCATCGACACTCCGCTTCGGGTGGCGAGATACGGAATCACGTCGGTAATCTCCCTGGTGGATGACGTTCTCATCGAGCAGATGCGAAAGCTCCATTGCAGGAAGGCGGAAGAGCCGTACGAGGAAATCGCCGGCCACAACGAAGACGCCCGTGCCCGGCGCATTACGGCCTACTTAAACCTCGTGGACCACCTGGTTCGGCGACAGGTTCAGGCGTTACAGGCCTCGCCGTTCGAGTCGGGCAGCGAAATCACGCGATACTACGAGATGCTTCCGGAAACGTCTCTCAAACGAGCCTACCGCGAGATGCTGACCACGCCGGAATCGGCCGAAAGGGTACGGAAGCAGGATGAACTCCGTCGCCTGGCGGTCCCGGGCACGATCGACGTGAACATCATGACCAAGCTTGATCGAGACATCTACCGCGACGGGAAAAAGCTCCCGCCGGAGTTCGCCGACGCCATGGCGGCCTTGCGCGGCTACGCCAACAGCTCTTTGACCTCCTCCATCATCTTCTCGGCGGGCATGAACCAGCGTGTCTACACCTATGCGACCCGATTCGCCGACTTCTCCCCGGACCAGAACGGCGTTATCAAGAAGAAAATCATACTGAAGGTCAGCGATTGGCGCTCGGCGACGGTACAGGGCAAGTTCCTAGCCAGGCGAGGCCTGTGGGTCTCCGAGTTCCGTATCGAATCCGGACTCAACTGCGGCGGCCACGCCTTCCCCACGAAGGGGCTGCTGATGGGCCCCATCCTGGAGGAGTTCAAGCGGCGGAAGGTCGAGCTCCATGAGATGCTGCACGCCATCTATAGCAGGGCTCGTACGGGCGTCGATCGATCTTCCGTCGACACGCCTCTTGAAATACGAATTACCGCACAGGGTGGCATCAGCACCGCAGCCGAGAACGAGCTCCTTCTGCGGTACTACCGCGTCGACGGCACCGGGTGGGCCACTCCGTTCCTGCTTGTACCCGAGGTATCCAACGTCGATGACGCGCATCTGCGTAAGCTCTCGACGGCCACAAACCGCGACGTGTACCTGAGCGACAGCTCTCCGCTGGGGATTCCCTTTTCGACGCTCCGCAACTCGGCCAGCGAGGAGGCACGTCGCCAACGGATCCGGGAGGGCAGGCCGGGCAGCTCGTGCCCGAAGGGGTACCTTATCTCCAATACCGAGTTCACCGACGTCCCGATCTGCCCCGCCTCCCGCGCCTACCAGAAGCGCAAGCTCGAGCACCTCGCGGAAGAGGGCTTCTCGGCCCGGCAGCTTGCCGTGGTACGGGAAGGCGTGGTGGTCAAGGCATGTGTCTGTCATGAAGTTGGCGGTACGGCGCTCGTCAAAAATGGCATCGACCTTGAGGTCAAGCCTGCCGTCTGCTGCGGCCCCAACATCGTGAACTTCTCGAAGATTGCCACCCTGCAGGAAATGGTGAGTCACATCTATGGGCGGCTGTCGCTCCTGGCCAACCATGATCGTCCACATATGTTCATCCGGGAACTTACTCTCTACGTGGACCATCTTCGCAAGGAGTTCGAGAAGTACTCGCTGGAATTGTCGACGCGCGCTCCGAAGTACTTCCGCGAGTTCAAGGAGAACCTGCTCAGTGGGATCGAATACTACGGCTCCCGTACCGAGCATTTCATCGAGGAGAAACGAAACCGCTTCATGGATGACCTCCGGGCATTGCGCGAAGCCCTCGAGCGCATGACGCTTGCGACGGTCCATGAATGACAGTCGTCAGGGGTAGCGCTCGATCGGTCCATCAACCTTGGGCGTTCGCTGCTACGGCCGGCCAACAAACTTGTTTCTGGCTGGAGCGTACGATCAGCTCACTGGCATGATGGGATTCGTCAAACCGCGATCCGCTCTGCCAGGTGGCAGTACCGTTTGTGGCGAGGCTCGGTGGTTCACAGGTCCCGCCCGCTCGGACCAAAGAAGCCCCCGATCGATGTCTCTCCGCCCCGAACGGGATCGGCAGCGGGCGCCTGAACAGACGGAAAGAGCTTGGTATCCAGCTTGGTGGAACGGCGTGCACTGAAGGGACCGCCAATGTCGTTGGATGGCACTGAAACGGAGCCCGATTAGAAT
>Ga0307432_1002424_pt1 | contig 10190 bp, 7 predicted proteins | sample SalMarWE160150MG_FD_202158 | JGI IMG/M metagenome (GOLD analysis project Ga0307432, IMG submission 202158) | Salt marsh sediment microbial communities from the Plum Island Ecosystem LTER, Massachusetts, United States - WE1603-150 | ecosystem: Environmental > Aquatic > Marine > Intertidal zone >...
TGAAGTTGATTGGGATAAGCGAGCCCAACTATACACCGGAGGCGGCTATTGAAACGGCATTAGCTCGACGTTTGGATTTGGCTAATAGCACCGATAGGGTCGATGACGCTGAACGTAAAGTGATGGTGGTTGCCGACAATCTTGGCGCGGGACTAAATCTGACCGGCAGTGCCAGGGTGGGCTCAACAGAAAGGACAGACTATACAAGATTACAGTTTCATGATGGTACCTACGGACTTGGCCTTGAAGCTGATTTGCCCTTTGATAGAAAAGCAGAGCGTAATGCTTACCGTGAAGCGCTGATAGCATTTACACGGCAGCAGCGGACATATCAAAACAACGTTGACAGTGTTAAATTGGAGGTACGCGATGCATATCGTCGTCTGCGTGAACAAGCGGAATCATACCGTATTCAAAAGTTGAGTCTGGAATTGGCCGAGAAGCGGGTAAAGAGCAACGAAATGTTATTAGACGCAGGTCGAATAACAGTGCGACTTTTGCTGGATTCTCAGAATGCTCTGGTGGAGGCCCAAAATAATTATACAAGAGCATTAGTAAATCACACTGTTACAAAACTGAACTTTTTCAGCGATATTGGTGTATTACAGGTTAGGCCGGATGGGATGTGGGAGCAAACAGCACAATGATAGACAGCAATAACAAACAAAGTGAAAAAGTGTTTATAAATAAGCTTTGGGATTTGTCGCGTATGATTACTAGCTCCAAGCGGTTGACTATTATTGTAGTCCTGGCGGCAGTAATTCTATTAGCGTTGTTGATATCAATCTTGATGAAGGCAAGAGGGTCGTCAGGTTCCGGTACAAACTTAAGCACATTCACCGTTAGGCGGGGTGATTTAGCCATCACTGTTACTGAAAGCGGCAGTATCAAGGCCCGCAAGTCAATAGACATTAAATCTGAGCTCGAAGGCCAGGCAACAATAATCAGCATTGTGCCGGAGGGTACTTATATTACACAAAAAGATGTAGATAATGGCAAAGTGCTCGTTGAGCTGGATTCTTCGAATTTGACAGAACAGCTCGCACAAAGAGAAATTGACTTTGCCGGTGCCGAGGCAAGCTATGCTGAGGCAAAGGAAAATTTCGACATTCAGCTAAAACAAAATGAGAGCGATATTACCGCTGCTGAGCTGAAGGTAAAGTTTACCCTGATGGACTTTAAAAAATACCTTGGTGAAATCGTCGCAAACAAGTTTATCAAAGATAAAAATCCGGTGCAAAATCCGACAGATGACATAGCATCGCTTCTTGAGGACCCCAATCTGGGTGGAGCAGCTTTGCAAAGACTAAACGAATCAATGGACAGTATCAAGCTGGCTGAAAGCAGGCTCGAAAGAGCGGCTGATACATTGAGCTGGACGCAAAAGCTCCGCGAGAAAGAATACGTCTCTGACACTGAGCTGAAGGCAGATGAGCTGGATGTTCAAAGCCTCAAGATACAAAAAGAACAGGCTGGTATGGATTTGGAGTTATTTAAGCGTTACGACTTTCCTAAACAGGTTGAGCAGCTCCTGAGTGACTACAAGGAAGCTGAGCGTGAACTTGAGCGAACACAGGCTCGTGCTCGCTCGAAACTGGCGCAGGCTGAGGCAAGACTAAAAAGTTCAGAAGCGCAATTTGATATGAAAAAAGAGCGCCTGGAAAAGATAAAAAGACAGATTGACGCATGTGTAATCGGAGCACCGGCGCCAGGTTTGGTAGTGTATGGTTCAAGCGGTGATTTTTGGAGACGGCGAGACAGACCTATCGAGGAAGGAGGAACGGTCTATGAGCGTCAGACGATTATAGAGCTGCCTGATACTTCGGAAATGATCGTGGAAATTGGTGTCCACGAGTCCTCTGTTGACAAAGTTAGCCCTGGTCAGACTGCAAAGATTGTTATTGATGCTTTCCCCGATAAAACCTTCCACGGCGAAGTGCTTAAGGTTGCACCCTTGCCGGACCCACAACGTGGCTGGCTAAGTCCCGACCTTAAGGTCTACAATACACAGGTCAGCATAGAAGGTTCCTTCGACTTCCTCAAGCCGGGAATGTCAGCCAAGGTCGAGATTCTCGTCGAGCAGTTAGACGATGTCATAATCGTGCCCGTTCAGGTAGTGGCAAATCGCGAGGGTAAAAAAGTCTGCTATTGTCTGACATCAAAAAGAATCGAACAACAGGAGGTGCGAACAGGGTCTTTTAATGATACGTTTGTCCAGATTACCGATGGTCTGCAAATAGGTGAGCAAGTGCTGATGAACCCTCCACGATTGATTGGGCCGACTGCCGTGACAAGAGTAAAAGAAGGTCCAAAGCAAACCCAAGAAGCTAAAAGCAAGCCAAAGAGAGAGCGTACAGAGGTGGTTCAAGCTGGTAAAAGAAAACCAGAGAGGGCTCAAGGCGAAGAAAAAGGCGAAATGGGACGGTTTCAAAATCTATCTGAAGAAGAAAAGGCCAAATTAAAAAAACGCTTCGAGAATATGTCTGATGAAGATAAGAAAAAATTTATGGCCAAGATGCGTGAAAGAGCTAATCAACAAGGTCAGACAAAGCAAGATTAAGTAAGTGAATGAGCCGGCAATGCAACAGTCCCGAAAAACCACTGATTTCAAAAATGATACGCCCATCTTAGCGATCGAGCAGTTGTATAAGGGCTATCAGCTTGGTGCCGTTCAACTGCAGGTCTTACGAGGTATCGACTTGACTATAAAAGCCGGCGAATATGTGGCTATAATGGGCCCCAGCGGCTCAGGTAAATCCACGCTGCTTAATATGATTGGCTGTTTGGACAGACCTACCAGTGGCCAATACTTCCTGGGCGGAAAGGATGTCTCAATACTGAGCGATGATGAGCTGTCTTTGATAAGGGGCAAACGTATCGGCTTCATATTTCAATCGTACAATCTCATCGGACAGCTTAATGTAATAGAGAACGTAGAGCTCCCGATGTACTATCAGGGCTATCCCGAAGAGAAAAGCGCCGACCGTGCCAGAGAATTAGCTGCAATGGTTGGCCTTGGTGACCGGCTCAAGCACAGACCCGCGGAGCTAAGCGGCGGTGAGCAGCAGCGGGTGGCGATTGCCAGAGCGTTGGCGAACGACCCGTTGGTTATCTTAGCAGATGAGCCAACCGGCAATCTTGATTCAGAAAGTGGCTCTGAGATAATGAACATTCTTGTCGGTTTGCACAGAAAAGGTAAAACCCTCATCATAGTAACCCACGATGAGAACATCGCTATGCAAGCTGGGCGAACCATACGCCTTCTTGACGGGCGCATAGAACAACAATAACATAACGACTCCCCGTTTTCACGGGGACGAGGGTAGCAAGTTATGATTCTCTTTCGTCTAAAACGCACACTTAAGTTAGGGATAAAGAGTCTATGGATGCATCGGCTGCGTTCGACTCTTACAACGTTGGGTGTAATCTTTGGTGTCTCTTCGGTAATTGCGATGTTAGCCATAGGTGAAGGGGCCAGCCGACATGCGCAGGAACAAATTGCCCGGCTTGGCAGCCGTAATATTATTATAAAAACAGTGGAACCTCCTGAGGAACAGGATGCCTCAACACAGCAGCAATCCATGCGTGAATATGGCCTGACCTATTCCGACGCCGAGCGATTCCGTAACAGCATCCCTGACGTCGAAGTTGTCGTTCCGATTCGTCGTCTTGGCCAACGCGCCTGGTATCGAAACCGCAAGGTAGCCATAGAGGTCATCGGTACTGTGCCGTGGTATCCCGAGATGTCACCGATACAGCTAAAGCTGGGACGCTTCCTCAGCAGCATTGATATGCATTACAAGCAAAGCGTTTGTGTTATCGATGAGAAAGTGGTCAAAGAACTCTTCGCCTTTGACGACCCGTTAGGAAAAGATTTGAAGATAGCCAGCGATTACTACCGAGTCGCCGGTATTGTCAGCACAGAGGATGTCGGCCCGGCAGCGGATACTCTTAACAACGAGGTTCCTGTAGCGTCGAGTCAGGGCGGCGCGAACACAGGAAACATCTATATCCCTCTCACTACGGTTAAGGACCGTTTCGGTGAGATATCAATACAGTTTAGCGGAAGCAGCGGACAAAATATTGAAAAAGTTGAGCTGCAGGAAATCATCGTAAAAGTCGACTCAATGGAAAATGTACTGCCAACACGCGATATTGTGGATACACTTTTAGAACGATTCCACAAAAAAAATGATTACCAGGTAATTGTTCCTCTGGAGCTGTTGCGCCAGGCGGAACGTACCAAACTGATTTTCAGTATTGTGCTCGGCTCAATCGCTGCAATTTCGCTATTGGTCGGCGGCATAGGAATTATGAATATTATGCTCGCCACCGTCAGTGAGCGAACACGCGAGATTGGCATCCGCCGAGCACTTGGTGCCAGAAAACAAGATATTATCATTCAATTCCTCTCAGAAACTCTGCTTTTAACTCTTGCTGGAGGCATCCTCGGCATAATCCTGGGCTCTTTTATACCGTTTTTGGTAACTCATTTTGGTCGTATGCCAACGGTAATTACAGGTATTTCTTTAATCTTGGCCTTTGGAATCAGTGCTGCCGTTGGTATAACCTTTGGCCTATATCCCGCCTATCGTGCCGCCAATATGGACCCCATCCAGTCACTACGCCACGAATAATATCATCAAGTATATTTACGGAAACGCCAAATCTGCTTGTTGCGGAAAAGACTTGCAATTATTAAAATAGCTGATTAGAATGCAGAATTAGAATGTAGGGTGGGCTTGTAGCCCACCATAATCTCAAACACAATGTAATATACGGAATACAAGAAACAGATGCTACTCTGCGAAGCAGCTTCGCTGCGTAGCACGAGCAATAGAGAAAGGATTTGTCCGAAGAATGCTGACTAAGCAGGAAAAAGAGAATATTATCCACGATTTTGAGACGCACGAAGCGGATACTGGCTCGCCTGAGGTGCAGATTGCGATATTGACAAAGAGGATTAACGACCTTACCGAGCACCTCAAGATTCATCGCAAAGACCACGCATCAAGACGTGGTTTACTGAAAATGGTCGGAACCAGATCGGCATTGCTAAAGTATGTAAGCAAAAAAGACGTAAAGCGTTATCAAGAAATTATATCCCAGCTCGGCTTGAGAAAGTGAAAATGTGAAGTGCCTAAAGTTTGGAGTGACTAAAGTGCCTAAAGTTACGGATTTATACGCCTATGGCGTATTGTTTTTTTCACTTTAGCTCACTTTAGCTCACTTTTTTCTCCTTGTGGCAGAAAAGTGAGCCGTATCGTAAAAATTAGTCAAGTGAATACCGTGTAAGACGCAATAATGAGGTAGTATATGTTTGATGTATGTAGAGTAGAAAGACAAATTGGGGGCAGAACTTTATCCATCGAAACAGGCAAAGTTGCCAAGCAGGCAGACGGAGCTGTAATAGTTCAATATGGTGATACTGTCGTTCTTGCTGCTGTGGTAACTGCACCGCCCAGAAGAGAGGATATCGATTTTTTCCCGCTAAGCGTTGAATATCGCGAGAAGCAAAGTGCAGCAGGTAAATTCCCAGGCGGTTTTTTCAAACGTGAAGGAAGGCCAACCACAAAGGAAATTCTGACGGCAAGAATGATAGACAGGCCCATTAGGCCGTTATTTCACGAGGGTTATTTCCAGGAGGTGCAGATTACAACATCTGTTTTAAGTGCAGACCGCGAAAACGACCCTGACGTCCCTGCTATGATAGGTGCCAGCGCAGCGCTTACAATAAGCAAAATTCCGTTCCTGGGCCCCATCGGAGCCTGCAGATTAGGCAGAGTAGCTGGAGAGTTTGTGGTCAATCCAACGCATAAGCAGATTGCAGACGGCGACCTAAACATGCTTGTTGATGGACGCAAAGATGCCATAAATATGATTGAGGTCAGCGTAAAGGAATTGTCGGAAGAGATTATCGCTGAAGCTGTCGCAACAGCACAGGAAACTGTCCGCCAAATTTGCGAGATGATTGAAGAGCTCCATTCAAAAGTCAGCGTTGAAAAGGAAATTCCGCTCATTGAAATCGATGAGGAGCTCTATTCGGAAATTCAGTCAAAGGTGGCTGATAAATTGCGTGAGCTCAGGCAGATATCTACTAAGCAGCAGCGTAACGCCGCCCGACAGGAACTATTCGAGCAGCTCAGCGCAGAATACTGTGGTGTTGAAGAAAATCAGGAACCGCCTGTAGCTGTGGTTTCAAATGTCGTTAAGCCAAAATGCAATAAAGCAATATTTAAGCAAATCTTTGAAAAGATAGAGGGTGAGACTGTCCGCAAAATGTTGTTAGATGGTAAAAGAGCCGATGGCAGAGGATACAATGATATTCGTCCTATTGCCTGTGACGTAGGTATCTTGCCCAGGACACACGGCTCAGCGTTATTCACGCGTGGCGAGACACAAGCATTAGTGAGCGTAACCCTTGGTACTATCAGGGATGCGCAAATTATAGATGGCTTATTAGATGAGTATGCTCAAAATTTTACCCTTCATTACAACTTCCCGCCATTTTCTGTTGGTGAGGTACGGCCTATCCGCGGCCCCGGTCGAAGAGAGATTGGGCACGGGGCCCTTGCAGAAAGGGCGTTGGAGCCAATAAGACCGCCGGAAGATGAGTTCGCATACACTGTCAGGATAGTCTCGGATATCACTGAGTCGAATGGTTCCAGCTCTATGGCTTCTGTTTGTGGCGGGACTCTGGCTCTAATGGATGCCGGCGTTCCAATTACAAAACCAGTAGCCGGCATATCAATTGGAATGGTCAGCGACAAAAATGGCCAATATGAATTGCTGACCGATATCCTTGGTGAGGAAGACCACTTTGGAGATATGGATTTTAAAGTCGCAGGTACTGCTGATGGCATTACAGCAATACAGCTCGATATCAAAGCCGAGGGATTGGGACACAATATTATGGTCGAGGCCCTGCAACGTGCAAAACAAGCGCGCTTAGAGATTCTAAAAATTATGGCCAAGACCATTAGTAAGCCAAAACCAGAGTTAAGTGTGTATGCACCGAAGCTCGTATCCATTGAAATTGACCCTGAATTAATAGGAAAGGTAATCGGCCCAGGCGGTAAAGTAATCAAAGGCATTCAGGAACAGACTGATACAACCATTGAGGTCGAGGATGATGGAACTATTTACATAAGCTGTCTCGGCGGCGATGGCCACCTCAAGGCCAAAAAGATTATCGAATCAATCACACAGCCGCCTCAAGTAGGGCGAATATATCCCCAGTCAAAAGTGGTATCCGTCAAAGATTTTGGAGTATTCGTTGAAATAATACCGGGTGTTGAGGGATTGTGCCATATAAGCGAATTAAGCGATGGTTACGTCAAAAACGTTGACGACGTCTGCAAATTAGGCGATTTGATACCGGTAAAATTAATATCCCTTGATGAGATAGGCCGATTAAAACTTTCCCGCAAAGCCGCTCTTGCTGAGCTGACCGAAAAACAGCAACATAAACCTGTAGAAAAAAATGAGAATAAAAGTGAGCTAAAGTAGAAACAGTTGATTAGTGATTAGTGAATTAGAGAATTAGTTACCAATTAACTAATCAACCAATTAACCAATTAACTAAAACACTTTAGGCACTTCACACTTTTGGTGTCTTCGTGGCAAAAAAGCTTCTGGCTCAGCGGTGAAGAGGGGAAAATAAGTGTTCCAGTTTGTATGTGGTTTTGTTGTTGCTTTATTGGTCGTTACGCCGGCTGTCTGGCTGATTCTGCGTAGAAAGCTCTCCAAAGTTCAGAAAAGTACAAACGGTCATCTCAAACAGCTTGAGGAGCTTAGCAAGTTGACCGGCGCCCTTGCTCACGAGATAAAAAATCCACTCTCTACAATTAAGATTAATTTGAAACTTGTCAGCGAGGAATTAGAGGCCTCAAGTGCTGACGCACCGGCAGGACAGAACGGTCAGACACCTGCAAGGGCACTTAGGAAAATGGCTGTTATTCAAAAAGAAACGGATAGACTTGAGCAAATTCTTGATGGTTTTCTGAAATATATCGACAGGACAAAGCTACAGTTGGCAAGTGTTGACATCAATGAGCTTATCGATGATATGATTGATTTTTACTCGTCACAGGCTCACAGCCACTCAATTACCATTCGCCAGGGCTTACATAATAAGCCGCTTATTTGCAAAGTTGATGCAGGTATGTTAAAACAAGTGATATTGAATCTATTTATTAACGCCCAGCAAACTATGAGCAATGGCGGTGAATTAATAATAAGAACAGACCAACAAAAAAAACAGGCAGTTATTCAAGTTAGCGATACCGGCTATGGCATTGCACCGGCTAATTTGCCTAAAATTTTTGATGCCTTCTATTCGTCTCGGCCACAGGGAAGTGGACTGGGTTTGCCAACCGCGAAAAAGATTATTGAGGCGCATAATGGTACAATAGCTGTTGACAGTGAGCTTGGCAGGGGAACATCATTTACCATAAAACTGCCTATTCATGCTTAAGGCGTCTAATAAAGACCTGTATGTCACCCTGAGCGAAAACAGCCTTTAGCCCTGAGCGAAGTCGAAGGGGAAGGGTCTGATTGGCTCAAAACAAGAGATTCCTCGCTGCGCTCGGAATGACGTTTGTATAGTGAGGCATTAATTTGATGAGTAAAGATTCCATAATTTTAGTTGTGGACGACGAGCCTGACCACGCCGATGGTATTGCCGAGGCGCTCGAAAAACACTGTGCAAAGGCCATTGCTGTTTACAACGGCAAAGACGCCCTTGAAATCCTTCGCGAGCAAGCGGTCGATATTGTAGTTACTGATTTAAAATTGGGCGGCGATATTGATGGACTTTCCATTCTTGAAGAAGCCAGGAAGCGAAACGTCCAGACGGAAGTTATTTTAATAACCGCTTACGCAACCATCGATACCTGTAAGGAAGCGATAAGGCGTGGGGCGTATGATTATCTCGTTAAGCCAATCGATATCGACCAGCTTCGTACACTTGTTGACCAGGCCTGCCGAAAAGCTGTGTCTTATCGCCTGAATAAGCGTATCACGGGCTTCCAGCCCGTGATACCACGGCCAGGATGGCCGTGGTACGAAAAGCAGTTCGAATTTGAGGGAGTGCGCGGAGAGAATCCCGCAATACAGGGCATATTTAACGTGCTGAAGCGTGTGGCTCCGACTAATATATCTGTCTTGATTGAAGGCGAATCCGGAACAGGCAAGGAGTTATTGGCAAGGGCAATTCACAACAATTCACAGCGCGCCGATAAGCCCTTCAAGCCCGTAAACTGTGCCGGCCTGACCGAAACCTTGCTGGAGAGCGAATTATTCGGCCATATCAAAGGCGCCTTTACTGGCGCAACAAATGACAGAAAAGGACTGTTTGAGATTGCTGATAAAGGGACACTACTTCTGGATGAGATTGGTGATATGGCCCCAAATTGCCAGGCCAAACTGCTGCGCGTTATCGAAGATGGCGTCGTTATACCTGTTGGCTCGAATAAGGCAACTATCGTAGATGTCAGGGTCATTAGCGCAACCAACCAGAGTTTAACAAAGCTTATAGAAGAGAAAAAATTCAGGCAGGATTTGTACTTTAGAATCAAAGGCGTAAACATCTCTCTGCCGGCCCTGCGCGACAGGGCGGAAGACATATCGGCTTTCGTAGAGTATTTTCTCAAAGAGGCGGTCGCAGAGACCGGCTCCGAGGTTACCGGCATAACAGAGCAAGCGCAGACAGCCCTTTTAAACTATGACTGGCCCGGTAATATTCGTCAGCTTCGAAACTGTATCAGAACAATGGTCGTAATGTGTGAAAAAGATATGCTCGATATGCAGGACATCCCACCTGAAATAGCACAGAGACGGCAATTAGCCGCCGGCACCACAGCCGCACCAGTTGCGGCTGGCGGAACACTGAATGAGCTGGAAAAACAAGCCATTATTGACACATTAGCCAGAACCGGCAACAACCGCGAAAAAGCCGCTAAAATCCTCGGCATCGGCGAAAGGACACTCTACAGAAAGATAAAGGAATACAATCTATAATTTCGTATTGTGTCCCTTCGGCTATGCTCCCTTCGACAAGCTCAGGACAGGCGTGCGTACTGCGTATATTGTATTGCGTTTCTTCCGTAATTGCGAGCGAGGCGTAGGCGAAGCGTGGCAATCTCTTTGTCATTCCGGGCGCAGCCGAGAAACCTATTTTCCCCCTTTTT
>Ga0307432_1002425_pt1 | contig 10187 bp, 10 predicted proteins | sample SalMarWE160150MG_FD_202158 | JGI IMG/M metagenome (GOLD analysis project Ga0307432, IMG submission 202158) | Salt marsh sediment microbial communities from the Plum Island Ecosystem LTER, Massachusetts, United States - WE1603-150 | ecosystem: Environmental > Aquatic > Marine > Intertidal zone >...
TTCGATGTCAAGGGCGACTCTACGAAATTCTGGAGCCGGAGACTCTAGCAGACGTGCCCACTTTTCCACGCTTTGCAGAAACTCTTCGGATACTCCAGAGAATAGGCTGAGAATCTTTTGTACAGTGCCTTCGGATGATTTCTGTTTTACAGGCACAAGTTTTCCTTTCTGAATCTTATACAGCATGCCCAGCGCTAGGTTGTTATCGTAAATGTAGGATTGATAATACCTGATGTAGGATTCCCAGACTTTGGGAGGCTCCTCAAAGCCAGTTAATTTCTGGTAATCTTCAGGGATTACGTCTCGCAGGCAACCGCTTTGGCGACCGCCTATCGCCAACGGGTCCTTAGCCACAACCTTTGTCACCGTCACCTGCTTATCCAACAGAGGATCAAACTTCTCCACGGTTTCGAAATGGTCAAATCCAGAATGGGACGTTACGCGACTGAGTTTTTTGAGTTCCTTAGGCGGAAGGCTTGTGAGACAGTAGGGCTTGTGACCTGTGTTGTCATCCCAGAAATAGATTTTTTGGGACACCGGCTCATACAACTTGAGGGAAGCAAGCTGTTTTTTTCCGTCGTAAATGACGGATACAAGGTATGAGGGAGGCAGGTCTTCTGGAAAATCAGGGTAAACAACTGTTTTCTCCTTTGATGGAGACTGCTTTTCAGGCGAGGGCAATGGCGTCGGCTTCTTTTCCTGTTTTTCTGGATTACCGAAGAAGTCAAGCGAGCTCTGTGCAGCCATTTTTGTTTGTGTCCATTAAGGGTATATTCTTGTGCCCATTAAAAAAAGCTCTGATGCAACTTTTTAGGGTCTTACACATTCAGCTTTGGCTCTGAAGGGACGCTTTTTCTTGGGTCTGCTATGCTTTGGACAGCGCTTAACGCAAACCATTATGCCCTGCCGAATCTCAAAAACACAACCACAAAGGTCTGTTCGCCGCTCAACCAAAGTGTAATCCCCAGTATTTCCCTTAGTTGAGACAACTTTCATATAAATGGTTTCAATTCTGCATTAAATGTTGCTTGGGTTTTTGGGTAGCCGCTTTTTGCAGATTATTATCACCAAGGTTGCTACAAAGAGCAATGGCATGATAGTCCATGAGGGAAACTCTGGGACATATCCAGATGGTGTGTAAAGTTCATTAAGGTCTGTTGCTTCTTCTTTCCATTCTGGTTCATCTGATTTAACATATCCTCCGATTGCATACAAGCGATCATTTATTACCGTACCACCCAAATACCTGCGTGGAGTGGGCATTTGAGTGCCATTACTCCATAAGTCTGTTTCAGGGTCATAAATTTGATGGGTGTTTCCAACTAATACATGGATTCTTTTTGGAGCTAAAACACCAGTTGTCGCACAAGCAGCTGGACCATATCTTGCGGGGGTGAGCAAACGTGAGCCATTTCTCCAAGTGTCTGTTTCAGGATCATAAATACGAAGGGTTTGATCAACAATTACATATATTTTGTTGTCTACAACCGCAGAAGCGGTGTTCGGGGCCATTCCAAAACCTTCAAAATTTGGCATTGATGCTCCTGTTGTCCATTTGTCAGTTTCTGGATCATAAATTTCGTTTTTGTTAACAAGAACCATCCAACCAGGGGGACCCCCATAGGCGTCACCACCCATAATATAGATTTTGTCGTTAACAACATTGGCAACTAAGGACTCTCTGGGTGTAGGGATTGAAGTTTTCGTTTCCCAAGTGTCGGTTACAGTGTCATAAACTTCAGTTGCTCCAACAAGGTTAGGGTATCCCCCTACGTATCCTATTCCTCCGATTACATATACTTTATTTTGAATAACTGCAATTCCAAAATTCTCCCGTGCAGATGGCATTGGCGTTCTCGTAGTCCACGTGTCCGTAGCAGGATCATACATTTCATTAATGCCGGTCCATCCAACCGTGCCATCTCTATCACCTCCGATGGCGTAAATCTTGCCATCTACAACAGCAACTCCAAGCCCCGCTCGTGCTGTAGGCATCGGCTCCAAGGTTGCCCAACAATCTTCCTCCACTGCGCCGGCAATGGGAAGCAAAAAATTTGACAGAGAAAAGAAGAAGAAAATAAGCAAGAGAGCAGATGCCGATTTTTTCACTTCTCTCTTCTCCCACGATTGGAGTTGTGCAGTTTCCGCTTATAACTTACTGCCGTCACTGTTATTGCAAGTAACAAAATTAGCAGTAGAGTCCCTGACGGAAACTCGGGAATATATCCTAATGGAGTATACTTTTCATTTACCGCTAAGCGTGTATCACCATCGTAACCTCCAATTGCATATAGCTCATCATTTACAACAGCGACACACATACCATAACGAGGCGTTGGCATAGGTGTAACGTAAGTCCATTCATCCGTTTCTGGGTCGTAGATTTGAGTCAGATTAGTCCCATGGATTTCCCAATCGTTCCATCCGCCGATAACATAGATTCGCTTTGGTGCAAGTACTCCAGTAGTTGTGCCTGCTGCCCCATCGGCTACGGTAGTTGAGATGGCTTTTTCTGAAGTCCATGTATCAGTTTCCGCGTCATATATTCGATTGGCGATTTCGAGGTTATGGTAAAAAGGTCCTGCAAACTGGTGCACTCCCCCAATCACATATGTTTTATTTTCGACAACTGCGGATGCATAATCATGTATAGCGTGTGGCATATGCGTTTTTGTGGTCCAAGTGTCAGTTTCCGGGTCGTACACTTCGTTAACGCCTACGCTATTATAAAACTGTGGGGATTGATTCACGTATTCTTTTCCACCTATGAGATAGATTTTGTTGTTCATAACAGATGCACATAGACCCGCTCTAGGTGTAGGCATAGATGTTTTGGTTTCCCAAGAATCAGTTGAAGGGTTGTAAACTTCAATAAGTCCTGTATATCCTGAGGTTTCAGAATCGCTTGGAGCAGTGGTTCCGCCAAATACATATATTTTGTTTTGATAAACAGCGACGGCAAAATCTTTTCTTGCAGTTGGCATAGAAGTTTTTTTAGTCCACGTATCAGTTAAAGGATCGTACATTTCATTAGTACTAAGATAGGTGCCATTATAACCTCCAATCGCATAGACTTTTCTATCAACAACAGCAACGCCAAAGCCACTTCTTGCCGTGGGCATTGGCTCCATAGTTGTCCAAGAATCTTCAGTCGCGTTTGCTGGGAAAACCAGAAAAGATGGCACCGAAAAAGAAAGAAACAGCACCAAAATAATTGTTGATGCGGTTTTCTTCGAGTTAAACATCACAACATATTCTAGGGCACATATAGAATAAAACATTTTTTGTAAAGTTTTCTTGACCTAACAAACGACACAGAATGGATTACTTGGTCAAAGTTTCTTGACAAAAAGAGTCAACACCCATTTTTAACTCAGGCACTCAAAGGCGTGACTCTAAACATATTAGGAGACTAATAACAGCGTATTGTTGAAAATCAGCTTTTTTCTGAAATTCGCACTAGCAGTTACCTGTTAATTCGCTGAAAAACTTGAGCGCTTCATCTTTTCCCTTGACGCCTTCAAGGATTACGATTCCGCTTTTGAGAACACTCGCCTTAACATCGTGGAGACCAAAGGTCAGCCCGAGTTTGCCTTCAACTTTGATGCTGAATCCTTTTCTCTTCAAGTAGTTCGTCAATTCTACGAGGTTAACATCCAACTTCTCTTCTGGAACAACAACGAACACCTTCCTGCCTTTTCGTCCACAGATTTCTTCAACCAATTCTCGTTTGAGAGGCATCGGAGAACCAGACGGATGTGACCCGCAGACAGGACAGGAGTCAACTTTCGAGAGTTGAATCTCGTTGAATTCCATCTCATCCAAGTCGAAATGAAGAAGCTTGTTGGCTAAGCGAGGCTGTTTTCCTGTAAGTATCCTGATTGCCTCGCTGACTTCTAGGCTTGCTATTATATTCACCAGAGACGGGTGAACTCCCACCACGCCGCATTTGGGCAATTTTTTGTCATCAAGGTTACCGTAGAAGCATTCGAGGCACACTGTTTCTCCCGGAATTATTGTGGACAGGTTTCCGGTGGTTGCTATTGCAGCTCCAAAAACGTAGGGTACACCAAGTTTGACGCAAGCCCTGTTAATGGCGTAACGGGCAGCCATGCTGTCCAAGCCGTCGACCACAACATCCACATCTCTAACAAGGTCTTCCGCGTTGGCTTCATTTATGGAGAGGGGAAGAGGCTCAAGTTCAACGTAAGGATTTAAACTATGCAGCCTTTTGGCGGCAGCTTCAACCTTCGGGTATCCCACATCATCAACGCCGTAGAGATGCTGCCGATGCAAATTAGTCAACTCCACAACATCCCGGTCAACGAGGCGCAGATGCCCAACACCCATAGCCGCCAGCTGCATCGACGCGGGAGAACCTAATCCGCCCAAACCCACCAAGCAGGCTTTGGAGTTTTTTATTTTCAACTGGGCATTGTAGCCCATTTCAGCCATAACAACCTGTCGAGAATAGTATTCCAGCTCTTCGTCTGAAAGCTCTACGCGATCTGAGCGGACATTCTTAACCAATTTCTTCACCTCCAAGGAAGGAACGAAAGGCAACCTGTCTCATGCTCATTTAGAGCATCAAACAGCCAAAAGAAGCGTTAATGTCAGCTTTTAAATAGCTTATGCACGAACGGCTCATCCAAACTAGTGAGTGTTTGAGGCAGAAACTAAGATTCTGTTAACTTCCTCCGCTTCAATGTCTCTGATCAAAAGTTTCTTTTTTCTTGAACTAAACCCTGAAGCAATCTCCACTTGTCTATTAAAGAGCCGCGAAAGCTTTTTTATTAATTCTCTGTTGACTTTGCGCTTCACCGGAGCTTCACGGCACGAAACTACAAGTTCGTCTTCATCTAATTCCACCCGAAATTTCTCCGATTTCGGCTTAACATACACATCCAGAACGACGCCCTTAGCAGTCTTCAGCAACTTCATGTTCCACCACAACATGTTAACGTTCAATATTCAAGGAAGCTTCGCAGTTATTTAACATTGATCAAGCATTTAATAGGCGCCTAGCCAAGACTTCTAAAGGCAAGTTAAAATGTTAAAGGATGCTTGGACGCTCGCCATAGAAACATTGAGCTGGATCGAACTGCAGCGATTGGGTGAGCGTTTAGCATTAAACAAGGCAGCGAAACAGCTTAAAATAAAAGACCCTAAAGCTATCGGGTTAGCCCACAGACTGGTATCCGAGACTCTTCGCAGAAAGAACTACATCGATTTCCTAGTAAATTCGGTTTTAGCGCCTCAGTCCCTTAACGACTTCAAACTTGGTCCAAGGGCTTTCCTTCGCCTATACGTTTATGAAACAAAACTGGCGGACGGGAACTTAGAGAAGGCTGCCAAGATAGCGAGAATGGGGCGCTCAATTCTGGGATGGTGGGAACTCAAGGACGTTGAAGAGGTTCTCGGCGAAATACTGAGCATCAACCCCGAAAATGCTCTAAAGAGGCTAGAAGAAACAGAAAAGGTTGGACTCCAGACATATCACCCCACATGGTTCGTAAAATACTGTTTCAGGCTCCTAGGAAGAGGAGAAGCCCAGAAATTCTTGGAAAAATCCGCAGACATTCCACCAGTTTACGTGCGACTGAACACTTTGAAGACACCAGAAGAAACTGCGCTCAAAAAACTAGAAGACGAGAAGACAGTTCTGGAAAAAGTTCAGCAACTCAAGCACACATACAAGCTGATTAAAACAAGAAAACCCCTCACAAGAACACGAAGCTTCAGTCAGGGACTCTTTTACATTCAAGACAAAGCCAGTTGCCTAGCAGCGGAAATCGCAGACCCATCAGCAGGAACCACAGTGCTTGACGTGTGCGCAGCCCCAGGAGCCAAAACAACTTACTTGGCGCAGTTAATGGAAAACAAGGGAGCGATCATTTCTGTTGACTACTCAAAACGAAGGATACAGGTATGGAAAAGGGAAACAGAGCGCATGGGCACCAAAATAGTTCAGCCAATGGTTGCTGACGCAAGGAATGGTTTGCCATTGAACGTTTCCGCAGACTTGGTGATTTTGGACCCGCCATGCACGAGCACAGGAACCTTCGGGAAGACCCCGGACGCGAAATGGAGGCTCACCAAAAGGTCGATACTGGGTATGGCGAAGATTCAGGGGGAGATGATAGAACAATGCGCAGAATATGTGAAGAAGGGAGGCTTTCTGGTCTACTCCACATGCAGCATAACAGTGGAGGAAAACGAGATGGTGATCGAAAACTTTCTGAAGCTGCATCCAGAATGTAAGCTAGCAGATACAAAACCCAAAATCGGCTTACCCGGACTCAGAGGACTAACCAAATGCCAGAGACTCTATCCCCACATTCATGAATGCAACGGCTTCTTCGTAGCGAAGCTAATGAAAGAAACCGCATGACCAAGAATCCCAGAACAACACACACTAGCTTTTTCGTGCTCTCTCTAAACAGCATAACACTTCAAAGATGGTTTTTGCCGCCTGAGTGGCTGTTAAGCCCCGGTCATAATGAGGCGCTACCTCAACCAAATCGAAGCCAACCACCCGGCTGTCACACACCGCCCCCAGAAGGTCCAGAAGCGTTGGGGTGTCCAGTCCTTCAGGTTCAGGGTTTTGAACCGCAGGCGCAAATGCAGGCTCCAGAACATCCATATCGATTGTGAGGTAGATTTTTTCGTAACCCTCAAGGAGGTCATCGATCGTTTCAACCATACTTTTGACGCCGTCTTTTCTTATCTGATGGGAAGTTAAATAGTCGATTCCAGATTTTTTTGCGTAATCAAGCTCTTCTTTGCATACTGCGCGGGTGCCAATCTCCAGAATCTTGGAGGGATTGACAGTTTCTTTGATTCTCCGCATGAAGGTTGTATGGGATATGGTAAGACCGAGGTAGTCGTCGCGCAGGTCTAAGTGAGCGTCGAAGCTTACCAAGGCAACGTTTTCGTCGAGGCTCCGCATAACACCCAGAGTAATAGTGTGTTCTCCTCCGATAAACACTGGAACTTTCTTGGCGTCAAAAAGATCCTGTGCAACCAACGCTAAACGTCCCAGAGTCAATTCAGCATCTCCGGCGACATGCAGATCCCCTAAATCGTGGATTTTCAGGTCCTCAATGTCCATTCCTGTTCTGAAGCTGTAGCCTTCAATGTTGAGGGAGGCTTCTCTGATGGCGAGGGGTGCGAATCTTGCTCCGGAGCGGTAGGTGCTGGTTACGTCGAAGGGGACTCCTAAAATGACGTATTCAGCCTCTTCAAAGGTTTGTTGACTGCCCGTGAAGACGGGAGATGGGGATACGAAGAGCTCACGATAACTCATACTCGGTCACTCCTAGAAAATAAACTGGTTACATAGCAAACTTAACATAAGTAAAAAGGAGAATTTAGGATTATTGGGTCTGCAATGTTTTAGTATAGCAGTCCCAACAGAGTATTTCACAATTTTCTACTGTAGGTTTTCCGCCTTCTTCAGGGCTCACTATATAATGGGCTTCCCACCCACTTCTTTCCTTGCCGTTTCCCCTGTTTTTCCATTCAATCTGCTTGAAGCATGTAAAAGTTGAATGTGCATGACCTTCTCTTTCACACTGGCATCGGGCATTTGCTCTTGCAAACGCTTGCTTTACAACTTCCTCGGGAAATTGACTCATTGCAATTCCTCAACAACAGTAAGCCAATATTCAGTCAACTTTTAAAGCTTACGAAAAAGGGATTCTGTTAAGTTATTTGTCAAGGCAAGTCCTTTTACTTAGAGAGCAGAAAAAGGAGGGTGAAGGAGGCTACAATTTTTCATGGAACCAGTAGTGTGCGGAGAGAACTTCGCTTGCTTTCCCTCTGATGAAGCTCTTCTCTCAGGCTTTCAACTTCCTTTCTTAGATTCATCAATTCTAAGAGAAGAAACGTGTTGCCGTGCCTGAAGAAGTGATCCACCATCTCAGAAACGGTTTGCTCGCTGATGTGACCCCTGACTTTGGCAGATATCTCCTTCGAAAGCATCTTTTTCGGGTCCATCTTGATCTGAAACAGATTAGAGTAGCAGGTGATAACAGTTATGAAAACAGAATTATTACAAAGAATCCATCTTCCCCATTAAGAGCATTTATCTCTCATTTCTTGAAAGGCACTCTGATTCGTTGGAAATGAGCCTGCTGTAAGCAAATTTTGGGAAACTAATTTATTATCTGTTGTATTATAGCGGTAGGCAAGGGATGCAAGATGGCTTCGAAATCGGGCTCCAAGATTGAAAATCCAGCCGTGTTACTATTCTCAATTTTCTATATTGCAGTAGGAATTGCTGAAGTAGCCTATTTCGCGATCGAAAATTTCGCTGCACCCCCACACATCCCAGTTCTAGGAATCTTAAGTCTAATCACAGCCTACAGCCTCTTCAAGATGAAAAGATGGTCTGTGCCCCTTGTAGTCGGGCTATTCTTTACAGGAATAACCTTTGGAGCAACAACCCTCGCCAACTCGATTGCGGTGCAGACCTTTGGAGGCGCTCTGCTGTTCCACACAGCCCTGATAGCATACATGATTATACTACTGATAGCATCCGGGTACATAGTAGCACGAAGAGAAAACTTCAACTAAAAATTCTTGTTTACGGTTTTCTCAATTTCCCAAACAAGTAAACGTCTATTTCTGTTCCAGCATCTATGAACTGCTGTTTCTCGGATATTTCAACGAAACCGTCAGCCTTCGCCAAAGTGGTTATGGCGCCTGACAATCCTGTAGGAACTGGACTGACAAGTAGCGTTCCAGTTTTGTTGTAGGTTAAGTTTATCATAACGAAGGTTCGGCGTCCCCGTGCCGGAAACATTTTCTTGGCAGCCACTGCCTTAACCTTAGGCAAATCTTCTTCGGTTCTGCCAGCAAGTTTTACAAGGATGGGACGAACGAACACGTTAAACATGAAGAGGGATGATGTTGGGTTACCGGGCAGAGAGAAAACAGGTTTGCCGTCAACCAATGCAATGGTTAAGGGTTTCCCGGGTTTCACAGCTACTCCAGACAGGATCACACCAGGCTTCCCTAGACTATCTACGACTTGAGGAGTGAAGTCTTTGGGACCAACTGAAACCCCGCCAGACGTTATCACCGCATCCGCCGAATCTAATGCGTTCTCAAGAGCTTTTTTCAGTTTGTCCTTCTTGTCGGGGATGATTCCTAAGTTAATCGATTCTCCGCCAGCTTCCAGAACCGCCGCACTTAGGGTATGCGCGTTTATGTCATAGATTTTCCCGGGTGGAAGGGCTTTTCCGGGTTCTACAACTTCTGCTCCTGTGGAAAGAACGGCTACTTTAGGACGCTTGTAAACAGCAACTTCTGTTAAGCCGATGGCAGCCAGAACCCCGATTTCACGGGAAGCCAGAATCCGACCTTTTTTCAGAACAGTTTCGCTTTTGCGGATGTCGGAACCTGCCGCCATCATGTTCTCGCCCCTCGAAACTGGGCGGCGTATGAAAACCTTGTCTCCCTGTCGGGTTGTGTACTCCACCATAACCACAGAGTCAGCGCCATCAGGTAAGGGTGCTCCAGTGACTATCTCGGCAGTCAATCCCGTTTCCACAACTACACTGGGAGATTCGCCTATTGCTACCTGTCCACAGAAACGGAGGGAGACGGGTTTGTCTTCGCTTGCGCCAAAGGTGTCAGCAGCTTTTACGGCATAGCCGTCCACTGTTGATCTTTTAAAGGGGGGAATATTCATGGGTGCCACAATGTCTTGGGCTAGCACTCGATTATGGGCTTTTGAGATGGAAACTTGTTCCACTCCAACAGGTTTCGGAGAAAAGGTTTGGCTGAGAAGTTGTTTGGCTTCATCAAAAGAAAGAAGTTTCTTAAACATGCTCACTTCACCTCGATACTAGAGAAAAGATGCACCCTAACAGATTCGCCTTCTTCTAATCCTTCACGGTTTTCAGGAATAATCACGTACCCGTTCGCCTTTGTCATTGTTGTGAGCACACCAGACCCGGTTACTCTGACAGGCTCAGCGAAAAAGCCGCCATTCCTCTCAAACACACGAACACGCAAGAAGACTCTTCGCCCCAGAGCCCCTGCAACTCTCCGCGTTAGCTTCGCCTCGATGACTGGTCTAGCCTCCTTTATCCCCAGCAGCTTAAGGAGGGTGGGTCGAGTGAACGCCTCGAAACCTACAGTGGCTGCCACAGGGTTTCCAGACAGCACGAAAACGGGTT
>Ga0307432_1002428_pt1 | contig 10183 bp, 12 predicted proteins | sample SalMarWE160150MG_FD_202158 | JGI IMG/M metagenome (GOLD analysis project Ga0307432, IMG submission 202158) | Salt marsh sediment microbial communities from the Plum Island Ecosystem LTER, Massachusetts, United States - WE1603-150 | ecosystem: Environmental > Aquatic > Marine > Intertidal zone >...
ACCTTTGATACAGTGGTGGAAATTGTAGATTATTACAAGGTAACCGTACATCCTGACGTGACCGAGGCTGTTGATGCTCTCTTACATGGGCAACCCCCCAAGGCAGAAGTGCGCTGGATGGATGAAGATGGTGAGGTAAAAAGGGAGGCGATAACATCCCCTCTTATATGGGAAAGCAAGGAAGAGAAGCAGCCGGAAAAAGCACTGCGATTCTACCTCTTCGGCGCTAACCGGTCTCGATTGGAACAAATTGCCAGGGAGGGGCGAAAAGAGCTGAAAATCGTCGCTGACCTTAAGCAAACTGACATTTTCCTCACTACACGAAGTTATTACCGCCGCAAGCCACAGAAGATACGGGATGCCGAAGCGCTGGGCATACCGATTTATGTCCTCAAAAGCAACAATGTCGCTCAAATGAAGCAATGCCTGGACGCCCTCTATCCCCGTGACACTCAATATACCTATGTTCATAATCTACAGCGGATCTTAGCCGGACGCCGCGGTTTCAACTCCGGTAACCGGAGCCTGGAACCTGGCGGCAAAAGGAAGTCGAGGTAACTTTTGGGACTGTTCATCACCTTTGAAGGTGGCGAAGGCTGCGGCAAAAGCACCCAATCCAGGCTCTTGCTGAAAAAGCTTGAGCAACAAAACATCCCCGTGGTATTAACCCATGAGCCGGGAGGCACGGCTCTGGGTAACGAGTTAAGAAAAACACTTAAGAGGAAACAGGGTTCCTCTATTTCGCCCCAGGCCGAGCTGTTTCTCTTGGCTGCTTCCCGTGCCCAATTGGTGGCTGAGGTAATTCGTCCTGCCTTAAAAGAAGATAAAGTGGTCATCTGCGACCGCTTCACTCACTCCACCATGGTCTATCAAGGCTATGGGCGGGGACTTGATTTTACTGCCATAAAGATGGTCAACAATATGGCAACAAGGAATCTCAATCCCGACCTCATAATCCTCTTGGATATTTCACCTGAGCAGGGATTAGCACGAAAGCAAAGCTTGAAAGACCGCTTTGAGCTGGAGGATTTATCGTTCCACCGGCGGGTGAGGGAAGGTTATGTCAAGATGGCCGCCGCCGAGCCTGACCGCTGGCTGGTGATAGATGCCTCTCTGCCTAAAGGGAAAATTGCCGAGATTATCTGGGATAAGGTGAGCCGGTTACTGCCCTCCCGCTCGTCATTGCGAGAAGCGTAAGCGACGAAGCAATCTCGTCACCCTTCATTTTGTGCGATATACTTATACAATGCCTGTGACTAAGGGTAAGGTAGCTGTGGCATTGAGTGGGGGGGTGGATTCTTCCGCAGCTGCTTTGTTGCTCAAAGAAGCCGCCTATGAAGTGCTAGGTATACATATGCGCCTCTGGGACTCTCCCCGCTCCGACTACCAGGCACATCGGGCGGAGAATATCTGCCGCATTTTAGACATTCCCTACCATCAGATTGACCTGCAAAAGGAATTCGAGTCCCGTGTAGTGGACTATTTCTGCCGGGAATACCAGCAAGGGCGGACTCCCAATCCCTGCGTTGCCTGCAACCAGCACATAAAGTTTGGTCTCCTCCTCGATAAAGCACTCTCCCTGGGCGCTGACTATCTGGCTACAGGCCATTATGCCAGGGTAGAACATTCCAGAGACGGTCATCGCTTGCTTAAGGCAGCAGACACCGGTAGAGACCAATCTTATTTTCTTTATACTCTAACCCAGGAAAAGCTTGGGCATGTCCTGTTTCCTTTAGGCGAGCATGGAAAAGACGAGGTTAAACAGATGGCAAAGCAGGCGGGATTGCCCACAGCAAGCAAGTCCAGCCAGGACCTCTGCTTTATCTCCCAGAAGAATTATGGCACTTTTCTCAGCCAGAGATTTTCCACTCTGCCTGGCGATATTACAGATACCCGGGGAAAGAAATTAGGTCAGCATCGGGGAATAGCCTTTTATACCATCGGGCAGAGGCATGGACTGGGATTAGCCTCTGGCAAGCCACTCTATGTCATAAGGATAGAGCCTGAACGCAATAGAATTGTGCTTGGTCATGAAAAAGAGCTCTACAGCCGGAAGCTTATCGCCCGAACACTGAACTGGATATCGGGCAAGGTGCCGCGGGAGCCCATGACAGCCAGGGCCAAGATACGCTATAAGTCCAAAGAGGCAGAGGCTAGCCTCTTTTTCAGTAATGACTCCGTGGATGTTCATTTTACGCAGCTACAAAAAGCGGTAACCCCGGGGCAGGCCGTTGTGTTCTATAATGCTGATGAGGTACTGGGGGGCGGGATTATTGACTCCGATGAAATCGGAGCTTAAGCCTATAAATACAGAAACATATACGCCCCCTTTAAGATAAAATGCGCGAGGGAGTTTCCTCAATCTCCCCCTCTTAAGATAAGATAAGAAGGGGTAAGGAAGGTTTCCCAAATTTTCCCCTCTTAAGATAAGAGGGGTTAGGGGAGTTATGAAGAATGCAATGGATGCCGAGCAAAGCAGCAACAGGGTACTGGAAATAACCCCCTTTATCCCCCTTATTTTAAGGGGGAGGGAGAAGGGAACAATCCTTTTTTAAGGATTCCACTCTTAGAATAAGAGGGGTTGGAGGAGTTATGAAAGGAAGAGCTTTGTCTCAGTTTCCAAACCTTGACGAGGAAGATAAGCTTAAATCCCAGGGCTATAAGCTTATCGCCGGCATCGATGAAGTCGGGCGGGGAGCTCTCGCCGGTCCGGTAGTAGCCAGTGCCGTTATCCTGCCCCACCCAGCCGATCTGCCCTGGCTTGGGCTGGTTCGTGATAGCAAGGAATTAACCTCCGGAAAACGGGAATCACTCTTCGACTTGATTAACAAGGAGGCTGTGGCTGTGGGCATCGGCATCGTTCCTTCTCAGGTGATTGACTCCATTAATATCCTCAAGGCAACCAAGCTGGCTATGATGCAGGCGGTGGAAAAACTGCCCAAACAACCGAAATTTCTACTTATTGATAGAGTAACCTTATCTCAATGTCCCATCCCTCAAAGAGGGATAACCAGAGGTGATAAAATATGTCTTTCCATTGCCTGTGCTTCTATCATAGCCAAGGTCACCAGAGACCGTATGATGGAAGGATTTGACCAAATTTATCCCGGTTATGGATTTGCCCAGCATAAAGGCTATGGAACAGGAAAACATATATCCTGTCTGCGAAAGCTCGGGCCTTCGCCAATTCACCGCCTATACTTTGCCCCTGTCAGGGATATAATTACAGGCCAAAATCCTCCTTATCTGAAGAGAAGGGATGTTGTGCAAACCGAATTTCCTCTCCCTTGAGGGAGAGTATCAGGTGAGGGTGATGGATCGTCAAGAAGTAGGTAAGCTGGGGGAGAAAGCAGCCCAGAAATTTCTCAAAAAGCGGGGCTACCGTATTCGCGAGACGGGTTTTCGTTGCCCTCGTGGGGAGATTGATATCATTGCTCAGCAGAAGGACTATCTTGTCTTTGTCGAGGTCCGTACCAAGAGCAGTCTGGACTTCGGCACTCCTGAGGAATCAATAACACAGGCCAAAAAGAAAAAGCTCATCACCTTAGCCCTGACCTATACCAGCACTCACCAGGACCTCCCCCCTCTATGGCGTATAGACGTCGTAGCCATAGAACTCGATGAAAAAGGCAAGCCTAAGCGCATCGAACTCATCGAAAACGCCGTCGAGCAGGTCTCCCCGTTTAATTGCTAGCTATTCTACAATAATCAGGCCTATTTATGCCTTTGGCTCTTCTTGCTCTTTACTGCTCTTTGAAATACTTTTTCTCTTCCGCTGTTTTTTCTCGGGTAGAGATATTTTAACCTTCTCCATTTCAGCAAGCGACGCTTCATTTAACAGGTGACGGATAGCTCCAACAAGCTCTTCTGGAGAAACTACAACATCTGTTAATTGCTTTAGCCCACGCCGTATCAATATTAGCGACTTTTCTGATAGGATAACCTTAAGAATGTTCTGTGCGCTCAAGACATTAGCCTTTTCCCACAGCTGTGCCAACCTATCCCTTTTAATGTTTTTATAGCTGATTAGATTGAATTTCTTAGCTAATATTGCAGGGGCATCACTCATAAGATTCCAAGAATCTATGAGTTTTGTCTGGGGAGGTTTACCAAAAGAGATATGGTAGAGCTTCCACTCCTTGCTGTTGGTTAGCAACACCCATTCACACCCAATATCAATGGCATAGGACGCAGCTTGTCTAAGATGCTTTGGCGCAAGGTCAATGTTTACCCTTTTTATTTCAACGAGAAAGTCAGGTTTTGATGACTCTTTGTGGTCGATTTGAACGGCAAAATCACAATGCACCGTATCCCCAACACCATGAATTGCGTACTCCTGTGTAACATGCTTGAAAGTGTCATATCCCATAAGTATTTCAAAGAGACGATCTATACGTTTACGTGTTTCAGCCTCATTCATATCTGCTTTAGCAATCGCTTCTATCATACTTCGGGCCTCTAATATAGCTCTCCGAGTCTCTTTATCCAACTTCTGCTTAGCCATGACTACCTCCTTATGCCTTAATGTCTTCATAAATTATACCACGCCATCGAGCAGAACTCCCCGTTTAATTGCTAGCTACTCTTAAATTACTAACCCTGCCGTTACCACCAGGGGAATGGCTACATTGCAGTACACAAGGTCAGTGAAGTTTGAGGATAGCTTGAGGCCTTATCTCACTATGTTTAAGAAGGTTTCAGCCAGCTAGGCTTGACACTTGATGGAAGGAGGTGTTTCAATGGTTATTAGTCCAGTTTGCAAGATTGCGGTAGAGGAGGCTAAAGCAGCAGCTAGTTCCGAGTACAAGGGAAAGAAATATTACTTCCAAGGCTGATTATCAAGCACATTTGTAGGGGGGATATAATTAACTGAAAGGGGGTGAGCTACGAAGACAAAGCGAGTTCTTCTGATAACAGTAACTATTCTTATCCTTGTTATTGTAGTATTTGTTGGCTATGCAATAGCTCATCGGCAGCTGCCACCGCCTAGCACAGATGAAAGTGAGATACCTGATACTCCTGACGGCCAACAGCTTCCAGCCTATGTTCTGTCTGATTTGCTTGACGATTCTCATTACTGGAATTCAAATTGGGACGGAGATGCTCTTTATCAAACGCTGATTTCCATAAACAGGTTATATCACAAGAACCACGCTTATATTAAGGGAGTGTTCGATTGCGATGACATGGCAATAGATATCTGGAACATCCTATACGAGCAAGGGATTGCCTCAGTAATCGGAGTTGGCAACTTAGATATTGACCAGGAAAAGTTCGCACAGGTCGACCACGCTTGGCTAGTTGTAATGCATAATGATATGCATGATGAGGATGATGGCTGGCACATTTTCATATTAGAACCCACAAACGGGGAGACTTACGCCTTTGACATTAAGACGATGGCGTTCTCACAGTATCTTCAAGGCTATTTCTTCGAGTCACCTTCTGATTTTGAATGGATACGATAGAAAGCCATTAGTTGTGTTTAGGAAATAACACTAAAGTTAATGCCCAGTCCGCAAAGTAGTTGTAATTGTACCACTAGCTAGCTCAGTAACGTATGAGGATAGCTTGAAGCATAGGCGAAAACCCAACTGAGTCCAAGCTCATATCTAAGGATAGCTAGACTAAAAATGGCAATAGATGAAGATTGACACATAGCACTATCTAGCCTAGAATGGTCTCTGCTCAAGCTGGTCGGAACTGCTCCATGGCATGTGTTGTCTGGGAGATGTAGACAATGGGTTGTTTAGGCTGGGTGCTCATAGCTCCATTTGGTGGTCTTGTTTTCGCTGCCGTCAAACTGATTAAATACTCCATCAAGAAGGGTAATAAGCCATTAGGTATTCTTATTTCGATTCTTCTAGGTGGCATCTCCATAGGATTGGGTTATGACCTCGCTTATATAGGTTGGACACAGTACGAGGGGTTGAACCTTTATCAGGTTACATATCCAGTAACAGGTTGGATTGGAATAGTTATTGGTGGAGTGATTGTTATTGGTGGAATCTTTCGAACTCTGACGATGACAAAGGAACAGGTGGAGCTGGAAGAGTTCGTTGATAAGCTAGAGGAAAGAAGTAGAAGAGACAAGGATAGGGAACTAAGGAGCTAGCCTACTCATTCATCAGCCACAGTATACATCCTAATCCTAATTATACCACTTGCCGAAGAATTGCTTGTCTTGCTTACACTAGTAGTTGCCTCATTGTTGGCAGCAACCGTATCCTCGACAGAAACAGCAGTATGACCTAGTCCTGACAATTCTGCCGCACTATTGGGACAATTGCCTATCCCTCAGCATCATTTTCAGCCTATCTTGCTTCTTTTTCTGTCGGTCTCGGAAAAAACTCAACGCAATCCAAATATACAGAAAGACCAAACCTATATATAGCATAAAGCGCATGAAGTCCCATGTCGCTGGGATAACCTCAAATGCGGCAAACGTATAAACCAGAAGGCAGACAGCCGAAAGTGTCAGGAATGGAACCATCACAACATGCCAGTGCATATATCTAAACCTGGCATCTACAATCTCCTCTTGAATTCTTGCAATTTGGGGTGCAGTTAGTTCGTGATCAGTTAACTCCCACCCGCACTGCGGACAAAATTTAGCATCCTCTCGAATCTTCTTATCACACAACGGGCACTTTTGCATTTTGAAGCCTAGTTCCTAACGCTGTTAGTTTCCCTTAGTCTGCGTATGGCCCAAGTCGGCAAACCTTGCCCCGCACTTTCTACAAAATTTATCATTGGGTTCCAAAGGAGCGCCACACTGAAGACAGTATTTCATCTTCTATCTCTAGAACGCTACTCGCTATTGAGTCCTTAAACTCTCCTCTCCAAATCCGCTGGCTGGGTTGCCTTTTCGCACCTTAATGCCTTGATTAAATTATAGCACGCCATCGAGCAGGACACCTCGTTTAATTGCTAGCTATCTGTACTTATGACTTATAGTTTGCGGCGCTTATGTTGCTCTCAAGTAAGGCTCTAATACTTCAGGGATTAATCCGGTCGAATTAGCTTCTATGTAGTTGCCTCATTGTTGGCAGCAACCTTATCCTCAACAGAAACAGCAGTCTGACCTAGCCCTGATAATTCTGCCGCACTACTATTGAGACGGTCGCCTATCCCTCAGCATCATTTTCAGCCTGTTTTGTTTGTTATGATACCGTAGTGCCAAAAAACCGAACGGAACCGCGAGGAACAAAAAGCCCGCAGCTATAGCTGACATAACCCATTGCGCTTGTATGACTATGACCTCCTCTAGGGCAAGCATGCTAAAGATTATGAAGACGAGCCCAATTGTCGTGAATTGAACCGTTGTAATGTTCCAGCGCATATATGTAAACCTGGCATCTACAATCTCCTCTTGAATTCTGGCAATTTGAGATGGAGTTAGTTCGTGGTCGGTTAAATCCCAGCCGCACTGCGGACAAAATTTAGCATCCTCTCGAATCTTCTTATCACACAACGGACACTTTTTCATTTGCTTATCCTATGAAAATTCTTGCTTACTCAAGGCGATAAATATAATAGCCGGAATACCCAGCCAGCAGTAAACCGAGCAAATGGAGCCGGCAAGCGCTAAACCCCAAACTCTTCTTTTGAGTGCGCAGACCCCACCTGCCACAGCTACTACCCCAATCATTATTGCGACCAGCCCCACCATAAACAGTGGACTTCGTCCAATGAGCACTGTGCCGGCAATCAAACCAAGGACACCAGCCGAGATAGTCAAGCTGCCCGCAGCAGTGGGCTTCCATGTCTGTGCAACTCCGACGGATACAACGCCGCCATAATCGCTAAGCCTTGTTCCGCAGTTCATACAAAACTTATCATTGGGTTCCAAAGGAGCGCCACACTGAAGACAGTATTTCATCTTCTATCTCTAGAACGCTACTCGCTATTGAGTCCTTAAACTCTCCTCTCCAAATCCCCTGGCTGAGCTACTCATCAGCCACAGTACACATCTTATTATATCACTAGTTCAATAAAGTTTGAGGATAGCTTCACCTTCTGTACTCAGGGTATATAGTTTGCGGTGCTTATGCTGCCTCTAGTCCATAATGCTAACAATGACGACTGGCCATGCACCTGGATGGTTCCAATCGGGCCATAATTTGTCAGCTGCGCGAGGTCACGAGCGTCAGCGAGTGTACCCCAGCTAGTCTTCATCCCGTTGTTCGACGTTTCTTTCCACCTCGGATCTCAACGAGTTCAATAGGTCTCTGATATAGCTGCGATAAAAGTTGAAAACATCGCCCAGGATGAACCATTGGGAACGTGTCCTGACTTTGACGCTGGAAGTCATGTCGCCACCTTGAATCTGAATATCCAGTCTTGTAGACAAGAGAAGAGGCCAAAGATTGGGTCTTATCCGAGTATGGATCTTCCCAGAACCCCGATCTACCTCCGTATCAACGTAGGAATACTTCTGCTGTCCTGTCTTCAGGATTGTGAGAATAGAGCCAAGGAGATGCCCTGGGGAAGCATCAAACTTCTCCGAGCTTTGTCTCACAACAGTCACACTTCGCTTCTCCTACGACGAGCATTGCTCTTTATATTGTTGGATTGCCTAATAAAATTGAATTGCATTTTTAACTGCTCTATGAGCATGTTCTATATAAGAATAACATTTATTCGAAAAAAGTCAATACTTCTTAACGGCAAAATAACGTCAATCCCAACGGCAAGAAGGGACGCTAGTAACACACCACAGTAATAAAAATGATGACGGAGATAGCAACGGTAATATCCAACTAGACGTGGTATGGAAATCTGCTTAGTTCGGTAGAGTTTGAGGATAGCTTAACTTTCTGAACTCAGGATATATGGTTTGCGGCGCCTATATTACTCTCAAGTAAGGCTCTAATACTTCGGGGATTAATCCGGTCTAACTAGCTTCTATGTAGCTGCCCGGGATGCGGCATCCCTGAGTTGTCCCGGGAACAGCGGCTCGTGTCTTATGTCAACTGGTATGGGGTATCGAACGCCGGTCTGGTGGGTGGCTTCAAGCCCCTTTATAACCGGGTCAAGCCAGTTTGCCGGTATAGTGAAGGCTATCTCATCATCCTGCACCATCGCCCAGACCCTATCACCATTTCCCGGGAGCACTACCTTCGGCTCCCCGGTCTTGAATGTTTGCAGGACTCCTTCAGTGCAGGTTCCAGCCCGGCCGCTGAATACAGACTGCACGCTCACACCTGCTTCCTGGGTGGCTCCATGCACCAGCCGCATCAACTGAGCGGGATTGCAGAATATCATGACCAGGTCCGGGTCGATTCGAGTCCTCTCCAGTGGAGAGAAAACCACGCCGGCATACTTGCCCTTGCTTAGCTTAACCTGCTCAACAGCCTGCATTGTTGTCTTTGCAGCATTCTCGTTAGCTGAGTATTTCATCACTACCATAAAATCGGCCAAGGCTTTCCTGGTCTCAGATTCAGGCTCGCTCCACCCATAGGTATAGGCTGCGATTGGACAGGCGTTATCATCGGCCGTCATTCCTACTGTCCAGCCGTACTTGCGGGCCATCGTCATACCGACGCAGAGATTTGTCTTGAAGCCCATGTCCCGGGAAGGGCGGCGGGTCTTTTCCGGGAATTCGTCAACGCTTTTGACCAGCTTAACGGCGATAGGGAAGGTCAGGGGTCTTATGAGCCTGTTTAGCGCTTCCGCTTTTTTGGTCCAGTCTGTCATGATGTCACCTCCAGCTATAGTTTATTGAGAGCAACAGTTTATAGCACACCGCTCGTAGGCGGTGCTTATGTTGCTCTCAAGTAGGGCTCTAATACTTCAGGGATTAATACTGTGCCGTCATATTGCTGATAGTTTTCCAGCACCGCTATAAGGACTCGTGGCAGAGCCAATCCCGAGCCATTGAGCGTGTGAACAAGCTGTGGTTTGGCGCCAGGCTCCGGGCGATAGCGGATATTTGCTCGCCTCGCCTGAAAGTCACCGCAATTGCTGCAAGAGCTGACCTCGAGCCATTCATCACAGCCAGGAGCCCACATTTCGATATCGTATGTTTTGCAAGCGGCAAAGCCGAGGTCTCCGGTACATAATTGCACCACGCGATAAGGTATGACCAGCTTCCGACATATATCCTCAGCATCAGCTACCAATTTCTCCAGTGCTTCGTCAGAACACTCGGGGTCGGTAACCTTGTAGAGCTCCACCTTAT
>Ga0307432_1002430_pt1 | contig 10179 bp, 12 predicted proteins | sample SalMarWE160150MG_FD_202158 | JGI IMG/M metagenome (GOLD analysis project Ga0307432, IMG submission 202158) | Salt marsh sediment microbial communities from the Plum Island Ecosystem LTER, Massachusetts, United States - WE1603-150 | ecosystem: Environmental > Aquatic > Marine > Intertidal zone >...
AACCTTATGCTAAGTCCGCTTTAAATTCATTAGGCTTAAATGCCGATGTCCCGACAGGACCAAAAGGACGCAAAAAATCTACAGGATATCCCGATATATTGTTCTGGGTTAGTAAGAAACCGTATTATTTAGAATGCAAAACATATAACATTGAAAATATAGAAACAACACAAAGAAGTTTTTATTTCTCACCCTCTGAGGAATTTAAAGTAATCTATGACGCACCTCATTTCATATTATCGTTTGAGATTTATGTTGCTGGAGAGCAACGAGGTAAACATATCTATAAATGTAAACATTATAAGATATTGTCAATAGAGTCATTATCTTTGGATGTAAAATATGAATTTAATTCCGATAACAAAAGAATGTATTCTGGCAAAAATGGAACAATTATTTTAGCAGAAGGAAAAATTGAATAATGTATATGGCGACACTTCATATAACACAGCATAAAAAGTTCGTGTCTTACGGCACTCACCCAAATTTTTGCTTCGCAAAAACTTCTTTTATGCTGGGAACGTTAAGCGCCATGCCTGCAAAGGAGTAAAAAATGGGAATTAAAGTTATAAATCAAGGTAAAGGAAGCGGACCTGTTGCAGTGCTTAGATGTCCCTCTTGTGGTCGTGATGGAACATTTGAGCGAGTCGGAGTAGAAGACATCCTTGTTGGAAGCATATGGCTTGGCCAAAGAAGGTGTCCTAATTCCTCATGCTATGCTCATATATTCTTCATCCAAAAAGGCAACAATCTAATAGATGCATTCCCCCCACAGCGTATTGACTTTGAGAAGCAAGATATTCCAGATAAAGTGTTATCAGTCTTCGAAGAGGCTATGACTTGTCATGCTAACCAGTGCTATATTGCATCTGCAATCATGATAAGGAAAACTTTGGAAGAAATTTGTCTTGGCAGAGGTGCAACTAGTGACAATCTGAAGAAGCGTATCCAAGCGTTGAGTAGCAAGATTGTAATTCCTAAAGAACTCTTTGAAGGAATGGACGAATTAAGACTATTAGGAAATGATGCTGCTCATTTTGAATCCCGTATCTTTGATAAAATTAGCAAGGAAGAAGTTGAAGTAGGTATAGAATTTACAAAGGAAATCTTAAAAGCGGTATATCAGTATGCACATTTATTAAATAGGTTAAGAAGTTTGAAAAAAAGCAATGCAGGCACGAGCACTTAACACGGGCTATACGGCTCGCTTACGCTCGCCCAAACCGGCCTTCAGCTGGCTTCGTATAGCCCGGGAACGTTAGACGACAGCCGTTTATATGAAAGTTTAGGTGATTTGTTTGAACAGTAAGAAATTTAAAATAGAAAGGAACCAATCCTGTCTTTGTGGTTCCGGTTTTAAGTTTAAAAAATGTTGTGGACCTGAACTTAAAGACCCTGATTATGAAGGAGCTTACAAAGCTTATAAAGAAGAGCGGTACAATGACGCATTAAAGATTGGACGAGCAAACTTATCTAAATACTTAACTTGGTATTATGAACATACACTGCCACTTTTGGAAGAGGATTCACGAAAAGCTGATTTTTTACTTAATGTAGATATTGAAGCACTTTCTGATCTAATAGATTTTTTGATGTTTTGTTATGATAAAACAGAGCAATTTGATAAATATGTACAACTTTTAGATAAGTTTGAAAAGCTTATTGATGATTATCGATGGAGAAATAAAATAATTTATCAACGCGCAATATGTGTTCTTTATAAACATGACGAAGATGAAGAAAAGAAGATTATCGAATTATTAAAAGGTTTGGAAAAAATTGATAAGATAGAAGACAAAGAAATACTCCAATTATTTTTTAGCTATAACTCAAATAATCTGGGTTTTCAGGAAAAAATGAATTTTATTGAAAGGATATTGAAAAATGAGACTAAACCAGGGGTGATATTGCAATATAAAGTAGTCAGGGGATTAGAGTTATTTCTTATAGGAGATAGGGAAGGAGCACTTTTAGAAATTAAAGAGGCTGTAAAGCATTATGATATGAATCTATTAGAAAAATACGAACAATTTGAATTATATATACTTGGAAATACAATTTACTATTTAGGCCAAATAGCGGAAAACCAAAAGTTATTCGAAGATGCCATAAATATTTTTAAATTTAAAATAGAAAAAAACGATTTGTCCAATGAAGGAAAAGCTGAGATTTATAAATGTATAGGACGTTCTTATGACTCTATACATAGATGGAAAGATGCCATCGATAGCTATTTAAGAAGCTTAGATTATGAGGAGAACGCCACAACAAAAATATATATTGCAAGACCACTTCTTGCTTTAGGTCAGTCTTCGCGTGCTTTAGATTATTTGAATTCCATAGATTACAGTAAACTTAGAATTGATGAGAAATTTGACCATTCTTTGCAACTAGCAAAAGTTGCTTTAGAGCTAAATGAACAAGAGTATATTAACTTAGCAATTGAACATTTGAAAGGCATTTGTCCTTCTTATCCATATTTTAGGAAAGTAAAAGATGAAATTATAATTCAACTCTTAGAGTATTTGAATAGTAAAGCTAAAGTTAAAGATAAGAAAAAAGTATCAGAAAAAATTAATGGTATCCAAAAATGTTTAATTCTACAGCCTAATATATTTGGTCTTGGGATAAATATAAACGAAGTATTAGATAAACTTTTAAAAAAGAAAAAGTGAAAGAACGGCCGTCGTCTAACACGGCATTACCGCTTTGGGCGCGGAAAGTAAATTCATGAAGCCTGACAAGCAAGTAAGCTCACGGAGAATCGCGCCACATGGCCTCTTTAACATAGGAGCTATGTAACACTCGGCCACGCCGGTAATACCAAGACGTTATCTGCCATTTTGGGACAGAATAATGGGAAATAAAAAATGATTCCAAAGTTTGAAAAAGGTGGCAATCTACCCAAGGGAGTGCATAAAGCAACTTTAGATGAAGTAAGGGAAATTTTTGGTGCAAGTTCAGCAAGAAGAAAATGGCTAATTCGAAATCTCGAGAAAATAATCGATCTTGCAAAAACAACGGGGAGATTAGAACAAGTGATAGTTTGGGGTAGTTTTGTTTGATTATGTGCAGGGAAGAATTGCATTCAATGCAGACATCTTTTGGGCCAAATCTTCAATTGGGGAAGAGACGATTAATTTGTGGTTGGAGACATACCAAATGACACGTGATTTTGAATCACGTGGTATTGTGGAGGTGATAATTGATGATCAAAAATGACGAACAATTAAAGAAGGCGAAAGAAGCTGTTGGGAATTTAGAGGCAATTTTGGAAAAAGCAAGGAAAGTTCACAGCCCATCTGAATATAAAGCCATGTCGGAGCCCATATTGATCGAGTTGCAACAGCGGGAGAACGAGATAATTCAGTATCTCAGCTTAGCAGAGCCCCAAGTAGCTGCGCGGTGAATAAGATCCTCAAGATCGGAATGCTTCCCAAAACGGCAGATAACACAGAGTTTGTGGCTCACTCTGTATCATTAAACTAATACAAGATGCTTCTTTTATGATAATGGGGTAATAGAATATAGAAAGGGCTGAGTTCTTGAGGATTTGTCTAGGATGAAGGTAAAGATAGGTTGTTGCGGCTTCCCAGTTGGGAAAAACAGGTACTATGAGAGATTTCCCGTGGTAGAGCTTCAAAAGACATTTTACCAGCCCCACAACTTGCTACCGTGAAAAAGTGGCAGGTAGAGGCGATGAAAAAGACTAAATACTACAAGGACACTGTTCAAAAAGGTGAGTAGTTGAATCCGAACTTGAAGGTTAAACTGGGCCGGATTAGCTTGAAGAACCCGGTTCTGGCAGCATCAGGAACCTTTGGATATGGGGAAGAGTATAGTAGATTTATTGACCTTAATGAACTGGGGGGAATAATCACCAAGACGGTGACCCTGGAACCCAGGGAAGGAAATCGACCTCCCCGTCTAGCAGAGACTCCCTCAGGACTTCTCAATTCCATTGGATTAGAAAATCCCGGGTTAAAGATTTTCCTCAGAGAAAAACTTCCCCTTTTACAACGGTTCAACACCGCCTTGGTGGTTAATATTGCAGGAGAAAAGGAGGAGGAGTATCTGCGTCTCGCCGAGAGGCTCAACAGAGTTAAAGGAATAGATGCTTTAGAAATAAATATCTCCTGTCCTAATGTGAAGAACGGGGGTCTTATCTTCGGCACCAACCCAAGCCTGGTCTTCTCTTTAGTGAAGAGAATAAGGGAGGTTACGGATATCCCCCTTATCACCAAACTCACCCCTAATGTAACCGACATAGCCGAAATTGCTCAGGCGGCTGAAGAGGCTGGTACTGAAGCTCTGTCTCTCATAAACACTCTGCTCGCTATGGCTATCGATGTAGAGACTAGAAAACCAAAGTTGGGTAATGTTACAGGGGGCCTTTCGGGACCTGCTATAAGACCAATTGCTGTAAGAATGGTCCGGCAGACTTTCCAAAAAGTGAACCTACCTCTAATTGGAGTGGGCGGAATAATGACCCCCGAGGACGCTTTAGAATTTATCCTGGCGGGGGCAAGTGCGGTGGCCATAGGAACAGCAAATTTCATTGACCCGAAAACTATGATAAAGGTAAAAGAGGGGATCGGAGAATATTTACAGAGAAAAAATATCAGGGAGTTCAAAGATTTAGTAGGTTGGCTTGACTTAAATTAAAAGGGAGTGTTCAATCAATGCTGGTCTGGTTAAAGTTCTCTATTTGTAGCATGGCTATGATTTACGCTGGTTATAAATTGTCTATGTACGGAAATATCATTTCCGAGAAGACGCAAATTACCAAGACCCTTATGGGGTTTGTTCTTTTAGCTCTGGCTACTTCCCTGCCCGAATTTGTCACCAGCGGTAGTTCCATAACGGTAGTCCACTCACCCAATTTAGCCGCCGGAGACCTCTTTGGGTCATTGCTCATAAACTTAATGATCATCGCTTTGCTTGATCTAATTCAGGGTAAAGGACCCTTAATGTACGAGGCAAGACCGAGTCATATCTTGTACGGGGGTTTGAGCATAATTCTTATGGGGATCGTTTGCAGTTCCCTTATTTTGAGATCTCAACTTAATGGCTCATTAGGCGTTTTTGGTTTTGGGCTTGACAGTCTGGTGCTTTTAGCTGTCTATATCCTGGGGCTGAGACTCATATTTACCTATGAAAAAAAATCTCTTTCCACTCCCCCGAGTGAGAAAGAATCGTTCCCTCTGTATAAAGGCATTAGCCTAAGATCAATCCTCATCAAATTCTCAATATGTTTTGTTGGTATAGTTTTTCTAGGTATCTGGCTGGCTGAGATTGGAAAAGAGCTGGTAACCACAATGGGCTGGAGCGAGAGCCTGGTAGGAACAAGTCTTCTTGCTCTAAGCACCTCCCTGCCAGAACTTATAGTCACCGTTAGTGCTCTTAAGTTTTCTATAGATATGGCCATTGGCAATATTTTAGGAAGCAATTTTTTTGACATCATGGTCATTCCCCTCTGTGATGCACTACTGCGAGAGAAGGAGTTCCTAGGAGAAATTTCTTCCCAGCATCTGTTTACTTTAATGCTCTCTATTATCCTCACTGCCATAGTCGTGGTAGGATTGATCTATAGATCTAAGAAGGCATTTTTGAAATTGGGCTGGGATGCTATAGCTATGGTTGCCACCTCCATTGTGGGCGGATATTTTCTAATTCTGATTATGAAGGGCTAGCGCTGTAAACACTGTTCCTGGTGTTCGGTAAAAGTGGTCACTCAGTGAAAAAAGGTTATCACTGACTTAAAGAAAATGGGCAAAGTTAGGCACCCGGTAGGAGTGAAGTTATTTACAGGCTTGATCTCAGGTGAGGCCAATCTATTTAAAGAAGCAGAAAAAAAACTCAGCCAAAAATTTGGTCCGGTGGACTTTAAGAGCCCTATTCTCTCTTTTCAACACACCCACTACTATGAGTCTGAGATGGGGCCAAACTTGAAGAGAAAATTTATAAGTTTCCAAAGTCTAATTGATCCGGCCGAGATTGGAGAAATTAAATTATTTACCAATCAGCTTGAGCAGGATTTCTTGCATCCTGAGATGAACGATCGTCGCATTAATCTTGATCCTGGCTACCTTACTCTCTCTAAACTTGTCCTGGCTAGCACCAAGGATTATCAGCACCGGATTTATCTGGGAAGAGGAATCTATGCCGAGGTTACCCTGCGGTACAAAAAAGGGAAGGGTTTCGAGCCCTGGGAATGGACTTATCCTGATTATGGAACCAGAGAGTATCTTGAGATTTTCAATCACCTCCGGAAGATTTATCAAAATCAACTAAAAACCAAAGGATAGATACCAATGCCAATAATTAATGTTTTGCTGGTTGGAGTGGGAGGACAGGGAATTTTATTGGCCTCCGAGATTTTAGTTAAAGTAGCCTTCGAAGAAGGGCATGATGTTAAAAAGTCTGAGGTCCATGGAATGGCACAGAGGGGTGGCAGCGTTAGCTCAGAGGTAAGGTTTGGACCCAAGATCTATTCTCCGCTTATTAGAAAAGGAGGGGCAGATTTTCTCCTTGCTTTAGAAAAACTAGAGGCTTTAAGATTCACTGATTATCTAAAGAAAGAGGGGGTGTTGATATTAAATGATCTTGAGATCCCCCCTCTTATGGTGAGTCTCGGTAAAGAACTCTACCCTGAAGACATCTTTGTCCATTTGAAGAAGAGGACTTCCCGGATCATCAAAATCCCAGCTTTAAAGATCGCCCAGACTGCCGGCAATTCCAAGGCTTTCAATCTGGTTCTCTTGGGAAAACTGTCAACTTTTCTCACGTTTAAATCCAGCAGTTGGGAAAAGGTCATTCGTCAGGAGGTTCCTCACCATACCATAGAGGTCAACTTGAAGGCTTTTGAATTAGGAAAGAGAAGTTGACACTACAAGAAGAGATGGTATAAATATTGGAGTCAAATCCTGAAGCTAAAAGGGGGAGTAATGAAAATCTTCGTAGATACGGCGAAATTGGATGAAATTAAAGAGGCTTGTAGCTGGGGCATAGTTGATGGGGTAACGACTAATCCTTCGCTAATTAAAAGAGCGGTGGATGAGGTAAAAGGACGCGGCAAAGGGATTGATATGGAAACCTACGTGCGGGAAATATGCAAAACAGCCGGTAAGGGTAGACCAGTCAGCCTCGAGGTGATTAGCTTAACCATGAAAGAAATGGTGGAGGAAGCTGAGCTGCTATATAGAAAATTTAATCCGGCTGCTGAAAATGTAGTCATAAAGATTCCCATAAACACAAATTCAGATGAATCAGAGGAAATAGACTATGACGCCTTAAGGACTATAAAAAAGTTAAGCCGAAAGGGTATTCCTATAAATGTAACTCTCATAATGACTCCAGAACAGGCACTTTTAGCAGCCAAGGCTGGAGCTAGCTATGCCAGTCCTTTTGCCGGAAGAATAGACGATTACATAAGGAAAAAATTAGGAATAGAATTTGGTAAGGGTGACTATTTTGATTTCGATTTAATAGAGAAGATTGGTAGGCAAAGGCTTGATAAACACCTAAAAAATTCGGGGGGTGAGCCTGCAGCCTCTCTTTACCTTAACAAAGAGACAAGAAACAGCATTGGCTTTGGCCAGGATAATGGAATAGGGAGTGGAGTAAATCTGGTCAAAAGCATCATGAAAATCTATAGAAATTATGAGATACCCACAGAGGTAATTGCTGCCAGTATTAGAAATACAAGACAAATCAGGCAAATGGCGGAAGCAGGAGCACATATCGCTACTATACCTTTTCCAGTAATTAGAGGCATGCTTCAACATCCCAAGACTGTGGAAGGAATTAAGAGCTTTTCCGCCGATGTGGTGCCAGAGTATCGGGAGCTGTTTCAAAGCTAGAGGGGAAAAACAGAGGGGGTAAGAGGAGGAAAAATGATCTGGAATAAAGAATACGAGTGTATGGATAGAAAGAGTTTAGAGGATCTTCAACTAAAAAGATTGAAAGAGGTTGCTCACCGCGTTTTTGAGCGCTTGCCTTTTTATAAAAGAAAATTTGGGGAAAGTCACGTCCATCCAGATGATATAAAATCACTGGAGGACCTAAGAAAGTTTCCTTTCACCCGTAAGTCCGGTCTAAGAGAGGGCTATCCTTTTGGCTTATTCACTGCACCCTTAGAGAAAATAGTTGAATTTCATATCTCTTCCGGTACCACCGGAAAACCGGTAGTCAACGGCTACACTAGAAAAGATATCCAGATTTGGGCAGAAGTTATGGCTAGAGCATTGAGCTGTGCTGGAACTACCTCGAGGGATGTAGTTCATAATGCTTATGGCTATGGTCTTTTTACCGGGGGACTGGGAACCCATTATGGAGCTCAGCTCATTGGCGCAAAAACTATTCCCATCTCTGGTGGACAAACCAAGCGCCAGATCACCATAATGCAGGACTTTAAGTCCACAGTTCTGACCTGCACTCCCTCTTATGCCTTGCATATAGCCGAAGCTGCAGAAGAGATGGGGATTAATCCCAGGGATCTACCCTTGAGAGTAGGGATACTGGGGGCGGAAACCTGGTCAGAAAGCATGCGGCAAGAAATCGAATCTCGATTGGGTATAGAAGCTCTGGATATTTATGGATTAACCGAGATTATCGGGCCGGGAGTGGCTCAAGAGTGTGAGGCAAAAGAGGGTATGCATCTTTTTGAAGATCACTTCCTGCCTGAAATAATTGATCCCAAAACGGGTAAAGTTTTAGAAGAAGGAGAGGAAGGAGAACTAGTTTTAACTACCTTAACCCGAGAAGGAATCTCTTTAGTAAGATACAGAACGGGTGATATAACCCACATAAATTATCAGCCCTGTGAGTGTGGAAGAACTCTGGCCAGAATTGGTAAGATCAAAGGCAGAGCAGACGATATGCTAATCATAAGAGGAGTAAACCTTTTTCCTTCCCAGATAGAGAATATATTAATCCAGATAGATGAAGCCGAGCCCCATTATCAATTAATTTTAGAAAGAAGAAAAGGATTGGATGAATTGACGGTGGAGCTGGAGACTTCTCCTCATATTTTCTTTGATGAGGTAAGAAGATTGGAAGAGATTGAGGCCAAGATTAAAAGAGAAATTGAAGATGTGCTGGGCCTTAGAATAGGAGTGAAATTGGTTGAGCCAAGGACGATCCAGAGAAGTATGGGCAAAGCAAAACGTGTAATAGATAAAAGAAAATTGAAATAGGAGACTAAGATGGCAGTAAGGCAAATCTCGGTATTCCTGGAAAATAAGATAGGTAGATTAGCTGAAATTACGCAGATTTTAGGGAATAAAGAAATTAATATCCGGGCCTTAGCTATTGCCGATACCACCGAATTTGGAATCTTGCGAATGATAGTCGACAGACCTCAAAAAGCGTACGAGGCTTTGGAGGAGAGAGGATTCACCGTATCCCAGACGGAGGTTGTGGTAGTGGAAGTTGAAGACAAGCCGGGCGGCCTGGCACAAGTTATGGCTATTTTGGGGAAAGAAGATATCAATGTGGAATACCTCTATGCTTTCGTAGCTCCGAGGGGCAGGGGTGCTCTGGTAGTTTTGAAAATCGAAGAAAAAAAAGCCACCGTAGACTTGCTGCAAGAAAAGAAGGTAAAAATTCTCTCTGCTGAGGAAATTAGTAGACTATAATGTTAGATAAACTTGAACAAGAGATCAAACGGCTGGCAAGACATACCGCTATCCTAAAATTTGTCATTGGTCATGGACCAATTGGCATCATAAAACTTTCTGAACTTAGTGGATTTCTCCAGCACCGGGTCAGATATTCTTTGAGAGTTCTAGAACAGCACAGTCTCATAAGACCTTCACCTCAGGGAGCAGTGGCAACTCCAAAGGGTAAAGAGTTTATGAAAACCCTGGGGGAAAAGGCTGAAAAGTTAAGAAGGAGTCTACTTGATTTAGGAAGTTCTTGACAAATTTTTTTATTAAATTATATTGTCAATTGTTATCATGAGCCTAGATAGCATTTATAAAGAGGAGGTGGGAAAGTGAGAAAGAAAGGAAAGATAGTAGTGGGTGTAGTAGTAGCAATAGTTATCGTCCTATTGCTAGTTGGACCGCTGTCAATCTGGCGTTGGGTGCCAATGCTCCGAAAGCCAGCGGTGGCTTATAAGGTGGGGGCCATATTCGCCGTAACTGGTCCGGCGGCCTGGTTAGGAACCCCGGAACG
>Ga0307432_1002431_pt1 | contig 10177 bp, 6 predicted proteins | sample SalMarWE160150MG_FD_202158 | JGI IMG/M metagenome (GOLD analysis project Ga0307432, IMG submission 202158) | Salt marsh sediment microbial communities from the Plum Island Ecosystem LTER, Massachusetts, United States - WE1603-150 | ecosystem: Environmental > Aquatic > Marine > Intertidal zone >...
CCAAATTATATAAGTAATTTTCAACTAAGTTTCTTTTTTCTATTTTTTCCTTTTTCTTTTCCAGATATTGCACCAAAAGGTTTGTTTCATTGACTGCATTAGGAATCTGTTTATCTTTATAGACCTCTGCAACAACTCTTAGCATAAAACCCAATTTACATTCTCTTCTCATATTACCTTGAAAACTGCCTTTATACTTAAAAAATTTTTTATATTTATTATTCAGAACATCTAACTCATCATCAACAAATCCAAGTATTGGATAACCTTGAAGATTAAATTTTAGATTTTTTATTTCTGTTTTATTTTTTCCTGGTTTTTCAAAATCTCTGATATAGTATTTCTCCGGAGGGTATAACGACAAAACCAAACAAGTGTTCGTACCTCTTATATTTAAAAATTCTACCCAAACAGAAGACTTACAAGATATACAGATTTTTATATTATTAAAACTACGAATACGATTTACAAAATCATTAAATTCAACATTAAAGTTCTTTGATGGTACTTCATCTATCGCATCCACAAATATAATCACTTTCGACCTTGCACTCTTAGCCATGTCATCTAATCTTTTTATTATTTGAATTTCTGTAAGATTAGGAGAAAAGAACCAGTTGAAATCATCCTGAATATTCTCGAATATTTTACCAGATAGTAAAGTACTGTTAAAGAAGATCGTAATAAAGTTTTCTGAGAAACGTTCAGTTAAATCGCAAATATAATTTGTTTTACCTACTCCTGATTCTCCAATAATAGCAAAAAGTGGAAATTCGCTATCTAGAAATTCATTAAAAGTATCTGTTAAATCTTTTCTGGCTAGAAAAAGTTCCGGAATATATTTTTTATTTAGATTGGTTCTATTACCTTTTAAAGATTCCATTCTATCTTGAGTTTGTGAGAGAGAAAATATTTTTAGATTTTCTCTTGAGTAACCAATAAATTTTTTAACGGCTTGATACCTAAATTCCATCTCTTCGGCATGCGAGATTTTTAAACCACTTGTCCAGTAATCAGATACTTCCCCTATTCTTTTCCCAGTAATATCTTTAAACCTAATGACATCATATACTTTTGTTTCTTTACCATTCGTAGCAATCATGAAAGGCGGTATTTGTTGCATTAACCTCGCATAGCATATTCCTTGTTCAATTACCTTATCTGTTATTTTTTTGCTTTCAGCTTTAACTTCAATTAAGAAAAGATTATCTTTACCAGATTTACAAAGAATATCAGAACGTCCTTTTCTTTCTCTATCAATTGGTTTTATATAAGTAGGTTCTTCAAATTTTATTTCGTCCAAAGTTAAACCTAAACTTTCAAGATAAGGCAATATAATCTTATTTTTTATTTCCTCTTCATTCATTAGATTCTTTTTCTTTTTACTCATAATAGGAAAGTTTTCAGACAAAAAACACTAAAATTAAGAAGAACGAAACAATGCATTATATAGTCAGAGTAATTTTCGAGTCTCCCTCTTTATTCATTTAAAACTCAATGACATCCTTCTCAACCTCAGGATAAATTTCATCGATTTCTTTCTGGATTTCGATTGTTTTACTGATTGCTGTTACCATTTTGCAGAAGTGTTTAATATCGTCAGTTGATAATTTTCTATCCTTACGATATTTTAACCACGTATCTAAGACTTTATATCCACCTATTTGATATTCCCACACTTCAGGTTCGATTCCCTCAAAATATTGTTTATCTTTGTTTATATAAACTCGTTTTTCTTTAGGGTTATAGTTTCTACCTATTTTTTTAGCCTTAGCAATTCGATTGTCTCCTTCGCCTTGAAAACGTGCTATAGATGACTCAAGTTCATTGGAATTTAAAAGATGTAAATCAATCAATTTTTTCCCTAAATTTCCTATTTTCTCAAAAATTTTATAATCCTTTGTAAATGGAATACGGGGGAAATCTATCTTTAAGAATTCCGCATATTTTTTGCGATAGATGTTTGAATAAAGAACTCCATAAATATAATAGAAAATCTCTTCTGCTGTAGGTTCTTTTTTATATATTTCATAAAGAATTGTAAATAGATCGGGATTTATGTTAGTTTCCCTTTCCCCTATTTCTTTCGTTTGGCTGAACAAGCCTTTTTTATTTATGTGTGGATATATATATAGTGGAAAAAGGTAAGGATTTGCATTAGCTGTTTCTATAATATGTAAATCTATAGGTTTATTGCAAACAAAAGTATGTTTTATCCCTTCCGTTCTTACTTGTCTATTTGTAATAAGCCCTAAATTTTCCTGTGTCATATGGAACATGATTTCTTTGCGAGATCTTTCAACAAGTTGATCGTGATAAAAAATCCATCTTATATCAAAAGGCCTATAGTATATTTTGCTAAATAACATACTTATATCTTTTTCCTTCCTTAATTTTTCTCTAGCTTTATTTAATTTCCAATTACTTTTATCTTTAAGTTTAAAAGATTGTTTTATTATTTCGTCAGGTAGTTTATCATCAAGAAACATTCTAATCCGCCGCTCCAGTTGATTCTTATCGAAATCAATAACAAAATCATCTCTTGCTGTAACTATGCCAACACTACTTAAACCGAAAATATCGTGCAATCTTAAAAAGCTTTTATATTTTTCTGATAAGTCTTCTTTAAAGGGAATAAAAAGATAGAACTCTGAATCAGGTTTTATTTCTGCCCATTCCATAGTTTTAAAATTTTTCTTTAAGAGCCGTTCATATTTATCTTCTCTCAGACCATAAATTTCGGAATGTAGAACTTTTAATTCTTCAGATGTAGCCTTGTCTTTTATTAGCAATACAATAGAAACCCCCTGTCTAATATCAAACACATTTTCATCCTTACTTCCGTTAGGACAGACTTCCTTTCTAAGTGCGTTCCCGTGAAGATTAAGAATATATATTTCATCAAAACTCTTCATTAAAGATTCACGCATTCCCCTAAAAGTAGGGTTATCTAAATAACTATGGTTAGTTATAAAACCTAAAACACCTTCGCCTATCTGGTCAATCTTCCATTGAGCAAAACGAATAAATTTAACATAATCGTCCTGAAGCCATTTTGGATTTTTTTCTCCTAAAGGCTTACCATCAACTTTATAATAACCATCGTCTTTAGAGCCATCTCCTCTTTCATAACCTTCTTTCAGTAAACTATTAATCCATTCTCCTTTATTTGCAGAATGACCCGAATACGGAGGATTTCCTAAAATTACCAGGATTGGTTGTTCCCGTTTTACTTTCCCTGCTAAATGAGATTCTTCAGAAAGAGAAGCCATTCCGGGAAGCTTGGTTTCAGGTAATTCTTCCATTTCAAGAGTATTTGTTAAATAAAGTTTAACACGATCATCTTCTTTTAATTTATAACCGAGTTCTTCAAGCAAGAAAGACATTTTTAAATGACCTACAGCGTAGGGAGCCATCATTAGCTCGAACGCGTAGAAGTTTTCTAAAATGTGGTCTCTTATAAAACTCTCTTTCCCTCCTTCTCCATAATTTGAGGTAAATTCCTCAACTGCTAACTTAGCTGCTTCTGCAATAAAAGTTAATGTGCCTGCTGCCGGGTCGAGAACAGTGACTCCTTCTGAAGCAAAACCCTCTGGTTTATTAAAATGTTTTTTTAATATTTGATTTAAGGAGCGGACAATGAAAGATACTACCGGCTCAGGAGTGTAATAAACACCTCTTTTTTCTCTTGTTTTTGGGTCATATTCGGAAAGGAAAGTTTCGTAGAAATGAATAATAGGGTCTTTTCCTTTACCATCATGAAAATATTTTCGAAGAATGCTTTTTACATCGGTAACTGCAAGAACTTCCGAAATATCATCGACAATCCATTCCATACTTCTGGGAATTTCCCCAAGAGATATGAATTCAAAAACATCTCTTAGGATTCCTATGGTATGAGGTATATTATCATAAGCGAGTTTTCTATTAAATTCTTTATCGGTTCTGGTTCTTGCCGCAAAAAGTCCGTATGTTATCGTTTGAGAATAAAGGTCGGCGAAATCTTCCTTTGTTAAACCTTTTATCAGATAATCTTTAAAGGCTTCAAAAAACCCAAGAATATTACCTCCGCCTTTACTTTCTTCTTCTCGTAACTCTTCGGCAATAACTTCATCTCTTAAAAATTTGGTTCTTTTAGCAAGCTCAACAGCCAATTTCTTTGCGTTATAGACTTTTGGAAGAGAAAAAGAAAAAAACTTCTCAAGAAGTACCAAAAACTCTTTTTCATGTTCAACAGGAGGAACTTTCCCTAAGTCATTCATAACGTAGGGACGTCCTGTAAGGACCTTCTCAATTAAACTTCCATCTCGATACAATCTAAACTCGAAAAAGTTCGTTAATATTAAGTTGGGAAAAGTATGGAGATATCTTTTAAGTTGCTCCGAATGAACAACTCGATCTAAATCATCTACTCCAGGTACTTTTGCCTCAATATATCCTACAATATGCTGTTTTCCGTCCCAGATTCTGAAATCCGGATTACCTGCTTCTGTTTGTTTGGGTAAAGTTGTAACGTGAAACTTTTTCCCTACAATAGAGGTTGTATATTCATTAAGTAGACCTTTGAGAGCTTCATAAAAACTTTCCTCTCTCGCATCCCCTCTTGAAGAGATTTCAACTAAATTTTTAAAATATTCTTTAAGCAAAATACCACCTGATTTTTTAATTCTCCTATGGTAAGAATATAATAGTTTCCATTTTATAGTCAAGGCAAGCTTTTTCTATAACAAAGGACTTTAAAAAGGAACACATTTTTCTTTTAGAAGCTTTTTTGCAAAATATAAAATAAAGAGACAAAAACCGCTTAAAAAAAACAGGCACACAAAGGGCGTTGCGGAAGACCCGAAGGGGCTGAAGCCGACCGACTGTGACTGCTGGGGTGGGGTCAAGACGGCTTGCGCTTGCGTATGCAAGCAAGTCTTTGGCTGACGTCCGAGCGATAGCGAGGGCGAAGCCAAAGGCAGCCCGTTCTTTTCGGGCTGCAAGCCGTATGGGTGGGGGGATGGAGTAAAGATTGAAAATTAAGCGACTTGTTTTTCCGCCCAATGTCGAACATGGTCCGCGATTGACAGCCATTCCAAACAAATTTTGGAATTGTCAGAAAAAAGGTTGTCAAAAGACCCCACACAACGACCCCAAAAGGGGCTCTCTTTTTTAAAATAATCATTTGAAATACAATTATTTAAAGAAATAAAATCAAAAGGACTTCTATGCGAAAAAGTTAATTGCCTATTTTTTAAAACAAAGTCGCCGCCTACGGCGGCGTTTTTCTAAAGAAAAATCGAACCGGTTTTTTATTATATATAAAAAGTTACCTTGACTCCACGTGTTTTTTTCTTTATACTGGATAAAAAGGAGGTGCGTTTTGCAAGAGTTAAAAGAATATCATTTATCTGATAGGAAAAAGATGTTATTTCTGTATCATCTTTATATACCCGTTGCTATTTTTACTGTTATTTTTTTTGTGTTTTTAGCTTTTTATATGAGCTCTTTAATGGAGAAGTTTTTAATAGTCGATTTTGTTTTAATTCTTTGTTTTATATATCTTTCTATATTGTTTTCCTCTTATACTTCTTTCTCGGTTAGTTTAAAGCAAGATGCAATTTCCGTAAAAATACGAAATCTTAATATTGAAATAATGTATAGCTTAATTGATGAAGTAAAAGAAATAGAAGATAAATTTTTTGACAAAAAATTTATAGAAATATACCTGAAATCGAATATTGGAATTAGTAAATATTTTTTATTCTTGGGTTTCCATGCAGGATTTAGAAGAAAGATAAAAAATGCGGAGCAATTTATAATATTTAGTGTTGAGGATATTGAGGATTTTTACGAAGAGTTGCAAAGGATTATAAAAGAAAAAAATGAGTGATGAATTATTTAGCAAGAAAGGACTAAAGAAGGCAATCAAAGAAAGTCAAGAAATACTGAACCTGGTTCCGAAAATGTATATAAAGCCTGGGGAAGCTTTTTCTAAAATATTGGAAATTGCTAAGTTTAAGAAGTTGTATAATTTCTTAATAATTTATTATACTTGTTTTAGCCCATTTTTTGTTTTGTTGATGGGATCCCTCATTTTTTCGCAAGTTGAGGCTAGCTTATTAACGGTGATGTTTTCTATGCCTTTTTTACTTATAGCAGCGGTGGTATCCTGTATGGCAATAGCACTTTATGCTCTTTTAGTATCTTTTGTTTTTTCTGGAATATATTATTTTTTAGGAAAACTTTTTAAAGCAGAAGGAGAATTTAATGATATTTTATCTGTTATGATTTTATATGTTGCATCCACTTCTTTGATTGTGTTGCCGATTGTTTCATGTGAAGAATTGCCGGAATCTGTTATTGAGAATTTAAACTTGTCAGGATTAAATATGGCATCTTTTATTATAGTGATTCTAGTATCATTAATTTATCTCCCTGCTGCTCTATCAAAATCTCTTAAAATAAATCTTCCCAGAGCTTTCGGTTTGACACTCTTACCATATTTTATTTTTTTAATTGTTGCATCTTTGGTTGCTATTTTAATTTAAAATGATTAACTATCCTTTCTGTGTTTATGAATCATTAAAAGAAGGGCAAATTCATTTGATTTTATACTGTAGAATTTTTGCTTTCCTTGAGTTTAAAGATATACTTGGGTTAGATTAATGTTTTTAATACTTCTTTTGCAATTGCAGTTTGACACCACCACAACATCAGGGAAAATTTTAAACTCACTTTTCTGGAATTTGGAACCTACTCAAGAAATCATTGAAATTAGTAATTCTATATATCAATCGGTTTTAAACTCTTTTGATACTCTCGAAACGGAGAATTGGGAAGGTGAATTTCTTTTCAAACTCAGAAAGCGTTTGTCTAAAGATAAAAGAATTCAGGATTTTTGTAAAGAAGAATTCATAGAAGGAAAAGGCTTTGGTCCGTATGTTCCGCCTGTAGAAGAAGTTAGGAAACTCATTAATTTAAGAGATGAGAGGGAAATCATAAAAGAGATTTCTAAAATTAAAGATACGGGATTGAAAGAAATGGTAGAACGTTATTTGCGATATGGAATCCCTCGTCATTACACCGTTGAAAAAAACTTATTTACAGAAAACTTTATTGAAAACACTCTGATGCATTCTGATTATCTATCCTGGTTTGAAAAAGAGGATAAGGAATGGGTCGCATGTTTCCTCTTGCCAAAAATACAGGGAGATACTGTTGTAGTTGCCAATTATATTCCTGGTTATTTTGAAAATGGATATCTTGTTGTTACAAAAATTTCAGAGAAAAGGATTATTTTAGATAAGGATTTTTATATTTATAAAGCTCCGTTGTCAACCGGTAAACAAAAAGAGCTTGTTATGGCTTATATTATGGATACTATCCCGGATACAGATTGTTGTATCACGATTAATAAATACGGAGATTGGATATTAAGTCTTTTATCTTTTGAGTTGCCTGAAGAATACAATGAACAATGGATAAAAATAACTAAAGAGATATGGGATTGGGAAGGCAGAAAGTATAAACCCGGGTATGAAAGTTATGAGTTGACTAAATTAATAAATCAAGTTTTATCCAAAAGTAATTCTGAAAGATTAAAGAGCTTAAGAGAGTTGGAAAAAATAAGGAATATTAGAGAAGGAGAAAAATACAATTTCTTTATTCCTGTCAAATTTAATCAAAATCAGAAATTTAAAGTCTGGTGGGTGAGAGAAAAGGTTATTGCTAAAAGTGGCGAAAAGATTAAGGCGACAGCTATTTTTAGGACAGACACAGTTTACGATTTCTCATTTGAAATGAGGGCAGGTATTGAAGTACTTAATATGGCGGAGAAGAAATTTAACCGGAAAGATACTTTAAATCATTTGAGGGAAAAAGTAAGTTTCTTAAATTTTGAAATATCTCCCACTATTGATAGTCTAAATTTTTTATTAAAAATGCCTAACGTTTTGGAACCTGAAAGAATTTCTTTTGACGATCTTGAAATTTCCTTTTATGTTATGCCAACCAAATTGTCAATTATGCGTGTAAGACTTTCAATGGCTAAACGTAAAGCATTTAATTTTTTATTTGGCTCTGAGCAATACAGATGGCGTTATGTGAAATACAAGAAAGGGAGTTTAGTTTATAAAATCTTCTTCTTTGTATTTACGAACCCAATATATGTTTTTATTATTATTGTAATAACTCTTTATTTTTTGGGCATTAAGCTTAAAAAAATACAAAACAAATTTTACGAAAGGCGTAACAAGAAACCTAAATAATGACTAGATATTTCATATACGCTCGGAAATCGACAGACGAGGAAGATAGGCAAATTCTTTCGATCGATTCTCAACTTCGGGAACTTAGAAATCTTGCGGAAAGAGAAAATCTTAACGTGGTCAAAGAATTTATCGAATCAAAAACTGCTAAAGAACCCGGAAGGGAAATTTTTAACGAGATGCTTTCCTTAATCGAAGAAGGAGAATCAGGCGGAATTATTTCATGGCATCCTGATAGACTCGCAAGAAATTCTATCGATGGCGGAAGGATAATTTATCTCGTCGATACCGGAGCTATAAAGGATTTGAAATTTTCTACGTTTACTTTTCAAAATAATGCTTATGGAAAGTTTATGCTATCTATTGCTTTCGGGCAATCGAAATATTACATCGATAATCTTTCCGAGAATGTTAAACGAGGTATGAAGGAAAAAGTCCTTCGTGGTGAATATCCGGGCTGGGCTCCGCTTGGTTATCTTAATGACCTTGGAACTCATACGATTATTTTAGACGAGGAAAAAGCCCCACTTGTCAAAAAACTGTTTGAATTGTATTCAACCGGAAACTACTCATACAGTGACTTATCTGAAGTTGCAAAAAAGATGGATCTTAAAGGCAAAAGGGAAAAGGATTTGGTAAAAAGCGTAATCCCTGACATTCTCAAAAATCCTTTTTATTATGGCGTGTTTAAATTTAAAGGAGAATTATTCGAGGGTGCTCATGTACCGTTGATGAGCAAACAGCTTTTTGACAAATGTCAGGAAGTTATGAAGAAACGCTCAAGCCCAACAAGAAAAAAGAAATATACTTTTCCTTTCAGAGGTTATATGAAGTGTGGTGAATGCGGAGCTTCAATAACTACTGAAAAGCAAAAAGATAAATACATTTATTACCACTGTACTAAAAGAAAAGGGAAATGTTCTCAAAAATACATCGAACAAAAAGAGCTTGCCAATCAGATTTTATTTTCTCTTTCAAAAATCTGGATAAATGACGCGACAAAAAGTAAGATTTTTGATTATTATGATGATTTACTGAATAAAGAAGAAAATAAATTAGAAAAGCAGAAAGTTCAAAAGAAAGAAGAATTAGAGAAAATAAAAATCATGATGAGCAAACTACTCGATAGTTATTTGCCGGGCATAATCTCAGAAGAAGAATATAAAGAAAAGAAACAGGAATTTATTGAAAGAAAAGTAGAATTAGAACAGAAACTGGAGAAAATCGAGAGAGGGCAATGCGGGTGGTTCGAACTTTCAAAAGATGTCATAAACACTTGTAATTCAATAAGTAAAGCGTGCGAAGAGAAAAACAACGAAGAATTATCAAAAATTCTTCAAAAAACCGGTTCGAACTTTGTTTTAAAAAATAGGCAATTAACTTTTTCGCATAGAAGTCCTTTTGATTTTATTTCTTTAAATAATTGTATTTCAAATGATTATTTTAAAAAAGAGAGCCCCTTTTGGGGTCGTTGTGTGGGGTCTTTTGACAACCTTTTTTCTGACAATTCCAAAATTTGTTTGGAATGGCTGGGGTGAAGGGATTCTGACTTCTTACTTCTGTCTTCTGAATGCCATATTATATTTTTACATTTTGATATTTGATTTTTACATTAATATTACTTGACACCTTGAATTTTTTTTATATAGTAGTATAATGTTTTATGGGATTTGTAGTTGCAATTGATGGAACTTCAGGTTCAGGAAAGACAACGACAGCAAGAAAAGTTTCAGAGCTACTGGGTTGGTTATACCTTGACACTGGAGCGACTTATAGAGCAGTGGCTTATTTCGTTTTGGGACGAGGTATAGATCCCAATGATAAAGGTAAGGTTACCCAGATTTTGGATGAATTGAATATAGAAATTAAAAAGATAGACGGTGAGCAGAGAACGATTGTTAATGGTGAAGATGTAAGTGATAAAT
>Ga0307432_1002433_pt1 | contig 10172 bp, 7 predicted proteins | sample SalMarWE160150MG_FD_202158 | JGI IMG/M metagenome (GOLD analysis project Ga0307432, IMG submission 202158) | Salt marsh sediment microbial communities from the Plum Island Ecosystem LTER, Massachusetts, United States - WE1603-150 | ecosystem: Environmental > Aquatic > Marine > Intertidal zone >...
TTTATTTAGTTGTATGGCAGGATAACCGAAGCGGTTCAGGATACGATATTTTCGGTGCACGTGTTAGTACATCCGGAAATGTTCTCGATCCGCCAGGAATCGCCATTTCCACCGCGACAGGTAGGCAACGATTTCCTTCCGTTGCTTTTGACGGCACGAACTTTCTCGTTGTATGGGCGGATGAACGCGGTGGACCAAGCGTTGACGATATTTACGGTACACTTGTAGAACCGGATGGTAACGTTGTTAATCCTTCCGGAATCGCAATAGCTGATGATGCCAACTGGCAGAGAAATCCCTCGGTAGCTTTTGACGGCACAAATTATCTTGTAGTATGGGGAGATTACGGTTCAGGTACCTGGGATGAGGATATATACGGTGTAAGAGTAAACCAATCCGGATACCCCGTTGACGCGAGCAGTCTTGCGATTTCAACAGCCGCAAACGGACAGTGGTTTCCCGTAGTCGATTTTGACGGCACAAACTACCTTGTAGTATGGTTTGACAGACGCAACAGCAACGCATCCGATATATACGGGACAAGGGTTAACCAATCCGGCACCATTCTCGATGCTTCCGGAATTCCTATTGTCACATATTCAGGCACTCAGGAATACCCCTTTATTGTTTTTGACGGTACAAATTATCTTGTGGGGTGCGAAAATTATCAAGACGAATCGCCCGGGAATATTCTCGGAGCAACAGTGAATACATACGGTACGGTATCAGCCATATCCACCCTTTCACCTTTCAGCATAGATCAATACCAACCACATCCTGCGGCTGCAAGCGGCCCGGACAATCAAATACTAATTGTTTTTCCCGATTGGGTAGATTCAATAAACGGTAATCCCGCGAATGCGTTGCGCATCTGGGGTAATCTCTATCCTGCCGCGGGTATTGAAGAAAATGATGATATAACCGCGGAAAACGGCAAATTTGACCTGAAAGCATCCCCAATAACCCAAGGGATCTGCAAAATTTCATTCATACAATCGGTACAAGCACCTGTCACATTCAAACTTTTCAATACAGCGGGAATATTATTGCATGAAAGAATAGTTGGAAACAGCGCGGGTTCTTATGATTTAAACCTCGACATAAGTAACCTTCCGAATGGTACATATTTTATAAATTTGTCATCGAATAATATAAACGAAAAACAGAAAGTGGTTTTGATTAAATAAATATAGGTATAATCTTAAAATAAAAAGGCGGGGAAACCCGCCTTTTTCTTATTCTGCTTTCCATTAACACAATAACGCAACATTAATCATTAACGGGGTTAGATCTTGAAATGTGAAATGGTTTACATTTACGAGTTGTGATAATTTAATCAATTGACTTTTTATTAAATTTATCTTAATATAATTTAATGAATTATTTTAAACAATTTACCGATATGCTAATCCATTTATCTCGACCAGTTCGGCTCTATCATTCAAGATATGGAACGAATAATGAAAAAAGAACGAAAAATAAGGAGAGATATTGAATCACTCATTTCACATTTCAAGGTCTGACCCCGTTGATATTTTTGAGCATTTCGCCTAACTTGTTTATATACGACACGGTGTCATATATACCTCCAATTTGGTGGTATATGTGACGTAATGTTATATATATTTGTCTATAGGTGACTTATTATATCCATTTATTTTGATTTTATTACTCATCGTTTCATCAACTAATAATATGAAAGAATTAAAGAAAAGTCAATAATGACCATAAAAAAAGTCAACCTCCGTTACCTTTAACATTTTGCAGATAAAAGAAGTTGCTGCCTGCCTGTGCGTGTCCGCACGCAGACAGGAAGGCAATTTGTGGAAATCTTTGATTTCCCTTTTATCCGCTGTTGTGCGAGTGCAATAGCACCGAAGCGAAGCGTAGAGTTCACGGAGCCCCGCCGAAATTTTTGTATATATATCAAACATTATTAAAAAAATGAGATTATTCTCCATACTATGCCAGCAAACAGAAGACCATAAACTGCTGAGACTAAGGTTAAAACAAGCGCTCTCTTAGGTCCGAACTCCTTCCAAAACATTCCCGTAGCAATCATGCAGGGAATTCCAATTGTGGTTGCCACACCAAATGTATATATCTGAAGAGGCGATAAGACTACTGCTATTTCGGTCCCAAGGACAGTGAAAAGCATTGCTGAAACGAGGTCTTTTTGTAAATAGCCAAAAAGCCATGGGATAGTTGCTACTGCAGGTAATCCCAACCACCACATAAAAGGAGAAAGTGGCCTTATCATCGCATCAGTAACACCTAAGATATTTAATCCCTCATAAAGTATTCCGCCTATAATCAGAAACGGTATGACTATGTAAACGAAAATTTTCATTCTAATCCAACTCTTGACAATAATATTCTTAATTGAGGGTATTCTATAAGGTGGCAATTCTGGTAATTCATAAAGGGGAGTTTTCCTTTCTATTCGCAGAACTTTTTTCATTATATAGCCAAAAATTAAGAAAGCAACGACAAGAGTGAGAAGAACATAAACTGCCAAAAGCTTACCGCCAAAATAGGCAACTATTCCCATTATTATAGCAATCCGAGAAGAACAAGGAACGGCAGTGAGAAGAGATGCGGTATAAAACCTTTCCTTTTCCGAAGACAGAATCCTTGTAGCCCTAGCACCAGGGACCGAGCAACCCAAACCTAAAGCTAACGGAATAACTGCTCTCCCAGGGAGATTAAACCTTCTCAAAAATCTTTCAAAATTGACAACAAATCTTGAAAGGAACCCCGTGTCTTCAACTAAAGTAAAAAGGAGGTAAAATAAAAAGACGTACGGTAAAGCAATAGAAATGCCAGCTACCGCTCCCACCAAACCAGCTTCCACAACTGAACCAAGAAAGCCACCTCCCCAGCGAGTTCTCGACAAAAAGGATTCTGTAAAGCCTTCGGTAGAGTCCACGAGAATCCCTTCTATCCAGCCGCCGAGGTAAAGAAGCATAGCAAAGATACCAACAAAGGTCAGGATAGTGATAAAAGGACCCCAGGCGTGGTGCAGGAGAACCTGGTCAACTCTTTTTTCCAAACTTTCAGATTTTTCATCTACAGGAGCTATTTGGGTAATCTTTTCTGCAAAAAATGAAGCCGTGCCGTATCTAGTTATAGATATATCCTCGGCAACTTTTGGATGTTCTTTTAGGTTTTCTTTAGCCTTTTCAATTATTTTTTTATCCTTTAAATATTTATAGAAGTCTTCATCTTCTTCTAAAACTCTTAAGGAAACAAATCTTTTGGGTAGTTTCCCCATTACTTGAGAGGATATTTCCTTTATTGCCTTTTCTATATCGTCATCATATCTAACAGTGAAAGCGTTCCTTTTAGTCTCTTTAATGTTCAAAAGTGCGCCTACAAGTTCGTTTATTCCTGTTTTTTTTAAGGGGTTGATAGGGACGACGGGAACACCCAGTATTTTACCCAATTTTTTGTGATCAATTGTAATTCCTCTTTTCTCAGCACTCTCAACAAAATTGAGAGCCAGGATAACAGGAATCTTAGCTTCTAACACCTGAAAGGCCAAATAGAGGTTTCTTTCAAGAGAGACGGAATCAGCAATTATAATCGCTCCATCTGGATTCTCTTCAAATAAGGCTCTCTCTGTAACTTTTTCTTCCGCACTTCTATCAGAGATAGAGTATATTCCAGGAGTATCCTCAAACTCTATTTTTGTTCCATCAAACACTTTTTTAGCTTTGGTAACCTCCACGGTAGTCCCGGGATAGTTAGATACTATAACCTTTGGACATACTAAGGCATTAAGTAAAGATGACTTTCCTACATTTGGCTGCCCTATTAATAATATTTTAAGACTTTCCATATTTTAGCACCTTAATTTTTTTTGCTATATCTTTGCCCAATGCAATCTTTTTACGACTAACATTAACAACAAAGCCATCCGGGATTTTGTACATAATTCTAATTTTTTCTCCTAGGAATATTCCCATGCTTACCATTCTCTCAAATAGTCCGCCAACAGAAAACTCGATATCAGTAATCAAACTCTCTTGGTTTAGTTCTAATTCTGTTAGAGGAAGACTCCCTCCTTTAAATGTTGATAACTTTTTTATGTTATTGAGAACTTCCATAGAAACATAATGTTCTAAAATGTCGGCTGCTTTATGTGCCTCTTCCTCGTCTCTCTTTTCCTTAAAATAGTCTTCAAGAATAGAGTGTTTTTTTATAATATAATCTGTCTCGTTCTGCCCTTTTTCCGTCAATATAACAAAATCTTTCTCAAGCTGAATCAAATCCTCCCTTTCAAGCTGCTCGCTTGCTCTAGAAATGAAAGAGCTGTAAGCCTTAATCTTCGATTTTATGAATTTTAATGAAACTTTCTCATTTTTATCTTCTCCGGCTATCCGCAAAATATCGTCTTTAACTGTCTTGAGAATATATTCTTCGGACTTCTTGCAACGCTCTTCTTCTTTTTCCCCAACTTCAATATTGTAAAAGAATTTTCCTATCCATCCAATTAGAAAATCTTTCATAGGTTCGCCTAACTCATCTCTCACTTTTTTTAAAAGCTCTCTGCCCTCATCGGTTGTTTTATAGTACTTGTGAACCTTCCCATGCTCAACCACTTCCTCCATAACGAGATATTCCCTTTCCGTCAAATCATGGAGTGTTGGGTAAATCCTACCTGCGCTAACTTCGTGGCCATGCTCATGCTCAAGTTCCAAGAGGTCAATTCCACTAATTGGTTGCTCGCCTGCTTTCCAAAGAATGTAAAGATTAAACAACCCTTTTTCTAATTGATGAGTGAAATCCTTCACACCTATATTCTCCATAGTTTTGTTATTTTACCATTATCAGTTACAGATATCAACATTTGATATTATTATACTATATTTTTCTGTTTTGTCAAGTTTTTTTAATTTTTTTTATTTATTTTCTTTTTGAGGTGAGACAGGATAAATTTTGCACAACGTTCCCAGCATATACGACGTTGCGACCGAAGGGAACAATGTCCCGAAGGGCAAGGGCGTAAGCCCATAGCATATATGCTGTGTTAGGCGAAGTTTAATTTTTCTCATTTTTCTGGTTCCCACCACATAACAACTGCTTTATCTCTTACCACCCAAGGCTCACCCACCTCGGCTATCAAAAAATTCTTTATCTTATTTGCAACTTGTTCATCAACCTCTATGAATTTTCCCAAGTAACTCGCTATATACCTAATACCTTCCTCCAGATTAAGTTCAAATGAATATTTGAGGTGGCGAACATCTAAAAATCTTGACCATTCCCTTAAAATTACATAAGAAAAATACTCCGCATCCGCTTCAAACTGTCCTGTGTATCTTTCCTTGCAAATCTCCTCAAAGGCATTCTTAACTACTTCATCCCTCCCGCAGGGCTGGACTATGACACAATATCTGTTCGAAAATTGCTCCATTCGTTCCAAATGCTTTTCAATATCCTCAACCATCCAAAGAAAATGTGAGCAAACAACTAAATCAAAACTATTTTCAATTTTAGCTTTTTCCCAATACTCATTTATCAATTCGAAATTTTTAATCTCTTTTTCTTTCAAATTCTCCTTTAATATCTGTAAATTTGCTTTTGAAGCCTCTACACAAGTGATTTTTCTAACTTTTTCAGAAAGAGGAATTGTTAAAGTTCCACTACCAGAACCGATCTCAAGAACTTCAAAATCATCTTTTAATGTATCTCCTAATATATTCACCACTTCTCTTCCAGATTCGTAATCATTCCACTTATAACGATTTGAAAAATCTTCAGCGGATTTTATTTGAAAATCCTTGTCATATGTTACTCTAAGCTTGCTAATTCTCTCGCTCCTCATTTTCTTCCATGCATTTTGCCAGTTTATTCGATATTTAAGTTCTCTATTTTTCATTTAACATAACCTCCTCCGAAATTACGTCTAACTTGTTCATAGACGAACTTGTTCGTCTATATTCACAAACATTCAATCCCACTTACTGAATTCATAATGGTTATTATATTAATTGTACTTTAAGTTGTCAAGACTACCCCCCCCACCACATTTTTTACCACAGAGAGCACAGAGAGAAAACAAAAAACTCACAGAGATTTTAGAACTGTTGGTCTGTGGGTCAGTTAGTCCGTTGTCTGTTTTTACGCACCAACACACTCACCCACTAACGCACCAACTAAAACACCAATTGACAACAAATATATAATTCTTATACTTTACTATGTCACAGGCTGATACAAACAAAAGAATAGTAGAAGTCGTTTCTTATGATCCTAACTGGGAACAAAAGTTTAAAGAAGAAGCGAATAAAATTAAAGAGATATTTAAAGAAATACTTGTAGACATACATCATATAGGAAGCACTGCCGTTCCGCTGGTTAAAGCCAAACCTATAATAGATATTATGGTAGAAGTCAAAGACATAAATAAAGTAGATAGCTATAATAAACAAATGGAAAAATTAGGATACGTTGCGTTGGGCGAATACGGAATACCCAAAAGACGTTTCTTTCAGAAAGGAGGAAACAATAGAACTCATCATGTTCATATATTCGAAAAAGGAAGTCCGCAAATCAAAAGACATATCGATTTTAGAGATTATTTAATCTCAAATTCATCAGTCGCTAAAGAATATTCATTACTGAAAGAAAAATTGTCAAAAAAATACCGTTACGATATCGATAAGTACCAGGAAGGGAAAGATAGTTTTATAAAAAAGATTGATAAATTATTGGGCAACTAAAAAACAGAAACTAATTGAACCACAGAGAACACAGAGAAAAAAACACACAGAGTACACAGAGATTTTTTTGTTGTTTAAAACTCCCCTCACATTCCCAAAATTAGCCACGGATGAACACTGATTTTCTTGTTGCTTTTGCCAAACGGCCGTTGTGGCCATATTTCGTTATATTCAAAAACATTTTTCCATTTCAAAATCAATATACCTATTTAACTCTATTTCGGAACCATCTTTAAATTTAACACAACAGGTACAAAGAAAAGGAGCATATGCTGATGTTGATATTCCTATAATTCCATTTTTTAAACTCTCTTTGAATACTTCATTACCCCACATATGACCAAAGAAAAACTCAGCATAATCAATATCATTAAAATCAGTAGATTTATGACGAATTAGATAAATAAATATGTCATATTTTTGACCAATCTTCTTAGATGGTGAAATAATATGAGTTAAAAAAAGTCCTTTATTTTCTGAATAAATATTTGTTCTATGCTTTTCTCTTTCTTTACCTTTAGCTTCTGCTTTAATTTCACCTGAACCTTGCTTGGCATAAGTAAGATTCTTTAATTCTTCGCCAATTTCAACAGGACCTACTTTGATTGAACTTCCTTTCTTCACTCTATCAATCAATAAGTTAATTATTGTCCATACTGATTTACGAAATATTAATAGAATAATAATAATAAATATAATCCAAATAAAAGTTTGAAATAAGGGGACATAATCTTTGAGCTTTATTAATTCCTCTATCATTTATTGCTTTTTTCTCCTTCAATCCTACTTATTGAATTCATAATAGTAATTATATTAATTGTGACTTAAGTTGTCAACACAAAATATCGCATTTGAGAGAAAGAGAACACAGAAATTATGAATTGTTTGTCTGTGGGTCGGTTAGTCCGTTGGTCCGTTTCAAAAAACACACCAACACACCCACGCACTAACACACTAAATAAAAACGCCTCGTAGACCAAGCAAGCACGGTCTTTTGATAAAAACAGCCCAATGAGTAAGAGATACTGTTCAGGAAAATATCTCGGGGCTCGAACGGACACGATTTTTCAATTTCTTTTATTTTAAACCTAAAAGTGAGTGGATGCCACTCAAGAAAAATGTCTCGCAGACCGAGCGGGCAAGGACTTTTGACGAAGTCAAAAGGAGCGAGGTCGAGAGCAAGCAGCAGTCTCCTCGCCGGGGAGACTGACTGCGGTTTTTCGGAGTGGTGCCCCGAACGAGACCTTGACTATAACCTGAACTTCAATAATATATATTACCTTTTTCTAAAAAATAAGGGAGGGATTTATGCTTGTTGTTCATGTACACGTTCATGTAAAAGAAGATATGATTGAAGAATTCAAAAAAATATCGATCGAAAATGCTCGAAACAGCATTCGGGAACCGGGAATAGCACGTTTCGACGTAATTCAGCAAAATGACGATAAAAGCAAATTCGTCCTAGTAGAAGTATATAGAACTCCGGATGACCCTGCCAGGCATAAAGAAACCGACCACTATAAAAAATGGAAAGACGGGGTTGCCGACATGATGGCAGAACCAAGATACAGTGTTAAATTTACAAACTTATTTCCGGACAAGGCTGGCTGGTGAAAACAAACCGGTTTGAATTCGCGACCGCGAAATGGATAATTTTTGGCGCAGGTTCCGCAAAAAAAATCGTTGATAATGCACTGGTTCTTGGAAATAAACCTCTTATAGTAACAGGAAAAAATCAAGAAAGATGTAAATTCTTACTTGATGATTTCGCAGAAAAAAACGTAAAGTGCGTAATATACTCTGTAAAAGGCGAACCGACGACCCAGGCAGTGTCCGAATGTCTGGAGTTGGCAAACCGCAGCAAAACAAACGTAATAATCGGCATAGGAGGCGGAAGCGCAATCGATACGGGAAAAGCCGTATCCGCGCTTATAACGAACGCCAGCAATCTCTTTGATTATCTGGAAGTAATAGGCAAGGGTAAACCTATAAAGAACCCTACTGTTCCATTTATAGCGGTGCCTACAACCGCGGGTACTGGAACAGAAGTAACAAAAAATGCCGTAATAAAGTCAAATGAGCATTCCATAAAAGTCAGCCTTAGAAGTCCTTTTATGCTTCCGGACATTGCAATACTTGACCCTGTTTTAACCTACTCGATGCCGAAAGAAGTAACCGCAAGTACGGGTCTTGACGCTTTCACACAGGTAATAGAACCTTATGTTTCAGTAAAAGCGAATATGCTCACCGACGCTATCTGCAAAGAAGGAATCAAAAGAATAAGCCGTTCTCTTCTGAAAGCTTTCAACGATGGAAACGACGCAAAGGCAAGGGAAGATATGTGTATAGGAAGCCTATTCGGAGGAATTGCCCTCGCGAACGCGAAACTCGGAGCAGTCCACGGATTCGCGGGTCCTATGGGAGGCATGCTTGATGCTCCTCATGGTGTGATTTGCGGTATTCTTCTACCTTATGTTATAAAAACAAATATTAAAGCCCTGGAAGAACGGGACCCTTCTTCAATCGTATTCACAAAATACGAAAAGATCGCGAAAATAGTAACAAAAAACGAAAAAGCGAAACCACAAGACCTCATTTCTTGGACGGATGAGCTATACGGAAAACTAAATATGCCTCACCTTTCGGAAGTCGATTTAAAAGAAGAACAGATAGAAGAACTCGTAACCAAGGCAAAAAAATCAAACAGTATGAAAGGCAACCCGATAGTTCTGAGTGATGAGGAATTGAAGGGAATAATCAAAGACGCTTTTTAATCTACCGCATGAACCGAGTAAACTGAAATTTAAATTTGATTTTTCTTGCCTACCAACATCTTACTTAACAAACCAAAAAGGAGAAAAAATGGAAAAGTCTATTTTACTTTCATTAGTATTTGTCATTATTTTTGCTGGAATCACCGAATCTCTCTACGGTCAAAAAACGGAACTGTATGTTGGAATAAAGGGAGGTATATTCTTGGTAGACTGGGGCATAGGACTGTATGAATCACCGGATAATATTTATCCAATCGGAGGTCTTTTGGGTTACACTTTCCCACTCGAATTAGAAAACATTGAAATAAGCATCGAAGGGGAATTCAATTATGGCATTGCCGGCGGAAATTGGGAACCGTTTACTCCAGGTGATACTGCTATGCAGATAGATGCCGAATATGATTTGTGGACAGGAGCCGGATACGGTGTATTGCGTTTTAACATGGCTCAAAAAGCTTACCTTAAAGCCAAAATTGGAATAGTATACACAAATACAAACGCTAAATTCGCGCTTTTTGGTCAAAAATACGACGCCGGCGGAGACGACACGGATCTTTCTCTTGGAGTCGGCTTAGGATTTAATGTTACTGATATGATAGGCATTGAGACGGAATTTACTATTATTGAATCATCGGTAAATTACTTAAGCTTTGGTGTAAACTTAATGCCC
>Ga0307432_1002442_pt1 | contig 10143 bp, 10 predicted proteins | sample SalMarWE160150MG_FD_202158 | JGI IMG/M metagenome (GOLD analysis project Ga0307432, IMG submission 202158) | Salt marsh sediment microbial communities from the Plum Island Ecosystem LTER, Massachusetts, United States - WE1603-150 | ecosystem: Environmental > Aquatic > Marine > Intertidal zone >...
GACCTCGGTGCTTATTTGAAGAGCGTGACCGAAGTTCCTGGCTCCAACCGGCACTACCATAAATTCCTGGAAATCTGTTGAACCGGCGGCATGCTTGCCGCCATTTAAGATATTGAGCATCGGTACCGGTAGGGTATAGGTGGCTACTTTACCCAGGTAGCGATATAGCGGTATATCAAGCTGGTTAGCGGCAGCATGAGCTACAGCTAATGATGTTCCCAGAATGGCGTTAGCCCCGAGGCGTGATTTATTGGCGGTGCCATCAAGCTCTATTAGCTTGTGGTCAATCGCTGCTTGGTCGGTAGCCGACATCCCGATTATAGCCGGGGCAATCTGTTGGTTAACATTGGCTACTGCCTTAAGGACACCCAGTCCGTTAAACCTGGACTTATCTCCGCCCCGGAGCTCTACTGCCTCATACTTGCCAGTACTGGCACCGGAGGGCACTGCCGCCCAACCTGTTATGCCGCCAACTAGCCCTACCTTGACCTCCAGGGTAGGATTGCCCCTGGAATCCAGGATTTCCCTGGCTTTAACCTTCTCAATAGTTGACATGCTCTCTCCTTCTGAGGTTACCCATGGTTACCCATCAGTTACCGTGAGCATAAAGAACATTGCTTCGCCACCTCGTTCTTTGACTGGCTCCTGTAATTCCCCGGTTATACCGAGGTAAAAGCTTCCTGGCGGGGCATCTTCAGTAATCTTGATTGTTATTTGTGTGTCAATACTCTCACCAGGATTAAGAGTTATATATTCTTTCTGTAGTTCACATTCCACAAATTCAGGTACTTCATCGACTGCGGTTAAGGCAAGGCGTATTTTTATGGGTTCGTCTACTAATGAACGAACCGTTACCGGCAGGGTGAAAGCACCACCTCGTTCCACGGTAACGAAGCCTTCTTCGGACGGATACTTTATATCAATGGTATAAGCGGGAAATAGCTTATTAGTAGGCAACTTAGGAGGGGGTGTCGTAGGTATCGGCTTACATGAGAGGCACAGCATGGACCCAACAATGCTAAAAATCATTGTGGTCACTATCAAGACTATTAGAAGGTATTTTTCTCTCCTTTTCATCCTCACCCCCTTAATCCCCCTCTCCTTCAAAGGAGAGGGGGAAAGATTATGTTTGCAGGGGCTTTGCCCCTTCAAACTACCCTTGATAACCCCCTCTATAGATTATTATTCTATAGCTAAGTTAAGGGCTTTATTTACTGCCTCAGCAGGGCTTTGAGCTGTGATAATTGAATTATCCTGCTGGCTATTTCTGGATAGTGCCCAGGTATTTAAACCGATAACCGGGATGCCGCTTTGTAAAGCATGGCTTATTTCAGAAAGGGTACCATAGTTGCCGCCAATGGCGATAACGGCTTGGGCTGATTTAACCACAGCCACATTTCTAGCGTAGCCTATCCCGGTAACGATGGGAATTTGAACATAGGGGTTAGCCGCCTGACGGTTATCCCCGGGGAGAATGCCGATGGTTACCCCGCCCTCAGAACTGGCACCTTTACAGGCTGCCTCCATCACCCCGCCCAAGCCTCCGCAGACCAAGATAGCCCCTTGTTTGGCTAGCTCACGACCTACGGCTTCAGCCAATTTGGCTTCCTCTGACGAAGGTTGACTACCACCAATAACGGCAATAAATTTCCGGTTACTTATCACTCCACCAACCTCTTACTTTTATATGGATTATATCACCTGAGCTTAAATTCTAGCAATTAACTGGTTAGAGATTGTTTAGAAACCTATCCCCTGACCCCTTCCCTTATTAATTTATTAAAGGGAAGGGGGAGTGAGGTAAGAGAGGTGAAGCCTCTCTTTACCTCTCCTTTCTTTGAAGTAGTATTAGGGGGGTTTTGGAGGGGCTATGCCCCTCTAAAACCCCCGCTTACACATCCAGAATTATTCTTCATCCCAAAATAAAGGGCACTTATTTGGGGTAGTTTGAAGGGGCGTTAGCCCCTTCAATAAAATAATTATTCCCCCTCTCCTTTTAAGGAGAGGGGGATAAAGGGGGTGAGGTCAATAAATATTCTAATTATATTTGTTCATAGCTGCTACTAGACCTTGGCTGAGGAGGCAATAAATGGCTTCACTCGCCTTGGGTATGACTTGGGCTACAATCTGTTTTTCTTCAGGGGTGAAATTACTAAGTACATAAGCCACAATATCAGCCTCGCTGGTTGGGGCCAAGCCTTCGGTAGTTGGTCGTCCAATACCTACCCGAAGTCGAGTGAAGTCCTGGCTACCTAAAGAGGAGATGATAGAGTCAATCCCTTTGTGTCCGCCGGAGCTACTGCCATGGCGGAGGCGGATTTTGCCCAGCGGGAGGTCAAGGTCATCATGAATAACTACAAGGTCATTGAGGTTGATGTTAAATTTCTTCATCAGCCGGCTAACTGACTGACCACTTAGGTTCATGTAGGTCTGGGGTCTGGCTAAGAGCACTTGGCTGCCAGCTACCTCGCCGGTGCCAACTCGGGCTTTTCCTTGCTTTCTATCAAATCGGATGCCCTGTGTCCTGGCAAAATGGTTAAGGCAGACAAATCCTACATTATGGCGGTTATTGGCGTAACTTCGCCCTGGATTACCTAGTCCTACAATTAATTTCATAAAAGATCGCCTGCCTTTTCATATTAGGCTTTCTCCTCTAATAATTTAAGAAGCTCTGCTTCGGTGAGCTGTTTGGTGCCTAGAGCCTGGGCATGGGCTAGTTTTGAGCCGGGCTCGGCACCGACGACAAGGTATGTAGTCTTCTTGGTGACATCGCTTTTGGCGGTGCCACCAAGGGCTTTTATCCGTGCCTCTGCCTCCTGACGGCTAAATGTTTCTAGCCTGCCGGTGATGACAAATTCCTGTCCAGCTAAGGGTAGCTCCTCAGGCTTAATCGCTTCTTCCTCCGGCCGAACCCCAGCATCTTTTAATCTCTTAATAATATCTTTATTTTCTGCCTGTCCGAAGAAGGCAATAATGCTGTCGGCAATCTTGGGACCAACAGTGGGAATAGATAGGAGCTCCTCTTTACGAGCATTTTGCAGTCTCTTCATACTGCCGAAGTGATTGGCTAGGATTTCTGCCATTTCTTCACCGATATGGCGTATGCCTAGGGCAAAGATAAGCCTTGCTAGCGGCGTCTCTTTGCTCTTTTCAATAGCCTCAAGTATATTATTTACGCTCTTCTCGGCCATTCTTTCCACTTTTAGGAGATGTTCCTTTTTGTCCTTAAGGTCATATAGGTCAGCCACATTCTTGACCAGTCCCTCTTTGAGCAGCACTGCGCTTTGTGATTCGCCTATGCCTCTGATATCCATACCTCCCCGGGAGACAAAGTGCTGTAGTCGTTCGTGGACTTGAGCCGGACAGGCAGCGTTGGAGCAGTAGTACATTACCTCGCCTTCGGGTTTAATCACCTCAGCCCCGCATACCGGGCAGGCTGGACGCTGTTTTTCCTTATCAAAAATCTTTTCCAGGAGATTGAATTCCTTCTCTCGTCCGGTGCGCTTACTGGTCACCGGTCCCACCACCTCAGGTATCACCTCGCCTGCCCGCTGGACAATAACGGTATCGCCAATACGGATGTCCTTGCGCCTGATGTCATCCTCATTATGAAGGGCAGCGGTTCGGATGGTGACACCACCTATAGAGACCGGTGGCTCCAGGACGGCGTAGGGGTTAAGGGTACCGGTTCTACCAATACTGATTTTTATTTCCTTCAGGTAGCCGGTACCTTGAACCGCCGGGAACTTATAGGCTATCGCCCATCGTGGTTCGTGACCAATGCTTCCCAATTGCCTTTGTAGCTCAAGCGAGTCTACTTTGACCACGACGCCATCGGCTTCATAGGCTAAGCTTTCCCTCCTCTCTACCCAGGCATGGTGATACTGTTCAACCTGGTCAATAGTGGTAAATAGGCTATTATTAGGGTTTACCTTAAAGCCCAGGGACTTGAGGTATTCCATAGTTTCCCAGTGAGTGGGGGGGGGTGCCTTACCCTCGGCATAACCCAGCATATAGATATATATATCCAGTGGGCGTTTAGCCGTGATGCGGGGGTCAAGCTGACGCACCGAGCCAGCGGCAGCGTTTCTGGGGTTAGCAAACAGGGGTAATCCTTCCTCAGCCCGCTCCTGGTTTAGTTTATGAAAACCAGCTTTGGGCAGGAAAACCTCGCCCCGCACCTCAAATCGGGGTGGTGCCTCTTTGGGCACCGAAAGCGGGATGCTCCTGATAGTTCGCAGGTTCTGGGTTATATTTTCACCACGGAAGCCATCGCCACGGGTAGCCCCGGTAGTTAACCGACCGTTAACATAGGTCAGGGCTACCGCCAAGCCGTCAATCTTATGCTCGCAGACAAATTTGAACTGCTGTTCAGCTACCAGCTTTGAGGCTCGGGTATACCAGGCTAGTAGCTCCTCTTGGGAGAAGGCATTGCCCAGGGATAGCAGGGGCCGGGGGTGTTCGACCACACCAAAAGCTTCCACCGGGGCGGCGCCAACCCGCTGGGTAGGTGAGTCAGGGGTCAGGAACTGGGGGTACTCTTCCTCCAGCTGCTTCAGTTCCCGCATTAACAAATCGTACTCGGCGTCGCTAATCTCAGGGCTATCCAGCACATAATAGCGATAGTTATGGTAGTTAATTTTGGCCCTTAGCTGGTCTATCCCTTTTTTAATCTTGGCTAAGTCTTTCATCAATTATCTTTGGCGTGGCTATTTTTAGAAATTATAACACATAATCCCATTGCTGCTCACTTTAGCTTGTTGCGAAATGGTTAATAATAAATGATTTTTTAGCCCTAAAACGGCTAAAATTGACATAAATTTGCCCTAATTGACCCCAATTGACACGGATACCCTTGACAAAAGCTAGTTTCTGTGATATACATATACATTAGGTGGGGGGAAGTGGGTAATGGTGGGGGAAATGGAGTATCGGTGAAGTAATAGGCCTCGGAGGTGTTGTGGTAAAAGAACCGAGAGGGAAGGCCGAAAGACCCAGTTTTGCCATAAGAGATTTCATACCTATTTTGAATTCTTTCTTTGAAATGACCAAGGCCAATGTTAAGATTATAGAATTGGCATTTTTCAAAGAGCAGGTCGTAATCGGATTCCCACAGGTGGAATCGCTAGAAAATGAGCTTGGGGATGTCGAGAGGGTTGAGGACTTCGAATTAGGGGCACGATACATAGCGCTGGGGGTTTTGGCCAGTAACGGACGTCACGTCTCAATCTAAGTGACGTTCTATTTAACCTCAGACGGGAAGCTGATACGGGAAGATTTTGGTGATAATGCAGTGACTTTGGTTGACCCTGAAGAGGTAAAAAACCCTGGGATTTGGAAAGGGATTAAAGAGATTATTGATTATGTTGCGCCAATGGGACCCCTTATAACAAAATTGATACTTTCATATTTTGGCATTATAGCTGGTGACCCATAATTAGGTAAAAATAGAAAGGAGGTAAAAAGGAAAGGAGATAAAAGATGAAAATAACTCAGAAAGAGTTCGAAGAAGTAGGGGCTGCCTATCCCTTAAGCCATCCAGCACGAGCAAGCATCATCAAGTTCTTAAAGAAAGAAAAGAAGGCGTACATTACCCAAATTGCGAAGGCACTGGAGCTAAATGAAAGACTGATTAGTTTTCACCTTTCGGTGCTTTCTAAGGGGGGCTTTGCAGAGAGTGAGTATGGCTTATCAAATCCTAGCACAAATCATCCAAGGGCAGTCAGATATTATCACTTAACAGAGAAAGTGGACAAAACTTTAAACGAGTTCCTAGCTGCACTCAAATAAGCCAGCTTAAGTTGCAGGCAAGGCCAGCCTTGCCTGCAACTATTTATTATATTGTGTTCTCTGTATGGCGAGAGATTTTATATTTCTTCATTACCTAACACAATTCCTCGGTGTATCGGGAAAGGCAAGAGCCGTAGCTTGTGTCACAATCACTGGGATTAGACGCTGACTTGCGTCCATTCCACCCCATCCAGTAAACTAGGGTGATTGAAAATCACCTTGCCCTGGATTCAATTAGAAAAGGATTAGGTAAGCATGGCTGAGGTTCGCCCCTTTCGCGGTGTGCGTTATAATCAACAATTACTTAACGATCTGTCATCTGTTATCTGTCCCCCTTATGACATTATTACCCCACAGGTAGAGCAGGAGCTTTATCATCAAAGTGAGTATAACTTTGTCCGATTGGAGCGCGGTCGGCAGTTACCGCAGGACACAATTATAGACAATAGGTACACTCGTTCCGCAGCTACTCTGGAAGAGTGGCTGAAGCTGGGTGTGCTTAAGATTGATGAGGCGCCAGCTATTTATCTCCACGACCACTATTTTGTGCACCAGGAAAAGCAATATAGACGCCGGGGCATAATCGTCTGCGTTAGGTTGGAGGAGTGGGATGAGATGGTGATTCGCCCCCATGAGGGCACGTTAGTTGAGCCCGGGAATGACCGACTAAGCCTGTTATGGGCGCTCCAGGCTAATACCAGCCCAATTCTAGCTCTGTATGAAGACCAGGGAAAGCGCATCTCCTCGTTGTTAGCTCGGGAGGAGCCAGGCCAGCCGATAATTAGTCTGAGCACTATTACTGGAGAAAGTCATAGTATTCGGTCTATCACTGAGCCTGAGGTTATAAACCAGATAGGCGCCAACCTGGCTCACCAGCCGCTTTATATTGCTGATGGGCATCACCGCTATGAGAGTGCTCTTACCCATCAGCGGGAAAGACAGGTCTGCTCCTCAAAAGTATCAGGGGATGAGGGGTTTAATTTTGTGATGATGACACTGGTAAGCTTTGCCGACCCGGGGCTTATTATTCTACCGCCCCACCGGCTGGTTCGTGGTATGTCCAAAGAAAGCTTGAATGAGCTGCCGGCTAAGTTGAGGTCGTTCTTTGAGGTGGAAGAGTTGCCCCTAAGTATGCCCCGTATCTGGCAGGAGGTTGATGATTTACTGGCTGGGCAAGATACCGACCAGGTTAGTCTAGTCCTTTTTGGTTTAGCCCCGGAGCACCTTTATTTACTACGGTTGCGCGACTTCGCCGCTACCAGCCAGATGATGCCTTACTTTCACGGTGAGCTATATAAGAGATTAGATGTTAGTATTCTTGACCATATTATACTGGAGAAGCTGCTGGGACTGAGCGGCGGCAGAGAGGAAGCATTTCTTGACTATAGTTATGATAAGCTGGATGCGGTAAACAGGGTATTAAACCGGGAATACCAGCTAGCCTTTCTGTTAAGTCCGGTTAAGGCAGAAATGGTTAAAGCCATTGCTGATGCTGGTGACAGGATGCCCAGGAAATCAACCTACTTTTATCCCAAAGTACCGGCAGGATTGGTTTTCCATCGGCTGGTGTAAGTGGCTCTAACCTTCCCACTACAGCTTTATCAGTTTGGCGGTATAGACATCGGGGATGGAGAGTATTTGCTGGAGGTGCTCTTCCAACAGGGGTTCATCCAGGGCTAATACCATTAGGGCTTGACCCCTGGGCTTAAGGCGGCCAACATGCATGGAACTAATATTGACATCGGCATCACCGGTTACCTTGCTTACGGCGCTGATGAGACCAGGACGGTCTCGGTGGTCACTGAACAGGAAGTAACCCCCGGTGGGCACAATATCAAGCCAGTAGTTATTAACCCGGACAATGTGTGATTCCCCACGTATTACCGTTCCGGCCACAATAGTAACCCCGGCGCTGGTGGTGGCCTGGATAGTAATCAGGCTGGCATAGTTGTCACAGGTAGCTTCCTTCTGTTCCACCACGGTTAGACCACGCCGAGCCGCCACTATATTGGCATTGACTAGGTTAATTCGTTCTTCACTTATCTCCTCAAGTAATCCGCCCAGGACCGATGCCTTGAGAGCATTAGTGTCATAATTAGAAATCTCACCCTCATATCTAATCTGGATGGCATTCATTTGCCCCTCAGCTAGTTGGCTGACCAGTTTACCAGCTATGGCCGCCACCTTGATGAAGGGTGCCAGTATCGGCAGAGTTTCAGCCGCGACAAAGGGAGCATTAACTGAATATCTGGCTGGCTGTCCTTTAAATACGGCAATAATCTGGTTGGCGACATCCTTAGCTACCATAGCTTGGGCTTCAGCGGTGGAAGCGCCTAAATGGGGGGTAACAATGACGTTATCATTTTCAAAAAGGACGCTCTGGGTAGTTGGTTCGGTAGGGAAGACATCAATGGCAGCCCCAGCTACTCTCTTTTCCTTTATTGCCCTGGCTAGAGCCTGTTCGTCAATTATGTCACCCCGGGCGGTGTTAATAATACGAGCTGTTGGTTTGACTAAAGACAGTTCTTTGGCTCCAATTAGTCTCTTGGTTGATTTGGTTAATGGCAGGTGGAAGGTGATAAAGTCCGATTCTTGGAGCAACTGCTCTAAAGAAACCAGCTCTACCTGCAGGTTATGGGCGTGGTCGACAGAGATGAAGGGGTCGTGGGCGATAAGCTTCATTTCCAGACCTCGAGCCCGTTTGGCTACCTCTGAACCCACATTGCCCAAGCCGATAATGCCTAATGTTTTATTTCTGACCTCAATACCCATGAAGTCAGTTCGTCGCCATATCCCAGATTTGAGCATGGTGCTAGCCTGAGGGATGTGACGGGCTAGGGCAAGCATAAGGGCAATGGTATGCTCGGCAGCCGAGATAGTGTTGCCGGTAGGAGCGTGAACTACCACGATGCCGTGTCGGGTGGCTGTTTCTACATCAATGTTGTCTACGCTAACCCCGGCTCGGGCGATGACCTGTAATTTTTCCCCGGCTTGTATCATCTTAGCTGAGACCCGGGTCTGACTGCGCACCACCAGTGCCTCATAATCGCCAATTATGGATATGATTTCCTCTGGCTCTAGCTTTAGCTTAATATCCACCTGGGCATAGCTACGCAGAATATCTATTCCCTCATCAGAGATAGGCTCAGCAATTAAAACCTTCATTTTAACTAACTCCTGAATCCAGCCTGTGGTAGTACTACCTTCAGTGCCGATATTACAGTTTCAATATCGCTTTCCGTCACCCAGCCCAGGTGACCGATGCGGAATATTTTGCCGTCTAATCTCTGCTGTCCGCCACCGAGCACAATCTGGTGTTCCTCTCTTAAGAGCTTGAGCATCTTTTTGGTGTCAAGCCCATCCGAAGTAGCTACGGCAGTAACGGTATTGGAGGCGTAGTTTTCGTCGGCAAAAAGGGACAGCCCTAGTGATTTTACCCCAGCTCGGGCGGCGTTACCCACCTGAGCATGCCGGGCTATGATGTTAGGCAAGCCTTCCTTGAGCATCATTTCTAGTGATACCTCCAGGGCAAATATGGTGGACAGGGCTGGTGTCCACGGCGTTTGCCCCTTTTCTAAGTAGCTCTTGGCTTGGGCAAAGTCCCAGTAGAAGCGGGGCATCTTAGCTTTGGCGTAAGCCTGCCAGGCCTCTGGGCTGACACTGACCATAGCCAGACCGGGGGGAACCATCCATCCCTTCTGGGAACCGGTAATGGTAACGTCGCAGTGCCAGTCATCTACTGGTAAATCAATTGACCCCAGACTGCTGACGGCATCAACCAGCAGTAGTTTATCAAATTCCTTGACTACCGAGCTAATTAAAGCCAGGTCATTGGTAACGCCGGTAGAGGTTTCATTATGGGTGACCAGCACCGCTTTGATTTTGGGTTCGGTGCCGAGAGCTTGGCGCACGGCGTCAATATCGGCGGCTTTACCCCACTCAAATTGAAGCGGGATTACCTCAGCCCCAAATTGCTGGGCGATAGTGGCAAAGCGTTCGCCGAAGGCGCCAATAGATACCGATAATACTTTATCACCCGGGGACAGGGTATTAACGATAGCCGCCTCTAGACCGCCGGTTCCTGAACCGGTAAGCAGAAAAACATCGCCTTTAGTCTGAAACAACCGCTTTAGATTAGCCGTTACCTTATTCAGTATCTGCCCGAATTCTTCACCCCGGTGATTTATCATCTGCCTGGTCATTGCCTGAAGCACCTCACTAGGGCAGGGGGTGGGTCCTGGAATACGTAAGTGTTCCATCTGTCTCCTTTACTCTGTTAGTGTATCAGTATTTATCACTTTAGCAAAGCGGTGCTTGCCCACTTTAATAATGCTGCCACTCTTAACTGGGGCT
>Ga0307432_1002443_pt1 | contig 10139 bp, 10 predicted proteins | sample SalMarWE160150MG_FD_202158 | JGI IMG/M metagenome (GOLD analysis project Ga0307432, IMG submission 202158) | Salt marsh sediment microbial communities from the Plum Island Ecosystem LTER, Massachusetts, United States - WE1603-150 | ecosystem: Environmental > Aquatic > Marine > Intertidal zone >...
AAAATCTCTAAAATAACCTTTCCAAAGGCATCTGACCCAATTTTTCCTAACAAAGTTGTACTAATACCCAATTTTTTAAGAGTAATTCCTGTATTAGCTACAGCTCCCCCGGTTGATAATTTCAATCCTGACATTTCCAGAATATGTCCGGGAATAATCGTCTTAATGCTCCCAATCCTCCAATCCGGAATAATATCTAAACAGATATGACCTGCAACAATTATATCCATAAAATTCTCCCATTTGAAAAATATAAAATATTTTTGTTGATTTAGGTTCCTTTTGCTATTTCTTTCATAAGTTTTGCCTCTTCATCCTGATGGCTGGATAAATGACAAACGCTTTTTAATATATTTTCTAATCTCCCTGGATATTCTCGCTTAAAAAATATTTTATCCGGGGGATACATTTCTCCTTCCTCGTCTTTTGCTTTAAAACCTAAGGCAGCGTAAAATACTCTTTTGATCTTATTATAAGGAGTGCCTTGTCTTTGAGCCAGAAGCATTGGCCCTACCAATCTTTCATTTTTATCTAACTTACGATACAAATCTCTACCTACTCGAAAAATAGTATCTCCTAATGATTTATTTTGAAATCTAAAAAGTAGATCATCAATATGTTTTTGTAAATCTTGTAGAGTAAGGTCCTTGGGATATGCCCTATTCAAAGCCACTGCTGATTGCTTCATACATTCCCGAACAGTTTTATAAATTCCTGGTACCTCTAATGCCTCATATATAAAGGTCATTTCCGAGTCATATTGATACCCAAAATAAGCTGATGCAGAATGACCTAAATTATGGATGAAAAGTTTTCTATCTACATAGGCTTTGATATTTTCAACAGCCCAAAGATTCTTAATAGGAGGAAGTAGATTCTTAAACCCTTTTTTATTCACAATAAGAGTATTGTAAGGCTCGGCAAATATCCACAACAAGTCCTTTTTCTTATCTTCTTCTTTCATTAGAGGAACCATCTTTCCTATACTTGATTCTATTAATCCAACCAGCTCATCGAAAGGGTATTCTTCGGGAAGATAACTTTTTAATTCCTTTTTTAAATAGTCTGCTGCACTCCTTATATTCTCGGCAATAATAATATCTAAAGGATTTTTTCCTCTTTTTTCATATCTTGATTTAAGTCCCTGGGCGATTACCGGAACAATTTGATGCAAAGCATGTTTTCCTACTGCTGTAGCGATAATATCCGCATCTACTATTTCCCGAATAACTGCCTCTTTATCAAAACTATCTATAGCCCTTATATTTTCTATTAAAATAATTTTATCGGGAAGTTCATTCCTCTTTATTATTAATTTGTATACTCTTTTTTTATTGAGTTCCTTTACCAATTCTTTATTAATATCAACAAAAACAACTTCATATCCCGAACGGGAAAATAACTGACCGATAAATGATCTCCCAATATTCCCCGCCCCAAATTGAATCATCTTTCTTTTATATATCATTTTCTTTCACTGCTCTATATAAACTAATTTTTTACCTTATTATATGAAAAATTGAGACCTCGACTAAAAATTATTTTTTAGATGCATTTCTTTTTATACTATTTTATTATTCGACAATATATCTAAAAATCCTTCTTTTTTATAAAAAAATCCCAACAAAAAAGCCCTTCAGCAAATACCAAAAGGCTTGTTATTATCTGGCACTCCGATATTAGATAGGTTCAGGACTTTTAGCCGGAGTAAATCATTATGCGATATGATAAGCTTGGAGGTAAAAATATTAAACTAATCTTTCGATTTTTTAAAAATAAAAACCTTTTTTGTGAAGACTCTAAGCCTAAGCGCCCTATGTCGTCATCCGGGGGATTTGTGCAAATCTTTGGTAAGTTCCCGAGCCTTTTTAAGAAAATCTCCAGCCGCTTTTAGAGCGAAACTAGCCCCTTCTTCCGACCATCTGTCGTAATAATCGGCGTCCTCTCTTAGCCTTTTACCTTTTCCGATGGCTTCTATTAAACTGCCTGGGAGCAGCCTTGTCTCTACATAAAGAGCCCGCATAGCAACAATAAGACAATAGTGGCTGTGCTCTCGGTAATTCTTAGCAAACAAAAGGGCTCTGGCGGAATGGAACATAGAATAATAGGACTGGATAGTGGCCCATTTGTAATCTTTATCATTAAAAGTTTTCTCGGCCCTTTCCAGGTCCCGTTGAGCCGTTCCAAGGGTTTTTGTCATGATAGCTTTCCCACGGGGGAATTCCCGTATTTTATTTCTCTTTAAACACTGCTCAAATTCTCAAATTCATCTTTAGACTCCCACAGAGTTATGCCATGTTCTATCTCTTCAATAAATACAGATTCTTCTTTTTCCATTTTAACAAACTGGGTCGAGTTGCGAATAATAGGTTGAAGCTTTTCTCTGAGGTTGCTTTTCTTTATCTTCTCTTTAATGGCCTTTGAGCTATCGGCTAATATAAAAATGTCTATATCACTACTGGCTATATTTTCTCCCCGGGCACAACTGCCAAACAGGATTATTTTTCTAGAGAGCGCTTTTAATTTATTTACCAGGGGCTGTAAGAGTATGGTATTCTTGAGGACTTTTAATTGCTTGATAACGGGATTGTTATAATCAACCGAATAAAGATAGATCTTTGCCTTCTTTTCCCGCAGGACAAACTTTTCTTTAGCGAGTTTACGAAGAGAGAAATTAACCCCTGCCCTGCTAATCCTGGTGGCCTTTTCGATTTCATTAGCCAGAAATTGCTTACCCGGGCTTTGGATAAGAAAGTTCAAAACTTTCTGGGCATTAGTTGATATAAGACTATTATTCATATAAAACTCCAACGTGTTATCTAAAAAATTAGATGTACGTCTAAAATAATATACGATTATCTAAGAAATGTCAAAGGGAATTATTTGATATATTATTGTTCATCTGCAATTCAAGTAAATGGTTATACTGCCACTGACGCTCTTCGTCTATTAGAACCATTTTATTATCAGAAATGGATGCATCACGGATAGCGCTAACAGCATAAGTTGAAGCAGCAAAAGCATGCCTAGCCACATGAGCTGTTGCTGCAGCATTGCCTGCAGAACGAGCAGCTGCCTGTGATTCTGGATTTTGTTCTGCATCTCGAGCAGCTGCGTGACTTGCAATGGCAAATCTTCTTGCATCAATCATTTTTATATCTCCTCGAACCCATGCCCTACCTGCTTCAATTGCTTCTCGAGGACGCATATCTTCAGGATGGTTTTTTTCAAAATGATGCAATGCTCTATCTGCACAGTCAGTAGCCCATGTTGCAAGTATTTTATGGTCGGATTTTTTTATAAGCTCATCAATTAAATCATCCATTTTGGTCTTGACTAACTTCGGTTTTGCCATCTTATTTACCTTCCTTATAATATGAATTATCTTTACTTCAATCTTTCAATTTGATATATTTTGTAAGTATTTTATCACAAAGTATAATATAATTTTTCCATACTTAGTTTACTACAAATCTTTTAAAAATCCTTTTTTTTAAAAAAAAGAAAAAGCCCTTTAGCAAAATACCAAAGGGCTTGAAATTGACAAGCTCCCCCTATTGGACACGTTCAGAACTTTTTGTTGGAGTGAAATTATAGAAGAATTACGAAACACTTATAAACTAAGGGAGTTAATTAATCTTACTGTTAGTGTTCCAAATAATGTGTAGGTAAATATAAACCTTTACTTATCAATAAGTTATACCCTGCCATTATTCTAACTATATTTATAATGATAAATTGACTACAGCATATATTAATTTTTATTATAAAGTCATAAGAATTTATGTTAGTTAACTGGAGCTCTTGCAAATAATTTAATTAACTGTCAAGAATAAATATTTGACCTTATTTCCTACACTCCAAGCTGGCGAGCGAGCTCAATCAATAAACTTTATAGATATTATCATGGTGGTCGAAATCAAAAAGCGTTACAATCTTTTCTTTTTCATTTATCTCATAAATCAAGACGAAAGATCCGCCAACATGTACTCTTCGCTTATTTTGCAATGGTTTTCTCAGCGTTTTAAAACGATAGGGATCCTCCAGGATATCTTGGACTTTTCTATCAATAAATCGTAACATTTCTTTGTCTTTCTTCTGGAGCCTTTTAAATTTCTTGTCAAGACTTTCCTTAACTGCAAGTTTATACATTATTATAGTCCGTATCTATTTTCAAAGTCATCAATCATAATCGACCTTTCCAGATCTATATCTCTCATCCGTAAAATGAAATCTTCTCGTAACTCTGGTTCCTCTAAAAGACTTTTTTTAATTTGCGCTATATCACGCTGTAGATCAGTAACTTTTTTGTAAATAGTTTCGAGTGTTATACTCTTCATTCCTGGGGCCTCCTTTTTGACTTAATGGTTTCTTCGAGGTTTCCCCTCGACATGATACGGAAAAAATATTCTCAAATCTTATCTTTGACCGCCTTACCATATCTACATTATATTCAATTCGAAACCCTTGTCAACCGAGAAAATATCGGAAAATAAGATAATAAAGGGCCTATAATTGAAAAAGTATTTTATATCTATAGAATAATCTGAAAGATGAGGATAGTTAAATAACTTTCCTTTTCCTGGTCGAAAAATGGGTGTCTATCCCTATTATTACCATTATTATAAGCGGATATTTAAATTATAGGTATAAATCGAGTAATTAAATCTAGATTAAAATCCTTCTTTTTTAAACAAAAAAGCCCTTCAGCAAAATGCCAAAGGGCTGGAAATTGTCTGGCTCCCCAGACAGGACGATTTTCGCAACTTTTGTATAAGTGATGAAACTGAAAAGGTGTATCATAAGTTAGAAGAAGCAATTGGGGTCTGTTAAGAATTTAAAAAGGCAGAACCTCAGATAAGAAGTTCTGCCTATGTTATTGTCTGGCTCCTCCTATTGGACACGTTCAGAACTTTTAAGGGAAATATAGTAGTCGATAATATTAAATAAAACAGTTAGTTTCTTAGCGAAAAGCATAACATAAATATACTTTTGGTTTCTGCATAATGATTTTCACAACTTCTGTCTGGATGATGAAATGGGAAGAGTGTATCAAGAGTTAGAGGAAGTAATTAATATTTATTAAGAATTTAAAAAATAGAGAAGATAAATAGAATTAAATGGGATTGAAAAGCTTATTATTTACTATATAACAGTAATAGAGATACCAAATGGTATCTCTATTACTGTTCTTATTATAATAAATAGTTAAGGTGTACAGTAATAGTATAAATGATACCAACCATCGGGATCAATCCTATACCGCAATCGGATTGAATGGATCGCTTGGATCATAATTTATTTCAACCAGAAATTTAAGAAGTTATCTAAACCACCATACCCTCACAGATTCTGCTGACGAGCCACCCCTTATTTAACCTCTCTTAACTTTTTGAGCCATATTTCAGCGAAGTCAACATCTGTCTCACATTTGAGAAGGATTCCATAGCTCCATCGTGTATCGTTCCATTTTTTGGTATGTAACAAGATTCCAATGCAATTAATCCTTGGTAATTATCTTTAATAAGTGCTTGAAATATCTCCGGCCAATTAAGCTTACCACCTTTTCCCATTGCCACATGTGACCAGTAATTATATCTTTTATCTATAATCTCATCTTTCATATCGATAATAACAATGTGATCTTTTATTTTTTCATATTCATTAGGATAGGGATTTTCACCGGAGGCCATTACGGAATTAGCGGGATCCCACCATAGTCCTAAATTCTTGGATTTAATTTCATTGAGAGCTTTAACTACTAAAAGCCCTGTCCCAAGGTTACACCAGTGGCAATTCTCTATAGCTAAGATAACATCATTCTTTTCAGCAATGCCAGCTGCTTTTTCTAACCTTTCAATAATTTTACCCCAAATGTCAAATGGGAGATCTTTATAACCACTTTTACTAAAAAGAAACTCTGTTTCAAAACTAAAACACCGTATTAGCTTTGTTTTAAATTTTTTAGCTAATTCAATTGCGCGATTCAACATAATGTTAAGGTGTTCAGAATAACTACCACGAATGGTAACTTCATCTTCACTCACAGTCAAAGGCAAGCGAAAGAATAGAAAAGGAGATATACTACTAACTTTGATTCCATGTTTTTTAATTAGACTCTCGAGTTCTTGAACTTCTGAATCCGTGAGGTCTGTAACATTTTTATCTCCTATCGTTCTTAGATCAACATATTCTAGTTTAAGTTTTTCTACTTCATCCAAAACACGATCAAAATCCTCTCCCTGGAATGGACAGCTTAGTGCAAATTTAAGCATTTTCTTTATACTCCTTATTCTATTATTTATAATCATTAAAGTACTGGTACTTCAAGATTTTAATGCCGTCTGTCTTTCTATCACCGAAAATCGGATAAACTTTAATCATGTTATTTATTGCAATATTAATTCAAGTTTCATTATGAAGAGGTTACTTCAGTAATTTAACAAAGAGTACGATTTTTTCATGAACATGCATGGTACATGAAAATAGTCACTAAATTACTCAGAATGAACGTTAATCATTTTTATTTAGTGCGAAAATATTAGAATCGACCCAAAATGCGTTATTTTTTTAATCTAACGATACATCCAAATATTACCATTAAGAAAAAGATAGCGAGAAATTTCTTCAGATTAATATAAAGGAAACCTTAAATACCTAAATATTACATCATAAACAATAACAGATGGCATAGCAAGTTATTTCACTATCCCACTCAAATTCTTTTAACCAAGAATCAGTCTTGGTAAGAATAAACTCACTTCTGGTATAAATGTTATAATTAACAAGGCAATGATCAACATCAATAAAAAGGGTAATACTCCTTTCGTTAATTTATCGACAGGTAATCCAGATATTGATGACACGGCATATAGGCAAGTTCCTACCGGTGGAGTGATTGTGCCAATCATAGCATTAATACAAATAATGATTCCGAAATGAATCAAATCAATATTCAAAATTTGTAATAATGGTAACAATACCGGAACTAATACAATAATCAATGGCGCTGCATCAATAAAGCAACCTAAAATTATTATTGCAATATTAATTAATAAAAGAATTACTATCTTATTTGAAGTAATCGAAGTAATTAAGTTTACCAGATCTCGAGGAACTCCTTCAAAAGTAATAATCCATGAAAATACTCCACTAACCGCTAAAATAAATCCAATAAGCGCAGTTGTCATAGCTGTATCCAATAAGGCTCTTTTTAAGTTCTGCCATTTAATCTCCTTGAATATAAAGATTCCTAAAATTAAAGTATAAACTACTGCAACTGCTCCTGCCTCTGTTGGAGTAAATACTCCGCTGGTAATCCCTGCAATAATAATTATAGGCGTTAATAACGGCAACAATGCTTCTTTAAATGCAAAAATAATATTTTTTATCCCACACCATTTGTCTCTAGGATAATTTCTTTTATAAGCCATAATACTGACCATAATCATTAAGCATAATCCCATGACAATTCCAGGAAATAAACCAGCTAAAAGCATTCTTCCTATCGATACGGTTGCAACCATTCCATAAATAACCATAATAATGCTTGGAGGTATAATAGGTCCAATAATCGAGGAAGCTAAAGTAATTGAAGCGCTAAAATCATCATCATATCCACCTTTACGCATCATCTCCATCTCAACTATGCCCAGTCCTGCTGCATCTGCAACTGCGGAACCGGAAAGACCGGCAAACAACATACTAGCAACCACGTTGGAATGTCCTAAGCCACCTTTAACATGTCCCACCAAGCTGCGTGCTAAATTTAATATTTTCTTGGTTACACCAGATATATTCATTAGATTACCCACCAATAAGAAAAAAGGTATTGCCAAAAAAGTAAAACTATCTAAAGATGCGAAAATCCTTTGAGGAACAATAATGATGTTAATATTAGTTAATAAGCAATAAATTAGGCTACCAAGTCCAAAACTAAAAACAATAGGAATACCTAATAACACCATTAAAAATATAAAAATAAGCATATAAAAAACCATTTAATCTAAATTCCTTTCAAAGAATAGCTTCTCATAAATTTGAATAAGCAGATGAACTAACATCAATAATGCGGCAATAGGAATAGCCAGATAGGCATAATACTGAGGCATTCCTAAAGCAGGAGAGGTTGCTCTCTGTGTTTTAATGCAGAGGATAATCCCTTCATAAAACATGGATGATACAAACAAAATAGCCGCTAAATTACTAAGAATGAATGCTAATCGTTTATATTTTTTATTTACTGAGCGAATAATAAAATCAACCCGAAAGTGCGTTTTTTTTTCAACTCCAACGATACATCCAAACATAACCATCCATATAAAAAGATAGCGAGAAATTTCTTCAGACCAATATAGAGGTAATCTTAAATACCTTAATATTACCTCTACAACAACAACCGATATTAATGATATCAGTAAAAATAAAACTATTTTAATTTCGAACTGGTTAAGTAAATTTTTTATTGCTCTTATTCTATTCATTTTACGACTTTTTATTTTATTTCATTTGATAATATAAATAGACAATTCAATTATTTTAACTGTAACTGTAGATAATCATTCTAAAAAAATTATTATATTTATTATAATCTATTTAAGTAATATTTAAAAAAAAGAGGGCTATATTTTCCTAAAAAAATTTATGTTTATTAAATTTATTTATTCTTCAGATAATTCATGGGCTTTTTTAATAAACTTGGTTACAAATTCCTCTCCTAATTTTTTGGTCCATTTATCATATACTGGCTCCAAAACTTTTTGAAAAGCACATTTATCTACGAAATTAACATATACACCATTACATGTCGCCCAATCTAAAATCTTTTGTTGTTCTGCATCGCTTAATTCATTCTGAAATTTTTCAGTTTGCTTAAAAGCTTCCATGATAATATCTTGATGTTCTTTTGCTAGACTATTAAACCAATCTTTGTTCATAACAACAGCTTTAAAACCCGTTACGTGATCTAACAAAGAAAAGTATTTTGCTACCTCATACATTTTAGTTGTGACATAGTGATCAAGTGGAGGATCAGCAAATTCCACTAAATTTGTAGCTAAAGCACTGTATATTTCAGTACCAGGTAATGGAGTAGGAAGGGCTCCAACTCCCAAGGCACCGAACATATCTCGGTATAATTCACTTTCCATGATTCTTATCTTACGACCTTTTAATTGTTCAGGCTTATAGACTGGTTCCTTATCATTAAACAAACCTCTTGGAGATTCTGTATAGTAAATTACCATCGCCAGCCCTGTCGCTTCTTCAAAGCCTTTATTCAATTCTTGCCCGACTTGGCTCTCGGCTACTCTTTTGGTATGATAAAAATCTTTAAAAAGGAAAGGCATCTGATATAGAGTGATTTGTGGGTAGTTCAAAGTTAGAACAGCAATATTTGGGTGACAGATATGAATGTTGCCTAATATTAAAGATTCAACCATTTCCCTTTCTCCACCTAACTGTCCTGAAGGAAATACTTCACATTCAATTTCTCCATTAGACAATTCCTTTACTTTGTCAGAAAAAAATAATGCTGCTTCATAAGCTGGCATCCCCGGATTATTTATATGAGCATATTTAATTACAACCTTTGCCATTCCGCCCATTACAAATACTAACATAATACATAATACTAAAATTATCATCAAGTAGTTTTTTCTAAGAAATGTCATTTTTTCCTCCTTTTTTATAAAAGCACTTTACTAAAAACATTTATGGATTTTTCAAATTGCTTATTTTGTATTTAAATTTATAGCCCTCTTTTCAAAATACATTATCCATTTCAATATGAAATTCTGTTTTCTTAAATGTTCTTGTAAGTTTTATGATTTTTCGTATCCATAATCGATTCTCGCTTGTTCGAATTCCATCCTATTTTTCTCTATGGGACTAGAATAATACCCTAACCTACTTACTTTTACGCCAAATTTTTGAAATAAATCAACTAGCATTTCAAGATACTTAAATGAGCAAGTATTGCTATTTAGAAATACCATTTTTGATAAAGAAGAAGGTACATTTCCAGTGAAATTTGCTGCTACAATTGTACAAGCTAAAATCACTACCTCAATACCTTTTTCCAAAAGCAAAGTAGATCTTTCAATAATCCTTTTATCAACAATTTCAGGATTCTTAACTAT
>Ga0307432_1002444_pt1 | contig 10136 bp, 6 predicted proteins | sample SalMarWE160150MG_FD_202158 | JGI IMG/M metagenome (GOLD analysis project Ga0307432, IMG submission 202158) | Salt marsh sediment microbial communities from the Plum Island Ecosystem LTER, Massachusetts, United States - WE1603-150 | ecosystem: Environmental > Aquatic > Marine > Intertidal zone >...
CCTCGGCTCCGCTCGGTCCGGTGATCGTCACCACCGATGAGATCGAGGGGCCGTTTCACGTGATGCTTCGCTTAAACGGCGAGGTTAAGCAGGACGGCTCGACGCGCGACCTGATCTTCTCGATCCCTAAAATCATCGAGGAGATCTCATCGTTTATGACCCTGGAGCCAGGTGACGTGATCGCAACTGGAACTCCGGCCGGGGTTGGCCCGCTCTCTTCTGGCGATGAAGTCGAGGTCGAGATCGAAGGGATCGGGACCTTGAGGAACCATGTGCGGCAGGGCGACCACTAGTACCTACCGCCTCGATTCCCTTCCGTAGTATATTAGGGCATGGAGTCCTACACTATCGGCCATTTCACGAGGAGCCGAAACGCATAATGACAGAACAAGGAGGAAGTAGACATGAGTAGTCTTGTCAATTGGTTCATCGATCAGGGACCGCAGATCGGCCTACGGCTCGGTGGGGCGCTCTTGATCCTCTTTGGTGGATGGTTGCTGGGGATCCTCGCAGTCAGGGTGGCCAGCCGCCTGATGGACATCTCGCAACTGGAGTTCTCCGAACTGCTGCGCCAGTTCATCTACAGGCTGATCCGGTGGGGGGCCACCGGGATCGCCCTGATCATGGCCCTTGGGCAGTTGGGGATGGAGATCGGACCGCTGATCGCTGGACTGGGGGTGACCGGCTTCATCCTCGGTTTCGCCATGCAACAGACACTATCCAACTTTGCCGCGGGGTTCATGCTCCTCCTCTACCGGCCCTATGACGTCGGCGATCCTATCGAAGCAGCCGGAGCATCGGGAATCGTGGGGGAGATGAACATGGTCAACACTACGATGCAGACGGAAGAGGGAACCGTGATCACGATTCCAAACGGTAAGATCTGGGGTGGGGTTATCAAGAACAAAAGGGGAAAGACCTCTTAACAGGTTCTCCAGAAATCGCGCCCCGTAAGGAGAGGAGAAGGCAGTTGAACTTCCCCCTTCCCAGTCACTCCGCATTTTGGTAGATACTAGTTGCCAAACTTCGCTCTCAGAGATCCGGGAGGCAAGGGCTGAGTATCTCGCTTCGATTCAAGAATTAAGATCAGACCACGACGTTCCTCTGAACAATCTCGCTGCAGGACGCAGGGAGGAAAATCCCGCTATCCGTTCTTTTCTTCTCTGCGCAAGAAACAAGGTGTGACCACTCTGCTTCTACAATCGGAGATTCTCATGCAGCGGAGGAGGGGAACGTCAACAGATGGGATTGAACCACGGCACCCGATAGTAGATCTCGAACCCAGATGGTTCTACGACTTCTTCCGCGGGCGTTCACGTGCCTTTCTCTGCTCGATGCTTCTTCGTTTGTGTTTCGCTCTCTGTTCCCTAAATTTCTTGTCGATCCGTAACTGCTCAAGCTCTGCCCGTTCCTTGTCAATCAATGGCGCCATCTTCTTTACGCGATCGGCGCGTTTCTTCTCTTGTTGAGCGATATCCCAGGCCACTTGAAGAGAGTAGAATGGTCTGTCAAGATCAGGCAGTGAGTCATAGAACTCAGAGTATGCGTTTAGATAGGAAGCTTCCTCACCATGGAAGATGCTCCTTGCTTCCTCCATTCTGAGATTAGCTTCATTAATCTGTGGATTGAAGAACTTGCCATACGAATCCTTGTCTATCACAGGTATGCCAGCAAGGAAGAGATCGGATCTGATTGCTTCGTAGATCGCGTCACTATCCCACGAATTCTCCGATGGGAAAAGCAGGAGATAGCGGTAAAGAGCCTCCGGCGACCATACTGGACATTCCGTCCCTGGAAATACGCGCCGCAGAACCCCACTCTGCGTCACAAAGTAAGCACGACTTGGTACACCCTCATTGAGTGCTCCGAATCTTCCGGTACGCTCGCCAAGAAGGAGAATAAGGACTTCCGCCTCAGCTTCGCATTGAGCGTCGCGTCTGTAAGTTCCCTTGGCTGTTCGATCTTGTCGGATCTGCTCAGTCCAATAGGGGCGCTCGCCCCAGTCAATAGTCTTGAACCCCTGCCACTCACTGAAGCGTACTGCCTGAACGTTGTAGCGCTGCAAGGTTTCTTCTACTGCTACGCTGAGTTCAACTCCTTCTTCGTTGCCGAAGATAGAGCTGATGTAGGCACCAAACGCTAGCGCCGGGTTCTCTGCGGCAGTTCTCACAAAACCATCAATGAACAGGTTCTGCTTGTAGTCTCCTCGCAGGAGAGCAATCATCATGAACTCCGTGGAATCCGTGTGGTACTTGTCCACACACTTGATGGCCCATTCGGCATGCTCCAGTACTTCCTCGAATAAGCTATGTGTCGTGAAGACGTTTATCTCCAGATCGCGTATTCGCTTGAAGAGGTCATCTGCATACGGATGGTTGTAGCAGTTCCTGGCTAGCAGCGGGAGAATAACACTTGAGTCGAGAATCCACACCGTGCTATCAAGCCACTCGTGCCGCAGCTGCGCAGCCGCTTGATGCAGACCAAGCGCGTGAAAGGCGAAATGACCTTGGGAACACCACGAAAGGTACTTCTTGAAGAGGGCAGATGGCTGTGCAATCACACCGGCTAAGTACTCGATGTAATAGGCACGCTGTTCAAACTTCTCCAGCTGGTTCGAGGCTTTTTGCAGAAAGGAGAATACGTCAAGGCCTTCATTTAGATCAGGACTGGTCCCTCCAAACACACAGGCCGCAACGCTCAAGCCTCTACGTTTCAATGCCAGATCCAAGCCCTGCAATGCTGCGGTCACGAAACTCCTGATTTCTTGCTCGGCGCTCACCGGAAACTCCCGCTTGAAATCGAGCTCAATCTGCATCTCCACTTGCTCTCGAAGGAGCTCCGCTTGAGCTTGGTTCTCTTCCACCGTCTTCTGTCCGCTCTCCGTCAGCTGCAGTACCTCCTCACCGGTGAAACGCAGGAGGTCGCGCTTGTGGAGCTCCTCAATGCAGGCAATGGCGCGATCCCGAAGATCCTCCGGCATACCTGGAAGTGGAAGCTCCGCGACCAATTCATCTGCGCTTCGTATGTTCTTGGCGCTGCTACGTAGTACGGTTCTGAGTATGAGGGCTTCAAGAGCGTTACCTACAAAGTCGCTCTTATGGCCTTTCAAACGGGCTTGCGAGTAGATATAGAGCGAAGCAGCGGTGTCATCCACGTCGAACTGTTCTGTCTCTATCGGCGGTGTGCCACGAATGCGCGGAGCGATGAATCTGTCCATCAGCGGCAAGACCCGTTGAACAAGAGCACGATGCGTGCCGTCAGGGTTAGGGTAAGAGATTACCCTGATGTTCTTGGTTCTATACAGCTCGTTAGCCTCATTGTCGCTGATATCTGCCGCAATCATGTAGATCGGGTGAGTAGGCGAGGCAAAATGCCGTGCTTTCTCAAGGATGAACTCTATGTCGGGGTCACCAAGGCTGTACCCGACAATCACAACGTCAGTCATTTCAAAGATGTAGCCCAGCTTCCGTCTGAAGTACTCCCTTCCGGGCGCAGATCGAAAGGCAGCGTACTGGTCCGATGTCAAGACTACGTTGTCTGGATCATCCAGACTTCCGTGTAGCTTCACAATAACTCCATCCGTGTCATCCCGGATCTTCCTGAAGTCCACTTCGGAGTTACCTAAAGGGACAAAGCTGACTCCAGTATCTTCAAGGTGATCTTTCAGGTGATCATCGAAGTTGGTTGTAAGGTAGCAGGCGAAGGGCCACCCAGCGAGGAAGCCGTAAATGTCCCCTCTTGGCTTCTGTGGAACAAGTTTTTCACGTACAACCTCCAGAAGGTTGTCAATGCCTCCCAGATCCTTTTCGGCAAGCGAGAACATCTCCGGGTACTTCCGGTCCTCAAGATACTTCGAGTACGTTGCTGCGTCGTAGGTAGCTACAGAAGACTCTATGTGAGCGAGAGAACCTGTTTCGCGAGACACTCCCACGAAGGAACGCCCAGATCGCACGAAGCACCGGCACCCACAACTACCCAGCAGCGACCTTTGTTAATCAGTCTCGTTAGCTCAATTAGGTACTGCACTTCTATCACTCCTTCCCCAATGCCCTTCAAGACAGTATTGCTGACAGAATAGCATATACCCGGCACATCTCCAAACCGGCGCAGTTGCATGAGGTCTACCTGTTCAGACGAGCGTTGAATTCCAGGGACATAAACCTTAATCTCTTCGGCTTGGGGCCAGGTTCGCATTTCCTCAAGGCCCGACCGGCCTGACGTTTTGCTATTTCCCTGGACAGAGAGCGCAAGCACTGGAATTATGGTATGTCCCCGGAACTCAAGAAGGCCTGCCGAAGATAAGTATGGTGTCCTCGTAATCCAATCGCTTGCTTGAAAATTCTTACTCTTGTAGAGAGTCGAAGAAGAAGGTATTGTTGTTATGATGAAATCCTAGTCAAAGGCCAGATTGTGGAGTGGTCAAGGTGATATTGATGAAGCGAAAAGCGGTACTGGTAATAGGAGCAGCAATTATTGTGCTGGCGGTAGCACTGGGTCTCTGGTTCGGACTTCACCGGCGCACCGAATACGTAAGCATTCGTGATAAGATAATAGTAGACGATGGCGACACTTTCTATTTTGAAAACCAGCTTGTCAGCCTCCCTTCAAGGAACTCAACGAACAAGGTTCGGCTCCTCGGCATAGATGCACCGGAGGCGGGGCAAGACTGGTATGAGAAAGCCAAGGAGTTTTTTGAAAGGCAGATCAGCCTTTCAGAGAGAACTATCTATATGAAAATTCCCGATGAGCCCCAGGATCAGCTAGGTAAATGGAGACGCCTTCTTGCGGTAGTCTACCTAGATAAAGCTTGTGAGCAAAGTTTGAATGAAATGTTGATTGAGAAAGGTCTGTCAATCATTTATAAGCTACCAAAGTCTTTGGAGGATCTGAAGATTGTGAGTGATTGTCTTCTTGATGCTCAGGTACAGGCAGCATTCGACAGGAAAGGACGCTGGAACACGGACCAACAAGTTGTGATTGCCGCGATACGCTATTGGGGCAGTCCGGAACAGGTCGTGCTTATCAACCGAGGAGATCATGTGATTTCTCTGGAGGGATGGTATCTTATCGATGCGGCGCCCGAACGCCCTCACAAATTTGACTTGGCGACTGAAATCTCGCCACCAGAAATCCGTCCAGGATCTATGGTGCGTTTTTCGACAGAAAGGGTATGGAATGATGACGGGGATACCGCCCGCCTTTACGATGACCAAGGAATTTTGGTCGATACTTATCAATATAAGGGGCCTGGTTAGCGTACAAGCATTGAGTTGAGGGGTAAATCTTACCTTTTTAATTCTCGAAGTGCCCTTGCCGTATGCGGATCGCTTTCGACTGTAATCCCAAGCGATCTTCACTCTTGGTAGGAGCATTATGCGATGAGCTTAGTGGATCTTGATGTCCCGCCTTCTTCTAGTGCAGAGTCGGCATGCCAACTTTTCTCTACTAGATTCAAGAAACAAGGCTTGAGCCTCGGTCAAATGCCTATACTTCCTCAACTTCTAGCTTCATATCCACCCTATTAGGCCTCAGAGCTGCTGCTTTCTTTGATGCATCGTTGATCTCGAGAAGGAATTCGAGCATTAAGTCCTGGCCAGTGCGTGCCTTCTGCGCGCACAGGTAGGGGCTCATCACTGTTGCTCGCAGAACCACAATGCCAAGCCTCCCATATTCGCTTGCAGAAGTTCGAATACGGCTCCTTGAGAAGAAGTCGCAGAGAGCCTCATACGGGTACTCCGGTGGCGTCAAGGATGTCTTGGATAAAAAAAACGGTTGCGCGTAGCTGTACTCGTGTTCACCTAACTCGGATTGTATCGAGAATTGCTCGTATACCTTGGCGGTAAATTGGTTCATTAGCTCAACGGAATCCTTTTCTTTGAGCTTCACGACAAAGTTTACGATGTTGGTAGGAGGAGGCTCTTTCGTAAGCGGGATAAATTCGTACTCAGTTGACTCGTTGTTCTCAGCTACTGCCGTATTCCAGTGCACTAACCACTCATAAAGAGCCCGGGCACCCAACAAAGAAGCTCGCACGATTAGGCCGTGCCGTCGCATCGTTAATGGGATAACTTCTGTGGCAAGCCAAAGTGAGGATGCAGAAGCTCCTGGCTTAGATCCTTCAAGGATGAAGGGGCCAAACGATTCCGTCACGACCGTTGGTGAGCTTCTATTTTTACAGTTCAGTTGTGTATGTCGAGGGGGAAGATGTACCAGCGCACTCTGTTTCACAGAGGTAATGTACGGCGCCTTCTGGAGTATGAAGTGTCTTACCCTATCGTTTCTAAATGCTATGACCCCGCAAGGATATGGTGTATACCCAAGCTTATGGGGGTCTGTGGTAATCGAATCTGCCTGAGGAAAAGCCATGAAGGCACTGCACACTTCCCCGGATCCCCATCGGATGTCGAGGGTTTTTCTGTAAGCCTTGTAACGCAGCTCAAGATGTTCCCAAACGAAGTTCCCAATTAGATCTGTGCGATCCTGGAGACCTAAATGAAGATCGTCTTTTTTAATTCCATTCGCCACTTGCGATCTAAAGGCATAGACAAATCTTTGCAGGCGACTGACGTATTTGTCATATGCTTTTACGCTCAGTTCGCTTTCTAGCGCACGCAAGTTCTTCATGACTTTTCGACGCAACTCTGAAGGGATGAACTTTTCCTGAACGTGTCTATTAACCTCCAAAGTAAGAGCCTGGTGAAAGCCTTCCAGTCCCCTGTCGTACTCCTCCGCTAGATCTGAGCCCACTGCCTTTAATGCTTGCACAAGCTCGGTCCAGCTGCAGTCGTCGTCCGGGAGCTCGTACCTCTCTTTGGCAAAGAGGTCCTCCTTAAGATCTGTTAGGAGTTGCACCAGTCGCATCCGATACACTTGCTCGTTGCCTAATACCGACAACTGGCTAAGCATTGCGACGGCCCGATCTACCTTTTTTTGAATCTCCGGTGGAACATGCTTCCGCACTAGCCTCTCCCAGACGCTTTCCTCGAAGTGCTGATGCCACTGATCAAAGCGCCCAGAGAACCCTACACCAAGCTTCCCAGCCATCTTCGCCATCGTGGCATCTCTTATCTCTTCCTTTTCCAGATTGAACAAGCTACGGATGAATCCACCCCAGGCGGCATCGATGTGTAGCCAAAAGCTGACATTTTCCTTTTTTTCCATTGTTTTCCGAAGATCAACCACCCGATGAACTGGATCGACTGCTCCTTCCTCCGTGGTGCCTACGTTAACGATGACTGCGAGAGGTACTCTCCCGTCCTTGATTGCCTCACGGAGTTTCACGTGAAGGTCGTTGGGATCGATTCGCAACATAGCATCAACGTTAACTCTCACGACATTACCTCGACCTATCCCCAGCACATCGGCAGCCTTGCGGATGCTGTAGTGCGCTGCACCTGATGCAAAGAGTACAGGAGGGTGTCGCTCGTAGACTCGGCCAATTCCCCTTGACAGGCTATTTTCTGATTCCTCGAGGAGTGCCCAAGCGCGATCACTCGCCTCCTCACTTTTATCAGGAGAAAGGTTGTACATGTGGCGTACTGCGTCCACGTATTTCGCAAGCAAGTAGATTGCCTCATTGGGCTTGATTAGCAGGAGTTGATCCTCGGGCACATCCTTCAGAAGTAGCCTGTCACCCTTCGGCAACTTGATCTGGATGTTTAGGTTCTTGGTCCTCGCCACATCGAGTATTGAAAGAGGAAGGTATCGAACTGTACGAGCAGCCCAAAGGGCTTCGATGTTAGCAACTGTTCCACCCGATGTGATATGAGCCCAGCCGAACTCACTTAGTCCCCTACGGATATAGTAGCTTTGGACATCCTCTAGGTCCTCTCTGGTAATCGGGGGAGACGGGGGTACCTTGTACCCCAGCATCTCAAGAATTCTCCCGCATGCCTCAATCTCCCAATCGACCGTTACTGGTGCCGCTTCGGGGGTGACGTTGTTTGGGTTGTATAACATCCCGGCCACATAGCCAATGAGTGACGGCAGGGAAACATCAGAGAGCATATGAGCCATGTACCGCGGGCTATAGAACGGGAAATTCCTTCGTAGCTCAGCAAGCATATCCTGAACGTGCTGGATCAAGGAATCTTCTTCCTGGCTGTGCTCTCGTTTCAGGGTACGAGTCACTAGATTTCGATCACCTGGGAAGTAATTTCGTCTCCAATGCACGTAATCCCGGACGGCCATTAGTAGCAACTTTTCTAGCGTTTCAGCGTTCTCGGCCTTGGGTCCCAGGAACCAGGCAAGATGCAAATCATTCCCATATGTAGCCGTCATTCACTTGTGAAACATGATTATAAGGCTCGTGCCCTAGACACCTCCCTCCCCTGTTGCCTGAAGACACTCCAGTCAATGAATCACTCTACCTCATGTCGGCTTATAGTCCGAACAGGACTTCTTGTTCAACATGTCTCACTCAAGGAACCAGGATGTGTCCCTATTGTATAGAAAAAAGTTGGGAAAGCAATTGTCAAGGGGCAGGTAGGTTTCCCTGGTAGTGAGCCGGCTACGCGTCCCCACCCTTCATCTCCGATTCTTCCTCTCTTTTCTCCTCCTTTCTTACAAAGATTGAGCTACTGATATTGAGTCTCCTCTGACGTTGACGGTAGCTCTCTCCCTTCATCTCCGTGAAGTGGGCATGATGGGTGAGCCGGTTCAGTGCTCTAAGGCCAGGGGAGGAATCGGGATAGATCTTTCATCGCCACATTTCCGAGTGGCTCAAACGCACACAATCATTACGGTTTATTCAAGGGACATCTTTGAAAGCGCGCGCCGTGTCAAGTCTATGCCCCTCGGTTCACCTCCCAAACAAGCTTGCTGTCGTCTAAACTCGGTCTGTCGGAAGCATCTCTTCGCTGCAGCATAAGGTTGTCCCGGAGACGTGCCACAATCTAGCCAAACATTTGCCTGGAAGGACGAAGAGAGCCGGGAATAGGTGTTGCATCCCCCGAATTTCACGAGTGGCGGCATCAGCCTTACAGAAAAGAGTAGCCTGACCTCTGAAAAGGCGCGATATGGGAGGCCCTCTGGGCCGTAAGGACTTATTCAGTCGGTGGCACGGGGCTACCCCCAGAATATTCCGGTTGGATCCCTCTCAACTTCGTGGAGAAGTACGTCAAAATCCTCGTTGGGAACCAGTTGGTCGTACTTGTGCCAGCGGGAATTCCTATCCCTCCAATATAAAGTCCATTTCTTGAATTCCGGATCGTAACGAAACTGGGCCACGTTGATGTCCACCCATTCTACTGGCTTGTGGAAGGCTGGCCGCTGCTCGAAGAGCGTGACCGAATTGCCGCGGAACTTGAAGCTAAGTCGTACGCGGTCCCGCACGTGAGCCGGTATCCTTGCCTCGCAGTACCTTAGCAGGGTGTTCTCCACTTGCTCTTTGATCAAGGCGGGTAGACCTATCTTTGCTCCAGTTATGGTTCTTGGACTTGCGCTTCTTCATGCGCAGCGTTGTCAATGGCCAGAATCATGCTCGGCTGTCAGAACGAATGCCCCTTCTCCAGTTTTCGCACTTGGTGACCGCATTCTTTCGGCTTTGTGTAAGGCTGCACGACTCACTCCAATTCCTCTTCCTCGTACGAGTCCTCGATCTTGCAAAGCCGATCGTAGAGGGCCTGCAACTTCCGCTCGAGGTTCGCGTTCTCGGTGTGGTTTGCCTCAGCGGCGATGTAGCCCAGCAGGTCATCGAGATCTTCCAGCGTGTATTCTCCCACCCAAGTTGCGCTTCCCGAAACGGGGCGGAGTCTCTCCGTATACTCGGAATCAGCAAACGTGTGCTCGATTAGAAGCTCCCTCTCCCGGGAGCTGAAAGAAATTTCGATCTTCTCACCGCGTTTGATCTTTTTTCGCTTTAACATCGCTACCTCAGTTTGCAACGATTCCCCATCTGCTCAAGACGCTTCCAATCGCGGTTTAAGTATACCAGGAGAAATCCCAAAAGGTAGCCATAGCCCACACGAGAAAAAGGTGCGTTTTCGGGATAAGGTCCTAATCCGGCAACTCGAAATCAGCGTAGACCGGGAAGCTTTGGGTCAACTCGTGCACTCGTTCTCTGGCGCGCTCCAGGGTTTGCTCGTCGTCGGGGTGGGTCAACGCGGTATCGATGAGCCGTGCGATCTGGCGCATCT
>Ga0307432_1002446_pt1 | contig 10123 bp, 10 predicted proteins | sample SalMarWE160150MG_FD_202158 | JGI IMG/M metagenome (GOLD analysis project Ga0307432, IMG submission 202158) | Salt marsh sediment microbial communities from the Plum Island Ecosystem LTER, Massachusetts, United States - WE1603-150 | ecosystem: Environmental > Aquatic > Marine > Intertidal zone >...
GTTTTTGGGTGGTCAATTTAGACCGGCGGAGGTGGTCAGTTTGCTCCGGAATGGGGTGGTCAACTTCGACCGGTAAAGGTGGTCATTTTGATCCGGTTTTAGGTGGTCAATTTCACCGGTTTTTCCACTCTTAGCTCATCCGGACATATTATTTTCCTGTTTTTTTATCCAAAACTGGAATTTGTCCTAAAAATCCTGTAACTTGTCTCCAAGCTTTACTTTGTTAGCTCTTTCAAACAAAGTCTTATCCGAAAGCTTCTGTCTCTTATAAAAACAAGCTTTTAACAATTCCGAAGATTTCTGATAATAAAAACGCTGCGCTTTTTTAAAGCTTGAATTCAAGTAATCCAGGATAACCTATCCTTAAGGCTAAGTGTATTAAAAAAAAATTTCCGCTTAAACATCTTATTAAAGTTCTGCAGACTGGCTTAATTGCAACCAACGTTTTGCGCATATGAAAAGTAGCGGTATTCGGGGCTACGTTCATGTCTACCGTTAGTGTTTTTGCCACAAGGTACAAAATTTCGCGAACCACATACATAGCTATTTTTTATATGCGCTGTTGTACGCTGGCCGTGTTCTTTTTGATTATCAATCTGTTCAATAATGCACTGTCGCTCAATCCGTGGATGGGAGTGGGACGGGCTTGTAGGCTCTTTTGGTATTTTCGGATTGAGGGCAAGCCCCGTGCGAATGCCAAATGTGCCTGACAGCGAAGGGATGGTGTGGATTGGGTTCATATAGTTCAATTATTTTATAGCTTCATCTTCTAATTCATCTTCTTCAGGTATTGCCAGGTTAATTTTTTTTACCATCTCTTTTATTTTTTCTTTTTCTTCATCAGTAATATCACCTTCAAAAATTGTTTCTTCTAGTTCCTTTTCTTTAAGAAACTTTTTAATCATATCAACATAGCTAAACTCAATTGTTGAAACACCATCTTTTATTTCAATGGATAACTTATCATCCGTTCTCTTGAATATTAATTGCATAATGATTAATCGTTAAAATTCTTAAAATTGTATTTTTTAATCCTTTTTTTAATGGAAGGTTTACCACCATCTGTTAAATCAGCAATATAACTAACAATACTTTTATTGTTTATAACGTCCTCTAGGCGCCCTGAACGAATTTTAATTTTATCTGAATTATTTTCACAAATCACTACTTTTTGAGCATCTCCCATCATTGGTATTGTTGCATTGTGGGATACAAGAATTATTTGCTTATATTCCTTTATATTTTTTATTGCCTTGACTAATCCTTGATTTATATATGAAGTAGCTAAATTATCCTCGGGTTGGTCTATTATTATAGGAGCCATGTCATCTTTATAACCTAAAATTATATCTAAGATTATTGAAGTTTTCCAACCAGGACTTAGTTGATTAAAATCCAAACCTTCTTTTGTTGTAATTTGGTATTGCTTTGAATTGAAACTAGTAAACTTAGCATTTACTTTATCCTCGAAATCGTCATATCCACTTACTTTTGGCCTTTCAGTGTAATTCTCAGAAAATAGTGTTTCAGGTTCTAATTCATCAATATTATCAAATCTAAAAGGGGCTTTCAAATGATCATTAAAAACCTCTTTAACCTTTGTTTTATCTAATACAAAATCATTCTTAATGAAAAGTTTATGTCCGTCAGATTCAACAGATTCAGTTTTGCATGTTGTTGAGTACACAGATATTCTTTTTAGTACTTTTTTAAACTTTCTGTAATTAAGGACATATGTATTAATATGGTCTAAAAGCTTATTAAAATCAGTAACTTTTCCTCTATCCTTATTTTGAGTAGTCATAAGCTTCTCCTCAAAATCTTTATGGGCTGTCTTTATGGCATTTCTTACATTACTCTCTATTTGTGAAGAATTGAAAGCCAATTTTAAAAGACTTCGGATTGACTTAAAAGCTTCTTTGTCATTTTCAATTAAAGGATTATTTTCCAACTTTTCTTCAATTTCAATAAGGTACTCCTCGTACTGGTCATATTCACTTTCTGTCAATTCTAAAGAACTAACATCAGTATTAGATGGTACTAAATTCTCAAAAATGTTACCCAGTACTCTTTTTGTTACTATTAAGCTCTGAAGTTCAGGTAAATGGCTTAATGACTTAGTTATCCTTTCAATCTCTTTTACAGTGGTTATCAGTTCTGATAAATCAGCACGTAACTTTTGCAGTCCTCTTTCAATGCTTAATTTAATCTGTTTATCCCCAGGAAAAACATCCTTAACTATGGCTATTTTACTTAAATCTCCATTCGCGTTATTGAGTATGGAAGTTATGTAGTTTTGATTTAAATAATGTGGCTTAATTCCAGAGGAGTTAGTAACAATTAAATCTATGACGCCAAAATGCAAGTAACAGCTATCTTCAAATTTATTAGTTAGTTTTCTATAAAGCGAATCAACAAAAAGTGTTTTACCACTTGAGGACTCACCAATTACGACATTTAATCCAGGGCTAAGCTCAACATCAATATCAATTGAATCATTTGATAATGCAATTGATTCTATATGATTATGGTCAAAAAATGGTTTTTCCAGAGAATATTTCAGTCGTGAATTCTCTGACAATGCTAATCTTAGGCCATCAAATGTCGGAGCAGAAAACATCCATGTCGGAACAAATTCACTAGAATCAGGGGACTCTTTACAATTAGGATAATTTTGAGGATTATAATTATCAGTACAAGTCATTAGATTAACAAACTCATTAATGTTTAACCGCCTAAAGTATTCTTGAGTTTGTTCTAGTTTATTTACACCCCTTGCAGTAAAACCATCAAATTGATTATAATATAAGCTTTTAGAAAGAGCATCGTCAAATTTAAAATTATTATCAGAAGGTATTGCATTATTAAAAGTTGAATGAGATTGACCTCCATGAGGAAGAAGCATAAATTCATAACCATCAAATGCCCGAATTACTTCTTCAATACATGGTATCTCATCCGTATTTGATGGATTTTTATTTTCATACAATTCATCTAATATTTCATTAAGTTTATTCATGGAATTCTCATCAAGAACATCCTTGAAATATGCATGACAATGATAAAATGGGCTTTTATGACTATATCTTATATGAAGTTCAACACCAACGATGATATTATCAAATGTTTCTTTTGCTTTTAAATATACACCTGTGTTAATATAGTTGTGGTCTGTAAGTGAAATTAAGTGTACAGAATTATTTGAAATCTCAAGAATCTTGCGCTTTAATAATTCTAAATTGTATACTGCATTATTCGATGTATGAATATGTAAATCCAAGTATACTGGAGTCATGGTTGTATCATTTCTTAAGTAAAGAAAATAGATTCCTTATGTAAAGCTTTATCATACTTTGGTGCCAGATGTTAGTTTATATCTTATTTTTTGAAGCTTTATATTATTGCTTTTTTCTATTTCAGCATATTTCTTGCTGTTTTTATCTAACTTTTTCTTTATCCATAATGCAAGTTCTTCAAATTCCAGATGTAAATGTCTCTCACCTGAAGCTTCTCGTTTACTTGATAAATATGGTAATACCCAATCATAAAATCTTGGGATAGAGTATCCAAAATTTAAAAATATTAACTGCTTATCAACAATATTATGACGGCATTGTACACCCAAAAAGGTATATACTCTCATGATTGTATCAACATTTTCGATTAATTCATTGTATCCCTCAGAGGCTTTCACAACAATTTCACAATCTAAATATGTTCCTTCCGCCCAATTTTTTTGACCTATTAATTTCTCGAAAGTGATTCTTGAATTGTTAAAATTTCCAAGATATAAATCTAATAGCAAGTCATTTGTGGCTTTCCCTCGATTCCATTTGTAATTATATTTATATCCTATAAACACTAATAAAGTTGCCATTATGGAAATAATTATACCACTTATTGCAATAATTATAGTTGCATTCATAATTTATTGGTTAAAAAATATGATTGAATATTGAATCCGTTACTTTTAAAAAAACTTAATGCATCATGGTTAAAATCATATACTCGTAAATCAACTTTTTTAATATCATTTAATTTTAACCATTCTAATGCATTGCTTAGTAGACTTTTTCCAATCCCTTTATTCCTATGTTTTTCATCTACAACAATTGCATATATATAGCCAATCTTAGCTGGATTTGATACTATTGTTGAATTTCGTTTAATATAAACTTCTATTAATCCAACAATCAAATTATTTTTTTCTGCAACAATTAATTCGGAATCTTCTGAATTATTGAATACTTCAAAGTATGCCTTGTCTCTATTAATTCTAGTAGGTTCACGAAATTCATCGGGAAGTATTTTATAATGTTGATTGTCTATTTGAAAATATAGTCTAATTACGTTATTGTAATCTGTCTCATTATATTTTCTAATTATAATATTCATTTCATAACCATTTTTGTAAGACTATTATATGTTATCATATAATTTGTACATTATTTGTGTATCGGGAAAAAAAGCATGTGTTTGGCAGCGAAGGGATGCTTGAAGGGATGGGCTGACAAACTTATGCTTTGAGTGTTGGCTTTCTAAATATTTCATAATCAAATATAGTTACATAATATGCAAGGTGTTTATAAGGCTTGCGTACAACGTTCCGCCGGTAAGGTGTCGTAGGCGTTGCATCGCATTAAGTTTTGTTTGGAAAGATACAAAAAATCGGCCTGCGTTCCTATCCCCGGGGCACAACACAGCCTATGCACTTTACTGGCTGTTAGCGCTAGTTTGATGTTTCCCAACTTCTTTTATTTATCAGGGGATACTTTTTTTCAGGATCCAGTACTATCTCCTTTATTCTTGTTTTAGTTTTGTGATCTATCTTATTACTAGTCACTCGGCCGTTAAATTTGCCAAATATTGACTCTCCATTATCCATTATTAATTGATAGTTTACTGTAGATGCTAATGCATTGCCTTTTCTTAGGATGGTAAATGAAATCTCATATTCATCATTATTTTTCAAGCTCTCTATATCAATAACTTGAAAATCAAGATAGTCGTTTGTGAAAAACCATTGATTAAAAAACCAATCTAAGTCAGAATTTGTAGCGGACTCACATATATCCTGAAACATATCAAGGGTCACATTTACTCCTTTGTAAGAATTTAAACAATTATTAAAAATCTCAAAGAACTTGTCCTCACCAATTTCATATGCAAGCATTCTCAATATTGAAAAAGATTTACCATGTTTGATTACATTATTCCAATCAAATCCCTGACTTTTCAAACTATCTGTAAGTTGCATTACAGTTGTATTATATCCCTTATTTAAACCTTTTATGTAGCTATCAAAAAACGAATAATAATCCTTATCTATTCTTCTTGATTTACAATAAAGCCAGTCAGTGTAAATTCCCATTGATATCCCAAACCATTGAGGATAATTTAATGGTTCCAAAACATAATTATATCCCCAGTATTGATGCCCAATCTCATGTGCAGTTATCCATGTAGCAAATGTTAATGCATAGTCACCTTTGGAATCTAGTCCACGGTGAACACAAACTATATTTGGGCTAACAGGCCAACCTCCATATGGTTTATTAGCTCCAGGTATAATATTAATAACTGGTTGTGGATAAAAACCAAGAGTATCATTATAAAAATCAATTACATCTTTAGCAATCTCCAATAGTTTCTCACCCCATTTTATGTCATTATCATAATAGAATGATCTAATTAAAATCCCATCTCTGGAAATCGTATCACTAACTAAGAATTCTCTTGACATTACTAAGCCATATGAAGGAACGCTTTGTGCCGTAGTATGAATTTGTATGAATCCATTTTCTTCCTGTTGGCTTTTTATTAAACCCGATGTGGCAATTTTGAAATCACTTGGGTAGGTCAGATTGACAGAATAGTCGGAATGCTTTTGATAATTAAAATTGAATCCATCATTTCCAAAATAGTATAGCATAGGTATCCAATGTCCATTTAATAAAATCTGGTTATTGTTGAAATACTCGCCATACTCAGCTGATTTGAATTTTATTTGCAAGACTATTTTGCTATCGGGTTTTATTTCTGAGTTTATTTTTATAACAATACCTGTGAACTCATCAGTTTTTGAATTTTTTGTTTCAAACTCACATTCAAAATTATTTATCCAAACGTTTATATCTCTTTCATTTGTCGAATCAATAAAGAATCGGAAGGGTAGCTGGTTTATTGAATCCGGTAATTGACTAAATGTGAGTTGTAAGTCACCTGAAAATTGGCGATTTGTTGAATCATATTTCAGGTCTATTTGATATTGGTAATCATCAAACAATGTTTGACAAAAGGTAAATCCTTGAAATGATACTATTAGAATTATTAACGACAAGAGTCTATGCATAGGTTTGATTTTTTATTAACTAACTAAAAAGGTATTACATTATTGTCGGATGTAGATGTATAGTCCTGATATAGGTGGACACTTTTTTGGTTATTAATAATCATTTAAATATATCGTTTTGTTTTCATCCCTAGGGTACCCTAGGGATGAAAAATTTCGCGACCAGGTTTTCAGTTCGTAGTTTTCTAAAACATGAGCTTCCCTGGGAACAAGCATATTACAGCTTAAATGCGGGCGATCAGTGTTATACAACCATATTGCATATTTGATCTCTCGTTTTGCATCTTTGTATCCCACAAAACCATCTCCTATCTCGTATTCGGTTTTTAATATTCCATTCACTCTCTCGGCCACCGCATTCTCATATGGATCATACTTGGTTGTCATACTAATTCGTATCCCTTCATTCTCCAATATCTCAGTGTACCGGGGATTGCAATACTGAAAGCCCCGGTCAGAATGATGGATCAGATCTCTATGTGGGTATCTCCTGTTCTTAAGTGCCATTTTTAAGGCTTTAATTGCATTCACTGTCTTGAGATTATCTGCAAGCTCCCAGCCCATGATCTGCTTCGAATACGCATCAGTAATCAGGTACAGATACATAAATCCTTCCCGGGTATTGATGTAAGTTATATCACTTACAAATACCTGTTCGGCCCGTGTAATCTCTAATCCCCTTACTAAATTAGAATGCTTATAAAACATGTGCTTGCTATCAGTAGTCTTTACATAGCGTTTGCGATACTTTACAAGCATTCCCTCTTCACGCATCATATCAAAGAACTTATCCCGGCTGCACTTAATACCTGAATCGTTCAGCTTAGGTTTGATCTTTTTATACACCTTCTTACAGCCCTGGTGCTTGTGCTTTTTACGTACCTCATTTACCAGTTTAACAACCTGGGTTTTTTCTTTATTGTACTTTGCCATACTTGCCAATCGCTTATAATAGCCCGATCGGCTTATCCCGAATAGCCTGCAAAAAGTGGTAATGTTTATTCTTTTTTGCGTTTTGGCAGCGTTTTGTGTAGCGATTCGGGTAAATACTTTTTTATCACATCTTCTCCATATTCTTCCTCAAGCATGCTTATTACCGCCATAAGAACCTCTTTATCACCCTCGGCTACACGTAATTTTGCCCGCAATTCTGCGATGTTTTGTTTAGGTGATTTTCCGCCCATCTCTCGTAACTTTTTTTCAAAGTTACCATATTTATACATCCATCCGCTTATCGTCTTACGATGGACGCCATAAACCTTGGAAGCCTGATTCTGTGAGAGCTTGCCATTGAGTATCGTCTCAACTACTTCCATCTTGAAAGCATAACTGTAACGATTTTTCCAACGTTCAGTAGCATTAATTTCATAATCTTTCATAAGTATTCTCCTTTTTGCTTTTTAAAAGGTGTCTACTTATTCCAGGACAAGACAGCTTTAAATATGTGCCCTAACGTTCCCGCGGTATGAATAGTTTGGCTTTCAAAGCTTATCATTATCAAGTTACAGTAAACATAATTAAAAGAACTAAACCACGCAAACCGCTAAGTGCCAAATTATTTATTACCGTGTGTTAGCAAGCGTTATTCATACTATGGAATTAATATAATAGTATCATTTCGTCCAACTAATTTTAGCTGCATGGTGTCTATTACTAAGTGATTCAGACTATCAATTAATTCACATCTAGCTAAATTCATTTTATAAATTTCTAAATCATTAATTATTTCAATGGTGTCTCCAAGTTCAATTCCCATTCGATCAGCTGAAGAATTTAATCTAATAGCAGAAACCACCACATTACTGTCATCAAACAAATTAAATGCAAGACCCACATTTTTTGTGGTAGATTTCATCTGTGAGAGATTCTTTTTTACTCCTATTAGTTTTTTATTATAATCAATTACTATCTGATTATTCTTGAACAATCCTAAGCCCATAGATCTTTTCCGTGAAAATCGAACATATACAGAATCTACCGAAGTGTTATTATTCAATTTAAAGTTAGGCAGAATGAAATAATCTCTTGAAATTATTTGAGGTAGGGAATTGTTAATTGAACGATATAGGATTTTTATTATACTGCTGGGAGTCGAGTTGAAATTAGATCTATCTTTTTTCTTTAAAATTAGACAGTCAGTTGGATTTCCAGTATCAAAAAGAACATTTCTATATTTTTTCTTATTCAGTTCAAATTGAATCTTTATTAGGTTTATTCTATATGAAAATGGAATCACCTTGTATTCAGAGAAATCAAAATCATCTTTCTTATTGTAAAGGGTAATTTTGTTTGTACTCAAATCTATATGCCAAATTCCCTTTTTTAAAACATTGTTTCCAAGTATAATTTTCACATCATCACACTCAAAAAGGCTGAGATCTGATACAAGTGCATATATATTTTTAAAAATTGCTCCTGAAATATTAATCGAGTCAATTTTCACGAATGGAACTTTTGTTTTTTTTCCTGTAATATCTACCAATCTAACCTTTCTAATAGTTTTAAGGTTAAGTTTTTTTGCAACCGATTTATCAATTACAGTGCCATTTGAACCAGTGTCAAAAATTAGATTCCAGTCATTGAGGGTATCATTAATTCTAACTTTTTCAATGATTATATAATCTTCATTTTTTGAGTATTTTAAAATAACAGGGTTTTCAATATCAAGAATCACTGTGTTTTTTGGAATTCCACATGAAGTTAATAGGAGAATAATTGTTAATATCTGGAAAATTTTTCGTCTCATAAATTTTTAATCAGTTCATCTCACATCTGGTGTGGTCTTTAATGCTTGCTAACGTTCCCGGCATATGAACAGTAGCGAAGTTCGGCGCTGCGTTCTTATCCCCGGTAGCCGTTTTTGGTTTAAATATACAAACATTTGCAAAACACTGAGACCGCTATTGTTTATATGCCGTGTTATGGTGCGTTTTGATTGATTTCTTCACGTGTTATTTCTTTTCGTATCTGAAGAAAATGAACGATGAATACTAGTCTTTCATTTTTCTTATTAAAATCTATCTTGGCATAATCTCTAAGAATAAGGGCATATGTTGAGGGAGATATCATACCCAATTCAGCTATGTCCTCATAATACAACTTAAAGAATTCCTTTTCATCTGAAAGAAGTTCAAGGAAATAAAAATAACGACCTTTTGAATTTAACCCAAGTTGAAAAGGTTTGTACCTTCTTTCCATTATCTTTTTCTCTCTGTTATGAATATACATTGAGTCTTGGATATAATAAAATTCTAAAAGATCCTCTCGGGGGAGGGATTTTAGAAATTCGTCTCTCTGCTCATAACCTGGGATCAGATAACTTAAATTTCCATGTTCAATCATCTCAGGTACTGTCTTATCTAGGAACCTTAGATATGCATCACCCAATAAAATATCTTTATCAGTCTTAGATAGAACAAACTCATCGTAATAAGCTATTAGTTCATTTGCGAATTTTCTCTGCGATTTATTAAATGCCATGTAAAATGGATCACTCTTTCTTGAACATGAATTGAATATTGCTAGAGAAAAAACTATGAGAATAATCTTTGTAACAAATTTGATATTAAAGTATCGAGTATCCATTTTATTAAAGTCTAATTAATCTTATGGGATTCCAATTTGTACTCTACAAAAAAAATGCACCATAACGATATGCGAATATGGTTAGTTGCCCCATTCAGCACTATCGTTATATGCATACAATTTACTTAAAAATTGCAGATTAACAATAGTACATATACCAGCCAGACAATTAACTATATTCGCTGT
>Ga0307432_1002449_pt1 | contig 10117 bp, 12 predicted proteins | sample SalMarWE160150MG_FD_202158 | JGI IMG/M metagenome (GOLD analysis project Ga0307432, IMG submission 202158) | Salt marsh sediment microbial communities from the Plum Island Ecosystem LTER, Massachusetts, United States - WE1603-150 | ecosystem: Environmental > Aquatic > Marine > Intertidal zone >...
AAAATTTATAATAATAAATTGGATGAATACAGAAAGTTATTTAAAATCAGAAATCGGGCACACCCCTCACCTAATTTAATTATTAAGGAAAATCTTATCGAAGTCCCCTTCTGGATTTGGAGAGAGAGAAACCAGAGGAGAAAAATTTTTATTCTAAGAGAGGAAGAAAGAAATTATCTTTACAATGATTCTTATGGTAAAATATTTCTTATAGAAAAAGACGGCTTAAAGTCTTTGTTTTCCTTAAAAACCCTTCTCAGAGAACGGGGATTAAAAATAAGACCCAAGGCACTTTTATTAACTCTATACAATCGGCTATTTATCTCTGATCTTTTTATTCACGGATTGGGAGGAGCAAAATACGACCTGGTAACCGATGAAATCATCAGAGAATTTTTTAAAGTAGAGCCTCCTCACTTTCTGACAATTTCCTGCACTTTATATCTCGATTTTAAATCTTCCCCTGGCACATCTGATTCTAAAATCTCTGCCCTAAAGAAGAAGATAAGAGACCTGGAATTTAATCCGGAAAGATATGTTGGCAAATTATTTTTAACCAAGAAAGTGGGAATTCAAATTAGAGAGCTGGTTGAGAAAAAAACTGAATTAATTAAAAAAATTAGAGGGGTTCTCACATCGGCAGAAAAACATAAAATTTCTGAAGATATCAAAGGTATAAATAATTTTATAGTAGAAAAAATTAGTCCTTTAAAGTATGAGCTGGGTAAAAAAATAGAAAAAGAAGAAGAAAAGATGAAACAATCTAAAGTTCATACCTTTAGAGAATTTCCCTACTGTTTCTTTTCAGCAAAAACGCTACGTAATTTATTAAATTTCTAATCTCCTCTATCCCCCGCCGATAATTGGAAATAGTTTTAACTCAGTAGATTTAATAAGAAGATAATCCTCTTTTACAATTTTGTCTCCCGTTTTGATGAAAAATACATCGGCCGAAGAAATCTTAGCATCTTTCAATACTCGATGAATGGTTATTATTGTAGAATAGTTTAGTTCTAAGATATTAGAGGAGTATTTGTACTTTAAATACCCCTCCAAATTGATACTTATCTTCATCGTTTGATCTCATCAATGAGCCAATCTAAACCTAATTCGATTAGTTTGGCAGGGGCAGGGATTCCAGTATCGGGGTCCCAACCCATCAGCTGATAGCGTAATCTTAAGGCTTTTCGAAAGTCTTCTTTATTGATGGCTCTTTGACCATCTAAAGGACCATTTTTAAAATTGTGGAAGAAAACTTCAGGTAAAGTATCATCTTTGGAAGTAAATCCTTCTCGGTGGTTAAAGATGCGGGACATATTGATAGAACGCTCTCCTAATTTCATCAATTCAAACCAGGTTGTTATCCAGCCGGTGGTGGCACGGATAATCTCTAAAAGTTCATCCAAGGTGCCTACACTGCGAGGGACATAACCGAAGTCACAGACCCCTAAGATATCAAAAACTGTCCAGTAGATATCTAATAACTTAAAGAGGGCTACCTTCTTTCCTCCTATATCAGTGGGAGAAACCGGTTTTAGGATTCCTAAACCTTTCATTTCTTTTACCCCTACTGAATCTTTGTCTTTAAAGAAAAGATCATGAGCAGCCTTCATATGGTCTGCTCCGTAGTCAGAGAGGGCATATTGGAGACCTACTCCAGTCTTTACTCGGGGGTCATGCATAGGAATTTCTTGGCCTTTTACCTGGTAGATAAATTTTTCTGCACCTTTGCCAATTTTTTTAGCAACAAGGTAAGAACCCTGGGAGAGGAGGTCTCCCAAGCCTTCTCGATAGGCAATCTTTTCAATTAGAACAAGGAGGGCTTCTTTATTGCCAAAAGTAAGTTCTATCCCTCCGGTATCTTCTTTGGTGAGTAGTCCCTCCTTATAACACTGCATGGCAAAGGCGATGACCATACCGGTAGAGATGGTATCCATGGTGTATTTATTACAAAGTTCATTGGCTTTGGCAATCTACTTCAGGTCGGAAATACCACAAAGAGAACCCAAAGAGACGATGGTTTCATATTCTGGGCCTCCATAAGCGGGGTTAACTTTAAGGCCTGATTTATTGATCTCTACTACTCGCTTACAGCGGATAGGACAGGCGTAACAGCCTTTAGTACCTTTTAAGATAGTTTTGTTATAGGTTTCAGCAGTCAGATTTTCTCCTTCTTTGAAATAGCCGGTAGCCCAGTTATAAGAGGGAAGGCATCCTGCTTCGTAGAAGGAACGAACTACCCCTGGGGTACCTAATTCCCGAAGATCTCGGCTTAGGGGGTTGTCCATAATTCTTTTGGTAACATTTTTAGTTACTTGATTTATTTTCTCTTTATCGTAAAGATTTACGGATTTAGTCCCTCTTACGGCAATAGCTTTAAGTTTCTTGGAACCCATTACTGCTCCCAGACCATTTCTACCATTAAAGTGTTTTAATTCATTTACTATATTGGCAAAACGGATCAGGTTTTCTCCGGCTGGGCCGATCTGGGCAATTCTAATTTTATCATCGGCTAATTCTTCTCTGATTATCCTCTGGGTTTCTCCGGTGTCTTTGCCCCAAAGATGGGTAGCTTCTTTTATCTCTATTTTACCATCTTTAATGTAGAGGTATATAAGGGTGGGAGAGCTGCCTTTAATAATAATAGCATCAAAACCGGCTTTCTTTAGTTCTGGTCCCCACCAGCCTCCGGCTTCGGCTTCACCTTGAGCCCCAGTTAAAGGGGATTTAGCACAGACAGTGTAACGGGGCATAGCTGGGGCAGGGGTACCGGTTAAGACACCGAGGGCGAAGATGAGCAGGTTGTCAGGAGATAAAGGGTCGGTATAAGGTTTCATCTGGTTTAACATATAGTAAAGAGCTAAAGCTCGACCTCCCCAGTAGGTACGGTAAAAGATCTCGGGAGGATGTTCTATCCAGTATTTTCTTGAACTTAAATCTATATAGAGGATGTTTCCGGTATAACCGTAAGACATAGTTATTGCTCCTTCTTTATAACTTATTATCTCAATTTTTATTTTAACCTATTTAAATAAATATCAAATGTTTAACTCCCTAAAGAATAGTAGATAATCTATCCTATATCGGCAAATTATGTAAAATAATGGAAAAAATGACCATTCCCAATAGGGCAAAAGGATAAATTGCCCCATATCCTGCTGCTGGTTCGTCGCTTCCCACCGCTTCTATGGCAGCCCCTAATCCGCGAGTGGAAGTCATGCCCCCGCAAAGAGCTCCAGCTAACATAATCCAATTTAACTTAAATATATACCTCCCTACCAGATAACCAATGATTATCGCTATCAAACCGACTACCAAAGAGGTGATAACTAAATAAATTCCTGTACCAGATAAAGCTGTAAAGGCATAAAAACCGTATCTTAACCCGATTATCGCCAGGAAGAAAGCCAGTGAAATTTCCCGAATAACTCCTAATATTTTATTATCCATTCTGAAATTAAGGATACCGATTTTACCGATATGTCCTAAAATTAATGAAGCTAATAAGACTCCGCCGGTTGAACCAAAGCCTATATAGCCAAGCGGTCCTAAATTAAATTTTAATCTCCCGAAAGTATAACCTAAAAACAATCTACTATAAAAGCAGTCAGATCAAAACGAACGGTATTTTGCTTTCTGTTGAGAGGATTACTTATTCTGGTTTCATTTATTTCCCGGGAAAATATTTCCCGCTCTTTTTTAATATCTATTTTAAATATTACTGGCAAAAAGTTTACGGCAAGGATTACAATCAGCACTCCAAAGGGATAACCCACAGAATACCCTACATCTACCCCGGCTTCTGCGCTTTTTACAAATTGCTTTTTTCGTTCCCCGGTTAGGAAATCTGTTTCTTTTGCTTTTGTCTTCCCTAGTGGATCAATCGCCTCTAATAGTTCCTGTTTTTTTCTTTCTGATAAAGAATCGTAATTTTCAGCTAATTGGGAAGAATGCTCGCGGGCAGATTCCAGAGCAGCTGCCAAACCGGGAGAACTGGTTAACGATCCGGTATACACCCCTGTTACTTCATAAGAATTTATCCCCGGTAAAATTAAGGCCATTCCATAGGTTGCCATAGCACCAACAAAAGTTATTAAAAAACCCAGAATAATAAACTTCGAGCCATATTTTTTTATAATTATCCCTATATCTTTAGCGGCAAGCAACCCAACCGCAACAATAAAAAGGATTAAAAAGAGGGTAAAGAAAGCTTTGTCAATTACTCCGCTTTTGATTAACTGTAAGGCTTCCTTATGTCCTGGTTCAGTTTTGGGAAAAGTACTGGCTAATCTGTAAACCCGCCACCCAATAACCAAACCTACAAATAGGCAGCCGAATACTCCAAAAGTAAATTTACCAAATTTTATCTTACCAAAGAGCATCCCCAGAAAAATAGTTATCATCATAAGGACAAAGGGGTTCATTATCCAGGTTACTAAATTAAATTGCATTAGGTCTTTACTCTCCTTCTATCAAAATAATTAACTTGCCTAACAGTTATAAGGATTTTTTTTACCCAAGCTAACAGTATCTTCTTTTGATTTAATGCCGGTTTTTCCAAAACAAGATTTAATAATTCCTTAAACACCCGCCCTATCTCTTTTCCTTCTTGATATCCTAATTCAATTAAATCTTTGCCATTTACGGCTAAATCTTTAAGGGATACAGGTGGTTTTTCCTGCAGGGTTTCTTTTATATTATTTTCTGCTCTTTCGATTTCAGCTGATTTAGATTTTTCAGAGCTTCGGCTTCCCTTAATAAGTGCTTTTTTTAATTTCCAGATATCCTCTAAATTTTCCATGCCAATTCTGGAAGCAAGCTGTCTTATATTTATTTTTTTAGAAAAATTGAGGACTTGCCAATTTTCTTTAGTTAGAACAGTTACTTTTTTAATCACCGCATTCTTAAATTTTATCCGCTGCAATATTTTAACCATAATTTCTTTTTTTTCATCAAAGCGGGGTATGCTCTTCATATTATACATTAAAACCGATAACCGCAAATTTAAATCTAATGGCAGGCTAGCCGCTATATCTAAAGTATGGTCCAATAAATCTTCGCCCTCGCAAAAATTTTCCTTATAAATTCCTGCACACTTTTGTAGTTCAGGCATAATAATTCTTAACAGACCCAATCGGTATAATAATTTAAATCCTCTTCGGGGATAATTACTCAGCAATATTTTAGTTAATTCATCTCTAATCCTCTCCGGGCTGACTTTTTTAATAAGTGAACTATTATCTTTTATCGCCTGGAGGGTAATTTTATCTATTTTAAAATCGAGTTCACAGGCCAACCTAATTGCTCTTAGCATTCTTAACGGATCCTCTTTTATTCTTTCTACAGGATACTCTACCCCTTTTATTATCTTTTGTTTGATGTCCTCTAACCCGTTAAAGTAATCGATTACTCCTTCCCCAACTTTCCAGGCCAAGGCATTAATGGTAAAATCTCTATGTTTTAAATCTTCAAATAAATTTGGAGTGGGGACTGATTTATTCTTTTTAAAAGTACTCACTTCATAATTAATATGATTTATAACTACGGTAAGAGTCCCAAATTTTTTACCCACCGGGACAACTTTATAATCTCTAAAAACCTCAACAATTTCCTCCGGTGTAGCCTTGGTAGTTATATCCCAATCACGGGCTCCCTCTCCCATTATCAGATTGCGGATACACCCCCCTACCGCTAAAGCTTCATAACCAGAATCATTTAATCTCTTTGTTATAAATAAAGTTCCCGGGTCAATATCTTTGGATTTAATTTTTAAATTAAATTTCTGGTTTTTCTCTTTTTTAATCATTGTGAAACCTTTATTTAGTTGGTCGATTAGTCTTACGATCATGGTAGTGACGTATTACAATACGCCCTTACTTCTTAAATGTCAGAATAATTATACACTATAATCATATCCTTGCGAGCAATCGCATGGAGTGTGGCGATTCTGGTCTTTTCTTATTAGAATAAACGGTTTTATAATTTTTTTCAAATTTATTCAAAAATTATAAATTTTGCTAAAGTCTTCGTATTTCATAGTAGGAAAAGGCTGTTTTAAAATATTACTTTGAAATTATTAAGAGAAGGTGATAAAATTTTTAAACAATAAGAATAAAAAGGATAAAAATATGATTTATAAGGAATATGGAAAGACCGGGGAAAAAGTTTCTGTAATAGGTTTCGGTGGAATGCGATTCGATATTTCCAAGAGCAAAGAGGAAAATACCGAACTTCTTCGTTATGCAAATGCTGAAGGAATAAACTATTTCGATACCGCTCCTACTTATTGTGAAGACCAGAGCGAAGACATCTTTGGTATTGCCTTTAAAAATATGCCTGCGGATTTTTATGTATCCACCAAAGGAAATCCCCATGAATTTAATACCGCCAAAAAAGCAAAAGAAGCGGTAAAAAAATCTTTAGATCGATTGGGTATCCCTAAAATTCATTTTTACCATATCTGGTGCCTCCTTAAAATGGAACATTATGAATTAGCCATGAAACCGGGGGACAATATGAAGGTCTCCTGGAATGTAAAGAGGAAGGATTGATTGACCATATTGTCTTTTCTTTACATCAGCCGGGATCAGAAATTAAACACATCTTAGAAGATGGCAAGATGGAAGGCGTGCTTTTAGGAATTAATATCTTAAATTTCCCCTATTGCTGGGACGGAGTTATGGCTGCTTATCAAAGAGGTTGTGGCATGGTTGCCATGAATCCGTTATTTGGAGGAGCCATTCCTACTCATGAAAAAGAGCTTTCTTTTTTAGCTTCAGAAGGAGAAACCCCCACAGAAGCAGCTTTGTGATTTTTAATATCGTGTCCTTAAATATCGGTAGTACTAAACGGTTTTACCACCCGTGAACATATCGATATAGCCTGCTATGTGGCCGATGAAGCCCTGCCTTTTACTGATGCAGATTTGGAAAAAATCAGAAAAAAAATAGGAGATAATATGAATTCGGCTTGTACCGGTTGCGGCTACTGCGATAACTGTCCACAGAACATTCCAGTACCTTCTTATATGCAGCTTTATAATGAAAAACAGATATTTGGTAGCAGCAGTCAGGAGATTAAAAAGAAAACCTATTTATGGGGTTTAACAGAAAGCCATGGTGCAAGAGCAAATGAATGTATCGAGTGCGGACAATGTGAGGAGGTCTGCACCCAGCATCTACCCATAATAGAACGTCTCAAAGAAATAGCTTCCTGGGAAAATAAATAATTAGTCACCTTTCTAAAGATGCTATGCATTCTATGTGACTCGTCTGAGGAAACATATCGATAGGCAAGACTTTTTTCAATTTATAATCATCATCTTTGGTTAGATATTTTAAATCGCGAGCCAGCGTTGATGAGTTACAGGAAACGTATAAAATTTGTTTTGGTTTAATCTTTATAATCCCTTTTAAAACTTTTGAAGAACAGCCCCTCGGGGCAGGTCAACTATAATAAGATGAACTTTTTCGTCACTTCTCCTCCATTTATAGAGCCATTCTTCTGCTTTTCCGCTAAATAATTTTAAATTAGAGATACCGTTTAACTCACAATTAATTTTAGCATCCCTGACAGCGCTTTTTTCTACTTCGATACCATACACCTTTTCGGCCTGTTTAGCCACATAGATAGAAATAGTCGCCGTTCCACAATAAGAATCGATAACTGTTTCTTCTCCACTTAAATTTGCATATTCTAATACTTTTTCATTTAATATTTCTGCCTGCGCCACATTAACTTGAAAAAAAGACTGGGGCGATATTTTAAATTTAAATGGGCTAATGGCATCTTCCAGATCAGCCTTCCCTTTCAAAAGCCTAAAAATCTTTTCGCATTAAAACCGCTTTAAGGCGCCTATTAATATTTTGATAAATAGAGATAACTTGGGGAAAGGTTCTGACTAAATCATTTAAAATATTTTGATTAAGTCCTAGATTATCTTCTTTAGTAATAAAAACTATCATTATTTTTCCTGTGTTCCGACTCTCCCTTATTAAGACATTCCTTAAATTTCCTTCCCCGGTCTTGCTGTTATATACAGTAACTTTTTGTAAACTTAATTGGTCTTCTAGATAACTGACCAATCTATTAATTTGTAAACTAAATAGAACACATCCGCTGGCTGGTACAAAATCATAACTGCCTGCTTTATAAAATCCTAATTGCACCCTCCCTTTTTCCTGGTTAACCCGGAAATACCCTTTATTGCGATAACGCCAGGGGTCTTTCATTCCTATGGTGGGCAAAACTTTGATTTTTTAATTGCCTATTCTGTCCAAAGCATTTTCTACTATTTCTTTTTTCATTTCTAACTGTTTTTCATAAGAGGTGATAAACAGGGCAGAGGGGTTTTATTCTATGGGGAGAAGATGAAATAACTTCTTTTAATTCACCCCGGCCGAAATTCTTTTTTATTTCGCTAATTTTTACCTTCACTCTTTCCTCAAGAATTGCTCCGGGTACAAAAATGGTAAAATTATTAATCCTGCCTATTCCTTCTCCCTGATGAGAATAATTATTTATAATAAATTCATGATCCTCTTCTAACCGCACTGGTTTATCTTTCATCTTATCTCCTGGTAAAAATTAATTTTGGTATATTTTCAAATATAATATTTAAGTATATTAATGTGTTAGTGAAAACTTTGGTGGGGTAATACGTAATACGCGATACGATATACTCAATACTAATTAACATTATTTATTCTATCACATTATAATTACTATTATATACTACCAAAAAAATATTTGACATTTGCCTTTTTTAAGAATAGCCCACTCTAAGATCAAGCTTTTAAAAAAATAAAAAATATTTTTAAAAATTGCTTGACAAATAATTTTTTATCCTTTATAATTGCCAACAGCAAATATTGCTAACGGCACAAAGGTTGATAATAAGATGGAGGAAAAATTAATAGATCTGATAATCGAATTAAAGAAAGGTTGCATGGAAGACGAAAAGCAAATTCGAACTCTATGCAATGTTTCTTTAGCAGAATACAAAGCAATTCTGGAAATTAAGACAACAGAAATAATAACCTGTAATGTGTTATCTAAAAAAATGGGTCTATCTATTTCCAGAGGAAGTAGAATAATAGACGGCTTGGTTAGAAAAGGATATTTATTAAGAATGGAGAATCCTGAAGACAGGAAATCTTTTGTTCTATCTCTTTCCTCCAAAGGAACTGAAATTAGAAAACAGATCGAGCAGGAAAGAAATAATTGTGAATATAGAATCCGAAAAACCTCTATGCAAGAGAAGTAGAATTAATAAAAGAAGGACTAGAATTAATTGCTAAGATTTCTAACTAAAAACAACCATAACTGTAAATTTAAATAAGAAAGGAGGAAAGAATCGATGGAAAGTAACCAATCATTAGAAGTAGAATTAAATGAAAATAATTTTCAACAGGAGGTTTTAGAATCTTCCATCCCTGTATTAATAGACCTTTGGGCTCCCTGGTGTATGCCTTGCCGAATGATATCCCCAATTGTCGAAGAATTAGGTAATGATAACCAGGGTAAATTGAAGGTTTGTAAGTTAAATACCGATGAAAACCAAAATATTGCAGCTCGCTACGGTATCCAGGGGATACCTACCCTGTTATTTTTTAAAGATGGCCAAGAGGTCGATCGTATCGTAGGTGTCACACCAAAGCCAATAATACAACAAAAACTTGATGCTATTCTTTAATTTACTTACCTTAATCCAGCTAAGGAAGTAAAAATGCTTTAACCCTTAGCTTTTATCAAGGGGCGTATTGCAATACGCCCCTACTTAAATAATTTTATTTTTCCTTTCTCTTTTTATTCTCAGCAAGCAACATATTTAAATCCAATATATTTTTTTGTATCTCAATCAATTTATTTTTAATATTGTTTAATTTTTCGCTATCAGCTCCGCTATTAGCCCCATATCCTAATCTCTGAAATGTTGGCCAGAATATTGATTTTAATTTTTCTATATTTTCCTCTATCTCTCTGAGTTCTTTACTTCTTCTATCTATCTCTAATCTTCTGCCAGGCAAAACGCTTTCTCCCTCAATAGATAAAGTCTCTCCTAATTCTGGGATATGAGTCTTAATTTTTAGTTCCTCTTCAATTTTTCTGGAAATTT
>Ga0307432_1002453_pt1 | contig 10107 bp, 13 predicted proteins | sample SalMarWE160150MG_FD_202158 | JGI IMG/M metagenome (GOLD analysis project Ga0307432, IMG submission 202158) | Salt marsh sediment microbial communities from the Plum Island Ecosystem LTER, Massachusetts, United States - WE1603-150 | ecosystem: Environmental > Aquatic > Marine > Intertidal zone >...
CAGACGATTTAACTAGGATCCGGATCTGTGATAGCATAGAAAAATTCAGAAAAAAGCATCCTCGGGCTTATGCTAGAATTATGGAAAGTCTACAAACTTGGAGGGTTTGAGGGTGAAAGCTGATGTTTGTCCTAGATGTGGTTTCAGTTGGTAGTATGTGAATTATGTAAAGCTGAAAAACTTACCGAGTGGAAACATGAAGATGAAGTTTGTTACGTTTGTCGCTGTAAATCGCATCCCCAACAATGGATAATTGTTCTTAAGCGTCATGCCCGGTTGCCTAGTCCTGAAGAGGCGGAGCATGTACAGCAGTTAGCGAGTAAATTGTTTCCTCAAAAAGCGTGGCGTTACCCAATGTCTATTTTAGATCATTGGCATCTTCATAGTACAGGCTAGCCGAGGAATAGAGAATGTTTAAGGATAGGGCGTTTGTTTCTGCGAAGGGCTGCTTTGATCGGTTGCCTGATCCAACGGAGGTGTGCGTGAATCTCGGCGAAGCCACAAATGTGCTTACAAGGAAACGCAGGTTCTATTGTAACCATAACTTTCCCGGAGACTGTTCAGTGTTTGGCTGCCCCAAAAGGAAGCCCCTGGACGAGAATTGGCGGAAAGACCTAGAGAAAACCAAAAACTATGAATAAACAAAACAAACCAGTCTTTTGAGGAATAGAACATGAGTGAAAAGAATGTTGTTTTTCATTTGAGTCGCAGTTTGGTGATTTTGGGGAAATATGTTGCCCCTTACGACTCTATCCGGTGTGGGCGGAAGACGGTTGAGTACAGACCAAACAGTGGGTATTGGCGATCTCGTTTGATTAAGGCTAATCCCAGACCGTCGAAGGCATGGTTTGTTGTTAGCTACCCGAAAGACAATTTGCCACGGTTAGAAGCTGACATAACCAGGATAGTTCATCGTCACCCAACCAATCAGATTGAGGTTCACTTCAAGAATGTAATGGAGAAAACTAAATAAGCAAAACTCAGCGTTGATAGTGTGAGGAAACAAACAAAAGATGTGGATGAGTAGAAGAGAAAGGGAGAAAAATGGGTGCCTCTGAACTGGAAAGATGTGCATGTTGTTTTGATGTGTTCACAGTATACTATGCCAAAGGAAAACCATCTGCAACAAGTATACCAGCCAAACAGATTGTGGGTGGATTGTGGGTTTGTGATAAATGTTTTCATGAGAAGCATTTAGGACAAGAAGCAAATGCTAAGAAACTATATGAAACAATTAAGAAATGTGAAACGTACTAATGGCTTGCATTATGTTTAAATGGTGGGAAAGATTAAAAGGAGAGAGACTGAAAAAAGGACGTAGAGCCTTGAAGGACAAAGAACTAGAAAGGATAAAACAGAAGAAGCTGAGGCAACTGATGGAAAAAGTCACTGAACCCCAAAAGAAATCAGCTCCGAATAAACCAGTCGACTTAACCGATGCAACCTTTACAGAGGCTGTTCAGAATCATCCCCTAGTGGTGGTTGACTGCTGGGCACCGTGGTGTGGTCCATGCCGTAATGTCTCCCCTATAGTGGAGGAGCTTGCGCGAGACTACGCTGGCAGAATCTTCTTTGGAAAACTGAACGTTGACGAGAATCGTGAGGTCGCCACGCAGTACGGGATCATGAGCATACCAACGCTATTGGTGTTCAAGGATAGGAAACTTGTGGACAGGATCGTCGGTGCCATGCCTAGACAAATGCTGGAACCGAAGATAACACGTTACCTTTAGCGCGTTTTCTTATGAGGCTCTTGTAGATAAATGAGCCTTTTTTCAAGACAGCCCTTTTGGTAATGTTGGTAACAAAGATGATTGTTCAGATAAAGGTCGACTATGATCGGTGTACTGGCTGTAAGGAATGCGTTGAAGCCTGTAGTTATGGTGTCTTAGAATGGCTTGAGGACATGCCTATTGTCGTGAATCCTAGCAGTTGTGCGGTGTGTTTGGAATGTGAAAAGAACTGTCCTGTTAACGCGATAAGTGTGAAAGAAAAATAGTAGGTAACGCTAAGGTGATGCAGGAAAAATGAAAAGTGATTTAGAGATGTGGCTAAAGGAAGTTGGTGAAAGATTTTTGAGAGAAGTGGGGATTAGAAAAGGTCAGTTTGTCTTGGATTTTGGATGTGGTTCAGGCGATTATACAATCCCTGCTGTGAAAATCGTCGGGCAAGAAGGTAGAGTTTATGCTTTAGACAAAGACAAGGGAGATCTGGACAAGTTGATGGAAAGGGCTGAGTCAGAAGGGTTAGGAAACATAGAGAGGATGGAAACATCTGGAGAATTGAAAATTGACCTGGAAGACGAATCTGTTGATGCAGTTCTGCTTTACGACATTTTCTGGTATTTTCCATTAACCGATCCAAGGTTACCAAAATTGCTTGATGAAGTTCACAGAGTCACAAGGTCAGATGCTTTGATCTCGGTTTACCCCAAACATATAGACTCAGAACAACTCAAAAATAAAATACAAAGTGTTGGTTTTCGTTTAAAGAATAAATATTCTGGGACGCTTATCCATCAAGGCAAGCTTGAAACACATCAGGTTGTGCTGAATTTCGTGAAAAACAAAAGAGGGGTGATTTTTCAATCTAACACGCGGCAGACGACTGTACGCAAAAAAGTAGACTCCAAAAATGAGGAATAAAGAGGATGTTTAAGGATAGGGCGTTTGTTTCTGCGAAGGGCTGTTTTGATCGGTTGCCTGATCCAACGGATGTGTGCGTGAATCTTGGCGAAGCTACGAATGCGCTTACGAAGAAACGTAGGTTCTATTGTATCGGTGACTTTCCTAGAGACTGTTCAGTGTTTGGCTGTCCCAAAAGGAAGCCCCTAGACGAAAAATGGCGAAAAAACCTAGAGAAAACCGAAAAATATGAATAAGCAAAACTCCTCTCTCTTTTTATTGGGTGAGATTCTGCCTGAAAAGAAATTTGATCCAACTAATGCCTTTGAAGATAGATCGGATGAGGAACTTCAGAAACTAATGAATAGTGATAGTTTCATAGTTGGTCACTGTAAGCTTCGACGAACCCATTAATCAGGGAACCTTCGAGTATAAAGGGTGCTGGACATGTTGGAAATATTTTCGTTGGGAAAACTGGTTCTATATCAGCGTAGAAGAAGCGGCTGAGAATTATGGAGTATCAAAGAATACGATTTACAGATGGATAAAAAGAGGCAATCTGAAGGCGAGACTATTTACTAAGGCAACTGTTACTTTCGCAAATTCTTGTTCAAACCGTTTCTTCTCTTTTCCCTCAAATCTAAATGAGAAACTATATTCTTTGTTTTGTGAAGCCTTCTGAAGCAAACTGAAAACGTGACCTATGGCATCCTTGAATTTTTTGAAACACCAACGTTCTATTCCCCGACCAAACCACACTGTATATTTGTCTCCAGCTTTTTTCGGGAAATGCCCAATAGGGCTAGATATAATTATTAGTGCAGCATTTTTTGCCTTAACGTTGTCGTCTGTTCTGTCAAAGAATATGTTCATGTCTGCTTCTGATTCCATCAAATCAAAAAGCATTTCTTGTTGAATAGGCATCATGCTTTTATCCCCTTTCTTCCCCAACCCTTATGTTTGACAGTAATTTTTTCGTCTACCTTTGAGATTTTAAGATTAACGTAATAGCGTGTTTCACCATCTTTAATATCGTCAAGTATCTTTTGGATACCACACGCAAATAGAAGTGATTGTCCTTTCATTTTCTCTGATACTAACATCTTCATAGGAGTTACTCGATTGAAAAGACTCTTGTTATTTTTGAGTAATCGTATATGCTCTTTTACTGCCCAATTTTCCCAATACTTTCTTGCGGGTTCAAAATCTATTTTCACCGACAAACACTTTGTTTTCTAGATTTTAAAGGTTCTGCGAAACACTATGACAGACGTTTGTAGAAAAAGGAAACGTAGCAATCAGTATAAATTGTAAATGGTTTTCTAGGAAAGTGTTGGAAAGCAGTTATCTGCGTCTTCTTCTGCGTCTTTGACCCGGTTTATATTGACCGCTTTCTCGGCTTAAGATGAAGCGTTTATAGTAAGAACTCCGGTTGTTGACTCTTGGAGCCGTAGAGTGTCGTTCTCTTGCGTCTACTTTAGGAGTTATGGATCGGACTTTGCCCGCTTTAGATAACGAACCGTGTGATGGCATAATTTCACATCCTTTTTGATGTTTGGTGAAAAATACTAGAGGTAGAGATTCTTATAAACATTCACAATGTGGGGCTTTACTAAACATATATCTTTGAGAAAAAGGATTTCAATAACAAGAAAGTTAGGGGTGAACTTGTTTGAAAGAGGCGATAATCTTGGCTGGAGGAGAAGGGTGGAGACTGAAACCCGCAACTTGGGTTCCAAAACCGCTCCTGAAAATAAGCAAGAACACGTTGATTGACCATCAGATAGAGTGGCTTCGTTCTCACGATTTCGATAACATAATCGTGGCATCCAACAGAGCAGACCTCACGAAACAGCCAGTCGCTTATTCATTGGAAGAAGATACTTTGGGCACTGGAGGCGCCACCAAAAAAGCGTTTGAGCAGATTAAAGGAAAAGTAGCCTATGTCATGAACGTGGATGACCTTGTCTTTTATGACCCCAACGAGCTTTTTGATTATGCGGGTAAAGGAGCGGGAATACTGTTGGCTAAGCCGCAGATACCCTTTGGAAAGGTTACGCTTGCGAATGGCATTGATGTTATCAGGTTTCAGCATAGGGAAACTCTTGACTTTTATGTCAGCACTGGACATTACGTCTTCAAGAAGAGTGCAGTGGAGAAGCTGTTTCCAGACAATGGTGACTTTGAGTTCACTGCCATGCAGCGGTTGGCGGACAAGAAGATGCTTCAGGGATACACGTACCATGGAATGTGGTTCACTCTTAACACAATGAAAGAGCTTATTGATGTAAAGAGATTCTTCAAAGAGTAAAGGCAACTGGCATGAAAATTTTAGCCTTGATTGGCAGCCCCAGAAGAGAGGGTAATACTGACCTGTTAGTTGAGCAGATTCTGAAAGGCAGTAGAACAAGCGGGCATATAACAGAGAAACTTTTTCTCTACGATTATACTATTTCTCTTTGCGTTGATTGCCGTAATTGCAAAAAAGGGGATTACGTTTGCTGCATAAACGATGAGATGCAAAAGATTTATCCCCGAATGGAAAAGGCAGATTTGATAATTTTCGGCACACCATTATATTGGTATGGTCCCTCCGCGAAGATGAAGCTGCTTGTTGACAGAATGCGTCCATTTGTTGCAAACGGGAGATTAAGGGGCAAAAAAGCCGTTGTTGTAGCGCCTTCGGCAGAGGGGGCAAAGGCTTGTGGTCCGCTGCTTGAGATGTTTCGGTTGTGTTTTGAGTATCTGGGAATGGAGTTTGCGGGTGAGGTTCTTGTTAAGGCTTACGAGAAAGGAGAAGTTGCAGAGAATCAAAGAGAAATGGAAAGGGCGTATGAGTTTGGTGCTTTGTTATAGGCTATCTGTTCCAGAGCCAACAATAGGCACTCATGTTTTTTAGGCAAAAAGGGTAGGCTTAATAACCTAAAATATGTGTTCATTCTGTGCTATTTTATGCGTCTCCAGCCTTGTTTGGTTATTGTGGAGGTTTGGTTTTCGAAAACTGTTTTTGCGCCGCATTTACATTTGACATGGATTTTGTGGGTTCCTTTTTCTGTTTTGTGTACGGAACCGTTTAGGATAACCAGTTTTGCGGGGCAAGAAACGCTTTTTTTATTATAGAATATTCCCAGAGGACGCCTACAAGCGCCACATCTAAGAGTCAACTTCTGCCCACGCTGAGTATCCATCTTACCCACAAGAAACGCTCTCCACTATTGTCTATGTTAAGGGTTGCAGAATAAAACTGTTGACAGACTCCTAGAATATTTTGGTTTACTATGTGCCGCCGTGAGCGAACTGTAGAGTCTGCCGGTGTTTAGGTGTATTCTCTGAATGTGTGGTTGCATTTTGTGCATCTGAAGAATTGGGTTGAGCCTTCGTCGCCGCCTCTGGTTTGTACTTGCCAGACGTAGGCAGTGTTGTTTCCGCATTTTGGGCATGCTATTCTGGTGGTGGGCAAGGTGCGTATTTGGTGCTCTTTTCCGATCACTGTTACAGCTTCTTTGGGTGAACGTCTTATGGGCTTGGCAGCATCATCTGCGCTAGGTTTCCCCGGTTTCTTGTACCCACATTTTGGGCATACAATCTGAACAGTGACTTTCTCTCCGTCCTTTTTGCGCCTAGAAATCAGACGCATTCCACACTTTGGACAAAACTCCATAACAAACACCATATCGTCTGCGACATTGCTTCACTCCCAACTTTTAAATATTTTCTTTCCTGACACACCACCTAACCAGCAAGCTAAACGGGGTTCAACTGTATCCCGTAAACACGCAAAAAGCTTTAGAAAACAAATCATTAACTTGCTAGCAAAAACAGAAAAAAGCTAGATTTCAACAATGAAGTATTATTAGTCTCCTAATATGATTACTGATTTTTGGTTAATAGTTCATTATTTCACACGTGGATAACGGTCTGTGTTGTTGGTGTCTATGACGTAAGGCGTGTTCCATATTCCTGTATTGTCCACTTCAGTTGCGTTGGGATATTTGGTTGTGTAGTCGCTCCAGTAGTTGCCTACTGTGCCGTTGTCCCAAGATTCGGTGTAGTTAGTTGAGGTGATTTGTACGCTTTGGTCGTTGTCGACGAAGCTGTTACTGTAGAATACGTTGTCTGTTGTTGAGCCTTCGAAAGTGACGCCTACCTTGTTGTCTGCTACGTAGTTGCCTGAAATGGTGTTGTTTGAACCCTCAATATTAATGCCTTCTCCCGTATTTGAGGTCACGTTGTTTCCGGTAATCGTGCTGTCTGAGCAATGAATCGCGATGCCGCCGCCGTTGTTTATTACGTTGTTTCCAGAGATAACGCATGAATGCTCACCATGTATACCAATGCCGTAGGTTGTGTTTGTTATGGTGTTGTCGGTTATGGTGATGTGATGTGGAGCAGCGTAAATGAACAGGATTCCCATCCCAGCGGTGGTGTCTCTTATGATGTTCTTGGAAATTGTGACCGAATGAACAGAAGCGGATGAAGTAATGCCCTCTCTACAGTTTTCGATTATGTTACCCGTTATGTTACAGTTGTTCCCCCTTATGCCAATCCCATAGAAGTAGTACAGGTGATGAAAGGGGTGGTAGCTTGTAATCGTGAAGCCCGAAACCGTAACGTTGTCTGCTTTTACGTTAATTGTATGTCCGCTTCCACGCGTTCCTTCAGAAAGTATTATCGTGCTGCTCATGTCTTCGCCAATAAGCGACAACGGCTTATCAATACTCACACTCTCGTTGTAGGTTCCACTTCTCACGTACACTGTGTCGCCGGCAGTGGCATTACCCACAGCCCACCCGATAGTAGCGTAATCGTCAGGAACAACCAACATCTCAGGACCTACCCCGTCAAGGTGGACAACATATAGAACAGCACCTACAGCAACTATAAAGACAACAATCGCAGCAAGAACAAAAACAAACTTTCTTCTCATATTCCATTATATCTTTATTCAGACTATTATCTTTTTTGCACCTTTTTGGTTTTTTTCTAGTATTTTTTTGGCGATTTTAGTCGTTCGAAAAACAAGTGTCTTTTTCTGGAATCTCAATGATCAGTCTGCATGTACTGGAACTTTCTAAAAACCAGCACATTTCTTATCCTCAAGAGAACAACCTGTACATAGTTGCTTCTTCGATATTCACTATTTCAGAAATGCTTCGCCTTGCTTATAATAGCTTTCAACTATAAAGGGAAGACGTTGAGCGCTGATAACGGCGCAATGAAAATAAAAAAAGGAAAGAGGAACATAAACAATGGGAAGAATCCAGTATCTAGACAACATTATCGACGAAGAGGGGAAATCATATCTTTGCCCGTCAATTCGTGATGATCACGGTGCTCGCGGTGTTACTTTTTGGGGCGATAACACAGAAAGGGTTATTCCGTATAACACAGGCGGCGGCAACGGCAAGCTCACATACGTGTTTAGTCCAGGTCTCGATATCCCAGCTGATTATGACGATATAGACAATGTTGCATTTTTGCTAGACACAGTTCACACAGATTCCGACTCGTCAAATGACGATGTTAAACTTCGTGTATACCTTAACGACAATTGGATGCATGATGAATGCCACAGCAAAAAAGCTGGTCACGACTTCTGGCTAGGCATCGACTTAGGCGCTGACCCTTGGTGGAATGATCAGGGAAGTGACGAGGGACGCAATTGGGTGACAATAGAGAACTGGGGTGACGTAGATGTAAGTGTCAAATCATGTTCTATCTACCGAGTATACATGATGAACGACTGCCCATTCTCAGGCGGAAATGCACATGAATCCGCAGCAAAAACAGAACATCTGCCGAACATAGTTACACACACCACTGCTTCAGAGAATCATACCAGAGTTTTCATGGACAACAGCATAGAGAAATATCGGTGTGACCCGGGAGAAAATGCGTGTGGCTACACATTCTGGAAAGACGAAAATACAATTACTATTAATCCGAACGATTACTTGGAATACAGATTCAATCCACACTTGGAAAACATCAAAATCGGAGACAACTATCTAGAACCATATTCATGCTCTATATTGTTAGACAAAATGCGTTTAAGCAACGACTCCAATAATGATGATGTCCCGATTCGTATTAAACTCAACGGCGACGAAATACACACCGAATACCACAGCAAAAAGAGTGATAATGATCGTGACATATGGATTGGGCTTATGCCAGTTGGTAGCGGATACTATGATGACGATGCAGAGAACAGACTCAGAATCGAGAACCTTGGCGATGTTAACATCCAAGTGACCACATGTTTCATATACAGAACATACAAGGTAAAGACCAAAACTTGAGACGATCAAAAGCTTACAATGTCTCTCTTCAACTCCCCCTTTTTTTGGAAGTCAACACTATCAACTTAATGAATATCCAAGAGACATGCCTTTTCGTATAAATTAGCTATAATTTGCTGAACAATGCATAAGAAAAAACACAAAACTAATACAAACCCTCGAAAACTAATTTAACACCATCATTTGATCCATGAAACGTTTTTCTGTTTTAACTATGTTTACGGAATTCGAGATAGAACTGACTTGATCCTTTTCTAAATGCCCTAAAAATCACCACATCGAAAAATTGTCGACAGATTTAGACTTGCCAGTCAACATCATGAGCTACCACTCTTGCCCATCAAGTATTGAACTATACAGTGTTAGGTATTCTTCAGCCATCTTTTCTCGACTAAATTGTTCAGCACGTTCTCTACATGTCTTTGGGTCAATTGAATCAACATCTTTTAACCGCATTGCCATTGTATTAGCCGAGTTACACACAAAACCTGTTCGTCCATCAATTATAATCTCTCTTAACGCCCCATCATCCAAAGCAATGGGGACAGTGCCACAAGCCATAGCTTCCACACTAATCAACCCAAACGGTTCACCAAACCGGCTTGGTATCAAAAGACCTTTAGCATTTTGCAAATACTCGATTTTTGCCTCAGGGGTTACTTCACCTATAAACTTGATCTTCTCACCATCACAAAGTCCTTTGACCCTGCTAACATAATCTACATCATCAACAAATTTTGTCGCGCCTATAACATCCAAGCCAACTCCAGCTTTTTTGGCTGCTTCTATGGCCACATGTGGTCCTTTGGCGGAACAAATTCTGCCCAAAAACATGAACCTTTCGCCTTTTTTCTGTTGAAAAGCATATTTTTCAATAGCTATCCCATTATAGCAGCGACGAGCCGTAAATCCTTGGCGAGCAAAAGCTTCTAATGCCCAATCTGAAATGCCTACAAGGTTTAGCTTGAATAATCGATTAAATGGCTTCAGCAAATCAAGTCTTAAACCATGATGAGTATGCATAACACGCAAGTTACGACTTTCCTTTTTCGCCAAATATTCGAAACCGAACCAGTTATGTCCATGAAGAATATCCAAATCCAATAATTTATCCTTGAATACCTCATAGGCTTCCCTTTCCACCTTTAACCAGTCAACATTTGCACCATGAATCGCTTTTC
>Ga0307432_1002459_pt1 | contig 10091 bp, 10 predicted proteins | sample SalMarWE160150MG_FD_202158 | JGI IMG/M metagenome (GOLD analysis project Ga0307432, IMG submission 202158) | Salt marsh sediment microbial communities from the Plum Island Ecosystem LTER, Massachusetts, United States - WE1603-150 | ecosystem: Environmental > Aquatic > Marine > Intertidal zone >...
CGTGCTCATGCAGCTTCACGCGCACGTGCGTGGCCGCCATGCCCGCCCGGACGACGGGCTCGGCCTCCAACGAGTAGCCGGAGACCGGCAGGCCCGCGAGCGCGTCGCGCATCGCGTCCAACGGCACACCCGCGTCGACGATGGCTCCCAGGCACATGTCACCGCTGATGCCGCTGAAGCAGTCGAAGTAACCTATCTTGCGGGTCATTGCCGAATTGTGCTGCAACTTCTTCATGTGAGCTCCTTCGCGTAGCGCTGTCCCGATTAGAGCACATCGGCGCAGGGGTCGCAACGAGGGAATGCCCTTGAAAAACCGGCGGCGGCGGGACAGAATGGAACTTCGTGACCGAAGCCCGGCCGCAGGGGCACATCCAGACCGGCACTGGTGTCCGAATCAACTCCTCTTGCCCAGCGAGCGAGACAATGGCCAGGATCGATTTCGGAGGCGTCGTCGAAGATGTCGTGACCCGGGGAGAATTCAGCATGGAGAAGGCCCACGAGGTCCTCGACGATGAGGTGATCTGCGTTATCGGCTACGGCGTCCAGGGCCCGGCGCAGTCGCTGAACATGCGCGACAACGGCTTCAACGTCATCATCGGCCAGGCGCCCGAGTTCAAGCGGGATTGGGACCGGGCCGTGGCCGACGGCTGGGAGCCTGACAAGACGCTCTTCCCCATCGAGGAAGCCGCCGAGAAGGGAACCATCATCCAGTACCTCGTCAGCGACGCGGCGCAGATGATCGTGTGGCCCAAGCTGAAGCCATGCCTGAAGGCCGGCGATGCCCTCTACTTCTCCCACGGCTTCTCCATCGTTTACGGCGACCGGACGGGAGTGGTGCCGGCCGAAGACATTGACGTGATCCTGGTCGCCCCGAAGGGCGCGGGTCGGTCGGTGCGCCAGAACTTCCTGAAAGGAAGCGGCATCAACTCCAGCTACGCCGTCTTCCAGGACGCCACCGGGCGGGCGGAAGAACGCTGCCTCGCCATCGGCATCGCCGTCGGGTCCGGCTACCTGTTCCCCACCACGTTCGAGAAGGAAGTCTGGAGCGACCTGACGGGCGAGCGCGGCGTGCTCATGGGCGCCCTGGCCGGCATCATGGAGGCCCAGTACAACCTGCTGCGCAAGCACGGCCATACGCCCAGCGAGGCCTTTAACGAAACGGTCGAGGAAGCCACGCAGAGCCTGATCCCGCTGATCGCACAGAACGGCATGGACTGGATGTACGCCAACTGCAGCACGACGGCGCAGCGGGGCGCCCTCGACTGGCGTCACAAGTTCCGCGAGGCCGTCGAGCCGGTCTTCGACGAACTCTACGAAAGCGTCAAGGACGGCACCGAGACGCAGATCGTCCTCGACGCCAACAGCGCCCCGGACTACGCCGAGAAACTGCGCGCTGAACTGGACGAGATGAAGAACTCGGAGATGTGGCAGGCGGGCACTGCCGTGCGCAAGCTCAGGCCCGAGAACTAGGAAGAAGGGCAGGAGTGAAGGGCGAAGGCTGAAGGGCAACGCGCGGAGTGGGGCGCGTCGCGGGCAGCTTCAGTCACCCTCGCCCGAAGCAGCGGGGCGCTCGAAGCGCAATCGGTCCCCTGCTTGTAGCTGCGCTTCCCGTGCGCGGCCGGCCGCCATCTCCAGCACCGAGCGCGCTCCCCGACAGGCCGAGAGCCGCCACGGCTTGATGCCGTCCACGATCCGGACCACACAATCATCCTCGTCCAGATATACGAGGTCTATCGGGAACCGCATGAAGAACATGTGGATGCTGCTGCAGCCCGGGATCAGCAGCCCCTCGTCCTCCGGCAGTTCCTTGCGAAACATCAGCCCGCGGACGCGCTGCCAGCCGATCTCGGCCACGGCCACGCGCTCCAGGAGCGCCTGTCCCGTGCGTGCGACGACGGCCCGCCAGGTTCTCATCGGCACCCCTCATTGACGGCTCTTGCCAGGCGCCCAGCAGCCCTTCATGTCCCGCCGCCCTCTTCACGCCCTATCTGTTCGAGCGACCGGCCGGTGAGGGCGGAATCGGGCTCGGCCTCCGTAATGTCCCTCGACCGATCGGCGAATTCGTCCTTCATCTTGACCAGAAGCCAGTTGTTCTCGCCGCGCCCCTTCATCCTGATCAGCGCCCACCCGCCCTTCAGCTTCCGGCCGAGCAGCCGCACCTCGACCTGGCCCCGGGCGACCGCTTCAGACAGTGGGACGTCCTTGACGTTCTCGAAGGTGCCCGTGTCCCAGACCATCACGGTGCCCCCGCCGTATTCCTCGTCCGGGATGACGCCTTCGAATGTGGCGTAATCGAGGGGATGGTCCTCGGTCATCACGGCCAGGCGCTTGTCGGCCGGGTCAAGCGAGGGCCCCTTGGGCACGGCCCAGGAAAGCAGCACGCCGTCGCATTCCAGGCGCAGGTCGTAATGGAGCCTGCTGGCGTCGTGCTTCTGGATGACATAGGTGTTGCCCGGCCCCTCGCCCTTCCCCGTCGGAGGCTCGGGCGTGCGGTCGAAGTCCCGCTTCTTCTGGTATTCCTCAAGCGACATGGATGGGCTCGGAGCTGGAAATCACGGCGGATTATACGGCCCGGCAGCACGCCGGCACAAGCCGGCCGCCGCGCACTTGGCGCTGTGGGACGCCTGGTGTATAATCTGAATGGCCACATCGTATAGGAAGGAAGCCCACCTATGACTTCCACGGACAGTCCTGCCAGTGTGGTTTGCACAGGGACGACGCTCTTGCCCGTGCTGCGCAAGAAGAAGCCCCCGCCAGCCAGCACCTAGCCGCTCGATCCCTTTCCGTCCACCCCAACCCGTCGCACCGATTCACGAGCAGAGAGGTCGGAACATGTCTGGTCATTCACACTGGGCCGGGATAAAGCATAAGAAGGCCAAGGAAGACAAGAAGCGCGGCAAGGTCTTCAGCCGGGTCGCCAAGCAGATCATGAGCGCCGCCAGAAGGGCAGGCAAGGACCCGGACACCAATCTGGAGCTCAAGTACGCGATCGACGAGGCCAAGGCGGCCAACATGCCCAAGGACACCATCGAACGGGCTGTTCTGAAAGGCGCGGGCGAGCTGGAAGGGACCAGGCTCGAAGGCGTCCGCTACGAGGGCTACGGCGCGGGCGGAGCGGCCGTCATGGTGGACGCGCTGACCGACAACCGCAACCGCACTACCTCCGATGTCCGCAAGGCCTTCAGCGACCACGGCGGCGAGCTGGGAGCCAGCGGATGCGTGGCCTGGGGCTTTGAGACGAAGGGCCTGGTGCTCCTGCCCCTCGACGACAAGACCGAAGAGGAGATGCTCGACATCGCGATCGAGGCGGGGGCGGACGACTTCCAGAAGGAAGGCGACCTCTGCGAGCTGAGCTGCGACCCCAGGCAGCTCCAGCAGGTCAAGGACGCGCTCAGCGCTGCGGACGTGACGTGGGAATCGGCTGAAGTGACGATGGTCCCCCAGTCCTACGTGGACCTCTCACGCGAGGACGGCCTCAAAGCCCTGAAACTGATGGAAGAGCTGGAAGAGAACGATGACGTGACAAGCGTCTATTCGAACTTCAACCTGCCTGCAGAGCTCGTCGCCGAACTCGAAGCCGAATAGGCTGCGCAGCGAACCGTACAAGAACATGGGCGTCCGCCGGGAATCGACTCGGGGGACGCCCTTCGTGTGCGCCGTCGGGGGCTCTTGTGGCGTCTAGCGCTTGCTGAACTGCGGGGAACGCCGCGCGCCGCGCTTTCCGTACTTCTTGCGTTCGACGCGCCGGCTGTCACAGGTGAGAAGCCCGTTGTCCTTGAGCGGCTCACGCAGGGACGAATCGCTCTTGGCCAGGGCACGCGCCAGCCCCAGGCGTACGGCGCCCGCCTGCCCGGTTATCCCGCCGCCCTTGACGCGGACGAAGACGTCGTAACGCCCCTGGTTATGCGTCGCTCGCAGCGGCTCGCGGACCACGTACTGATGGTCCTCGCGCGTGAAGTACTCCTCCATGTCCACGCCGTTGATCTGGATGGCGCCCGTGCCCGGCTTGATCCGCACGCTGGCCACGGCGCTCTTGCGCCGTCCTGTTCCCCAATCGTACATGTCCGACATGGTTCTGGTCTTCCTCGGCTTCGACGGTTGCCTGGAACGAACGGCCCTCCAGGGCCTCAGGGCTCCAGTTCCTCCGGCTTGTGATAGGTATGCGGGTGCTCCGGCCCGGCGTAGACCTTCAGCTTCTTCAGCATCTTCGCGCCCAGCTTGTTCTTCGGCAACATCCGCCTGACGGACTCCCGCACCACGAATTCCGGGCGCTTCGCCAGCAACTCGGCTACGGGCTTCTCCTTCAGGCCGCCCGGATAGCCCGAATAATGCTTGTAGACCTTCTGGGAGCGCTTGGAGCCGGTCAACTCGATCTTGCCCGCGTTGGTCACGACAACGAACGCCCCCGTGTCCACGTGCGGCGTGTACTCCGGCCTGTCCTTACCCATCAAGGCCATCGCCACACGGGTGGCCAGGCGGCCCAGCACCTTGCCGCTCGCGTCAACGTGGTACCAGCGACGCTTGTTCTCGTAGTCTTCTTTTCTGGCAGATTTCGTCTTCATCACGGCCAACCCGCAGAGAACGGCAACAGAACCAGCACCCCCAACCTGCAAAAGGACAAGTATAAGTCACACAAGCCCCTGTGTCAACGGCATCCGGCGCGCCGAAGCTAGCCGAGCGACATCAGGGCCAGGCCGATCGTCACGGGAGCAGACCCCAGCAGCAGGAAGGCCACCCACCTCTTGGCGTCAAAGTCGGCCAGGGCCTCGGCGGGCATGGCCAGGTAGCCGTAGATCATCCAGGCCACCGCCGTGCACCAGATCACCATGGCGAAGCCCGCGATCAGTATGCCGGCGATCATGCCACCCAGGGCTGTCAGGAACAAGCCCAGGTAACCGATGGCCACGGCGATGGGCAGAAGCAGCATCGACAGAACGAGCACCCTTGGCCGCATGAAGCCGGGAAAGAGGTCCAGGAACCAGTAGAGGACCAGCACCGGGCCGCGAAGCTCCTCTTCCTCGTACTCGACCTGCGGTCGTTGGGCCACCCCGGCCGCGAGCCGGGCGCCGCAGGCCGTGCAGAAGCGTGCCCCCGCCTTGCACTCGGCGCCGCATTCCGGGCATCTTCTCGGACTCAACCCAGCCGCCTCCGATCCTTTCGCGCGCTTGCCATACGTTCGCCAGACATGCTAACACGCCCGCCGCTTGGTTTCGAGCCGTCGCACCCGGCCTCCCTCCTTCCCGGCCCGCAGGGGGCCGATTGACAAGGTTCGCGGTGCGCTATATCCTTGGAATCGACGTGCTCGGAATCTCCCTTCGGCGGGCTTTCCACGCATGGCGAAGCCGGCGCAGACAGCGATGATGAAGCAGTACCTGGCCTTCAAGAAGAGGCACCAGGACGCCGTCCTGCTCTTCCGCATGGGGGATTTCTACGAGGTGTTCTTCGAAGACGCGAAGGTCTGCGCGCGGGACCTCGGCCTGGCCCTGACCAGCCGCGAGAAGGGCGAGAACGCCGTGCCAATGGCCGGCTTCCCCCACCACGCCGCCGAGAACTACATCAAGCGCCTGATCCGGGCCGGCCACCGCGTCGCCATCTGCGAGCAGGTGCAGGACCCGGCCGAGGCGACCGGCCTGGTGGAGCGGGACGTCACGCGCGTCATCACGGCCGGCACGCTGACCGAAGACGAGCTACTGGACAGCCGCTCGAACAATTTCCTGGCCGCCGTCGCACTCGGCAGCGCGGGGGCCGGGCTGGCCTGGACCGACCTGTCGACCGGCAAGTTCGAGGTCCAGGAAGTGCCAGCCGAGACGCTGAGCGACAGCCTTCAGCGCGTCTCGCCCGCCGAGTGCCTCCTGCCACAGGCCGAGCACGAAGACGGGGAAGACGGCCCTCCCGTCGAGGGCCACCTGCCGGAAGGCTGCCTTGTCACCCGGCGCCCGCCATGGGAGTTCAATCAGGAGGACGGGCGGCGGCGCCTGAACGCGCACTTCGGCACGCGCACTCTGGACGGGTTCGGCTGCGAGGGCATGGGACCGGCGCTGGGCGCGGCCGGGGCGCTGCTCTCCTACCTGGAAGAAACCCAGAGGACCGCGCTCGGCCACATCCGCAAGATGGAGCCGTTTCTGGGCGAGCGCTACCTGATCCTCGACGGCACGACGCAGCGCAGCCTGGAGCTCATCCAGACCATACGCGGCGCCCGCCAGGAGGGCAGCCTGCTTCAGGTGCTGGACAGGACGGCCACGCCGATGGGCGCGCGGATGCTCAGGCGCTGGCTCCTGACGCCGCTGCGCCAGGCGGACGAGATCGAGCGGCGGCTCGACGCCGTGGCGGAGCTGCACGGCGGCCGCTCCTTGCGACGGGCTCTAACTAATCCGCTCAGAGAGATTTACGACATCGAGCGACTCACCACCAAGATCCACTGCGCCCGCGCCAACGCCCGGGACCTGGTGGGCCTCAGGCGCTCCCTCTCGCGCCTGCCCGAGCTGAAGGAGCACCTCGCCAACGTCGCGTCCGAGACGCTGCGCGAGCTGGCCGCGGCCGTCGACCCCGTCCCCGAAGTCGAAGGGCTCATTGCGTCCGCCATCAAAGCCGACCCGCCTATCACAACCACCGAAGGCAGCATCATCCGGGACGGGTTCAACCCGGAGCTCGACGAACTGCGCGGCACCGCTCGCCAGGGGCGGAACTGGATCGCCGAACTCCAGGCAAAGGAGGCCGAACGAACCGGCATCCCCTCGCTCAAGGTCGGGTTCAACAAGGTCTTCGGCTATTACATCGAGGTGACCAACACCCACAAGGACAAGGTGCCCGCGCACTACGTCCGCAAGCAGACGCTGAAGAACGCCGAGCGCTACATCACGCCCGAGCTGAAGGAGCACGAGTCCGCCGTGCTCGGAGCCGGCGAGCGGGCGAAGGAGCTGGAGTACGAGCTGTTCCAGCAGGTCCGGCAGGAAGTCAGCTCGCACACCGAAAGGCTTCAGAAGACCGCAGAGGCCCTGGCCACCCTGGACGTGCTCGTCTCGCTGGCCACCGTTGCGGACGAGAATGGCTACGTCCGTCCCCGCCTCACTACGGACCGCACGCTGCACGTCAAGGACGGCCGCCATCCCGTGCTGGAGCGCATCCTGGACGAGCAGTTCGTGCCCAACGACATCGAGATGGACGGCGAGCAGGTGCGCATGCTCGTCATCACCGGGCCGAACATGTCCGGCAAGAGCGTCTACATCCGCCAGACGGCCCTCATCGTGCTGATGGCCCAGATGGGTTCCTTCGTGCCGGCCGCCGAGGCGACCATCGGCCTGGTCGACCGCATCTTCACGCGCGTGGGCGCCAGCGACGAGCAGCGCCGCGGCCAGAGCACCTTCATGGTCGAGATGATCGAGGTCGCCAGCATCCTCAACAGCGCCACGGACCGCAGCCTCATCATCCTGGACGAGGTCGGGCGCGGCACCAGCACCTTCGACGGCGTCAGCATCGCCTGGGCCACGGGCGAGCACCTGCACGACCGCATCGGCGCCCGCACGCTGTTCGCCACGCACTACCACGAGCTGGCCCAGCTCGCCCAGGTCTGCGACGCCGTGCGCAACCTGAACGTGGCCGTGCGCGAGTGGCAGAACGAAGTGGTCTTCCTGCACCGCGTGGTGCCCGGCGCCACGGACCGCAGCTACGGCATCCACGTGGCCAAGCTGGCGGGCGTCCCGCCCGAGGTCCTCGAGCGCTCGCGGGACATCCTTCAGCACCTGGAGGAGAACGCCGTCGGGCCCAACGACGAGCCTCGCTTCGCGCCCCGGCAGGCGTCGGCGCCGGGCAAGCGGACCGGCGGCCCCGAGCCCCGCCACCTCCAGGTGCCGCTGTTCAAACCGCTGGACGCGGAGATCAGGGACGAGCTCCTGGCGCTCGACACGAGCGGCATGACGCCGCTAGAGGCGCTCAACCGGCTCAACGAGATCATCGACCGCCTCAAGCGCCGCAACTGACCAACGGAAGACATCTCACCACGGAGACCCGTTCGGCAGGCTCAGGGCAAGCACGGAGGACACGGAGAACGGCAAACAGCAAATCAACCTGGGTGAACGACGAACGGCTGTTGCTCACCACTACGACACGACGAGCACGACGAACGGATTCAGACTCCAACCTACTGCCTGGTTCGCAGTTGTGGCTAGATTGCCTGTCTTCGGCCGTGGTTCGTGGTCTCGCGTGGTGTCCGTTGTGGCGTAGTGGTTAGCCCTTGTCGTTCTCTGTCGTTCTCCGTGTTGAGCCTTGTCGTGCGTCATTGACCTCGCCCGCCGCTTCTGTTACCTTTCTGTCTGTCGCCTTATGGGGGGGGCTGCACAATCGCCATGGACCCGGTCCGGTTTATCCAGAAGTGGCGCAACGCGGACCTGTCGGAGCGCTCCGCCTCCCAGCAGCACTTCCTCGACCTGTGCGAGCTGGTCGACCAGCCCAAGCCCGCCGACGCCGACCCGACGGGCGAGTGGTTCACCTTCGAGAAGGGCGCCGCCAAGCACAGCGGCGGCGAGGGCTGGGCCGACGTCCGCAGACGCGGCTACTGCTCTTCACCTGTTAGCCAATCGGAGGGTTGCTATCCGTGGGAGAGAGATTACAATGGGAGCTGCGTGGCTGGCAGGCCAGCCAACCGTAGAACGTGTCCTTGCCCACAAAGTCCACATACATCGTGTCGGCCTCAAACAGCCCCCGCTGATTGGAGCGTTTGCCAAGCACGGCCATCCTCCGTTACTGCTCTGCGAAGTAGCTTCGCTACGTAGCACGAGTGGGGTCAGAATTCCCAAGCGAATTCTATCACAGACACAAAGCCACTTTTCGGCCGCGCTTCTAGTGGCTTACGACACGGCCGTCGTGTCTGTGGGAAGGCGGCCTGGCCGAGGTGCGGGACAACTTGGCTTTGTCTGAGAGGGCGGGGGCTCAGCTATGAGTGGGATGGCGGGGAGACGACTTGAGGTGCGATGCGGCAGCTGTGGCCACCGGCACCGGCTAAGTGCCTGCGAGCCCGGGAGCGAGGTGCGGTTCGCATGTCCTGCGTGCGGCAAGGACCAGGTCGCTAATATCCCACGCGATCCTGTTGGCGAACGCATCGTGTCCCACGCGCCGATCGAGCTGTTCGGCGAGGACGCGTGCAAAGCAGCGCCAGACGCGTCGTGGAACGAGGAAGAAGTGGTCTCTGACGACTCGGAATCGGTGCTCGACACGCTACGTGTTTCGGGCTCTACTGAGTTTGTGCGCAAACGGGTTGCACAGCACGTCGCCCTGCTGGACCGACAGCTCGCACTGCTCGACGCGAGCATCCGCCGTCTGAAGGAACAGACAAGGGATGCTTGCAAGGGGCATGGGCAAGTCGGGGGGCCGTCCTTCGCCGGTTTCTTGCGTGTCTTGTTGAGGATGGCGTTTCTTGTGCCGTTCCTCGGGCCTTGGGCCTTTTACCTCGCTGTTCTCCCAGAAATGGGTGGCGAGAGCCGGCCAGGGCCGAGGTCCAGCACCATGAGGTGGCGGGCGCGCCAGCTACTTGCCGAGCTTGAGAAGCCCCAGCCAACAGAGGTCCCTGTCTCTCCGTTGCTGGGCGAGCAGGCGAGGTTAAAGCATCAGCGTTTCATCTTGCTTCGGCTGCTCAAGTCGCGAGGCGTCCTGCCCTGGCTGCTTAACAGAGCGGGCCCCCTGCCTCTCGCGTGTGCCGTTTTCACTGTGCTTGCGTTGCTGAGTGGCCTGGTAGGCGCTCTGAATGCGTCGGCCGCGGTCGTCGCACTCGCAGTGACCGCACTGGTGGCCTTCTGGCTCTGGCGCGGCCTCTTCAGCCCCATGCATATAGCCCTGAGAACGTCCCGCCTGTACTTCACGCCGCCAGGAGCGCTTCCCGGTCGACGCTTCTATCCCGCCGTCTGCCTGGCGGCGGCCCTGGCCAGCTTGGTTCTTGCTGCAGTAATCGCCATGAAGGTACTTGCCTGGGCGGGCGCTGGCACCTGAAGGGCAAGTTGAGCCGCGATTGCGACTCCCCGTGTGGCCGGGCGCAATCGCTCGTATGCACAACGAAGTCACGATGTGAGCTGGCAGTCTGGACGGTATGGCTCCCTGGCCAC
>Ga0307432_1002461_pt1 | contig 10087 bp, 18 predicted proteins | sample SalMarWE160150MG_FD_202158 | JGI IMG/M metagenome (GOLD analysis project Ga0307432, IMG submission 202158) | Salt marsh sediment microbial communities from the Plum Island Ecosystem LTER, Massachusetts, United States - WE1603-150 | ecosystem: Environmental > Aquatic > Marine > Intertidal zone >...
ATACTTATAATAGAAGAAAAGTCAAGGTAGAATAATTAATCATTATGTCACCGAGGATCTTTCTTCTCATCCCTTCTGTTTTTTTACCTATTGCTCGGGCCCCCCGGTCCCGAGGTTCTCTCCTTTTTAGTGGAGGGAGGGATAGTCCCTGAAAAAAAGAAGGATCCTCTTCGGGAGGTAGAGAGTTATCCCTAAAGATTAATCTTCCCTCGAGAGCAGCTATGAGGATCAAATTCTTTTCCAAAGGAAGGGATGAGGGCCGGCTCAATTTCGCATTCCATATACAAAGACGAAATACTTTGCTAAAATGCCTCCTGGGATCCCCATAAAATCGTGAGAGGAAACGGAATTAATTGGAAAAATTATGAAAGCGAAAAAAGAGGTGCTAAGTGGTCCTGACCTCAGCGGACATCGGAGCTATTACAATAAGGGAGAGAATCTCCCCCCTCACGCTAAATTTTCGTATTCCTTGTTCACCTTCCCCATCAGCTCCTTAAACTCCTCCCAATTCCCGTCAAAAAGATAAAACCTCAAGCCTTGCTTTGTCCATCCTTTGTAACTATTACTGTCCACCCATATTCTTAAGTCTAGCTTCTCACCGTCTACAATAGAAGCCACAAGCTCCCTGGTATTACTGAGCTTGATACGTCCTATCTCTTTTTGTTCAGTTTGTCTTATTTTTCTCATTGTTCACCTCTCAGCCCTCTTATAAATTAGTCTGTTAGGCGCAAAAAGGGGGCAAAAAAGAAGGTTAAAACCTATCAATGATATTTTTTTCAATGTTTCGCAAACCCGCCATTCTTTTCCAGGGAATCTCAGAATGTTTATTTCTTATACCAATAGGGATTTTTTTTGAAGCTTCCCCTATTATTTCAAGATTTCTTATTACAGCATCTAGAGTTTTATTATCCCGGATAAAATCTTCATAATCTAAACGCCTAACATATTTTCCAATTTTATCTATTGATCCAAGAATATCTTCCAAAAACATCCTGTAAGATCTTTTCATCACAAGAAGACAACCTCTCTCAGTACTCTATCCTTGATCTTTTCTCTCAAAGCCCCTGGTGTCACTAAATCTACTTTTATACCAAGTATATCTTCAAGGTAATAACCAAGGTCGATAAATTCCCAGCCAACTGGCTCGTAAAATTCTACCAAAATATCCACATCGCTTCTTTTTTTCTGTTCATCCCTAATATAAGACCCAAAAATCCCTATTCCTTTGACTTTGTACTTCTCTCTCAACTTCTCCTTATGCTCTGTCAAGATATTTTTTATCTCCCCAAGTGTTTTCATATTTTACCACCAGATTAAAGGTTTAATTAGTTTATAATCCAATTCTTTTATGTCGATTTTCTCTCTACATATCCAAATACAGGCTCACCGAGAAACCCAAATTGTAATTGCCCACAAAACAACCCCTTGATATATTGGATGGAAAAGAAAACCCATTCTATCATATCTTCGTATTCCTCATTATCGGGATCGTTTATGATTTCCAGAAAATTTTCATACCCCCAGATACCTCCACAATCTTCAGGAGGACATGCTCTTTTTCCTTTGATACATATCGGATAATTAATATTTTTATCTCGAGGAAGTATCTTTTCCAATTTTATTATGTGCTCCCAATTATCGCCAAAATCATATACATAATCTGCCGATCTATTTTCCACAGAAAAATAGTCAGCTATTTTTTGTTTCCATCGCGGAAGAATTTCTCTACCCCATCCAGATCCTTTATCTGGAACTCCTATCTCCACTTTCATCCCGGTTGTTCTACATTTTTGAACTCTTTAACCTTGCCTTTTTTGACGTTCTCCAAAGCCTCTTTGAGCATCTCCTCACCCTTCTTGGATAAAGTAACAGCTTCAGGTTTATCAAGTAAGATCTTGGGAATGAGAACTATCTTGTTGTCTTCTACTTCTGCTTCCAAATAATCACCTTGCTTAATGCCTAGGGCTTTGCGGATTTTGCTGGGGATTGTAATCTGGGCCTTTTCTCTAACCTGAACTAAGGGCATGAGCTTTCCTCCTTTAGTTGTAAATAAATGATCCATATAGTTAGAAGTTCTTACTTTCTTAGTATGGCAAACGCTAAGAAGGGATGTCAAGTTTCAAAGGATATTTGCGGGTTTATCTAAACTTATTGGCTGGTGGGTGTTTGGGATTAGAATTTCACCAACCCCAAAGTGATTTGGAGGGCTATATCAAGATCACTTATTGTTTCTTTAGAAAGATCCCCAAGCTTTTTTACCAGCCTTCTTTTGTCAATAGAGCGAATTTGATTTGGTTGGATAACTGAGGGCTTAGTGAGTCCTGCTTCTGGAGGTTTTATCAAAACTTCATCAAACTTAGGTTTAGCTCGGCCGGTAATAGCAACTACAATTACAATAGGGCTATATTGATTAGCTACATCATTGGAGATGACCACTGCCGGTCGGGTCTTTTTGATCTCTGCCCCAATAGTAGGATCGAAATTGACTAAATATACTGAACCACGTTTAGGATAGACCATAATAAAGAAAACAGCCTCTAAGAGGCTGCCTCAGAGAGTGGTTTAAGATCTCTCTTCCCTTTCCAATTTTTCCCAGAGTTCTCGTTCAATAGGTTCCCATTCTTGGGCAATAGCTAAATCTTCCTTGGCTCGCTCTAAATAAGCCTCCTTCAATCTTTGCTTTAGTCTTGCTCGCTCTAATCTATTGGCGTAAAGCCTTACTGCTCTGTTAATAAACTCGCTTCTGTTGTCTTTACTTACCCGATCAATCAGTTCGAGAGTCTCTGGGGGAAGGGTTATATTGACTCTTTTTCGAGTTTTGTTCATGTTTTATCTTCCTCCTTTTGTAAACTGCTCTCATTATACACACCGGCTATATGTATGTCAAGCACTAGTGAAAGTTCTTAAGATTTATTCTGGATTTATTTGTCTAATTGGCTGGTGGGTGTTTAGTTATGAAGTTGCGAGCCTATCATTTTCTTAATTTCTTCAAGAAATTCCATAGAGGAACTTTTTTCATATATTCTCTATACGCGCCTCCAAACTCCTTTATGTTAAATTCATCTTCTTTTATGGCTCCCATTCGGAAACAGACAGCATCAACTGCACTCAAAACTATGGAAAGAATCGATTGAAAAACCAACACCAGAGCAATCGACCAGATAGCCATTCCCAGCCACATAGGATGCCTAATAATCCCATATATCCCAGTATCCACTACAACAGTAGTTCCATGTGGTGCTAATGCGCGGCCAGCTTTCGATTTACCTTTGTGTTTGAGCTGAATCATTGAGCCAAAAACCAGAAAGGCAGACGGAATATATAAAATATAGCCGAGAGTCTGTAACCATGAAATATTGGATCGCGTCCACATTGCCGCTTTGCCAAGGATTAACTCGAGAGTCAAGAGAGTAAAGAAGATACCTAAGCCTGTATGACTATAAATTTCACCAGTTATATCTTCCCTGGCTGACTGGATTATCCATCTTCCATTAACAATCCATATGATTGCGCAGATACCAACACAAAGCATATACTTATACATCTTGTTTACCTCCCCCATAGCTTATCTCTCTTTCCGCCTAAGACCCCATCCGTAAGGTCGGGGTAGTTCACTACACTCCCTTTCTATTTATTTAGATTGACCAGTTTATTAATTCTTGCGTCCCGAAGCCGATTGCGTATAATGTTCCAAGCGTATCTGAAGTCCAGCCTTTAGGCTGGACTTGGACGATATGCGTTCTACCCAAATGCAATTTTTCGGCGTTTATCAGGATCATCAAAATTAATCTCTTTTACATCAAAATGTTCTGGATCAAATTCACCCCCAACCCATTCTATCATATCTTCGTATTCCTCATTATCGGGATCGTTTATGATTTCCAGAAAATTTTCATACCCCCAGATACCTCCACAATCTTCAGGAGGACATGCTCTTTTTCCTTTGATACATATCGGATAATTAATATTTTTTTCTCGAGGAAGTATCTTTTCTAATTGTATTTTGTGTTCCCAATTATCACCAAAATCATATACATAATCTGCCGATCGATTTTCCATAGAAAAATAGTCAGCTATTTCTGGCTCCAAACTAAGGTTTAGTGAAAGTCCAATTTCTGAAAATTTTAATGATTCTTTAGTTAGTTTTTTATACTTAAATCTTCAATAATCTGCATTTATCTGCGTTAAAAAAGGAAATTCTTATACTATCAAATTCAAGGTTTTCAGCAGGTCTAACAAAGCCCTTTATAGGCTGCCAAAATTTCACCAAAGTAAACTCTATGGTAGTCCCCTTGAGGATAGTACTCGGGCGGGATGTCCGGGAATAACTCTGCCGGGGTAACATCGTTTTTGTGAACTACCCGACACTCATAGCTAATAGAACATTCCCCGATAGCCGGACACTTGACTTTTCTTCCAGGTACAGCGGTGAGATTCTTTTCCTTGAATTTATCGTAATTTCTGCCGGATACCGTGCCGCAGAAAGAAACTACTTCCTCCATTTCAGGAGAGGGGACATTTACCGTAAACTGACCAATCTTTTCTATTAATCCATAGGTATAACGGGAGGGTCTGACCAGTACCACAAACACGGGTTTGCCCCAGATGATTCCTGCTGTCCCCCATCCTATAGCCATAACATTGGATTTATCCATATCGCCGGATGCGAGGAGCAGCCCCACCTCATTCATCATTTCAAACGTCTCCTTTAGATAACGAGTAAAGCCCATATCTACTTCCCTCATCAATTCCTCCTTTCTCTTTTTTCTTGGTCCTAATTCTATAAGATAATCACTGTGAATCAAGGATTTTCATGGTAGAACTGGCTAGGTTAACCTTAGGGAAAGTGGTCTGGGAGTTGAGCTCAAATTTTGAGAGGAAAGTTTCTAATACCCCCATTCTTCTTTGAGAGTGAGCTGCTTTCTGCATTTGGGACAGAGAATCCTTAAGTGGTCAAAACGCCCTAAGGGAAGTCCCTTTTCTCTGGGCGGTCCTTTTTCCATGAGCTTTATCTCCTCATGGGAAGCTAGGAATAGATTGGGGTTGGAAAAAGCCTGAGGACCAAGTCTTTCCACCAGCCAGTGAAGGTGCTTCTGGGTAGCTATAGTTGCTCCACAATGCTCACAGAAAACGAGCTTGTCCTCCACCGTTTCTATACACTCTTTTCTGTCGAGGGTGGCTAAATCATACTTTTGCGTTAGATGAACCCCTTTTTCAGTGAGACAGTGGACCTCACATTGTCCGCAGAAGATACAGTTATCATAATGGAGAATAACTCTGCGAGAACCTGGTGGAGGAGATTGAGGAGGTGTCTCAATTACCTCTATGGCTTCGGCCGGACAGACATTGGCACAAGCGCCGCAAACCACACATTCCTCGAGATTGAACTCTGGCTTTCCCCGGTAAGCAGGAGCCGCCGGAGAAGGGACCTTAGGGAATTTCGTAGTGTAAGGACCCTTTACCAAAGCTGTAAATGCCTCTTTTAGCTCTCGGAGTTTAGGATATTTCATTTTTTGTCTTCCTCATACCTGTCCACCACGCTCTTCTTCCAGAGCTTGATTCCGGAGCGATGAGCAGCATGAGCAATAGCATGGGCCCCAGTGGGCGAAGTCATTACTACAAAAGCGATGGCCAGGATAGCCTTCCATAAAAAACCCATTAAGAGAAAGCTTCCAAAGAGAATGAAGCAGGTTCCCAGAGTTACGCACTTGGTAGAAGCCTGGAGGCGATTATAAACATCGGGTAGTCTCACCAGACCTATGCAGCCAAGTAAATCAAAAAGAAGCCCCACCACGATAAATATGTTTCCTAAAATTACCACTATTTCATTCATCGAATCCCTTACCCTCCAGATATTTGGCTAGAGCCAAAGCTCCAATAAAGCCTAGAAGAACCCAGACAATGGCAATATCCATAAAGAATTTTCTGGGAGTATAGACGGCAAAAAGAGCACAAAAACCGACTACCAGAATCCCTAAAATATCGACGGCTACAATTCTGTCAGCAGAAGTCGGACCACGAAAGATTCGATAAAGACATAAAAAACAGGAGGCAATTAGAAGAAGCGAGAAAATGAAGGGAACATTGGTCATCATTCAAAAATCTCCTTAAGAATGGGCTCAAACTTGCGCACAATCCTCTCGGTAGCCTCTTTTATATCGGTTGTCCTCACCATAATCCAGTGTACATAAAGATAACCCTCCTCAGTTATCTCAACCGATAAAGTACCGGGGGTGAGGGTAATAGAATTGGCCAGAGCGACTCTCCCGGTCGGGGTTTTAAGAGAAGTCTTAACCTTCACAATACCCGGTTTAATGGGAAGTTTAGGGTGAAGAACCCGGTAGGCAACATCCAGATTGGCCATAATACAATAATAAGTGAAGATAGGAATATAATAAAGAAAAAAGGCCAGGCGTTTGATCTGGAAAAATTTTCGGGGCTCCTCAATGAATAAATCGGCAAACCAGAAGCTAACTAAAATAGACAAACCCAGCCCGATTAAGACTGAAGGTAGGTACAGTGTCCAGGTAAGGACCATCCAGCAAAGAAATGAGACAATAAAAAGTGCTAGTCTTTTCACTTTATCCTCCCAGGACAAGGCTGCTATATCTTATCCCTTCCTGTAGAACCCCCACTGCTGGTTCCAGTACGATCTTCATTACCGGGTAAAAGAGAATCCCCACCCCCAGGCAAATTATAGCCAGGACTATCACGGAAAAACTCATCAAAGAAGGAGCTTCCTTTATTTTCTCCAGGCCCTCTCTTAGTTTTCCAAAAAAGGCGTATCTTTGCATCCTCAGGTAATAGGCCAGGGTCAAAACGGAAGCCAGAATAGTTATAACAGCCAGGACAAAGTGCCCTGCCTGAATAAGGCCGATGATAATGAAGAGCTTACTCCAGAATCCGTTAAAAGGAGGAATTCCAGAAATGGATAAAGAGGCAATGGTTGAGGTAGCCCCTGTGACCGGCATTACCTTACTTAAGCCCCCCATCTTCTCCAATTTTCTTGTTCCGGTAGAGTATTCCACTGCACCGGAATTCAAAAAGAGAAGCGATTTAAAAGAAGCGTGATTCAAAAGGTGGAAAAGCGCTCCCATAATGCCCCAGTAATTACCACATCCCAAACCCAAAATTATATAGCCAATCTGAGAGATAGAGGAATAGGCAAGGAGCCTTTTGAGGTCTTCCTGTCTTAAAGCTAAGAGGCCTCCTCCTATCATAGAGACACATCCTAAAATCATAAAGGTCCAGTAAAGCTGAAGACCCATACCGAAGACATTGAAGAAAATCCGCATCAAGGCATAGACCCCCAGAGCCTTGATTAAAACCCCGGACAGCATTGCTGAAATGGGGGCAGGAGCGCTGGGATGAGCATCGGGAAGCCAGGCATGGAAAGGAATTACGGCTGCCTTCAGCCCAAAACCAGCTAAAAAGAGAGTCATAGAGAAGGAAAGAAGGACGTTCCTTTTTCCCTGAATCATCCTTCCCACATCAGCCATATTAAGGCTTCCGGTGAGACCATAAAGCAGCCCCACTGAAAAGAGGATAAGAATAGAAGCAATTGATCCCATAACCATATACTTGAAGGATGCCTCCAGCTCCTCTGCCTCTACCCCAAAAGCCACCAGTGCATAGGATGATATAGCGGCAATTTCCGAGAAGACAAAGAGGTTAAAGAAGTCTCCCGTTAAGACTACCCCATTCATCCCGGCCAGCATGAGTATAAATAAAGCATAGTATCTAGACTTAGCGGTAAATTTCTTCATGTAACTGACCGAATAAATGATGACTAAAAAGGCAACCGTATTTATAATAATCAACATCAATAGACTTAGTCCATCGAGAACCAGATTTATCCCCCAGGGTGGAGTCCACTTACCCACGATATAGACAAAGATTCCGTGTGTCTTAAGTTGACCAATAAGGACAAAGGAGAGAATAGCCAGGCTAAGAGTAGAAAGAGCTGCCAGAAGATCGCTCACCACTTCCTTCAGTTTTCCTAAAAGGGCTAGAATAAAGGCAACTCCTAAAGGAATGGCTATAAAGAGAGGAATCAAATTCATCTGGACTATCCTTTTAACCTGCGAATTTTCGTTATATCAAATGTTTTATATCTCTGGTGAATTCGGATACAAAGAGATACCATCAGGGCTAAGGTAGCTACACTTATAACTATAGCCGTGAGAACCAGTGCCTGGGGCAGAGGATCAACAAACTTTGCCTGGGTAACTGTCTCCGTTACTATGGCCGGGACTCCTTCCCAGCGATAACCGAGAAGAATTAAAAAAAGATTCACCGCATATTCCATAATGGCTATTCCTATCACTATTTTTAAGATATTCTTTTTGACAATAACACAGTAAAGGCCAATAAGAAAAATTACAAAGCACAAGAAAAATATCATTGGGGCTTCTCCTTCTCTTCACCAGATTTGAAGAGAACCAAGGCCAAAAATACGGCAAATATTGCTCCTGCTACCTCCAGTCCCACACCGATATAACAAAGAGGAATAATACCGGCACTAATTATTTTCAAAGGATGTCCCAGGGGAAGAAAGTTCAAGAAAAAGTAGCCCCCCACGAAAATTCCCAGAAGGGCAAGAATAAGAAAGATGAGGACACCTAAGCTTTCTATTACAGAACTGGTTGATCTTTTTAATTTTTTATAAGCGACCTCCTTTCCGTAAGCTAGAGTAAGAAGAATAAAACAAGAGGCAATCATTACCCCTCCAGGGAATCCTCCTCCCGGCGTAAGATGCCCGTGCAGCACGACATAAACACCAAAGAGAATGATTAAAGGAGAAAGAAATTTAGTTATGGTTTTTACAATTATGGTCATTCCTTTCATTTTTTCCTTCCCACCCCTCTTAAGATTACCAGGGCTCCCAGGACGGCGGCAAAGAGAACCGTTACCTCTCCTAAGGTATCGTAAGCCCTGAATCCTAATACTACTGAAGTAATAAGATTCGCCGAACCTGTCTTTTTCAAACCTTCTTCAACATAAAATTGAGACACTCTCATCAGGGGATAGCCAAATTTGGGAAATTCAATAAAGGTAAGAGCCTGGTAGGCAAAATACCCAAAAATGACAATGAAGGCAATCACGGCTACCAGGCTAAAGACCTCTTTTTTACCTTTAATATCACTTACTTCCCTTTCTGTAGCTACGGCTCTAATTAAAATAACCAGAGCCACAATCTCTACTATAATCTGAGTAATGGCAATGTCAGGAGTCTGAAGGTAAAGAAAGGTTACACATAAAACTAGCCCCACCAGTGACAAGGAGATAACAGCCGAAAGAAGCGATCTGGTATGAATCGCTACTAATGAGCCAAGGATCATTAAGAATAATAATAAATAAAGTGGTAACATTTTCTCCTCTATAATAAGAAAATTAAAAGCAGCAGTATAAGACCTATCAGGTACCAGGCCAGATAGGTATGAAGAATTCCGCTGTGCAAGAAGCTCGCTCCCTTTCCTCCTGAAACGGCTAGATAAGCGAGGCCCCGCCAGATATAGTCTATGGCTCGATCTAGAGCCTGAAGGAGGTAGGCCGCTCCCCTACAGATCACCATACCCCAATCATAAAAATCTAATTTTTTCTTTTCCGCCGCCTCATAAATCTTGCTCAGTCCGGAAAAGTTTCTTACCGTATCATAAAAATCAACGCCGGAAACCTTCATCTCGGGGCTCACTTCCTCTCCCCCGATATAGGAGGTACTTTCACGAAACAGTCTTACTTTGCTTAAAAGGTAAATTATGGCTCCTATAATGATGCCAACAATAATCAAGCCAGTAGCTAAGCCTGGCTGCCACCATCCCATCCACTCTGCCGGAGGGGGTATCCCGGGAACTGAAGCAAGAATGAACAACCTCAGGGGCAGGCGATAAGCAAAGATCCCAAAGCCAACACATAGGGAAGCCAGAATCACCATAGGAATAGTCATAGAAAGACCTACCTCTTTGGGACCTGAGTGGGCATTTTTTGGCGGGGAACTGGAAGAGGTACCCAGGAATGTGGCATGGATAAGTTTCATAAAGCTGGCTAAAGTTAAAGCTGAACCAAACATGGCTGCCAAAAGCCACAG
>Ga0307432_1002464_pt1 | contig 10079 bp, 10 predicted proteins | sample SalMarWE160150MG_FD_202158 | JGI IMG/M metagenome (GOLD analysis project Ga0307432, IMG submission 202158) | Salt marsh sediment microbial communities from the Plum Island Ecosystem LTER, Massachusetts, United States - WE1603-150 | ecosystem: Environmental > Aquatic > Marine > Intertidal zone >...
TGAAGCTTTGACCATAACGGTCCTTCAGGAACTCCTAAAGACCTAGCCTTTTCTATGTTGAACCTTCCGGGTCGCGGCTTCTCTATCAAAGCATAGGCTAAGCTGTGATCTATATGGTCTGATTGGGTGGCGTAAACTGTGTATTCCTTTTCTTCGCAAACCAGACCCGCCTCTACCTCAGAAACTTGAACAGGAAAAGTGAGGGTGAAACGAACAGTTTGGCTTATCGCCTCTACAAAGGCTTTGATTCCCTGCGATCCGTAAATCTCCAGCTTTTTTGTCCTATCCAGCAGGGACATGGTCTGAAGAAGCCCGGGCAAACCTAGAACGTGATCGCCGTGCATGTGGGTGACGAAAATCTTTGTTTTTCGATGAAAGCCTACTCCTGCCTGAATCATCTGCCGTTGGGTGCCCTCGCCGCAGTCAAACAGTAACAGTTCATTTTTTCTTCGAATTGCAATAGCTGAAAGTCCTCTTTTGGGAGTTGGGATGCTTCCACCGGTACCCAGAAAGATTACCTGCAAATCTGTCAGCTCGCCGTTCCCTCCAATAAAGATATGTTCTGTTCAGTTTATTTGGTTAAGCCTTCCGGGTCTACCGTCAAGTTCTCTCGAAGACCACTATTTCTCTTGTTAAACTTCTGTGCACATAAACAAAATGCGACTCTAAGTGCTTGAAACCCGCCTTTTCACCAATATCAGCTATTCTTATTGTTTTGGGGGATGCCATACAGATTCTTCTGCCTCTGGGAATTTTGTCTCCGACTGCAGAAAGAAAGTCCTCAACTATCCGTATGGTACTCGCTCCTAACGTGCTTGCAGACCTGCCATAAGGCGGATCAGTTACAATACAATCTACTTTAGCTACTGGAGGATAGCGCGCATCAGCTACTGCCACTCCTTCCAGATTTATCCCATAATGGAGAAGGTTTTTTAGTCCTCCCCTCAGCATGTGCGGTTTCGCATCAAAGCCCACAACTCTGCATCCTATTAGTCCAGCCTCCACAAGCATGCCTCCGGTTCCACAGAACGGATCCAAAACCAGATCACCCTTATTTGGTTGCGCTAAATTCACCATAACTCTCGCCAGTTTTGCAGGCATGGCTGTAGGATGAAAGAAGGGTCTTCGTCTTGGTCTTCTTTCGGAGAAGGGCTTTGGGATTATCTCGGCTGTCTTTAATCCAAAAATGAATCGTTTGTCTGTCAGGACCCCGAAAAACGTTTTCTGCGGATTCGACAAGTTAACTCTTGATGTCTTAACCGTTTTTAGTATCTTTTCTCCGAGTTTGCGTTCCAGCTCTACACGAACAAGCTCAGGAGTGACACCATTCACTCGTCTAACTCGAACAGCGAAACTGTCGCCTTCAATAAATTCCTCCATAGAACCAGAGCTTATGTTGGCTAAGATTTCGGATATGTTAGCTTCACAGTTGAATATCTCTCGACAACAAACACGGGTCAGAGCAGACCTAAACTTGATTGGCTCTACGCTGTTGGGGTCAACTTCAAGGCGCAGAACTTGAGTCAAATTTTCCAAGATTCGATAGTTGATGCCCTCTGCTTCCAAGATAGCTTGCACTTCTGAGACGGGAAGGGTCTGATGTTCGCCTGAAACTAGGAAAAAAAGTTTTGCCACGTGTTAGGCACCTAGCTGGCTAAAGCCTCCGCGATCAAGGGTGCAAGCGAAACTGTTCTCACGGAACTGGGAATGCTGTCGGTGCCAACGATCTCTTCAGCCCCGCTTTCAGTAATCTTCTTTTTTGCTTCGCCTATCAGTAGCGGATGGACACAGGCAGCGTAGACTCTTCGTGCACCCTGAGTCTTCAACATCTTCACTGCCCGAGCTATGGTTCCGCCAGTGCTGATTATGTCATCGAAGACAATCACGTCTCTGCCTTTCACGTTGAGGCTTTTCTCTTCCACCTGAATCTCGCCTGTATAGCGGTCACGTTCCTTCCTCAACCAACCGCATCCTCCACCAAGAACTTTATCCGCCTCCTCAGCCAACTTGATCGCACCCTTATCAGGCGACAGCGAAAAAGCCCCATCTAATCCTCGACTCTTAAACTGCTCCGCCAACAAAGTTATTGCTGAAAGATTTTCGGTTGGAACCGAGAATCGCTTTAAGGTGCTTTTTGCGTGGATGTTCACGGTTATGAATCTGTCACTTCCACAAGCCTCGATGAGTTTAACGAAAGTTTCGGCGCTGACCGCTTCACCCTGCAAAAACCGTTTATCTTGCCTAGCAAAAGCCAAGTATGGCACCACAGCCGTTACTTTGTCTGCTCCCAAATCCTTAGCCGTGTCCAGCATCAGCAAAAGCTGCATGATATTCGTGTCCTGTGGGGGTCCAGTGGTCTGAACCACAATCACTTCTTCATCCTTTACGTCGCCGTCAAAACGGAGACAATACTCTCCGTCAGGAAAGGTCTTGAGATTAACGGGAACAATTCGTGCATTCAAGGTTTCAGCGATTTTTTGCCCCAAGCTCTGAGAGGCTGGACCCGGAACAACTATCACAGTTTTCCCTTCTTCTTGTATTCTTCCAACAATTCTTTTGCCCTGTCCATCCTCACCTTACGTTCTTCCACCATCTTCTCAACAATGAGGTCGATCAGCGGTCCTGAGGCTCCGGCTGTAATCGCCACGTTTCGGGCATGAAGAGACATGTGTCCCCTCTGTATTCCTTCATGGGCTAAGGCGCGTAGGGCACCGAGGTTCTGAGCCAAACCAACGGCAGCCATAACTTCCCCCAGTTCGTTAGCTGATTTCACACCCAAAATCTTCAACGCAACCTTTGCAGTTGGATGCACCTTTGTTGCTCCGCCTATTGTTCCAACTGCCATGGGTAGTTCAAGGGAACCCACTAGGTCGTCGTCCCTGTTTTTCTCCCAGAATGAGATGGGACCGTAGTATCCGTTTCTTGCTGCGTAGGCGTGGGCTCCAGCTTCTATGGCGCGGTGATCGTTGCCTGTGGCTATGACGACGCCGATTATGCCGTTTAGGATGCCCTTGTTGTGGGTTGCCGCTCGGTACGGGTCTGCAGCCGCAAAATTGTAGGCTTCCACTATGCCGTCAACAACCTCTTCGCCGCCCACAGCCTCTTTCGCTATAACCGCCCATGCCCGCGCCAGACGCTTCACAGCAAGGTTCGAGATTATCCGCAGATAGACTCTGCCTCCGGTTACTCTTTCGATCATGGGGGCAACTGCCTCAGCCATGGTGTTTACTGCGTTGGCGCCCATAGCGTCCCTGCAGTCAACATGAAGTTCTGTTATTACCATTGGACCAGATTTTGCATCTATCACTTTAACTTCTAAGTCTTTAGCTCCTCCTCCAACAGAAACCAGCATGGGATCCTGCTCGTTTGCTTTCTTTAGAATCTCCTTTTTCGCTGATAGAATCTTCATTTTTGCTGCGAATGGATCTTTGATGTCCACAGCTTGTATCTGTCCGATCATGACTGGGTCGGTGCTGCTGGTGAAGAAGCCTCCCTTTTCTCGTGCCATCTTTGCGGCGTAGGTGGCTGCTGCAACCACTGACGGTTCTTCGATTGCCATGGGTATCAGGTAGTCTTTTTTGTTTATGAGAAAGTTCATGGCGATTCCAATGGGCAGGGGAAATGTGCCGACTACGTTTTCGATCATGCGGTCTGCCAGTTCAAGCTCTAACGAGCCGGTTGACTGGAGAATTTTGACTTCTTCGTCGGTTAAATCTGCAAAGTCTTTTACGTACTTTATTCTCTCTTTGGGAGTTAATTTGTAGAAACCTGAGACTTGAGAAGTTTTTTTCATTGTGATGCCTCTTTTACAACGCAGTTTACTTGAGCGGAATCGCATATGAATTTAACTGAATCATGAATTTTGCTGTTGTTCTACACTCTTTCGGTGCAGGATATGTAATAGACTATGTCTTTCGTGAATTCTCGCCATTCCTCTGCTATACTTCGAACTTCAGTCTCTGAGAGTATTTCATCATCAGAGTAGAATCTTGAAAATGTTCGTCTGACACCCAAATCGCCTGCGGTAATACAGGCGTTTCTCTTTAAACCAGCGGACAGCACCATCTCGGCAGTCCAAGTTCCTACTCCACGAAACTTTTTCAGCGTCTCCGCCACCTGCTCGTTTGAGAGTGACCTTAAACCCTCCGGATCGAATTCTGCATCCGCGGCTTGGTCAGCTATTCCTTTGATGTACTCTGCTTTTCGCCAGCTTAATCCACACTGCCTTATCTCCTCAAGAGTTGCCTCAGCAAGCCTCTTGGCTGTTGGAAAATCATAGTAGACGATATCCTCTGCTTCTGTTTGTTCACCGAATCTGGTTACTATCTTGTTTGTGATCGAGAAAGCTACGCGTATTGAGATTTGCTGCTGGATTATAGATTTGATTATGCTTTCAAACACTGTGGCTCCGATGCTTCCAGCCTTCAATCCATAAAATCTTCGCTTCACATCTCTTAAGACGGGGTCTTTGTCCATGAAAGCATAGAGGGCAGTCAAGTCTTGGCTGAAAGAGAATATCCAGTCCAGATTCCTTGATAATTCCTGTCTTTCTTGTTCACTAACGGTCCGGAAGTATTTTGCCTCGATTTTGGGCTCCTCGATAGTGCCTAAGGACCGTAACGCAACAGGAATCAGCTTGCCAGAATCTAACCGTATTGCCCGCCTCCAAACTCCCTCTTCAAAGACTTCTGGCATGGGCTTTTCATACCCGAAGACACTGCAGTTCAGCTCGAAATCGTAAGGAGGCTTTGGGTAGATGTGGAAGCATTTGGGTGACAACTAGTTTTCCTCTCTTGCAGCAATCAGCAAACTGTTGTCTTCCCTAATAAAACATAACAAAAAAGGGGATTCGAGTAGAGTTACTCGCTCCAAGTTTGGTTTGAAAATTCGATTGCATGTAGAACTTTTTGTTTGAAGTCGCTGTCTTCGCACTCGAAGGTGTACATTGCGAAGCCGTCAAAGGAGAAAAAGTGCATTCTGCCTGTTTGATAGATTATCTTGGGTTTGGCTATTTTAACCAATTCCAGAAACTCTTTCCTCTTGAATTTAACTCGATACGAGCTAGTGTGCTGCGCTGCTACTATAGCGGCTGTTGTAGCTGCTGTTGTCGCCATCTTTCATCAACTCAACACATTATCTCATCTTTTTATGCTATAGTCTTTTCCATTATCCCACTTGACCAAATTTCGGGCAAGTATGCTAAGAAACCAGAAACCTTGAATCCGACTTCTATAAATTGATGTTTACACCTAAGTTTTTAGGGGCGAAACGTCATGTGGACAAGCTGGAGACCCGACGCAAAAGCCGTTCTCAGGGACAAAAAGGCTCGAACTAGCTTAGCAAGATACTTCGCAGTCATGGAAGACGACAAACCAGCCAAGTTTCTGATCGCCAAAAAACTACCCGCCACATTCAACAAAAACGATTCACTAACAAAACTGTGGAAAATCCATGAACAACTCACCGAAGAGTTCCGTCGCCTCGAAAAGGAAATAGACACCCGACAAAAACACCTAAAAGAATTAAACACTCCAGAAAACTCATTTCTTGACCTGAAAACAGAAATAGCAAACCGCATACTCGAGAATTGTCACCTTTGTACACGCAGATGCGGCTCCAACAGGCTCAAGGGAGAATTAGGTTACTGCAAGTGCGGAACGCAAATTGCAGTCTCAACCATATTCCCGCATACTGGCGAAGAGCCTGAACTGGTTCCCTCCGGAACAATATTCACTTTAGGCTGCACCCTCCGATGTCTCCACTGCCAAAACTGGGGTATATCCCAGTGGTTCGAATCGGGAAACATCTACTCACCCCAGCAGTTGGCTAGGGCGGTGGAGACTCTTCGTAAAGGCGGCTGCAGAAACGTCAATCTTGTGGGTGGAGACCCTACTTCATGGCTGCCTCAGTGGCTTGAAACCTTTAGACACGTTGATGTGAATGTGCCCGTGGTTTGGAACTCCAACTCTTACTACAGCTTAGAGACAGCAAAACTTCTCGCCGGATTCGTGGACGTATATCTCCTCGACTTCAAGTATGGACCCAAAGAGTGCGCAGAAAAGATTTCAGACGCTCCCGGCTATTGGATAGCTTGCACCCGAAACCACTTATACGCCAAAAAATATGGAGAACTTATCATCCGCGTCTTGGTGTTACCCGGACATCTTGAATGCTGCACAAAGAATATCTTGAACTGGATTGCCGAAAACCTCGGAGACTGGGTTCGCGTAAACTTGATGTTCCAATATCACCCGGAATGGAGAAGCCACGAAATATCGGAAATGCGAAGGAGACTCACGGAAAGGGAGAGGAAGCGTGCCATCGAACTGGCGAAAGAGGCAAGATTAACCAATTTTATAACATAAAAGTTTGAGAGTCAAAGCTATTCTTTCGTCGTAGACGCAATATCGAAGTCTGGAGTTAACCCTTCTCGGTAATCTTCGTTAAACGTAAAAGACTAGGTACGTGGTTATTCCGAACATCAAAGATATAAGCCAAAGCAGAACCGTGATGTCCATGAGTCTCTTCCTTCTGCTGCACGCAGCAATATTAGATGGACGGAGAGCCCACGCTCCCACCAAAATTATTCCCATGATCATTGCGATAGCTCCTGGGACAGCATGAATCCAGGTTGTTTGGACTCCAAGTTCGGAAGTTGCGGTCGTAAAGAAGTCATAGCCTTCAGAGAATGAAGGTCCCATTACTACTAAAAGGGAAAGTATGTGCAGGATAACTGCTATTCCCATGATGCCTCCATGTATCTTGAATTTTCTTTTATTCTTGTAAACCAAGCCGATGACAATGATTAGGAACATTACTATCTGTAGTATGAGGTTGATGTCTGTCTGAAGGACTGCTTCAGTTCCAAAGATTCCTGTCAATCTGATTTCCCCCAAAAATTATCATATACAACAAATATACTGCCCAAAAACGTTAAAAGATTTTTCATGCCACGCTGGACACGCCTCGGCTTCTACATGAATCCGGAATCTATTTTTCAAGCATCTACTTTATATATCAAGGTAGAAACAAAAAGGGAAAAGGCGAAGAACATGCGATATTGCCCTGAATGCGGCGGCGAACTACAATATGAATCCCGTACGAAACGTTATGTTTGCAAGAGCTGCGGACTTTCTCTCACCCCTCAAGAACTCTTCGAGCTGCGTGAAAAACTAAGACCACGATTCGAAACCGAAGAGGACCAGCGCCAACAACAGAGAAAGGATTACCTGAAGTGGTGGCTCGGCAAGAAAAAATAGCATCTGCCAAAACGTAACGTTTTGACAACAACGTAGGTAACATGCTTTTTAACTGAAACTTCACTCGCAAACAAAGCAGTTATTACCCCTCAAGTTTAATTTAGTAACCAGATTCCCTTCATGTCAGGTGTTTTCATGGATCAGTTTGTAGAAATAATCTGCGTCGGAAACGAACTTCTCATAGGCAAAACCCTGAACACAAACGCCCAATGGCTAACCAAAAGAATCACCACTCTGGGACTAACCACACGCCACGTCACCGTTGTGGGCGACGACATCGACGAAATATCTGGTGTTATACAAGAAGCGATTCAACGCAGCCCCAGTTTCATCTTAACCACGGGAGGGTTAGGTCCCACCTTTGACGACAAAACCTTGGAAGGCTTAGCTAAGGCGTTGGGACGCAGAATCGAAATCAACGAAGAGGCTTTGAAGATGGTTAAGGAGAAGTACCTCAGCTATGTTCAGGAGGGTAGGATGGAGGCGGCTGAGTTGACTCCTCCTCGTGTAAAGATGGCTAAGCTTCCAGAAGGAGCCACACCTCTATATAACCCAGTTGGAACCGCCCCGGCAGTAGTTGCTGAGCATGAAAAGGTGACCGTAATAGCTCTTCCCGGAGTCCCCTCTGAGATGAAAAGCATATTTGACGAGTCAGTGGCTTCTGCCCTGAAGAAAGCTGCACATGGCGTAACTTTCTTTGAAACAAGCATAGAGGCTACAAAGGTCATAGAGTCAGAGATGGCTCCTCTCATCGAGAAGGTGATGCACAGCAACCCTCACGTTTACATAAAGTCCCACCCGAAAGGGGCTGAAAGGGTTCCGCGCATAGAATTTCATCTCTCCACAACAGCCAAAGAATCCAGCACTGCCAGAAAACATGTCAGCAAAGCCCTCATTCAGCTTACGGAGCTGATTCAGGAAAAGGGCGGAAAAATCAAGCCCGTCAAATCAGAAACCTGAAGTGACCTAAAGGCTCTTCGTGAGAGCGGATGGCAGAAATATGAAGTCTAGCAAGAAGGATTCCTTGAAGGTGAAGGAGTATCGTTCTAGACTAGAAAACGCGGAGGGATACGGGGAAGTTTGGGAGATAGTGAAAGCTACAGTTAAAAGTTCTTTGAATGAACGAAGAGTCGGAATGATGCTGTTTCTCGACGATCTTCCCCTCCGGCTAGGAGCCTACCATTCCTTGGGAACCAACAACATTGTCTTGAATCGCGCCCTCGTGAACATCGTTGAGGCAGCATCAAAATCCAAGCGTTTAATCAACTCTTTCGTCTATGTCCTGCTTCTCCATGAGTATCTCCACGCTTTAGGACGCCCAAAAGAATCACAGGTTAGAGCCTTAGTGTACAAGATTTCCAGAGAATCCTTTGGCACAGACCACATCACTACGCAGCTAGCAGAGCTCGGTCCATGGTCCATCCTGAAAGGCATCCCGTTAGACACCATGGATGTTCCAAAACGCGTCATAGAAAGCGTGAAAGATTTTGAAAAAGTGGACAAAAAATACATTATCTGACCTAACTGCCACATAAAATTACTTATGGGACTTATAATAATGTATTAATAACTATAAAAACAAAAGGAGAAATGAATCAAACAAAAACGAGTGGAAAAAAGGGTACAAAGGAATAAGCCACTCGATTAACCAGCTTCTCTTGCTAAGACTTCGCTAGAATTATACTTTGATACCATACACATGTGCGAAAGGTTAGTATTATTGTGATTTTGGATAAGCCACTCTTTTTCTAATGATTATTGCAATTAGAGTGGCAACCAAGAATAACGGTAGAATAAACCATGATGTAAACTCTGGAATATATCCAGATGGTGTGTATCTTTCATTTTTGTTTGATTCTGTGGAGCCCACTCCTGCGTGGGGGATTCCTCCGATGGCGTATAACATGTCATCTACGACGGCAACGCCTAATAGCAAGCGGGGCGTCGGCATTGGAGTAGCAATGCTCCAGCTATCGCTTTCAGGATCATAGACCCGATGCTCATCATCCCATAGTACATGTATTCTTTTGGGAGCAAACACACCTGTAGTTGCAGCTGCAGCTGCCTTTTCGGTAAACCAAGTAGGCATGCTACTCCCAAAGGCCCATGTGTCGGTGGCAGGATAATATATTTGGTTGATGTCACTAGCAGGCTCACCCCACCCTATGCTTCCTATGACGTAAATTTTGTTGCTGACAACCGCAGATGCGTAGCCTGCGACAGCAGTTGGTATAGGCGTCTTTGTGGTCCACGAATCAGTTTTAGGGTCATAAACTTCGGTCACGTTAATGGCTCTTGGCCACGCGCCATAGCCATATATCTCGGTTCCGCCTATGAGGTAGATTTTGTCGTCGACAACGTTTGCAGATAAATCAGCCCTAACCGTGGGCATTGGAGTTCTGGTTTCCCAAGTGTCTGTTAACGGATCATAGACTTCGTTTGCTCCGGTATATCCCTCGTCAGTTTCTCCGCCTATCACGTAGATTTTGTTTTGAACGACAGCTATCCCAAACCTGTTTCTTGCGGTGGGCATCGGTTCTTTGGTAGCCCAACTGTCGGTGGCAGGATCGTACATTTCGTTTGTGCCAACGTGGCCGGTGACGTTAATTTGGCCACTAAGGTATCCCCCAATTGCATATATTTTTTCATCTACTACGGCAACTCCAAGTCTCCTTCTTGCCGTGGGCATGTCAGCCATAGTTTCCCAAGAATCCCCCATTGCCTTAGCGAGGGGAACCAATACAGTTGACAGTGAAGTGGAGATAAGAAGTACAACAACTAAGGATTGAATCATTTTGTTCATATGTGACTGTCACCTAT
>Ga0307432_1002466_pt1 | contig 10068 bp, 9 predicted proteins | sample SalMarWE160150MG_FD_202158 | JGI IMG/M metagenome (GOLD analysis project Ga0307432, IMG submission 202158) | Salt marsh sediment microbial communities from the Plum Island Ecosystem LTER, Massachusetts, United States - WE1603-150 | ecosystem: Environmental > Aquatic > Marine > Intertidal zone >...
CAATCCTGAACGCTGTACTTAAACATCATACACCCTGGCACCATGTTGATTCTCATATTTTCGGCCCATGCTCTTGACATTTAACACAGTTGCTGAGCCTGTCGAAGGGCCTATCCTTAACCCCTCCAACGCCCGTTCATGGTTCGATAAGCTCACCACGAACGGTTCGACAAGCATGTCCTGAGCGAAGTCGAAGGGCTCATTACGAACGGTCTGCAGCTGACTCCTTTTTGTTGCTTGTTACCGCTCGCCACCAGCCGTAATTGTCTGATTCATCAGGCACCCTTACCAATACTTCAAAGAAGGATGGGCAACTACATTTTGGAACAGCCTCTCCTTGCGAAATCAAAAGGGCTGGGCAGTGCTGCCCAGCCCTTGCTTGGGGTTCAATAAACAGCTATTCCTCTTTCTTCTCGCCCTCGATGAGCCCCTTCGTCTTCACCTTAATCGTGTTTGGCTTCACCTCTTCAGCCCTGGGGATGGTCAAGGTGAGAATGCCATTCTCGAAGGTAGCCTCGGCCTTATCACTTTGCAGACCTAAAGGAAGGCTCACAGACCGACTGAAGGCGCCATAGCGATGCTCCTGACAAAGGTAGTCCTCCCGCTTCACCTCCTCTGTCGCCTTGGTCTCTCCCTTTATTGTCAGGGTGTCGCCGCTGATGGTGATATCCACCTCATCGGGTTTCACTCCGGGCAATGCTGCCTTGACAACCAGTTCTTCCGGCTTCTGATAGACATCGATTGGCAGTGTGCTCCCTGCGGCGAAAAGCTCCCACTGTCGTGAAGGCCTGACGAAGCTATCCTCCAACAGCCTGTCCATTGCCTGACGCAGAGTAGTCATCTCCTTGAAGGGCTCCCAACGTACTAAGTTTATTTTCTTCACCTCCTTTCTTCAACTTCCTTGCGATATATAATATAGCATATTAACACCATCTTGTCAATTTATCTACATAAATTTAATATGTTAATATATATATAGGTGTTAACACTATTGACAATACAGTCAAATAAGTTTATAATGTATACTGAATAGTAGGGTGGTAAAATGGTAGCTAAGAATTATTATGATATTCTCGGCGTCAAGAGAAGTGCCAGCGATAAGGAGATAAAGCAGGCCTATCGCAAATTGGCTCGTAAGTATCACCCCGATGTCAACCCCAGCGACCAATCCGCCGAGGCCAAGTTCAAGGAGATAAACGCCGCTTACGAGGTGCTCTCTGATCCAGAGAAGAGGACGAAGTATGACCAGTATGGCGAAAACTGGCAGTATGCCGATCAATTCGCCGAGTGGCAGCAGCCCTATGGAGATGCTTCCCGAAAAGCTGGCGCTAACTTCGATTTTGGCGACCTCTTTGCAAGAGATGACGCTGGCGGGGTTTTCGATAGCCTGTTCCGCGGCTTCGGCGCCAGAACAGCTTCCCGCAGACCGAGGCGAGGTCGCGATATGGAACACCCTATCGAGGTAACACTCGAAGAAGCGTATCATGGCAGTGCTCGTATTATTGAGATGCAAGTTGAAACCACCTGCCACATCTGTAACGGCAAGGGCTCTCTTCAGAATGCACCCTGCTACACCTGTGGCGGCTCAGGAAGATTGCTGCGGCCGCAGCGCCTCGAAGTCAAAATTCCGCCGGGAGTGCAGGATGGCTCAAGGATACGGATGGCAGGCAAGGGTGGGCCAGGCTCTAGCGGTGGCTCGAATGGTGATCTCTATTTATTGGTCTCGGTGAGATCTCACCGTATCTTTCAGCGGAAAGATAGTGACCTCCATGTGGATGTTGAGGTTCCCTTTTCCGATGCTGTGCTCGGCGGCGAGGTTAAGGTGCCCACACTGAAGGGGAACGTATCCCTTAAGATCCCTCCTGAGACTCAGAATGGCAAGGTTTTCCGACTTGCCGGGCAAGGTATGCCTAAAATGGGCTATGACAAGAAGGGCGACCTCTTCGCCAAGGTGAGGGTGGTCCTGCCCAACAAGTTAACAGAAAAGGAGAAAGAGCTTTTCCAGGAATTCAGAAAGCTCCGCGGAGGTGATAAGAAATGATGTTTGATGATACCGAACCCTGTTATGTGATCAGCGTTGTGGCCAGGATGCTGAGTGTACATGCCCAGAGCCTGCGCTACTATGAAAAGATGGGGCTCATTGAGCCATCACGTTCCCAGGGCAGGGTGCGCTTCTACTCCCAGAGGGACATCGAGAGGCTGCGCCAGATCAAGACGCTGATGAACGACCTCGGGGTCAACCTTGCTGGGGTGGAGGTCATCCTCCGCCTCACCGAAAGAATAAATGATTTAGAAAGACAAATTGAGGATGTGGAGCTAGAGTTGAAGCGCTGCAAGGGAGCCGAGTTCTAGCTCGAGAAGGAGTAAAAATGAGGCAGGATAGATTTACCGAACAGGCACAAGAAGCACTAGCCCTGTCGCAGCAGTTGGTGCACGAATACAAACACAGCCAGTGGGATGTAGAGCATATTCTACTCGCTCTGCTCAGGCAGGAGAAAGGCCTAGCCGGCGAGATACTAGGAAAGCTCGGCATTAATCCTGATGAGGTGCGAAGCCGCGTTGAGGATGCTTTGGAGAAGACGCCTAAAGTTGCTTACGAAGGCGCTACGTTCTATGCCACGCCGCGCACTGTGCGTCTCCTACAGAATGCCTCCGAGGAGGCAGATAGGCTTAAGGATGAATTCATCGGCACCGAGCACATCCTGGTGGCAATGGCCAGCGAGCAGGACGGTGAGGCTGCCCACATCCTTGGTGACTTTGGCATCGACCAAGAGAAGGTCTATCGTGCCCTTCAAGACATACGAGGAGGACACCGTGTAACCGACTCCCGGGCAGAGAGTAAATACGGCGCTCTGGAGAAATACAGTCGCGATCTCACTATGCTGGCCCACGAGGGTAAATTGGACCCGGTTATCGGGCGAGAGGACGAGATAAAAAGGGTGATGCAGGTCCTCACCAGGCGCACCAAGAATAACCCGGTCATCATCGGTGATGCCGGGGTAGGCAAGACCGCCATCGTGGAGGGCCTGGCCCAGAAGATAGTGGCCGACGATGTACCCAATTCTCTCAAAGGCAAAAGAGTGATAGCCCTTGATATGGGAGCGCTGGTAGCTGGCTCGAAGTTCCGTGGTGAATTTGAGGAGCGCCTTAAAGCGGTGATGGATGAGATCCGTGAGGCTCAAGGCGAGGTCATTCTCTTTATCGATGAGATGCACACCGTGGTGGGCGCTGGAGCTGCTGAGGGTGCCATCGACGCCAGCAATATGCTCAAACCAGCCCTCTCACGAGGAGAACTGCAATGCGTGGGGGCAACAACGTTGGACGAGTATCGGGAGCACATCGAAAAAGACGCCGCACTGGAGCGGAGGCTGCAGCCCGTCTACATTGGCGAGCCTAGCGTGGAGGCTACCGTTGAGATACTTCACGGGCTGCGACCAAGATATGAGGCGCACCACAAGATACAGATCACTGACTCCGCCCTTGAGGCTGCTGCCAAGCTGAGCCAGAGGTACATCTCGGAACGTTTTCTCCCTGACAAGGCGGTGGACCTTATCGACGAGGCTGCATCAAAGCTCAGGATCGATACCGAGAGCGCCCCCGCTGAGGTAAAGGAACTGGAAAAACGGGTGCAGCAACTGGTCAATGAGGAGGAAGCGGCATCGCAACGGCGGGAATATGAGCGTGCTGCCCAACTTAAAGTCGAGCGGCTCCGCCTTGAAGAGGAGTACAGTCAGGCGAAGAGTAATTGGCTTAAGGAGAAGAAGATTGATGGCGCGGTTGACGAGGAGGACATCGCTGAGCTGGTCTCCAAATGGACAGGTATTCCTGTGTCCCGCATGATGGAGGAGGAAACAGAGAAGCTTTTACATATGGAGGAGCGCATCCATGACAGGATCATCGGCCAGGATGACGCTATCAGGGTCGTATCTGAGGCCATCAGGCGGGCGAGAGCCGGGCTCAAGGACCCCAAGAGGCCCATTGGGAGCTTCATCTTCCTGGGGCCGACCGGCGTCGGCAAGACGGAGCTGGCTCGTGCGCTGGCTGAGTTCCTGTTTGACGATGAAGAGGCCATGGTGCGTCTTGATATGTCCGAATACATGGAGAAGCACACCGTCTCGCGTCTCATCGGGGCGCCACCTGGATATATCGGCTATGAGGAAGGAGGACAGCTCACTGAGACAGTGAGGCGCCGACCCTTCAAGGTGATCCTCTTTGACGAGGTGGAGAAGGCACACCCCGATGTATTTAATATCCTGCTCCAGATACTCGAGGATGGCCGGCTGACCGATGGCCATGGCAGGACTGTTGACTTCAAGAACACCGTGGTGATCATGACCTCGAACCTGGGCACCGAGGAGTTTCAGCATCAGTCACTAGGTTTCTCGCGTCAAACAAAGGGCGAGAGGGAGCGGCTGAGAAGCGCCATAGATGACGCATTGAAGAAGACCTTCCGCCCCGAGTTCCTCAACCGCATGGATGAGATCGTCATATTTGAGTCCCTTACCAAGGAGCAGATCAAAGAGATCGTAGACCTGATGATGAAGGACGTACAGAAGAGGCTTGTTGACAGGAAGATAACCATTGAGTTGACCGAAGAGGCAAAGGTTCAGTTGGCAAAAGAGGGCTTCGACCCGGTGTTTGGGGCACGCCCATTGCGCCGCACCATACAGCGTCAGGTGGAGAACCCCCTATCTAAGAGAATCCTACAGGGGGATTTCAAAGAAGGAGACCACGTCAAGGTCGATGTAGGACCCGACGGATTCACCTTCACCACTTGACTTCGCTAGCTGTTTCCTGTAGCTTTGCAACGGAAAAGCGATGGGAAACAGGGAAAACGAAAAGTCAAATGAGGGGGGCACCATCGAGACCACCAGCGCCGATGTGCCCCCTTCAAGCGAAACAGGGGCCAAGCAGGCGAAGGCGCGGCGCTGGACAAAGCAGCATTGGGTAGGCCTCCTCCTCATTGTAGGCATCATCGTTGTCTTCCTAGTGGTATACCTTCTGAGTAAAGCGCTGGGTAATGCCTGGCTCTACGGCTACTTTGGGGTATTCCTGCTTAGCCTTATGGCGAGCGCCACTCTTATAATATACATCCCTGCTTTTCCAGTGGTATTCGTTATGGGTGCGATATTGAATCCATGGCTCGTGGGGCTGATGGTAGGGCTGTCCGAGCCGATAGGCGAGTTAACCGGTTATATGGCGGGCTATAGTGGCAAGGTGGCGCTGCAGAACAGGAAGTTTTATACCAGGCTGGAGCGGCGGATGCAGCAAAGGCTCCCGCTGGTTATCTTCGGACTCTCGGCAATACCAAACCCTTTTACCGACATCGCAGGTGTGGCCGCCGGTGCCACCCGCTACCCCGTATGGAAGTTCCTTCTTGTCATGTTTGCCGGCAAGATGTTCAAGGGGTTGCTTGTGGCATTCGCTGGATATTGGACACTGCGCCTGTTGGTGCAACACCTCATCGGATAGGACGATAGCGTTATGGCATAGTCAGCCACCTGCTTGTCGGGCCCATACCTAACCTCCTTAGTTATTATCACTTTATGCTGGAATGCACCCCGGTCGATAGCAGCGGGTGGAAGATTAGGGGCCACTAACCATATGAATGAGTAAAATTGTTTGACACCCCAACTGTGGTATCGTATAATCGTAGTTTAGCAATGCCAAAGCGAACATATCAACCAAAGAAGATACCCAGGAAGCGGGAGCATGGCTTTTTAAAGCGCATGAGCACTCGCGGTGGCCGAGCCGTGCTCAAGAGGAGGAGGTTAAAGGGTCGCACACGGCTAACGGTGTAGGGATGAGGAGAGAAGAACGGCTCACCAAGAGAAAGGATTTTGAGACAGTCTATAAAAAAGGGAGGTCGTGGGCCAATAATCTGCTGGTGCTGAGGGCATTGCCAAACGAGGTCGGAGCAAGCCGATATGGCTTCGCTGTGGGGAAGCGATTAGGAGGAGCAGTGGTAAGAAATCGAGTGAAGCGGCGGCTTCGAGAAGGGGCAAGGCTAACGCCGGTTAAGGATGGTTGGGATATAATACTCATTGCTCGTCAGCATGCGGTTGATACCGATTATCATACTTTGAAGAGGGCTATGGAGGAACTGCTGGCCCGGGCGCAGCTACTGGGAAATGGGAGGGAAAAGGCTTGACGACGACTCTCCCCCAAAAAACTATCCATCTTGCGGGTATCCCAGCGAGGGTTGCCCAAGGGTTGATCCTATTTTATCAGATGACCATCTCGCAATTTACTCCCTCCTCCTGCCGTTTTGTCCCCACCTGCTCTCAATATACCCTAGAAGCGATTGGAAAATACGGCCTTTTAAGGGGCGTTTGGTTAGGAATGAGACGACTCGCTCGTTGCCACCCATTTAATCCCGGTGGATATGACCCAGTGCCTTGATACCCCTTTTTCTGCCGCTTATGTCGTGCTCTCATGAAAAAGAGATTTTCGTTGTTATTTTCCCTGTTACTAGTAGGTAGCCTCTTCCTTGCAGGTTGTCTCCCTGGCGCTGGCGGAGGTTTCCTCTGCGGCGGCGGCTCAGCCCCGAGCGGATGGTCAGGGCCGGTGGTGGGCAATGATACACTGTATGTAGGCTCTATGACGGGCAGAGTTATCGCTTTGGATGACCTCTCCATGGCGCGGGCGAGAATAAAATGGCAGTACCCTCCAAGTGATGAATCGGCACTCGGCTATATCTATGGCACACCTTGTGTGGCGGACGGAGTGGTCTATGTTGGTGCCTATGGGGGCTCGACGCGCGACCCCAAGGTTTACGCCATCGATAGCGAAAACGGGTGGAGAATGTGGGCCTACCCCGAGGAGGGTTCCATCGGTCCCATCATAGGCAATCCCGCGATTGCTAATGGCACCTTATATATCGGCTCATCCGACGGCAAGCTATATGCCATCGACATCGAGACGGGCAGAGATAAATGGTGGCCTTTTAAGACAAGTGATGACATCTGGGCTGCCCCTGCGGTGCATGGCGGCGTGGTGTACATTGGCTCCTTTGACCAGAAGCTATATGCGGTGGATGCCGAGAGTGGCGTTGAGTTGTGGCACTTCGATACCGAGGCTGCCATTGCGTCCACCCCGTTGATATACAACGATACCATCTATGTTGGCTCCTTCGACCGCAAATTCTACGCCATAAATCTCGATGGCACAAAGAAGTGGCAGTTCGACGAAGCGGAGAATTGGTTTTGGGCTCAGGCTATAGCTTACCAAAATACAATCATCGCAGGCTGTCTGGATGGTCGAGTTTATGCCCTCGACGCTGAAACTGGGAAATGCAAATGGCATTTCCCAGTTGAGGAGCAGGTTGGGCCGGTTCGTGGCGACCCCGCTCTGGTTGGAGACGTAGTTGTTTTTGGTTCTGACGACGGCAAGGTTTATGCCTTAGATGCCTCTACGGGGCAGGAACTTTGGCAATACCCTCCTGAAGAGGATTACCTTGGCCCTATCCGTGCCCCTATTTGTGCTGGAAATGGCGTAGTGTATGTTCATGCCAGTAATCAAAAGATATATGCCTTGGAAATGGAGTATGGCCGTATAAATTGGAGCTTTTCCACCGCCGATTGAGGCAGCAATGGAGTTATAACGATGTTCCGGATGAGTAGGAAAACCCTTATCATAATCGCCGTCGTTATTGCCGTTATCGTCATCTTAGTGACATTTGGGCCGATAGAAGTTTGGAACCTCATCCTCCTTCAGCCACTGCTGAATTTCCTCATCCTGCTGTCTAATGTATTCTTCGGCAGCTTTGGAGTAGCCATCATTATCGTAACTATCGTTGTGCGCCTCCTCACCTTCCCTCTCACCCTGAGACAACTGCACGCCACGAAGGCGATGAGCGCCCTTGCGCCAAAGATGCAGGAAATACAGAAGAAGTATGCCAAGGACCAGGAGAAGCTCCGCAAAGAGGTAGCCAACCTCTACAAGGAGAGCGGTATAAATCCGGCGGGTTGCATGCTCCCCATGCTCATTCAGTTTCCCATCTGGATCGCCCTTTATCAGTCGATCGCCAGGGCTCTGGCGTCATCCCCTGAGGAACTCCTGAACCTTTCCCAGAACCTTTACTCCCTGCCGATTATACAGCAGACAGTGCCTCTCCAAGCGCAATTCCTCTGGCTTAACCTTGGTAAACCTGATCAATACTTTATCCTCGCTATCCTGTGTGGCGCGTCTATGTGGGTTTTGCAGAAGATGTCCACCGTACCCTCAGCGGACCCAAAGCAGCAGTCGATGGGCAAAACCATGATTTGGATGATGCCCATGATGTTTGCCCTGTTTACCCTGATGGTTCCCAGCGGGCTGGGAGTTTTCTGGGTGGCATCAAACATTATCGGTATTGTAATGCAGTACTATGTTACCGGTTGGGGAACGCTTGCCGGTTTCTCTTTTGCCGGTTTACTTACTAAACCACCCGCCAAAGCACCGCCGCCAGCTACACCAGAGTCAGCACAACAACTGGAAACGCCCGTGGGGGCCGAGCAGGAGGAGGCACTGGCTGCCGAAAGGATGAAGGAAGAAAAGAGGTTGGAGCATGGAAAGTCTAGAGATAAGCGCAAGAACCGAAGAGGAGGCCGTCGAGATCGCTCTAGAAAAGCTCGGCGCCGCTCGTGAAGAGGTGGAGGTGGTCGTTGTAAAAAAGGGCAAATCACGATTTCTCGGTCTTGGCAGTGAGGAAACCACCATAAGGGTGACAAGACGTCAATCTGAGGCTATGGAGCGAGAGGCAGTCACTCTGGCCAAGGAGATTCTGGAGAAGCTACTTTCTTTAATGAAGGTCTCTGCCACCGTTAACGAAAAGGAAATATCCTCATCAGAAGGGGAAGCCCGCATTGCACTTGACATCACCGGCGATGACCTGGGCATCCTTATCGGGAGGAGGGGGCAGACCCTATTTTCATTGCAACATTTAATCTACCTAATAGTGAGCCACCAGATGCAGGCTCGTGTGCCGATAATCATCGATGTTGAGGGATATCGAGAGCGCCGACAGGAGGCGCTTACCAGACTGGCGATTCGCATAGCGGAATCGGTTGCGGCAAACGGGCAGTCGGTAGACCTCGAGCCAATGCCGGCGAACGAGCGAAGGATAATCCACATCGCTCTTCAGGACTATTCTGGAGTGACCACGGAGAGCGCCGGCGAGGGAGAGTCCCGAAAGGTTACCATTAAAAAGCAGTAAACCTTGACTTTGCCCTCGTCATTTGCAACTTTCGAGAGGCTTCAGCCTTGCCATTGGCGACCCTCAAGGGTCATACTTAGAAAACGGGTTATGAAAACCAAATCTAAATATGCAAAAAGGATTAGATTAAAACACTTCTCTTACAAAGGATTCTATCGTTACTTCATAACCATGTCTTGTTATAAAAGATCGGACTATTTTACTGATAGTGATCTTATAGCTGAAATATTGAGCGTTTTGAAAGCCACCTCGGAGCAAGAAAACTTCTATATTTGGGCTTACTGTTTTATTTCCGACCATTTACATTTACTAATTGAAGGAAATGCTGAGGCTTCAGATATGAGGAAATTTGTGTCATTATTCAAGCAAAAGACTGGGTATTTGTTTCAGTACAACCATGGTATGAAGCTATGGCAAGAGAATTATTATGAACACATTCTCAGAAAAGATGAGGAGACGGTACAGGTGGCACGGTATATTTTTGAAAATCCAGTTAGAAATGGATATGTAAAGGATTATTCGGATTATCCACATTCAGGCTCTTTTCAATTGGAAGATATTAGATTAATGTAGCGCGAGGCTTCAGCCTCGCCATTGGCGACCCTAAAGGGTCGCGCTACAAGATCGTAGTTTAGAGGTCTCAAAAAGATGTTCAACCCAGTGGCGAGTAAGGTAAGCTTTCCAGAGCTGGACAGGCGCATCCTCGACTTCTGGAAGGAGAAGCACATCTTCGAGAGGAGCGTTGAGGAGCGTGCGGGGCAGGAGCTTTTCGTGCTCTACGAAGGGCCGCCGACGGCCAACGCCAGCCCAGGGGTGCACCATGTCCTGTCACGGGTGTTCAAGGATGTCATCCCCCGCTACAAGACGATGAT
>Ga0307432_1002467_pt1 | contig 10068 bp, 9 predicted proteins | sample SalMarWE160150MG_FD_202158 | JGI IMG/M metagenome (GOLD analysis project Ga0307432, IMG submission 202158) | Salt marsh sediment microbial communities from the Plum Island Ecosystem LTER, Massachusetts, United States - WE1603-150 | ecosystem: Environmental > Aquatic > Marine > Intertidal zone >...
TCTGAAAGATGACCGGCACAATCCCACCATCGAGGAGCTGGAACAAGCGTTCAGCGTAGAAGCGGTCACCAAGCGGTTCTACACCGATTACCGCGACCTGTTCGAAAAACTCAGCGAAGAGCTGAGGGCTCTTCTTTCCCGCGATACAAGGGTCAAGGAGGAGTTTGAGAGCAAATCGATCGATCCAGCCAACTTCGCCAAAAAACTCCTCGGGCAGATTGTATTCCTCTACTTCCTGCAGAAGAAAGGATGGCTGGGGGTTGGTAAGGACGAGCAGGGCAACCTCAAGCCGTGGGGACAGGGTCCAAAGAACTTCCTCCGTCGCTTATTCAACCACGAGTTTGTGAACTACGGTGACTTCTTCGACGAGGTGCTCGAGCCTCTGTTCTACGATGCGCTGGCCACCGAGCACGATCGTGATTACTACCCTCAGCTCCAATGCAAGATTCCCTTCCTCAACGGCGGGCTCTTTGAAGCGATCCACGATTACAACTGGCGAGAAATCGATATTCTTCTGCCAAACAACTTGTTCCAGCAGATCTTCGATACGTTTGATCTCTACAACTTCACCGTTCGCGAGGATGAGCCGCTGGAAAAAGAGGTGGCTGTCGACCCCGAGATGCTGGGGAAGGTATTCGAGAACCTTCTGCCGGAAAACCTACGCAAGGGCAAGGGGACCTACTATACACCCCCCGCCCTATCGTCCACTACATGTGCCAGGAGAGCCTGATCAACTACCTGGATAGCGTTGTAAACATGGGGCAAGTTCCACTCGCTCAACGGTACCCCTCTCAGGAGCGGCTGTTCCAGGGAGCCGAGCCAGAGCAGATGCCACTAGAAAAAACGGGTTACAAAACCGTTGTTCCGTTGAAAGACATTGAAGAGTTCATCCGCAAGAGCGAGTTCGCCGTAGAACATGATGTTGCCAAAGAAGCAGGCACAAAGACCTACAAGTACCAAGTCCCTGGGGCCATTCGCACCCACGCAAACCTCCTGGACAAGGTGCTCGCAGATATCAAGGTATGCGACCCCGCGATTGGCTCCGGAGCGTTCCCGGTGGGGATGATGCACGAGATTGTCAAGGCGCGGAACGTGCTCACGACATACTTAGAGAATAAATCAGATCGAGACACCTATACGCTCAAACGCCACTGCATCCAGGAATCCCTCTATGGCGTCGATATCGACCCCGGCGCGATCGACATCGCCAAGCTGCGTCTCTGGCTCTCCCTGATCGTGGATGAAGAGGACTATCAAACCATCAATCCGCTCCCGAATCTCGATTACAAGATCATGCAGGGGAACAGCCTCATCGAGGAATTCCACGGCATTTCGCTCGACTTGGGGGAAAGTGACAATGGTGATCTACTCGGCATTAACCCGGAACTAGAAAGTCTAATCGAAGCCCTGCATGAGAGACAGAACGCCTTTTTCAATGCTACCCACCCGCGAGATAAGAGCCGCCTGAAGGGTGCAGTGGAAGAGGCGATCCTCTCCGTCTTCCATTACAAGGTGGAACAGGAGAAAAAGCCTTACTTTGACAGCCTGCGGAGCATTGAGCAAACCGCTTCCAAGCTCCCCGAAAATCTTCGCAAGCAGTACCTACAGGAAGAGAAGGAGAAGCTTAACAAGCGGTCCGATTTCGACCACGAGACCGTTGAGAATGAATTACGGGAGATGACACATGGCAACAAGCTGCGCAGTTTCTTCCCCTGGCGGCTCTACTTCGCCGATGTATTCCGAAAGAAAGGCGGGTTTGACGTAGTGATCGCCAATCCGCCGTATGTCCGTCAGGAGCTCATCTCCGAGCAGAAGCCGTCGCTGAAGGCTGCTTTCCCCGACGTCTACCACGGCGTAGCCGACCTGTACGTGTACTTTTACCGCAGAGCGCTGGATATCGCACGTTCAAGCGGCTGCGTGACGTTTATCAGCTCCAACAAGTTCTTCCGCTCCGGTTACGGCGAGAAGCTGCGTGCCTATTTGCGGGATAACACCAAACTGAAGACCGTGATCGACTTCGGCGATCTTCCTGTTTTCGAGGCGACCACCTACCCTTGCGTGCTCGTTATCTCCAATCGCTCCCCGGAGGATGGCCGATCGACGGCACAGGCGTTGAATGTGCGAAACATCGAGACCATCGAGCACCTGCCTAATGCTGTAGCACACGAAGGATGGCAACAGCCTCAGCGAAGCCTACGTCGTGAAGGTTGGGCGTTGGAGCGGCCCGAAGTATTGGCCCTGGTAGAGAAACTGCGCCGCAGCGGGACGCCGTTGGGAGAGTACGTAGGTGGGCGGTTCTATCGGGGCATTACAACGGGACTGAACAAAGCTTTTGTCATTGACCAAGCCACGCGAGACCGACTTATCGCCGAAGACCCCCGGAGTGCCGAGATCATCAAGCCCTGGATACGAGGCCGTGACATTGATCGCTGGCGAGTGGATTGGGCAGGGATGTATTTGCTGTGGACGTATCAAGGGATCGAGATCAAGGAATACCGGGCAATACTGGAATACCTATCGGGGTTTCGGGAGAAGTTGGCTAAGCGGTGGGAACCAAGTCGTGGACAATGTGAATGGTACGAACTACGTCCCTGTGATTTCTACGCCGAGTTTGAGAAGCCCAAAATCGTCTATCCTGACATCGCTAAAGAGCCGGAGTTTGCCTACGATACAACCGGTGCGTACGGTGGCAACACGATGTACATACTGCCCACTGGCAAGTTGTACTTGCTTGGCATTCTCAACTCGTCAGCAGTACAGTTCTTCTACAACCAGATCAGCTCAACCATCCGTGGCGACTATCTGCGCTTCATCGCTACGTACATAGAGCAGGTCCCCATCCCCGATGCCACCCCAGCCCAACGCGCCGCCATCGAATCGCTGGGGCGCAAGCTGCTCGATGCAAAAGGCCAAGGACCTCACATAGCAAAATGGGAGCAAGAGCTGAATATCTTGGTCTACGAGCTCTATGGCCTAGCAGACGAGGAAATCCGCATCGTTGAGGAGGCAACCCGTGAGTAGGAAGCTTGACGCGGCACTACCTTCGAACCTTTGTAGCACCCTCCAAGGAGAGCAGACGTGACTGGCCCATCGAACAAGGGGGCCGTCGATATCGGCAAAAGCTTGCGTGCCGTCTCGCAGTCGCTCATCGGCGTCTCTCACTCTTTGTGGGGCTTCCTGCCCTCTGCAGTCATCGCTTTTCTTGTCCTCTTCACTTTCGTGGGCTTTCTTATTGCTCAGAGTGAGTCAGCTATGGAAGCCGCAGCGCTAATCGTTGTGTTCTCGGTCAGCGTTGCAGTCTACTTCCGCGAGAAGAGTTACGGGCAGGCGATGCTGGCTTTTGTAGTGGGCTTGCTTCCAGCGTTATCGCTCCTGTGGAGCCCGGGTCGATTCTGGGCGTTCGTAGGAGGGTTCTTTGGGCTAAGCTGCCTTTTCCTCATTACCTCAGCAATCCGATCGGCGGCGAGGGTTGAGCCGATATACAAGCAAGCAGCCGTGTACGCAATGCGCGAGGAGAGCGCTATGACAGACAAGAAGCTTGAGGCTCTCGCGAAAAAGGCTGGCACTGAGTATCTTGGGCCCAATGATCGTGCTGAATGTGTTCGGGAGTTGATGTTCCGTAATCTTCCTCTCGGACACCTTCCAGGAGCGTTGAAGTCGGTCGAGAAGATGTCGATGCTTACCGGGCTGCCGGTGAAAGAAGTCGCTTCCTACCTTGTCAGCCTCTACCCACTTGTGGATGCCACGGGCTTGAGCTTCAGTCGCCTTGATGATCGCTTCTACCTGACACTACGAGACAGCGCCGCAACACCGGAGGAGTTTTTCGAAGCCTTCCGGAAGACGCGAAATCTCGTCCTGGAAGGGAGGATGGATTTGGAAACCTATTTGCGAGACTTGTCAGATCTACTGAGCTTTGGTCTTCCCCCTGAGGAAATTCGCAGGAGGATGGAGGCTACACATGAGGGCTAGGTTTTCCAACATTCTCGCAGCCGAAATTATTGAAGACCTCCAATCCGCCCTCGAAGAACTCACAGCAATTCAAGAGGAGCTTAACAATGAGCAATGAATGGCTTCCGATTATCTATGCGGGCTCCGAGGATCGTAATCGCGAGTTCAAGAGATCTTTTCCGTGGACTCGGAGCACGGACGGAGAGACGATGGCCAAGGTTACGAAGAGCATTCTGGCAATGAGCAACCTGCGCGATGGGGGCCACATCGTAGTCGGCGTCGAGGAGGACGAGAACGGGAGAGGCGTTCCCCGCGGTGTTCTACCTGAACATCTGATGACGTACTCGTATGACCTGATGGCCGATTTCGTTCGGCAATACGCGGAACCATACGCACGCTTTAATTTGGACGTTGTGGAGGACAGTGGTAGGTCGTTTGTCGTTGTGTCCATTGTTGGGTTTGACGAAATTCCCGTTGTCTGTCGCAAATCCTATGGCGATGTTCTGTCAGAAGGGTTGGTGTACGTCAGACCCCGATCGGGACGACCACGAAGTGAGAGGGTCACGAGCTATGTCGATATGCGCGAGCTGCTCGACCTTGCGGGGGAGAAGCGTCTTAGACGGTACTTGGAGATTACATCGGTAGCTGAGCAGGGGTCGGATGCTGATCGCGAGCTGTTTGAGAGGCAGTTGGGGGGATTCGGATCATGAGTGCGGTTCTAGAGAAGATCAAAGAACATGGCAACTGGCATGTCATCATACGGCCCGAAACCTTCATTCAGGAAAGGATTGACTTGCTCTCTCTTTGTGAGGAGCTTGTCGAGAAGCACCAGGTTCGGCATCGAGGGTGGTACTTCCCGCATACAGATGCCTCTCGGCTTCAGAGAGGGCTTGATTACATTGAACTGGAGACAGACTGCCCGCCGCACCCTGAAGCCTGGAGGTTCTATCAATCGGGGCAGTTCGTCTTCTGGAGTGCACTTGGCGAGGATCACCTTGAGCACTATCCGTTTCAGGGGACAGGTCGTGAGGTTCAGCCTGGTGAGTGGCTCCGTGTTCTGTCTTCCCTGTTCCGCCTTTCTGAGGTTTATGAGTTCGCTGCGAGGCTGGCCCAACAAGGAGTTCTTGGGGATCAGCTCTGTCTGCGCGTTGAGCTGAACGGAACGAAAGGTCGGGTGATGGAGTTCTCTACGCCGGATCGTTCGATGGGCATGAACTGCACTTGCATCGAGGAATCGCTACCACGGGAGAGGGTGTTCCGAACATCGGAGTTCATCCCAAAGGCGAGGGAGCTAGCACTTCAGCATTTCATCTGGCTCTCGGAGAGATTCCAGTGCAAGGCCCTAGAGCATGTCTTCCGGCGCGATCAGGAGAGGTTCTTCGAGGGTAGGTATTAGCCTCTCTTCCGGGCGCGCGAAGCGCACCCTGCGCAAGTACGACTATCCTCCCAATAAGCAGAAGAAGGCAACCGAAACCATCATCCAGCAAGCCCGGGAAATCCACGACCTGATCGAACATCTGAGCAAAATCGCGGATGCAACAGCCGCAATACGCTCGATCCAACGCCAATAGGTCTTCGCTTGTGGAGAGTAGTGCTTCACGCAAAAAGCGTGATGAAGTTGATCAAACAGTTTCATAACTGTACGATGGCATGTGTGCGAATACCAATGTCAATACGTAGAAATGGAAGCGAGCATCTGGACCGGTAACAGCAGCGTTGACAAATGGTTCATATAGCTACTATGTTGCACGCCTACAAGCTAAGCATGCTTCACTGACGCGGAGTGATCTCTCGAAGGAGTGACACAGATGACAACTCGTAGCAAGTGCGCGGTCTGGTTGCTGATTGCCTTTATCAGCGGTGCAGCCGTGGGCGCTGCGGTCTCGTGTTTTCTACAGACAGACAGCCTTACTCAACAGACGAACTTCGACCGACTACAGCCGTCGCAGAAGGTTGTCGAAGAGATGACGCAGATCCTTAATCAGTGCAAACCGAGCCGAACCTTTTCTGACGAGAACGCCTTTGCAGATTGGCTCTCTAATTACCTCCGCGAGCACTCTGATTACAGAATCGAGACAAGACCGTCGACCGAATTCGGCAAACCAGACATACTGGTTGACAATACACTGGCAATCGAGTTAAAGAACGAGCTCACCGAGAAAGGAGAACAAGATCGTTGTGTCGGTCAGTGTATTGGGTATGCCCAGGGATGGTACACCATGTTGGTCTTGCTTGATACGCCTCGGCGTGACAGAGAGCGTCTTGACACCCTCTTGAACCGACCCGGGCTCGAGGAAATTCCGATCTTCGAACTGTCCAGCGGGAATCCTTGAGTTGGGGCCAGATGGGAGAAGTCCGGGGGCCAGATCTTGAATTGCCACATTTCTTAGAGGTTCTACGGCGCGATGAGGCGGCTTCCCACCCGAAGGCAATCCCGGAACGCATACCATGATTCATCAAGGAGCAGCCTGGAATAGGGGCCATGTCTCTCGAATTCAATAGAGAAACGGGAGTTTACGCTTGACACGGGGAGGGTTCATGATATATGTTGTTACTGGACAAATGCTGTCGATAGGGAGGAGCGCGTAGTTACGAGGTTCAGTGTTGTGGATGCCCTGAAGGTACATGGATGGATATCGGCAGAGTGAGGGAAAGTGACAGGGCCATGCGCTAGAAACAGGAACGCGGTGTGCATACTGAAGACTCGGAGAAAGGGGGGGTGAGGAGTCTAGCTGATACCTTGGACTTGGCGAGGTGGGATGAGCTTATGAGGGCTGCATAAAGCCCACTGAGGGTTTGAGCAAAAAAGGAAAAAACCCGGATGGATTACACGATGCATCTTTTTGTATCCTTCTTTTCATCAGGGTTCATGCAGCAGAAAATGCTGACCAAAGGACCTTGCGTAGACCGCAGAAACAGTACTTAGCTGGCGATCAGGACTTCCAAGCTATCTAGTTCGATCGACGTAAAGAAGAAGTTATGACAAAACCGTTGCTACCATTAAGCAATATGGCTGACCGTCATGTTGGCCTCACGAAAGCACTGGCAGAAAGCTACCTTGAGGCTGCAAGGGTAAGTCTTGACCGTCACCATAAGCCACCACAAGAGTTCACCTTACGAGACGGCTCAATTGAGCAAGCAGCACTGGTAGTTTGGGAGCCTCCAGATGATCGCTGTCGGGGAGCATGGGCAAATAGAGATGATGCTACAAGAGATGGTGCATACGCTTGTGCAATTGCGGCGGCAGAACTATCTCTTGGATTGTATGCTGTTAAACGAGCTGAGACACTTACAGGGGCAGACTACTATGCAGCATTCATCAACCAAGTTTCGCACGACTTAGAGGACTGTCTTCGACTTGAAGTATCTGGGACAAACCTGAACGAATACGAGGTTCAGCGGCGGCTGCGAAATAAAGTAAAGCAAGCACAAAAAGGTAAAAGCAATCTCCCAGCCCTAGCTGTTGTTGTTGGTTTTCGAGTAAAACTGGTGTCAATGCAGACTATTGACGGGATACTATGAGCTGGATCATGCATCACTCACGAAGTGAGAAATACGCAAGCCAAGCAGAAGCAGCTTCCAGAAACGGGGATAAAGATAGGGCTGCGGAACTCTATCGCTTGGCAGCAGAAGAAGAAGCTTCGGCACTTTCCGCACTTGATCCAAGCAAAACTCGCACTCTTGGTATAACTGCTGTAAGTGCCGCTTCCCTATGGTTTAAAGTAGGTGCGTTTAGACAAGTCGAGCGTGTCGCCTGTCAATGGCTTGCTGCAGATTATTTGCCTGATTTCGCCATATCGCAATTGCAGACAATCTTGCAGACGGCCTGGAACGAGATACTTTTCCGCGAATCGGGAATCGAGTTTGTAAAAGGTGAGGTATTGGTCTCAGTCGCTGGGGGCAAGATTGTTACTGGTGCTGCACCACTTGAGTTTGTACATCGAAAGGTCAAGGAAGTTCGCAACATATTTTACCGAACAATCGAAATGCTTCTGAACCAACCATTCCGTAGACGCGGTCTACCAAGTGCAGACATTCAAGAACAGTTTCGCCCGTGGCTACTTCAAGCCCCTCCAGGAAGTTATCAATTCGCGGTACGTGTCCAGAAGCCGGCTCAAATGTCGTTGTTCCCTGATGCATCACCAGAAATCGAGGAAGTAACCCAAAAGTTACTTCAAATTGTTGACGCAGCCGCGCAAGAAACCCACGAAGAACTTGAAAACATAGTGCCTGATCCAGAATACCGCAACGGCTTTTTACGACTTACTCGCAATTTAGCACCTACAGGCAAGACGTTTAATCGACTGGAAATAAAGTCGGCAACTGATTTAGAGGCTCGCCCTATAGTCTTCCTGCCGGAATCGCGCCAAGAGATAAATAAGACGCTGAGAGAAGAAAGAAAAGCTACTGAGGAACCTACCGAACTCAAGGAAGAACAACTAACCGGGATATTACGTGCTTTACACCTTGACAAAGATTGGATCGAACTCCACCCCGATGATGGTGAACAGTCAGTCCGCATTATCCAAACAGGGGACGTCATTGACGATATTGTTGGGCCGATGGTAAATCAGCGAGTAATTGTTGATGTTGCTGTACGCCCAGATGGAACTTATTTGTACCGCGATATTCAGTCAGAAGAATAAAGACATGCATGGAAAGCCAGCTGACAGCAGTTGCAGCGGGCGGGTGAGATCAGGGCTCATCCGCTAGATAAGGCTTTGGTTGTTTAAGTTGATTTCGCTAGAGAGAGTGCCTTTTGGGGACATAATACCTGTTTTTTCCGTTTCGTAGATTGATCACCCCTCGCAAGAGAGCCGGTTTACTTGAAGCTGACAGGGCAACCGCTGAAAAGACAGCGTCCGAGACGAAAACTTAGGAAAGAATAAGTGTTGTGTCCCTGGAACTCACCTCCCTGGAACTCACCCGGAACTCGTGAAAGCGGGCTTATCTTGAATGCCTCAAGCTCACTAGATAGATATCCCCATTATTGTTAAACACCTACTTTGGCGGCACTTCAAGCATGCACTTGTTAGGGGGTTGGCATTGGCAGCGATGACTTCGGGACCGATGTGGTAGAGTATGGTCAAGTTGTTGGTTTGATAGCCAGGCATCAGATGAGTTTCTTTGAAGTCTCCGCTCGCTCATGCAAGACTTATTTGCCCGGTCTTTCCCGCAAGCCAAAGCAGAACCCCATAACTAAGACCACGGCGACTAACAATGACACCTCTGCTATTGTATTTTTCGATAATATAATAATATGTCAGAGTACCGCAGAATAGAGTGGCTAAAGTGCTGTCTATTGCCAATCCACTATTCTTGAACTCTGACTTAGGCATATAGTCTAATGTGTCTTGCACGCGACGGATAATCAACTCTATATCCTTCTTAGGGACGAAGTAACCATGCACCTGCTTGAGAGCAGTTTGCCTGCCTTTTCCCACGCTGTTAAGCTGCTGCGCTAAGGTGGTGATGGCACTACCCAAAGCGAAGACAGCCACAGGTTCTTTCCCCTTGAGCGCATTAAACTTCTGGTGGTCCTCCACTGCGCTTCGAACAAAATCCATGACGTGATGGTATCCAGCTTTAACAGTCTTAGCTTCGGTGAGCAATTTAGTTAGGGCAACCGTGCCGATCCTCAATGTATCAAAGCCCCGCAGCACGAAGGAGCCATCTTCTTCAACAGAACCGCAGGACAGTTCTGTACTGCCACCGCCTTGATCAACTACCAGTGTCATATCGCTTGGTTGTATGCGGTCACAGAAAGCATCGGTGACCGCAAGAAAGGAGAACATTGCTTCCTCTTGGGGTTTAAGCAGCTTAACCTCAACTACTGGTACCAATTTCTTAAGAAAGGTGCTCTGATTCTTCGCTGTCCTGACGACTTCAGTGCCTATAGCGACGAGCTCGTCAACCTGCTGTTGCTCGCAGATTTCCACATACCTGCTAACGATCTCCTTCACGTTCTCTATCGCCTCAGTACTCAGGCGACCAGTGGACTTTGCGCCACGTCCAAGTTCTCCCAGTTCGCCAGTAGAGTACACGACCCGTTCAATTCCCTGGGGCGAAGCGTCTGCAATCAACAGACGAACTCCTCTAGTACCTATGTCAATTACAGCA
>Ga0307432_1002469_pt1 | contig 10066 bp, 7 predicted proteins | sample SalMarWE160150MG_FD_202158 | JGI IMG/M metagenome (GOLD analysis project Ga0307432, IMG submission 202158) | Salt marsh sediment microbial communities from the Plum Island Ecosystem LTER, Massachusetts, United States - WE1603-150 | ecosystem: Environmental > Aquatic > Marine > Intertidal zone >...
ACCCCACCTATAACAGCCTCTCGCACATCTCCTTTTGCCTTATAAACCATGGCCAGGGCAACTGGCACCACCTCAAGGGAATTGTTTAAGTTCCAGGGTGGAAACATCATCAATATCCATTGATAGAGCTTTTCTGTGAGTTCAAAAACATCACTACTTTCGTCTGCGTTCTTGAGAGCTCTCTCAAGGCGCTGGGAAAAAAGGTCACCGGGAGAAGGTAAAGTGTCGTAACGCCTGCCCGGCATCGATTGGGCAAAATCAAATGCGGCTTTTATGACTGAATCCACCGTTGCTTCTGGATGCATAGCTTGCGCTATCACTGCTCCCATAACGCCGCCATCTTGCGCAGCTGCCTGAGGATCACAGGCATTGATAATGCCAGCAGGCGATCCCCAGATGCCACCTACCAAAAGAGTACTGCCAAATGGATTCCTGAGGCACATAGTGACAATCTCATCTAGATTAAACATCCCGGCTGCCCATTTATATCGGGGGTCATCGTGAGAATACTTTCCGCAGGAAATGACATAATCCATAGTATCCTGAGCAAATTCCCATCCGGTTATCCTGCGTCCATATTTGATGAAACTCTTGCAGGCAAGCAGCCGATAGCGCATATCGTCGGTATAGACACCTGGTTTGAGCTGCCACTGGCCAAATGGATGAGGCTCCTTCCAGGGTATTTTTTTCCGTGAGTGCCAATAGAGGCTATTAACCTCATAGGTGGGTCTCCCTCCGAAATACCGCGGAACATTTTCCAGAAATGTCTCTACCCTGCCAAATTGGTCCCGAATATCCTTGTAATGCATATTTTCCACCGGTGCACCCATGGCATCGCCTACAGCTGATCCCATTAGCCATCCATAAACCTTTTCAAACAACCTGCTGGACATTTTACAACACCTCCAAAGTATTTATTGAGGTAGTTTAAGAACTCCTCTTCCTGTATTTTTGACCTACTTCGACCCACCAAAATTCCAAACAACCCTAATAAGAAAAAGATAAAACCCAAGGCAATTGTTGCCATAGCTTGGAAGCTTCTTCGTATGGTCTATAGGATGCTTATATAGAAAAAACCCTTTGATCCTACTTACGATCAGAGGCTGAGAGAAAAAGCTTCTTTAAGAGTAGCAAGAAGCAGTGTGTTAGTTTAAGAGAAAAATCGACCTTTTTATAAAACCAATGAGTTGCCAATTTTGCGTTGAGGGATTCAGAAATCGGTCATTTGGCATCACTTCTTTTAGAGAAGTGGTAAGCCTGAGTGAAAGCATATGAACCCTCGCCGCTCCCTAAGCCCGGATGAGGGAAGTTATGGATCGGGAAATGCCCGAATACCACGTATATCCGCTAGATTAGGCAGGGAGCATAAAAAGGTGAGGATACCCACCGCAAAATGGCACAAGAGATGACAAAGATCGTCGTTCTTTCTCAACTTTTTCTATCGGGGGTAACTTGACAACATTATACTAGAGCACGGGTTTCTACCCTATTTTGATATCGGCGACTCTGGCTTTGACATGGAGAAGGTTTTCCATCATATAAGGAGCACCTACTCCATTCCTGTTATTGACTACAACCAGCGAGACGAAAAGACTGATATTAAGAGTTTAAGAGAAAGAGGCTACGATGAGAAAGGAATTCCTTTTGCTCCTTGCTTTGCTTTATGTAAGCCCAATGGATGGGATGAGAAGAAAAAAAGAGTATCCTTTGTCTGTCGTAAGCAATGTTTGACCTCACCTCTGGCTGCAGGTAATCCGATAAAGAACTGTAGGTATCTTGAAAACAAATGTGGTTACTCTACTCATATGTCCATTAAGGCTCATCCCCGTCTGATCTGTGAGATTCCCAGATGCTCAGATTGCTGGAAAAAGATTAGAAACCTTCGCTCGGCTTCTGAGCGATCTAATGGAACTACTAAGTCATCTGATCTAGACATCTTGGAATCTCCCCGCATCTATGGACTAGCTATGGCTTCAATTGAGGCTACCATGGCCTGTATCACTACTCTTCTAAAACGGATGATGTCCTTTGTTATAGGAATTACCCTTAACCTTATGAAGTATTTGAAGACTTGGGATAAATCCTACAAGAAGAAATTAGCAGCTCCTGAGGTACCAGCCTTTATCCTTTCCCTGATTCAGAGGAAAAGATCTCCTCCCTGAGGACTAATACCATCACCTAATTCGGTAAATTCAGTTTCTTTTTCGTCTCTCCATGAAGGGGTCTTTCTTGTTTTGTCAAAGAACCGCTAACACAAATAAAACTATTCAGATACTCGTCCTTTTTTGTCCAATTTCTACTTTTTCTCCCTCAACTCACCTCTTATCCACCGATTTTCTATCTACTTTTCAGTGGAAAAACTGAGTTCTTAAACCACCTCTATAATGAGAAACTACTCCACTCATCACTGGGTTATCTCCCATCCAATGAGTTTGACAAGCTACTTGTGGATAAACAAAAACCAACTGTGCCAACTCAGATCACTCTAACCTAATTTGTCCAACCAGAGGGGTGCAGCTCATTTTCACTCAAACTACCCCCCGACAAGGAAAAGAGTGAAAAAGTTGTCACAAACTTGAGCAAGTTTCCAAAGAATTTTGAGGTGTCTCACCCTTTTCCATCCAACTCCTACTATCCTTCCTTCGGTTACATCCCAAATTACCAATTTCTTCTCTATTTTCTTGGAAAAAGTTAGTTCTTGGATCACTTCACCTTTCCTTTAAGTTAAGAGTCACAGAGAAGCTGAAGACTCACCTAGGTCTGGATGTCAGAACAGTGAAGTACCCTGCTGCACGAAGCTGATAGAAGTTCTTATCTGCGCTTTGGGACGGGCTGCAGCATAGCAGCCCGTCCCATCCAGCCATGCGCATCACTCGTATCCTTTCTTTTCGTTACGCAACCTCTTAAACTGCCCCATAAGCTGTTTCAATGCTTCAAAAAGCAATCTGTCTATCCGCCCATTGGGTAGTCATGTTCCTTCATGTATGTTTTTATACGCTCGTTAGCGTCGTGCAGAGCCTTGTCCACCGTCTTCATGTCGGTTAGGGCCGCACTCAGCTCTTCTCCCATTATGTCTTCAATGGTACTCCAGGCAGCGATTTGAGGTCGATACGTGCCGTTAACTTCACCCTTCAGCTCCCTCTCCAGCATAGGCTGGAAGTAGCTGAGTCTCTCCTGGAATTCCAATTTCCTCAGGTGAGAAAATCTGAAAGGCAAAGTATCCAGTCGCATCCATTCAGTTGAGACTTTTGGACTTGTCACCCATTTAATGAGTTCCCAGGCAGCTTCTTTATTCTTACCGATCGGGTTAATCCCCCAAGTCCATCCCCCGTACGGCACCATTTCACTTTGAGGGTAAGCCGGATCGTGTGGTTGCGAAGTAGAGCCAGTGAGTCCCACTATTTTAGATGCTTTGGGGTCCTCAGCGAAATGCACTAAGTTGCAATAGATCGGCCATAGAGCCGCATAACCCATAAGCCAAGACTCGATGCAATCTGGCCAATCATAACTAACTAGGCCGGGAGGACCGTATGGGACGAGTTCCTTCCAATACTCAAGAACCTTTTTGGCAATAGGACCGTCCATTAACGGTGTGTAGTCCCGGGGCATATCCTCAAATACTCGTCCACCAAATCCAGCGAAAAAGGGAAACCAGTTGTGGACGAGCGCTATGCCGCGTTTACCGCAGGTGGTCCAACCGTACTGTTCCTTCTCTGGATAATAGAGCTTCTTTACAGCTGTCGAGAATTCATCCCAAGTTTCGGGGGGCACAATCCCGGCATCTCCAAGCAAATCTCTCCTATACACCATTACCCAATACTGAACCATTATCGGTAGTGCCCATATTTTGCCATTCCATTCCACCATTCCTCTAGCTGCAGGAGTGAAGTCGTCATACAGAACCTCTTCGCTATCTCGAGCGATTAGATCATCAAGAGGAAGCATAACACCAGCTTCACTGTACTCCCCTAGCCACAAGCCATCCATAGCAAATATGTCGTATTCACCTTTTTTTGTCCGAAAATCTAGAAGCTCCCTTGTCTTCAAGATCTCGAAAACCATGTGAAAAATATTAACTTTCATGCCCGTTTCCTTTTCAAATTCAGGTATTAGCTTCTCCGCAAGCGTGTGTAACTCCCCCTTAGGATCACTAGCGACATTAAGGACAGTCCCGGCAAATTCTTTGCTGGCGGCTAACGCTGACGACCTTGCTAAAACAATCAGCAGTGCGCCCACCACAACCCCTATCTTTGTTAAATTCCTTGGGTTACTCATGTTATTACCTCCTTCTCCTGACATTGTTAATTTTTTCCTGAAAACCTTTCTTTATCCCAGCTGCTGGCCTACTTACTTCCTTCCTCACCCCCCTCGTATAATTAGATTTAGTTTTAATATAATAAGGGTCTGTGTTTTTAAAGTAGTTATCACCACCTCCTTTACTTGATTTTTGACCCTTTTTTGTTAGTCTGAAAGCTGGAGTAGTCTGCCTAATCAAAAAGTTCTTTCTCATCATCTCAAGGTGAGGATGGCTTGCACCTCCTTAGAGGAGCTTTGAGGCTACCTTTCTCGGAAGCCCGCCACCTTGCCTTAGGTGATCCTTATCAGGCGAGATACCATGCTCTATTTTAGGCTTTCCCTATCCTCTCCACCTATCACTTACCCCTTTTTTACAAGTTGGTTATGAAAAAAATAAAGCCGTGACCTATATTTTCATACCTATTTCTTTAAATGAAAATCCCATACGGGAGATTAACCATGTTCACACGTCGATAGTTGACACTAGCATAGTCAGTATTGCTAATTGCGATAACTTATTCGACCACCTCTACTCCTACCCTTTTACTGCTCCGAACGTCAAGCCCCGAATAACGTATTTTTGCAATAGCAGTGCAAGTGCAAATAAAGGAGCTATCATCAATACCGAGCCTGCCAGGATCCTGCCCCATAGTATGTCAGTATCAGACCTAAATGCTCCTATAACGGCAGACGCAGTTTGGGTCTCCATGGTGCTCAGAGCGAAAGCGTATAAAAATTCATTCCATGAGAAAATCAGACAGAATATGCTTGTAACAACAATGCCAGGAAGAGCTAATGGAACTGAAACCCGAACGAAAGCTCCCAATGGGGTGCAGCCATCGACCAGTGCCGCCTCCACTACACTTTTTTCGATTTCTGCAAAGAGTCCACTCATAATCCACACTACGAAAGGTAAGTTGAAGGTGGCGTATGCAATTACCAAAGGCACCCTAGTTCCAATCAGGCCCATATTGTTAAAGAGGAGGAATAAAGGAATAACGAGCGAAATAGGGGGCACTAAATAGATAATCAAAACCCAAAAAGCAAATGATTTACTAAACAAGTTTCTACTTATGGCTAAAGTATAGGCTCCAAATATCCCGATCAACAGCGAAAGCCCCGTGGATGAAATTGCGTAAAATGCAGTATTAAATAAATATTTCTGGAAATTTACTACGTTTGGTGAAAGCGCAGCCTTATAAGACTCAAACTTTGGTCGAAACCAGAAAACTGGCTGACGTGAGAAGAGGTGAACAGTGTCCTTTATCGACCCTGTCACTAACCACAATATAGGAATCAGAAAAACAAAAACAACGGCCAGAGTGACAACATAAATTATGACTTTTTTGGCACTGATTTTCTTTTTCATTTCTACCTCCTCACCAACTGTTTAATTAAGAATCCACCTATTGTCAGACCAACCACGAGCGTGAGCACTGCTAAAGTACTTGCGTAACCTATTTCTAACTCCCAAAATGCGCAGATATAGACGGTATATGAGGGTGTCTCAGTAGCCCTCCCGGGTCCACCTTTAGTCAGCTCCCATACATAAGCGAATACTTTATAGATACCCACCACTCTAACTAGACATATAACCAAGAATACCCCCTTTAACCACGGTATTATTACATGAAACACAACATGCCTATATGAAGCGCCATCTAGCTGCGCAGATTCAATCAGTGAAACTGGCACTGACTGTAATCCTGCCAGTAGAATGAGAGCTGCAAATGGAATAAATTGCCAGCAATCTACCACTACAATTGCCGTAAGGGCAGTCAAAGGACTGTTAAACCAAATTGGCATTTTTTTTATTCCTATCAAACCACCAAGATATCGCACTAACCCATATTCATTGTTGTACATGAACGTCCAGATCAATCCCGTTACTACCGGCGTTAGCATTAGAGGTAATAGCAGTAAAGCTCTGAGAACACGAAAACCTCTTAGATCCTGATAGAGTAGCAGCGCTATACCAAATCCTATGACAATCTGTGCAGAAACCGCCAGACCAATGTACCTGCCCGTAAACAAGAGGGCATTCGTGAACCGTCCTCTGGTAAGAACATTTATATAGTTTTGCAACCCATTGAAAACAGGTTGCACATCTTGCACAAAGTTATACGAGTGAAAACTCATAAATACTACATATATTAATGGGTATATTACTATTGCACCCAGCGTCACAATAGTTGGGAGGGCAAAGAAAAACCATGTTCTTTCCTTACTCCTCCACCACCTAACCACTTTTACTGCAGACCAGCTCATTTGGATACCTCCTCTTTCTCTCATCCTGACTGGGTTCATTTTTCCCTGAAAGCTTGAAAAAAGAAATTTAATTGTTTTAGCGTTTTTCTTTTTAGATAACTTTCCTTTAACGCAGCTAGCGGTTTGTTTACTTTCTTACCTTTCTCCGGCCTTATTTTTAATTTTTCCCTTTTCAAAAAAGGTCGAACTTCATTAAGAGTTATTAACATTTTTACCCTTGAGAGTAAGCTGCCTTAATTTCTCCTTAATTGCTTCTTTCTGTCTGATTTCAAGCCAACATTATAGTTACTCTTCTGGTGTGTGCCGGGATGGCGATCCGATCTTTAACTACGACCGCTGGCTGGTGGACACCATCGATAGAAACATCAGTTACTGACATTCCTCTACTCAGCCGCAGCAAGTAGCCATCAGGCGGCGCTGCGGCCCCACCAATCCTCAGTAAGATCTTCTCGCCGTGCTTCTGCAGCGAATAGTCCAAGGTACCAAAGTACGTAGGCGCATTGCGGACGCCCACCTTTTCCCCGTCGCGTAGATTGTCCAATAATATACCCTCAGCTAATATCAATGTGTTATTCCATTCGAAGAACAGCATGTGGCGCATCAAGAGTGCGAACGAGGCTTGGCACCGACTCTGTGGGATGTTAAACCCTAAGTTTGACCAGCCACGTACGTTGGCCCACAGGTCTCTCCAGTGCCGAGTAATCCACCATGTTTTGAGGCCGGGGCCGGTCACCTCGGCAAGAGCATATGTGTCCAGGGCTTCGCGTGATTGTGGGCTGCGTTTGAACTTCTCCAAGAAATTTTCGAGAACATATTCGCGGTGTCCCATCAATAAGAGACTGTGTGCCGGTTCGAAGAAAACATACTTATTTGACATTGAGCGTCCTGGATCTATCTCATCAGTATACTCAGTGAGAAGTTGGGCATAGCTATCTTTTTGATTAATGTCACTGATATGTGGCAAGGCAATATCAAGTACACGGCATGGCCACACATCCAATTTTCCGTGTCCATCCCTCGGATGCGTAACTGCCAGACGTGAGTAGACGTCGCGGTATGATTCGTACCTACATCTCCAGCGCTGAGCATCGTCGGGGTAGCCTAGTATCTTTGCCGCCTCCCACCCACCGCGTAGTGCAGCAATGTGCCACGGCACAACCCAGTCAGTTTGTAAGTGCAAGTCCACTCGACCATAGAACACGCCACCTTCACGCCTACCGAAAACCACGTCGAACTTTAGCGGGATCCCTTGAAGTTCGGTCTCCATTGACGCTAAGATTTCGCCACCTTTAGCTGTGAACCTGACACCGCCTTCTTCATACACCTGACCATCCTTGGCTTCCCATAAAAATTCGATGAGCATGCAATAACGCTTGATCATCGGATAAACCGAACGTAACCAGTCGGCGTCGTGCGTCAGCCGATAGTGCTCCATAATAACCCATACGAGCGCGCCCGGTGCGTCAGCTTCCGGGCCACCCTGGCTGGCCGCACCTGTCCACAGATGATCGATCGAGTAACCTATAAATCGACGCGCCCAATCGTGCAACCCAGCTTTGTCAATGGCATTAATGGTGATGGCTGCGTCACGCTGGATAACTTGCGGAAAACTGATGTTGGATAGTCGCGCCTCGTTATCAACTGACAGGATTAACAGGTAACCAATAGACGCATAGAAGGCTTGCTGTGGGAAAGGTTTTGCGATGGACAATTGCATTTGAAGTAAGAGTGAGCGCCACCAATTCGTTACGTTTTTCATTTCGCGTTGTACATCGCCGGGATTGAAATCGGCTGATAACGATGCCTCTCCCACACAGACCCGCAACCCAACTATCTTCCGATTGCCTGCAGCTAGCCGCAGCGCAAATTGCCAATCCCAGTCCAGTTGAATCCTCAATTTCCTGCAAGGGAGGAAGTTCGCCACGTCGCGCCCACGTCGAGATGTCTTCTTCCTCGTGTGCAAAGCTCGTCGCACCAAAGGACTCTGGTGCAATGTCAAAATGCACACTTGGTTTGCTGTTGACTGTCACAACTTTTTTATCAGCATCGTAACCGATATTCTTTATAGGTCCGCCAGCCGGACCCAGTGATCTTATTGCGATGTACAGCCACGCATCAGACGATCCCTTGCCCTCATTGATTACGGTCACCTCGGCATAGTCAGTGACTTTGGTCTCATCATTATCTTGGCCGCCTACAAACACACGGATTTTCACGCAAAACTCCTTCGCTTTCCACTTAGAACATGCCACTGGTAAGAAACCCTTGGCTAATGTGAACGACAACTCGTCCAGTGGCAACTCCTCTGCTACATATAATTTGCCGTCCCTATGGTGATAGAGCCATACCGTAATGCCGAATGTCCCCACCCCGGGCGAGAATGATCCATCTGGCTCGACGAGTGTCTTGTGTCGGTCGAGCAGACCGGGTGTACCCAACAGTATATGTGTCTTATTCGCTGGCAGCACCCATTTCCTCGCGTATCGTTCTTTGAGAAACGCTGCCAATTCAAGACCAGATAATTTGGACAAGATAACCAGTTCTTCTTGTGTATAAGGATACCAAGTTTCTGACATAAGGCTCCCCTCCTTTTAAATAAATGATAAATAGCGATTTGCTTGCGTTTCGAGCCTTAATATAGTTTACCCCCTCGCGTGCTTCAATTTTCTGCACAAGCTGCCTCCGACGTTTCTCTTTGGGGGACTTTGTTTATCTCGAGCTAAGTTGGCCTACCTCCCTTTTCACCTCCTCCTAGCCTTATTTTTAGCTTTCCCTTTAACAAAAGTCCAATTTCAAGAAGCTGGTCTTTGCTCCAGATTTATCAAGGACTCGGCCGTCTTCTCATCGGTGATGAGGATCTTAATGTATCTGCCATGGAGTGCTCCTAGGATTGCCTGTGCTTTAGCTATTCCCCCGGCCAGTCCGATCACATTTTTCATTTTGCTCAAATCCTCAATGGGGAAGGCTACAATTCTTTTGTGGAGGTCGCAGTTAACTTTTTCACCCTGGACATTGAAAAACTGGCCTAGAATATCCCCCACGGCACCTTGTCGACGTAGAGCTTCGGTTTCTCCTAGATTAAGATATCTCATCTTAACTAAAGTCGACTCCGCACCAGCTCTACCGATGCCCACCATAGAATAGTCAGCATGTTTGGCCATCTCCAGAGCCTGTTGTACAGTAGCATCGGCTTTGAGGGAACGACACAGATCCTCTGAGGTGGTTATGGCCGGGGCATGAACATAATAACATTGTCCTCCAAGGATATAGGCCAGCCTGCTTCCGACATCGTAGGGATTTAGATAAAATGAAGGGGTAAGTCCCCCATTAAGGGTGACTATTCTAAGATCTTGGATTCCTTGCGGGCGAATGAATTTAGGTACCTCGGAGATGGTGATTCCCCAACCCACGGCAAAAAGACTTCCACTGGTAAGATGTCTTTCCAGGTATTGAGCGGCTGCTCTGGCAAGACTTTCTCTGATCTTATTTCCCAAAACTCTCG
>Ga0307432_1002476_pt1 | contig 10056 bp, 9 predicted proteins | sample SalMarWE160150MG_FD_202158 | JGI IMG/M metagenome (GOLD analysis project Ga0307432, IMG submission 202158) | Salt marsh sediment microbial communities from the Plum Island Ecosystem LTER, Massachusetts, United States - WE1603-150 | ecosystem: Environmental > Aquatic > Marine > Intertidal zone >...
TATTCGGCTTCGCGGGCAGGTACTGGTCCCCGTATTGCTCCCCGATGAAGCCCCGGCAGGCCTCCAGCGCCTGGCTGGCCACGCGCGTCGAGTCCGTGCGCATGTAAGTGATGAGGCCGACGGCCTCGGTCCCGACGTCGATGCCTTCGTAGAGCTCCTGCGCGATGCGCATCGTTTGCTGTGCAGACTGGCGAAGGCGGCTGTTGGCCGCCTGCTGCAACGTGCTGGTGATGAAGGGCGCCCGCGCCTTGCTGCTGGCCCTACGCTGGCTGACGGACGCAACGGTGAAGAGCTCCCCCTTCAACTGCTGAACGATCCGCTCGGCCTCTTCGCCCGTTGCGACCCGCGTCTCGTCTCCGCCGAGCTTTCGCAGCTCGGCCTCGAACGTTGCGTCCTGCCCCGGCTTCGCCAGGACGGCGGTGACCTTCCAGTATTCCTCGGACTCGAAAGCGTCGCGTTCGCGCTCGCGCTCGACGATCAGCCGCAGGGCGACGCTTTGGACGCGGCCGGCGCTGAGACCGCGGACGACCTTCCGGCTTATGAGGGGGCTCAGCTCATACCCGACGATGCGGTCGAGGATCCGGCGGGCCTGCTGGGCGTCGACCAGGTTCCGGTCGACCTCCCGGGGGTGCTCGAAGGCCTCCCGCACCGCGCTGCGCGTGATCTCGTTGAACGTCACGCGCCTGGCCCTGTCCTCAGGTACATCGAGCACGTGCTGGAGGTGCCAGGCGATGGCTTCTCCTTCCCGGTCGGGGTCAGGAGCCAGGTAGACTTCCTCCGCGTCTGCCGCCGCCTTGCGCAGTTGCTGCACGATCTTCTGGCTGCGGGGCAGGATTTCGTAAGTGGGCTCGAAGCCGCTCCCGACGTCTACGCCGAACTCGTTCTCCGGCAGGTCACGCACGTGCCCGCGCGAGGCCTTCACCGTGAAGCCCTTGCCCAGGTAGCGCGAGATCGTCTTCGCCTTCGCGCCAGATTCAACTATGACAACCTTCTTAGCCATTGCACGCACTCAGGAAGATACCCCACAGGCGATTGTAGGGAGAAGCTTTCGGCGTTGTCAAACCTACGGGCGCCCCGCCGGGGCTTTTGACTCGCCGCCGGGCGGCCGCGTACACTCAGGGCCGCGGAGGCAAACAGTGGGACCCGAACCCGAAAGAGATCCGCTCTACCTGGCTCTCACGGTGGACGTGGACGCGGACGCGAACCGGCCCGCGCGCGGCCGACCGGACGCCGTGACCGCCGGCCGTGCGCCGCAGGAGGCCGCGTACGACGCTTGCTTCGAGGGGCTCGAAATGCTCCTCCGAGTGCTGGAGCGCCTTTCCCTGCCGGCCGCCCTCTTCTGGGAGGCCCGCTGCCTGGACCGCCTGACATCCCGTAACCCCGACCTGCTGGCACAGGCGCTGGAGAACCCGCTCCTGGAGCACGGCGGACATGGGTGGCGTCACGAGGATTTCGCCGGCAAGCAGAGCGGAGTTTCACTCGGCCGAGACGAGACGGAACGCGTCCTCACCCGGGCCGGCCAGGTCTTCGACTCCGTCCTGCAGAGCAGGCCGCCCGGGTTCCGTGCCCCCTACTGCCGCCTCACCCCGGAGCTCGCGCAGGCGCTGCCTGCCTACGGCTACCTCTACGACGCGAGCCTCGCCAGGCGGCCGGGGGAGGACTGGCAACTCCGGCCGTATCGGCTCGAGCTGAACCCGGCGCTCTGGGAACTGTCCCTCTGCCGCGGCACGGACCGCCAAGGCCGCCCCATCTCGGGCTACCTCTGGCAACTGCTGGAGGGCAGGCGGCAGGTCAGCGATTACCTCCACCTGGTCGAGTCCCTGGGGGATCGGGCGCCGGGCGGCCTCCTCCAGCTCGCCCTCCATCCCTGGCACCTCGTGGTCGCCGAGGACGGTGAGCCGTTCGGGCCGGAAGGCGCCGCGGTTCGACTGCGCCAGGTCGAGGGTCTCCTGCACCGGGCGGGGGCAAAGGCGGGTATCGAGTTCACCACGCCCGGGGCTTACCTCTCGTCGCACTCGAACGGGGGCGCCGAGGACCGGCGCGGCGCCACGGGCGGGGCGGCGGCGAAAGGATGGATCTCCCCGTGAACATCGTCCTCGTTGACACGCCCCTGGCCGCTGCATATAATGATGTACAAGCCTGGCTGGACAGCCCTCCACACAAGCAGGTTCTGAGATGATCGACGGTGCGGCCGAACTAGCCAAAAGATTGGCGCGGATACAGGCCCGGCTGCGGAACGAGCTGTTCGAGGATCTCCAGAACCACAAGGACGACCTCGACGCCATCTTCGACCCCTATTCTTTCTCTCCTCTCGTTCACGAGCTGCGCGAGAAGTACATGGCGCGGCTGTTCCTGCTGCAGAGCATAATCCAGCAGCTCGCCTACATCAGACGGGGACAGCAGAAACAGGCCACGCGGGTGCTTAGCGTCGAAGCCGAAGACCAGAAGAAGTTGGTCGACCTGGTCAACCACAAGCTGGGGCACCTGAACGGGTCGAAGGTTCTGGACGTCAAGTTCATCCCGGGCAGCGGCGATGAAGAATGGTCGGCCTTGATCACCTACGAGGTCAACCCCTTCATGGAAGAGGCCGGCGAGGCCGCCGCCTGGATGTAGGCGCTCTTCCCACAGTGCCGGCTCGCGTTCTGAGCCCTTACCACCCCTCCGGCGTCCCTTGCTGTTCTTGCACGCCCGGCGTCCTTTGTGTTACGTTCTTGCGCGTCTGCGCTTCTCCATGGGTATGGCTGGGAACATGGCCGCCTCAGGGTACGCTCCCCGGAGAACCGATCTCCCCGTAGTGATTTCTGAAGCACGGGTTCGTCACCTCGTTCGCCGGCTGGCGGCGGCCATCTGCGCGGACCACTCGGAAGGCGATACGCTCGTGATCGTCGCCGTGCTGAAGGCGGCGGTGGTGTTCCTGGCCGATCTGATCCGCCATCTGACCATGCCGCTGGAGATCGAACTGGTGAACGCAAGGAGCTACTCCGGCACTCGGAGGCGCGAGGCGGTCGAGATCCTGGACGACGTCTTAGAGCTGGAACTCACCGGGCGGCACGTGCTGTTGCTCGACTGCGTGCTGGACAGCGGACACACGCTGGCCGCCGTGCTCGGGGCCATTGTCGCGCAGGCGCCGGCTTCCGTGAAGACCTGCGTGCTGCTGCGCAAGCGGCGGCCGAGAACCGTCGACATCGAACCTGAGTACGTGGGAACGGACATCCCGGACGTCTTCGTCGTCGGCTACGGCCTGGACTGCGACAACCGATGGCGCCACCTGCCGTTCGTTGCCGAGCTGCCGGAAGCCGCCGCGTCCGGCGGGGGCGAAGAATGACGGACGAGCTGGCCATCGGTATCGACCTCGGAGGCACCAAGGTGCACGCCGGCGTCGTGCGTGGCGACGGCAAGGTCCTGGGCAGCGCCCGGCGCCCGACCGAGGCCGACAAGGATTGCGACGCAGTCCTGGCCAACATAGCAGGCGCCGCCACGGCGGCCGCGGCCGAGGCGGATGTCCCGCTCAAACGGGTCGTCGGAGCCGGGCTGGGCAGCCCGGCGCCGCTGGACATCTTCGCCGGCGTGCTCATCAGCCCGGGCAACCTGCCTTCGCTTCACGGCTTCCCCATCGTGCAGAGGCTGTCCGAGGCCCTGGGCCGGCCCGTGATCCTGAACAACGACGCCAACTGCTTCGGGCTGGCGGAGGCGCGCTTCGGCGCGGGCGCAGGCGCCGCAGTCTGCTGCGGACTGACGCTCGGCACCGGGCTGGGCGGATTCCTGGTGATAGACGGCAGGCTATTCAACGGGCCGCGGGGCGCCGGAGCGGAGATCTGGTGCTCCCCCTACCAGGGAGACCAGGTCGAGGAAAAGGTGTCCGGCCGGGGCGTGGCCAGGAACTACAAGAAACTAACCGAGCGGGCGGCAACTGCGAAGGAGATCGCGTCGCTCGCCCGCTCAGGCGACAAGGATGCACGCGAGGCATGGCGCGAGTTCGGCCGCGACCTGTCCGCGCCGGTAGCGTATATGTGCAATATCGCCGACCCCGACGTCGTCGTGCTCGGCGGCTCGATGGTCAAGGCGTGGGACCTTTTCCACGATGCGATGATGCACGAAGCCAACAAGTACATCAACGCCGTCACGCGCGCCGCCGTCCGCATAGTGCCCGGCGAACTGGGCGACGCAGCCGGGATGCTCGGCGCCGCCGCCCTCGTGCTCGGAACTGAGACGACCGACTGACCCAGATCACGCGAGCCCATGGCAATGACCGGTCAGTATCCCCGACTCGTGCTGGCAACCGCTGACCTGCACTACCGCGCCTACGCCCAGGGCGACGCCTCCACCTGGAGGCTGGCCGACGCGGTGTGCGATTCCGGGGCCGACGTTTTTATCATCGCGGGGGACATTGCGGACCAGAACATGGAGCGGCTGCGCGCATGCCTGGACCTCTTCTACGGATTCGGTGGACTGAAGCTGCTGGTGCCGGGCAACCACGACGTCTGGGCCGGCAAGGAAAGCAGCCGGGAAAGGTACCTCAAGTTCCTGCCCAGGGCGGCCTCGGCTGCCGGCTTCCACATGCTGGACGCGGCGCCCGTCACGGCCGGAGCCGTCGGCTTCGTCGGCAACATGGGCTGGTACGACTACAGCTTCCGCAACCCCGACCTGAAGCTGAGCACGGAGGATTACGAGCGCAAGGAGCTGCCCGGTGTCTGCACCTGGAACGACGGCCGTTTCATAGACTGGGACGTGTCCGACGCCGCCTTCACCGAAAGGTGCTTGGATAAGTTGTCGAAGGATTACAGATCCGTTGAGCCGAACGTGGACACCGTCGTGGTTGTGCTGCACCACCTGCCGTTCCGCGAACTCCTGTACGGCCCGTCCGACGTGGCGCACGAGTTCTGCCGGGCCTACATGGGCTCGGAGCGCTTCGGGGAGTTGCTGCTCGACTGCCCCAAGGTTCGCCACGTCATCTGCGGCCACAGGCACGGGCCGGACGTGTGCACTGTCGGCCACATCCAGGCCGTCACCGTGGGGAGCGACTACGACACGAAACGACTTCTTCAGCTCGACCTGGCGACGGGGGACTGCCGCAGGCGCACGTTTGAGCCCCCCACCGAGCTGCTCTACGACGATTAGCCGCGCGCCGCCACAGCCGGCGGCCATTCGCAAGTCGGAGGAGACGATGGCAAAGATCGCTCTCGCACGAGAGCAGTTCAGGGACAAGGTCCTGGCCTGTTGGCTGGGCAAGAACATCGGGGGCACGCTCGGCGCCCCGTTCGAGGGCCAGAGGCACGTGCACAACCTTGAGTTCTACGTTCCGGTACCGACCGAGCCGCTGCCGAACGACGATCTGGACTTCCAGCTCGTGTGGCTGAAGATGCTCGAGGACGAGGGCGTCTCGCCGCCCTTGCCCGTCTTCGCGGATTACTGGGTGCGCTACCTGTCGGCCTACCCCTGGAACGAGTACGGCTTCTGCCGCCGGAACCTGGCGCGCGGGCTCATGCCGCCGATCTCGGGCTGTTTCGAGAATTACTTCGTGGACGAGATGGGATCGCCCATACGCAGCGAGATATGGGCCTGCACGGCTCCGGCCGACCCGCAACTCGCCGCCGCGCGCGCGTGGATGGACTCCGCGCTGGACCACGCCGGCGGCGAAGGCACGCACGGCGAGATGTTCTGGGCCGCCGTCGAGAGCGCAGCATTCGTGATCGACGATCCGCTCACGCTCATCCGCATCGGCCTGGCCATGATTCCCGTGCCGTGTGCCATCTCGCGGGTGATCCGAGAGGCGCTCTGGTGCCGGCAGAACGACCTGCGCTGGGCGGAGGCGCGCCAGCGCATCGCCGACGTGTTCGGCCATCGCCAGCCTTGCAACGCCGTCCCGAACCACGGGTTCACGATCCTGGGATGGCTCTACGGAGAGGACTTCGGCGACAAGCTCTGCAAGGCCGTCAACTGCGGCTACGACACCGATTGCACGGGCGCCACGCTGGGCTCCGTGCTCGGCATCCTGAGCGGCACGGCCGGCATCCCGGACAAGTGGCGAAAGCCCGTCGGCGAGAGTATCAAGCTGCACCCGTTCACGGGCGACTGCGACCCGCCCGCGGACGTGCATGAACTGACCGACCGGACCGTCGCGATCACCGAGCGCACGGTGGCCGAGCTGTCGGACACGGTGGCCTTCGGCGAGGGGACGCGTCTGCCGGAAGACCTGCCCTCCCTGCTCTTCCGGAATGAGCAGGCGCGGGAGGCGCTGCGGCAGGACGTCCAAGCAGCGGTCGCCGTCGACGGCGGGGTCGAGATCGTCCTTCACTACGGGGGCGAACCGGTGCTCTACCCCGGCGTCGGCCGCGTCTTCGAGGTCTCGCTTCGCAGAGACGGCAAGCTGGTCGAGGGAGACGTGCAACTCAAAGCGCCCGAGGGGTGGAGCGTCGAGCCGACGGCGGAGGCCGCCGGGACGGCGTTCCTGGTCACTGCGATCGAGCCGGAGCGGCTCAACGACCTCGAAGTCTTCGTGGACGGCGCAGACGGCCGCCATCGGGCCGCCTTCAGAGTGCTCGGGCCGCAGGAGGCGCGGGGCTATCCCGCAGCCAGCAATCTTCCGCGCTGTCCCAAGTGCCAGGGCCTGGAAGGCTACTGCATCTGCACGCGGAGTTGAGCGGCCGAAGCGGGCACTTCCCCGTGCTGTGCAGGCGTTGTAGAATACGCCCCGGTCGCGCCCTCCGTTCCGTGTGTGCAGAGGGGGTTACATGGGCACCAGCGGGCTCACGCCAGAGGACATCGAGCTTCACCTGAAGGACCTTCGCGAGCGGCTGACCGCCTTCCTGGAACGCGGCGAGGGGAAGGTGACCGAGCTGCGCAGGGAAGCCGAGCAGGTCTTTGCAGTCAGGGATGAATTCGCAGAGGTCTTCGAGCGGCACGGAGACGTGGAGGGACTGGTGGCCGACTTCCTCGCCCGGGAGAAGCAGTACCAGTTCATGGGAGGCCCGGAAAAGCCCGAGAACCGAGGCTGCCTGCTGGGGTGGCTGTTCCGCCGAGGCGACTCTTGACGACGGCTATCTAACGCCGGGCTTCGGCCGGCGGGGCCGGCTTCTGGATCCGTATGACCAGGCTGACAGGAGCCGCCGGTCCGTTTGAGGGGCCACCCGCCCTTGCTGCCCAGTAGTACCGCGCTCGGCCCGCGCGTCTCCTTGCCTCCTCAGCAGGGGCGGCCGTCTCCGGCGTCGTGCGAACGGCACCGAACGCCAGGGACGTGCTCCTAGCCGGCGCAGCCACGGTCTGGCCCTCCTTGGACTTCTCATCGGCCTCTCGGGTGCCCTTGTAGAAGGCGTAGTTCGCCAGCATCGCTTCGAAGAACTCGCCGGAACCCACGTCTGTGTTCGCCAGCGACTGCTTCTCCGGCGGGGCCAGCTTCACCAGCTCTTTCAGCAGCCCGTCGTAGCGGGCCGCAGGCACCGTGAGGAAGACGTCTACGCCCCCGTCGTCCTTGTCCTCGGGTTCAACGCGCAGGGCGGCCGCGACGCCGATGCCGTTGGCAACCGCCACGGTCCGGCGCATCACCGCGATCGGCTCTTCGGCCATTACGGTGAAGACCTGTTGCGCACGGCCGGCCGGCTCGGCGAAGCGTTCCGAGGCTACCTGTGTGAAGACGAACGGCACCCCGGCCTGCAGGACGCGCAGGGACTCATCTTCGGGAGTCTCAAGCTCGCGCCACGAGAGCGCCGGGGGCCCCAGGAGCTCCCTCTCATCACGCCCGCGGACGCCGGCCACGCCGCGGACGGCTCCGGTTTCGCCCAGCGGCGCCCGGGCATGCGGGGCGCCTGCCGGAAAGCCGGTCACTCGCTCCAGACGGTCGGCCAGTTGCGAAGCATCTTCCCGCATCATCGCCACGGGCGAGAGCCGTCTGATTCCCTCCTCGCGGAGTGCCTCGGCCGGGACCGCGGCCACAGCCTCCCCCGCAGCCGCGCGCGCGCCGGACGCCTCGGGCTCGGCAACCCGCCTCGCCATGGCTAGATGACGGACCTCGGCAGGCCCGCTCGTCGGTTTACGGCCGGGCACGTAAACCAGCAGGCCGAGCACGAGCGCCAGCATGGCCGCCACGGGGAGTGCGCGCGCGCACAGTACGATGAGCCTGCGTCCCTCAGCCGGAGCACGCCCGGCCGCGATGGAGCGCGCCACCCGCTCACCAAAGCCAGCGGGCGCGCTCCGCTTCGGCAGCTCAGCGACCGTCCGTATCGTCTGGTGCAACAGGTTCAACTCCCGCCGGCACTCGGCGCACTCGGCCACGTGCGCTTCCAGCGCATTCCGGTCGGCTTCCGGCATCTCGCCGTCCAGGTACTCGCCGAACCGCTCTCGATGCTGTCCGCATTCAGCCTTCATCGGTTCACCGCCCGCAGCGTCCTTACGCAAGCTCCATCCCGTCGAAGATAGGTTCCAGCAACTCCTTCAGCGCCGACCGGGCACGGTGCAGCCTGCTCTTGACCGTGCCGTCCGGCAAGTCCAGGACGTCCGCCAGCTCCTCGTAGCTCAGTCCGCGTATGTCGCGCATCACCACGATCTCCCGCAGGTCCTCGTCGAGCTGGGCGATGGCGGCGCGCACGGCCTCGACGCGTTCCCCGCGCACGCTTTCCTCGAACGGATTCCTGCCTGCCGCCGCCGGATCGCGAGCACTCTCGTCTTCCTCGGCAGCATCCTGAACCAATGTGGGTCGCCTCGTACGCCGGCGCCAGAAGCTCCTTACGCTGTTCAGCATGATGCCGTAGAGCCACGTGCTGAACTTCGATCTGCCCTCAAACCGGCCGATGCTCCGGTAGGCCTTGACGAACACGTCCTGGGCGATGTCTTCAGCGTCCCGCTCGTCTCCCACCAGGTTGTAGACGGCGTTATAGACGTAGTGCTGGTTACGCTCCACGAGCCGCCCGAACGCCTCGACGTCGCCCGCGTGCGCCAGAGCCACCAGCTCCGCATCGGTCCGTGAAGCCTCACCCATTGTGGGCTCTACATGATTAGACTATCCGGATGGCGTTTTGTTCCTGTCCGCAAAGGCCGGCAAACGAATATACCGTATGGGCCGCCCGGGGGGAAAGGGAGCACGGGGCGGTTCGGCGGGCGGAGCGCACGGCGCACGGCAGATTCCTCGTCGTCCGCCAGGCTGCGGCCTCCTCGGAATGACCAAGGATGCTCGGGTCCCGGCCGACGACGAGGACGAGAACGAGGACGACGACGATGGCGGGGCGGCGCCACTGCGAACTGGAGACGGGGCCCGGATTCGTAGCGCCGGCCCGCCAGAGGTCGGGCAAGCATTCCAGCCGGCAAGTTCCTGGCGCGGGCACGCGGCCGACGACGAGAACGAGGACGATGGCGTGCGGCCGACAACGAGGACGAGAGTGAGGACGACGACGATGGCGCGCGAACGGCGGCTAATCGCCCCTGACCTGGTCGCCGCTGACCAGAAGGCTGACCGTGCCCTGGCCCTTGAAGTTCACCCGGATCAGGCGCCGCTTCCCCACCATGCTGACCTCGAGCACCTCCCCCTCGCCGTAGCTCGGGTGGCTGACGCGCACGCCGGGCGCCAGCTCGTCTCCGTCCCGGCCGCCCAGGATGCGCAGCGTCGCGCGCTTCCTCTTGAGTATGCGCTGCATCTGGGCGGCGAAGTTCTCGGCCGACCCCGCCGTGAGGCCGTCGGCGGCCCTTTCCACGCAGTCCTCGGGCAACTCGTCCAGGAAGCGCGAGGGAGACAAGGTCTGCTCCACGCCGCGGCTGACGCGCTTGCGGGCGTAGGTGACGAAGAGCCGATGCCGCGCCCGCGTCATCCCCACGTAGAACAGGCGCCGCTCCTCCTCCAGGGCCGCGTCCTCGGTGCTCTGCACGCGCTCCTCCAGCGCGCGCCGGTGCGGCAGCATGTCCTCCTCCAGGCCCACGATGAAGACGGCGTCGAACTCCAGCCCCTTCGCCGAATGCAGCGTCATGAACGGCACGGCGCTGGCCTGCGCGTTCCAGCCGTCCACGTCGCTGACCAGCGCGGCCTGCTCCAGGAAGCCCATCAGGCCGCCGTCGGGCGAGCGCTCGTCGTAC
>Ga0307432_1002478_pt1 | contig 10052 bp, 6 predicted proteins | sample SalMarWE160150MG_FD_202158 | JGI IMG/M metagenome (GOLD analysis project Ga0307432, IMG submission 202158) | Salt marsh sediment microbial communities from the Plum Island Ecosystem LTER, Massachusetts, United States - WE1603-150 | ecosystem: Environmental > Aquatic > Marine > Intertidal zone >...
AAAACGGATAACCGTCCGATGCCTCCATGATTGTTTTGACCCCTTCGGACGTGAACTGCCACGGTCGCTCCCGCAAAGGCATTTCGATGGCGTTCTTTGCCGCGTCCGGTGAAAGGCGGCCGAGCTCCTGCACGGCGAACATTCGTTCGGCGTACGTGCGCGACTCGACGAGTTTCGGAAACAGCGTGGGAAGACCGGTAAGAAGCACGAGATACTTGGCTCCTCGCCGCTGCAGTGACTGAAAAGTCTCAAGGAGCACAGCCAAGGGATACTGATCTTTCTCTTCACGATCTCGCACAACTTGAGCTTCGTCATACGCAAAGACAATCCCCCGAGTGCCACGATCTTTCGCCACTTTCCAGACGAACTCAAGGGTTGATCGCAACTTGTCAACAATCAGTCCCGGTTGGGCTGTAAAATGGGTCCCTAGGAAATCGTACGAGAGAGACTCCTGTCGATTCTGTTTTGTCTCGAATCCAAGAGTCCCGTCCGGCTTGCTCGTGGAAAGGCTTGACGTGAAAACCGCCAAGTCCGTCAGAAGTCGGATACAGAGATTCTGCTCGCTGAGAAAGGAGGATTCCGCAAAGTCCGAGCCGACCCAAACCCAACCGGCTTCCTGAGCGGCAACCTTGTACTTGTCGTCCATCAAGACGGTTTTTCCGGTGCCGCGAAGCCCCGTCAGGATGACGTTCTTCAGAATCAGGTCTTGCTTGAGGTGCTCGCAAAAGACCGCGACTTCCTCGTCACGGCCAGCCAGGTACGGAGGCGAGTGGCCAGCTCCCGGGGTGTAGGGATTCGCGTCGATCTGCTTCATGGCAACCTCAATACATTACGGCCAATTACGTCACATCGTAAGCTTACGCGCAGCCATAATATTATTCTATCGCGTAATCTTATGTCAAGGCATAATTGGTCGTAACCTCAGGGGATTTTGGGGATTTTTCAGAAAATCCCAGCCATACTAACCCCCATCATGGGTGCCATGCTCCGGACAACAGGCCCCAAACCCCAATCTCGAATCCCTGTCTCAGTCAATTCTTTCCTTCGGTCAGCCACTTCCAGTCGTCGGTGCGAAACGGTGAGGCAGGCAGACCCTCCTTGTTCATCAGATTCGGCTCCGAGGTTTCCTCCGGCGCGAAACGGACCGCCACGGGCCGCTTGACGACGTCGCTGGCGACGACAATCGTGTCGCCCTCGATCTTGGCCACGGCCGGGTGAAATTCCTGGTCGGCACCGGCGACGACGAAGTGGGTCAGCGGCTTGCCGTCGCGCGAGACGAGCCCGCCGCCGACGTGGTCGAAACTGAGACGGATCTTGTCCCCTTCGACTTTCATTGACCGGTAGATTGGTCCCGAGTAAACGCGGTCTTTTCCATACACGGTCGCCAGCGCCCAAAGTGCTAACCGATGGCCTACATCCTGTTTGTTCGTCGGATGGATATTTGTCAGGTTGCCGATGTCCGTGGTCACGGCCATGCCCGTGTTGGGTACATTCTTGAGGGTCGAGAGCTGGGCCTCCCAGAGTTCGGTGCACGAGCGGGGATCTCTTTTGTTCTTTTTCGTGGTGTATTTGAACGGAGCGATCTGGACAAAGCCAAACGGCAAGTCCGGCTGCCTGAAGCCCCGGCGCCAGTCGGCGATCATCGTCGGGAAGACGGTCCGATACTGATGGGCGCGGGTGACGTTCGACTCGCCCTGGTACCAGATTGCGCCTCGAATCGCATAGGGCAGAATCGGTGCGATCATCGCGTTGTAGAGATTAGCTGGGCGATGCGGCGAGCGGGCCTGTTTCTTGTTCTTGCGAATGGCCTTGCCCCAACGTGCCCGCAGCGGCTTAAGCGATGGTTTGGCCGCCAGGGCCTTGCGGCTGGTCCAGGCCTCGGCCGGCGTCCCGCCCCAGTCGCTTTGGATCAGGCCGACCGGAACCTTCAACTCCTTGAACAACTCACGCCCAAAAAAGTAGCCTACGGCCGTACACGTGGCCACCGTCTTGGGACTGCACACGATCCAACGGCCCTGGCAGTCCTGTTGCGGTTTTGCGGCCGTCACGTTTTTTACCTGGAAGAACCGGATCCCGGGATAGTCGGCCGCGGCAATTTCCTTTTTGGCGTCGTTGACCTTCGCGACGGGCCATTCCATGTTCGACTGGCCTGAGCAAAGCCAGACCTCGCCGACAAGGATGTTCTTAATGGTCGTCTTCTCACCGGACGAGTCCTCAATCTCGATCCATCTCCCATCGTCGGGCTTCAGTGCGTCGAGCGTCACTTGCCAACGGCCCACCTCGTCGGCCTTGGTCTTGGCGATTCGCATGGGCACACCATCTGTCATTCCTCCTTCGGCGTCTTCTACGGCCACCCACGTCATCTTTCCAGTGAGAATTACCCTGATTGCTTCCCCCGGCTCGGCCCAGCCCCAGATTGTCACGGGCCGGCCCTGTTGCAGGACCATGTTGTCGCTGATGATCGAAGGCAGCTTGATTTTGGCCTGGGCGATCGAGACGAAAGCGACCAGAATCAACAATGCCGTGACGATACGAAGAGAGCTTCTACGATGCATGAGTCGTCCTCCCGAGAATGTGGTGAAGCAAGCGGGTGTGGTGGGTAAGCGTATGGATTCCCTAACGAGAATCCACGGTTGGATTCTAACACGAAGGTACTTCACGGCCACGGTCGGGTCAATACCCGCACTTGCCCAGGCGGCGGCCGATGCATACCCTTATCTGAGTAGGCTGCAAAACCGGGGAAACCAAATGTTGGAGTCGTTGTGATGAAAGCCGCGTATATCGAACGCCCAGGGCCGCCCGAGAGCATCGTCTACGGTGAACGGCCCATGCCCGAACCGACCGACCAGGAGGTTCTCATCCGCGTGTCGGCCGTGGCGGTCAACCCGGTCGATACCTACATTCGCTCGGGGCTGGTTGACGTGAAGATCCCCAGCCCTTATATCGTTGGCTGCGATCTGGCGGGCACAGTCGAGGCGGTGGGCCGCAGCGTGAGCCGACTGGCGCCGGGCGATCGGGTTTGGGGTTCCAACCAGGGCGTGTTTGGCCGGCAAGGTACTTTTGCCGAGTACGCGGCAGTCGATCCCAAGTGGCTCTATCCCACGCCCGAAGTGATCGACGATCGGCAGGCGGCCGCCTGCGCCATGGTCTCGCTGACGGCGCATCTGGGCACGTTCCGCGGCGCCAAGCTGCGGCCGGGCGAAACGATCTGTGTGCACGGCGGCGCCGGCGGCGTTGGCTCGTGTGTCGTGCAGATGGCCCACGCGGTCGGTGCCCGGGTCATCGCGACCGCCGGAAGCGACGAGAAGGCCGAGTTGTGTCGGCAGTTCGGTGCCGACTGCGTGGTGAACTACAAAAGGGACGACCTGGCCGCGGCGCTTGGGCGATTTGCGCCGAAAGGGGTCGACGTCTGGTTCGAGACACTCCGCGAGCAGGACTTCGATTTGATCCTCGGCCACATGGCCGTCGGCGGGCGGATCGTCGTGATGGCCGGCCGCGAGGCGCGGCCCGCGCTGCCGATCGGTCCTTTCTACACCCGGGATTGCTCAATGCTGGGCTTTGTTCTGTTTAACGCCCCGGCCGACCGGCAGCGCGACGCGGCACGGCAGATCAACCAGTGGCTGGCCGAGGAGAAGCTTCGCGCGAACATCGGCCGCGTGCTGCCGCTTTGCGAGGCGGCCGCGGCGCAGCGGCTCCAAGAGGAAAACACGCTCGGCGGCGCCGGGACGCTCTCCGGCAAGATCGTGCTCTCGGTAGAGTGACCGGAGCGAAGGTCACCGCGGACGGCTTTTTCGCTCAGGCCGCTTTGGGTCTCGGGCCGGCTTCGCCCCAATCGCGGTTGGATTGCAGGGCGTCCATCAGCTCGCCCAGAGAGAGCGTTTTGTTCTGGAGCTCCAACGGGACCTCCGTGCCCGGATCGCAGACCAAATCGACAGAGCCATCCTCGCAGACCAGGTCGTCGAACTGGCGAAGCAGACCATCCTGGACGGCCTGGCGAACCAGGTGTCCTCGCGTGGCGGATACCTTGGCCGCCTTATCGCCGATCGTCTCGGACGCACGCCGGGCAAGGGCGGGCACGTATGCGTTGGGAATCTCCACGACCGTGGGGACATAGACTTTGACTTGCATCGTCGGGCTCCCGATAAAGACTTGTAGTGCCCCCCTGTCGGGGCGGCTCCTCCATGACGTTACAACTCACGTGCGCATCAGCGTATATCGGCAACCGACTTAGAGGAATTGCAACGTTTTTGCGGGTTCTGCAGCCAGCGGTGAAAATAGGCATTCCCGGCGGCGTGCACCATCGTTGGGCAGCCGGCCAGAAGCCTTCCCCGGGCCGGCTAGCTGCCTTGCGAGGCCAAGAGGGCTTCGCGCCGTGCGGGCGCCGCAGGGCGGATCAGTGTAAAGAACTGGTCTTCACAATTCAGGAAGGCCTCCACCACGTCGGGGTCGAAATGCTCGCCCTTCTCCTCTCGAATCAGTTCCCGAGCCTTCTCTGGCGAAAACGCCGGTTTGTAGACGCGAGCCGAAGTCAGGGCGTCATAGACATCGGCCAGAGCGGCAATGCGCGCGGACAGAGGGATGTCCTTGCCGGCCATGCCGTCGGGATAGCCGCGACCGTTGTAGCGTTCGTGATGATGGCGGGCGATGAGCTCGGCCATTGCCAGAAACCCACCGTAGGAAGACTGTGCGGCGGCTTGTCGCAGCGCCTTGGCACCGATGATCGTGTGGGTTTTCATGACGTTGAATTCTTCGGGCGTCAGTCGGCCCGGCTTGAGCAGGATGGCGTCCGGTATGCCCACCTTGCCGATGTCGTGCAGTGGACTGGAACGATAGATGTCTTCGATGAATTGGTCGTCGACTTCATCTCGATAGGGCCCCTGGCGCTTCATGTGTTCGGCCAGGATTCGGCAGTAGGTACGCATCCGCTCCAGGTGCTCGCCGGTTTCCGGGTCACGAGAATCGGCCAGTTTGGCCAGGGCAAAGACCGCCACGTCGCGAGTTTCCACGACTTCGCGTGTACGCGCGTCGACCAGTTTCTCCAATTCCGTATTGAACTTCTGGATTCGGTTGTTGGCCGCCCAGAGGTCTTTCATGTGCTTGTGAAGCCGGAAGTGGATCCGGATTTTGGCCAGCAGCTCCGCATGGTCGAACGGTTTGACCAAGTAGTCGTCCGCCCCGAATTGATAGCCTCGGAGCCGTTCAGCGGCAGACGCTTTGCCGCTGATCAGAATTACTTGGATGAAAGCCCCCATGGGACTGGACTTGATTTTTCGGCACACGTCGTACCCGTCGATACCAGGCATGACGATGTCCAGCAGGACCAGCTCGGGCCTGAAGATCGGCAGCTTCTCGAGACACTCCTCACCGCTGAACGCTTGTTCCAATTCGTAGTCGCCAGCCAGAAGATCTTCCAGAATGCTGACACTCACGCGACAGTCATCCACGATCAAGATACGGTCTTTCATGCGCGTCTTCCCACGTTTTCCACCGAGCGGGCACGGCGGTTGCCCGTCTTCGACCCCGGTCTGTATCCTGCTCGTTTCTCCTTGCCGGACACCACGAGGCGAATCGTCGATACCGCCACCGGCCACGACGACCGGCAGGCCGATGGAAACAGGTCGCCTTTGGGGGAGGAAAAGCCGCGTCGGGTTGTCATGGGCACCGTGGTGTCCTCATGGTTCCCACAACAGAATTCGCGCCGCTGCCGACGGACATATCCAAGGAGCATCGCCTACAACGCGGAGAATCTGGGATCATTCAAGCCTACCTTACGCGTTTGCCCCAGTCAGGTATTCCTGATCCGGTAATACCCAAAAAGAGGTTTCTTCGTGCGTGGCAGCAATTCCCCTTTGGAGGGGAGTCCGGCAGCGTCTATCCCGTGTGGACGGTTGGAACGGCCGATCCAGGCGGAAAGGCCGGTCTTGAGGGTGAGACGCCCCGACGGGCACTAACGAGCAAGAAAACCGGTCCAGCCGGGCTTCCTCGGAGCATTCGACTCCCGAAGAAGGCCGGGCATCACCGGTTGAAGATCGCTCGACGTCGAGTTGGACGGTTACCCCCGGGGCAGTGCCCACTCGACTTCCGCAACAGGCGGCTAGGATACGCTGATCCCGGCGGTGCTGGCGGAGATCAAATCGCACGTGTAAGCCAGGTGCACCAAAGCGGCGACACCGTCAATCCGCATCTTTTCGAAAACGCGGGCGCGATGTTTCGCCACCGTCTTTTCGCCGATGTTCAACTTCGAGGCGATTTGTTTGGAGTGGTTGCCGGCAATGAGCAGTCCCATGACTTCCCGTTCGCGATGCGACAGGGAAGTCAAACGCTCGGCCATGTCTGCCCGTTGTGTCTCGCGATGTCGTCGTCCGGCGTCGCGATCGATCGCTTCCTGTACCCGGGTCAAGAGCGCTTGCCGGCTGAAAGGTTTCTCGATGAAGTCAACCGCACCGGCTCCCATTGCCTTGACAGCCATCGACACGTCGCCATAGCCGGTGATCATGATAATAGGGATCTGGATGCCGGCGGCAAGCAGCTTTTCCTGCAACCCCAGACCACTCATTCCCGGCATGCGGACATCGAGAACGAGGCAACGGGGCGGCCCAGCCCCATCCGCGTAAGCCTCCAGGAAATCCTCCGCCGAGCCAAACACTTCGGTCCGCAACCCGATGCTGCGCATGAGCAGTCTGAGCGACTCACGTACTTGTGGATCATCATCAACCACATAGACCGTTGGGACATTGACTTGATTGATCACCGGTAGACCCTTTCTCCGCAATCTACGGTCATAAGGATGTCCTATCGACTGAAGATGCAGGCTTCCTGGACGATTGATCAAATACGCTTCGCCCATGGAGCTTCGGCATGATTACACAGACCTTCCACAAGCCCGCTCTGTTGAGTTCAGCCGGCCGTACAGACCAGCCAATGGGAGGGAAGGTGCTAACCCAGAGCCGAATTTCTTGACCGCCAACTACTCCCGGATTCTCCCAGACGAAGTTGCCCTTGTCCAGCGAAATTGCTGATCCCGGTGCCTTAGATACGTGCTTTTCTCACAAATTGCGAGTTTTTCTTATTTCACATGGGGTGTGTACATTATAAACGTTGCCTGGGCGTCCAACTCGTTTGTCGGCCATCTCGTGAGTCTCCGTAACCCCCAAAGAGACTAGTTTCATTGCCGCCAGGTGGGGCGCGGTCTGTGGACCATGTCCGTCGCTCGAGAGGGAACGCCTCTGTGAGAGCCAAGTACGCCCCTCTCATCCACCACACGGTTCGCCGGGCGTCGTGTGCGCTCGGGAGGCACGGCTGGCCGGGGCTCGTTTCCTGCCGTCGGCTTTCGGCAAACCCCTGTCAAACGAGAACCTCCTTCGGTAAAGTGTGTGGGTCCATCGGTTCCTCGGCAGACCCTTCGGCGAGCGCTCCCAGCGATGGGGACTCCAGCAAACTCGGACGTTCTGTCTCCCGGCAGCCGCCCGGCTTTGGAGGTAGAATCCTCTTTGGCGGGCGTGGCATGGTCGACGGACATCCAGCTGCGCGCCGGCGCGCTGTCCGTGACCGGTGAGATTCCCTTCGCGATCCCCACCGACTGGCGGAACCGCTCCATCGGCCAATTGCTCGGACTGGACCAATCCGGTGAGCGAATCCTTGCGGCACATCGGGAGGCGCTGGAGGGCAAGTCCTCCACCTTCGACCAGTCTTGGGCCGGTCGCGTCTATCAGGTACACGTCGCGCCGAAGTACGATGCCGACGGAACCATTGACGGTTGCATCGGATTCGCGCAGGACCTTGTCGATCACAAGCGGGCCGAGGAAGCGTTGCGCGAGTCGGAAGCCCGCTACCGCGCCATTTCCGAATTGACCAAGACCTATGCTTACTCGACTCGGTTGGAGGCCGACGGCACGTTGATTCTCGAATGGGTTACCGGCGACTTCGTTCAGATCACAGGTTATCCACTCGAGGAGATCAAGAAGCTTGGCGGTCCTCTCACCCTGATTCATCCGGCCGATCGGCACATTGCGGTGAAGCGAACCGAGCAGCTGCTGGCCGGCCATCCACACGTGTCGGAGTTCCGCATCCTCACCAAGTCCGGGGCTACTCGTTGGCTGCGCGATTACGGACGCCCGGTGCGCGACCGGCACGAGAAATGGGTCGTCCGCTTTTACGGAACGGCACAGGACATTACCGATCGAAAGCAAGCGGAGCAGTCGCTCCGCGAGAGTGAGGAACGGTTCCGTCTGGCCTTCGAAGAAGGGCCTCTCGGCATGGTCGTGCTGAATTTGGAAGGAACCGTGCTACAGCTTAACCGGGCGATGAGCCGGTTTCTGGGCTGTCCTACTCGGGAGCTCGCCGGCCGGAATCTCGAAGAACTCACACCTCAGGAAGATATTCCCGCCATGGCCGCCGCCCTGCGGCAAATCATCTTCGGCACCGAGGAGCGACACAGCTGGGAAAACCGTTATCTCCACAAAGACAATCGCCACGTCTGGGGACGGACCACCGCCACGCCGTTGCATGATGAAGACGGTAAAATCATGTGTGTTCTGGCCATGGTCGAGGACATCACCAATCGGAAACACACCGAGGAGGCGCTCCGTCGGGCCGAACGGCTCGCCTCGATCGGAACGTTGGCCGCGGGCATCGCCCACGAAATCAACAACCCGCTCGGAGCCATCACGCTCAGCGTCGACGCCATGGCCCTCTCCGCAGACCAAGAGAATCGAGACGAGATCCTCGAGTTGGCCATGAACAATATTCGGACCAGTGCGTTGCGTTGCGGGCGAATCGTCAAGAGCGTGCTCCAGTTTGCTCGCGACGAGGTTTCTCGCAAGTCTCCCGGCGATCTGGCCAACGTCGTCCGTCGAGCACGAGACATGGCTCGATCCTTTGCCACCAGACGGAAAATCCGCCTCCAGCTCGACATCGAAGACCCTCTTCCGGCGGTCAACATGAATCCAACCGAAATGACGCAGGTTTGCGTCAATCTTATCTCGAATGCTGTCCAGGCATCGAAGCCGGGCGGCACGGTCGTCGTGCATCTTTACTGCACCGACCGGGTCGTGCGTCTGGACGTGGTCGACCAGGGACACGGCATCCCCGAGGAGAAAATCGATCGCATCTTCGATCCGTTCTTTACGACCAGAGCGGAAGAAGGGAGAACCGGCCTGGGACTGAGCATCATCTACGGCATCCTCAAACAACACGACGGTACGATCGACATCGACAGCATACCGGGGCAAGGTACGACGGTTTCGATCACGTTGCCCCTCAGCGACGGTCCTCCCCAATAACCTGCGAGCCTGACTCAAGGTTTTTCCGGCAGCCTCCCGTTGGGCAAGCGGAGTCAGGTATTGAAAAACAGAAAAGGATTTCTGTGCTGCAAAGCCCGTTCCTCAAATCTCTGGGCCAGCGCTGCGCTATCCCGGCGCGCCGGGACCCGCGCTTCTCGGGCCAGGGCACGCGCATGACCGGCCCGGGCCAAGTCTCCATGGTCGGTCGGTGCGGCAAATTCAACCGTTTGGTGGAATAAAGCCCTCGATTGGGGGGAACCGTTTGGGCGATATCCTCTGTATCGGCCTTGTGCTCGTTTCGCCACAACCATCACTGCCCCACAAAGATCCGAGTTTAAGGCCATACCTCGACGGGTCGCGTCCAGCCAATGGGCGCGGCCCCTTTCTTTGCGCTCTTTCTATCCCGACTTCGGACGGAAACAACGTGCTCACGCTAACGAAAGAGTATCTGGGAATTGGGAGGGCGAAGCTCCTGCCGGGCTGGATTCGTAACGCTCGTGTGCGTCCCGGAAACCTCGGATCTTAGCGTTTCGAACTCCCGAAGGGCCTCACCGCAAGCGTGAGCATCGCACCCGTGCTCGCCGTGGAAAGAAGATGAACCACGGCATTTACTTGGACGACGCCGAATCCTCCTCGATAGGCGGCGACGGGCGTTCGATCCGCTCGGGCACTTTGGGAATGTCGGGGTAGATGATCTGGGACGGCGGATCGGGCGAGATCGGCTTGTCGACTTCATGCGTAGCCGGCTCGGGCGAGATCGGCTTGTCGACT
>Ga0307432_1002485_pt1 | contig 10032 bp, 8 predicted proteins | sample SalMarWE160150MG_FD_202158 | JGI IMG/M metagenome (GOLD analysis project Ga0307432, IMG submission 202158) | Salt marsh sediment microbial communities from the Plum Island Ecosystem LTER, Massachusetts, United States - WE1603-150 | ecosystem: Environmental > Aquatic > Marine > Intertidal zone >...
TATTGTGAACATTTATTCAATAATAAAACTATTATGTTAATAATACTCCATTCAAAAACTTTGTCAACCTCCCTTGTTCCGTAACAGAAAAATTGAAAGCAACCTGGACTTCAAGGGACTTTCACGAGAAATCAAAGAGAATTATCCTTTTGTCATGAATGCCGTTCCAAAAACTCGTAATTATTTTACACTATAATGAGTTTGTTTTAGTTTGAAAATTCCTTTGGGAGGTAAACCCTATAACACGGTGGGAATTAAAAAAGAATTACTTTTCTTTTTTTCTCTGGGATATGAACAGAGCCTCTGCAGTAAGGACAGATGAACTGCTGAACTGTTGTCTCTATTTCTTTGTCTTTCTTTAACTGCTCAAAGAATCTCTCTGGCTTTATCTTAATAGGTATCGTTTCTATAAATCTTCTCAAACCCACAGTAGTGACACTTTGAAGGACGAAGAAGGCTATAAGAATCTTTTCCTTGACAGATATAGACCCAACATCTCTCATTCTCTTGTACTCGATATATCACAATAATGCACAAAGAAGAGTTTGTCAAGAAAAAAGTGTAAAATAATTATGAGGAAGGACTGTGGAAAGTGTTAAACTCTTTTCTCTATCGAACTAGATCTCTCACTGCTTTAACTATACCAGCTTCCTGAGGAATGGCGCTTTTCTCCAATTCAGGTGAGCGACGAGGGGTCGGGTCTTACATTGTGAATTTCACTCTTGGATTAGAAGCACAGAAGCTGCTTCCTGACCGATTGAGACATGAGTTGCCCCAATATAGAGATATTTCAGAGGGCCCTATCTACCTTTCTTTTCCCTTAACTCACAAATCATTTCCTCGAGATTCCCGATGAAGAGCATACATTTAAGTAAGTCTATACATTTCTCTTTGGTGAGGTCTCTTTGGCTTAAGTCTTCGGCTAATGACTTTCTATATTGAAATTTAGGGATCTTATCTTTTATTTCAACAAACCCGGGGGGTAAACTCGGGTAACAAAGTGATCTCTCTTACCACTTTAATTTCCTCCTTCTTTAATTGGGTAGCCGCCGGTAGCCGCAGGCTTTAGCCTGCGCTTTAGCCTGCGTAAAACAGCGCAACCTAAAGGTTGCGACTACCTTCGGCCTTTATTTTACTCAACATATCTTTATTAGGAATTACGCAGATAAAACCAAAAGGCTCATCCCCTATATTCTTGAACTGATGGATCTCGTTGGGAGGAACGTAGACAACGTCGCCAAAGGAAATCTCTGTCTCTTTTTCGCCAAGCAGCACCTTGCCTTTTCCTTTCAAAATTATTACTCCGTGATCATGGGCATGGTGCCCTAGATCGGTCCAACCACCTGGTTCTATTTCAAAATATCTCATAGCAAAATAAGGAGCCTTTTCTTTTTCACTTATTAGCCATCTCACCGTGGCTCCTTTGATATCTGGGGAATCGTATCCCTGAGGAACCACTCCATCCCAATCAAAATTGTCGAGATCACCCTGAAACTTGTGAATTATTCCCATCCCGGGTCCTCCTTCCTTGATTTACCAAATAGAATTGATACCTTCTTTTCTTAGGATCTCGGCGGTTGTTTTATAGACCGGAGCCAGCCGCTGATAAAGCTGCCGGTAGACTTTATACCAATCATTGTACCCCCTATGTCTTACCTCATCCGGCTCATTTCCAGGTATTACCTTTACCATCTCCTTTATTGCCTGAGGTACAGAACCGTATAGCCCTACCCCAACCCCAGCCAAGATCACAGCTCCCCAGGCTGCGCCTTCCTCGGGAAAAACCTTAAGTATTCTTCTATCCATTACATCAGTTTGTATCTGTCTCCAGAGTTTACTTTTGTTACCTCCCCCTAGAGCACGCACCTCTTTAGTCTTCACTCCGAGATTTTGAATAACTTCAGCATTCTCCCTAATGGCGTAGGCCACTCCTTCCATAATGGACCTGATAAAATGGGCTTTGGTGTGGTGCATGGAAAAACCATAAAATACCCCTCTGGCATCTGAGTCCCAGTGAGGACTTCTCTCCCCCATTAAATAAGGCAAAAATACCAGTCCTTCACAACCGGCAGGGACCGCGGCCGCCTTCCTACCCAGAATCTCATATACATCCTCTTTTCGGGATTCAGCTAAATCCTTCTCTTCGCGGCCAAAATTATCTCTGAACCATTTCAAAGCATACCCTGTCGACTGCATCACTGCAATAGTTATCCATTGATCCTCCACGGCGTGATACCAACAAAGAGCCCTGAACCGTGCATCTGGACGAGGCAAGTAGGTACAGATATAGACCACACCGGCTGTACCAATTACAGTAACCATCTGTCCTTCCTCTATAATCCCTGCTCCCACGGCTTCAGTGGCACAGTCCCCGCCTCCTGAAATTACGGGAGTCCCGGGGACAAGTCCTGTCTCAATGGCTGTGGTTCGAGTAATTTTGCCTACTATATCAGTAGAACTAGTTAACTCTGGTAAAATATCCTTTGGCAAACCAACCTCATGAAGGAGCTCCTCCGACCATCTTCTGTGGGCCACGTCAAAAAGAAGAGTTCCGCTAGCCTCTGAGGGATCGGTGGTCATCTCACCGGTTAGTCTAAATTTTACATAGTCTTTCGCCACCAATAGCTTAGAGGTTCTAGCAAATGTTTCTGGCTCGTTTTCTCTCACCCAGAGTAGCTGAGGAAGAGTATAAGTGGTAGTGGGGAAATTGGCTGTCTGATCAAAAATAAATTCTGTACCTATCTTTCTCTTCAAACTTTCTACCTGAGGGCCACTTCTCTGATCCATCCAGCTTATGGCTGGCCTTAAGGGTCTGCCAGCTTTATCCAGCAAGACATGGGTGTGCATCTGTCCACATAATCCAATGGCTTCTATATCAGATGGGTGGACTTTGGAAGAAGATAATATCCTCTTTACCGATTTCTTAGTTGCATCCCACCAAACCCCAGGATCTTGTTCAACCCATCCTGCTCTGGGATTACTCAGGCTGTACTCCTCATAGGATCTGTAGATATTTTTTTTATTGGTATCATACAAAATTACCTTACAGCCTGTCGTCCCCAGATCTATCCCCATTAAAAAAGACAATTTACCTTTTCTCCAATAGCAGAATTGTAACTATTCGGCCGCCGATTTACGCTGATATTTTTCTTTTAATTATAAACTTCATAAAAACTTCCAAGAATAATATCTGTGATCTCTTTGTGTTTTAACCTATCTGTGTTGATCTGTGTCAATCCGTGGCTAAATTGCTACGCAGAGTTTCTGTAGAAATTCTGCTATTTAAAGATACCTCTAAGTACCTCGGCTGTCTTAGCAGCATCCCTTTCCTGAACTATGGTGGTTAATCTGTCCACACCCAGCTTGTCAACCAGTCCCACTAAAGTGCGCATGTTCTCTATAGATTGCTGGCAAGCACTTACCACGTCCTCCCGATAGGGATAAACATCGAGAGAATACCAACCTTCATACTTGATTTTCTTTAGCCAGAAGAACAGCTCCAGATAGTCCCAAAAGTTCACCGAGCCCACAATCATGTCATGATCCCATTCCCGGTAATTATCATTGAGGTGAAGGTGAAAAAGCTTTCCCCATCGGTCCAGCAAAATCAAAGATTCTGATGGATTTTCACCACAGAAAAGAGCATGGCCGATATCAAGCGTTACTCCCACGTTTTTTAGATTCACAGCATTAGCCAGCAGCACTGCTTTACCCACTGTACTAATGAATATATGAGTTCGGGGTTCTTTTATTTTATACTCTACGGCTACTTTAACCTCTGGTTGATACTCTGCACAAGTTTTTATCCCTTCGATCAACCAATCCCAACTAACCTTATAGTCTGTCTGAAATAGATAGTCATAGCCATCTTGCCCCAGCCATAGGTTGACTTGAGGACACTCTAGCTGTCTCGATACATCCATTGCTCTTTTGGTAAGCTGAATAGCATCTTCCCTTATCTTTCTGTCTGAGGAGGTAAAAGAGCCATGCATCCATTTGGGGTCGCAGAAATGATCCGCGATCACTGAGACAACTTTTAAGTTATGCCCCTTAAGAAGACCCTTAAATTTATCGATTTCCTCGTCTTTAAAATCAACTGGATACATTACCTCCAGACCCTGAATCTGTTTTATCTTAGAGGCCTCTTCCATCTTCTCCTCCAAGGTTCTAGATCCATGGTAGGTCGCGAATCGGTCTGAAAGTTTCCCAAACAACCATAAGCCAACAGCAACTTTTTCTTTATCCATCATCTTCCTCCTTTTTTAATAAGAAATATCCCCGGACTCTTCCCCTCGATACCCGTTTAAATCTTCTCAATACTAATAAACCAATCTTCCTTTGCCTCAACCAACAAGGCTCACCATTACCGATCCGTTTCTCATGGTACCAGTGCAACAGCTCGTACCCATCCCGCACTAGCTCCCTCGATCTTTATTGGAAAAACGGCGACCTTGAATCCATAAGGTTTGGGAATTTTGTCTAGATTTGCCAACTGCTCAATTTGACAATATTCCTTTTCTCTCCCTACAAAATGGGCCTGGAAGAGATCTTTCAGATCTTCTTTCGGGGTAAGTTTTCTATCAAGACCATATCCATCCATACCGATTATCTTTACACCCCGTTCAATCATCCACTTAATAGCTTCTCTGCTTACTCCGGAATGTACACTCCCGTAATCTGGCTTGTTGAAATGTTTATCAGCATCGGTTCTGATAAGAACGATATCTTTTGCTTTAATCTCATAGTCTATTTTAGAAAGAACGTCCTTAAGATCAGAGACGGTAATTAGCTGGCCGGTTTTCTTTCGGGTAAGATCAAGGACGACTCCATCTCCATAACACCAATCTAGCGGTATCTCATCGATTGTTTTGGCAGGTCTGCCCTCAGTAGTGGGGGCGAAATGCCAGGGAGCCACCAGATGTGTACCAGTGTGGGTAGTTAGCTTTACCTCTTCCCAGGCAAAACCAATTTTCCCGGGAAACTCATCAACTCCCCTGCCTACGCGTTTACCCACATACTTAGCACCTGAGCGATGTTTCAAATAAAAGATTCTTGGAGGCCAGGGATCAAATGAATAATTCTCTAAAGGAACACTAAGATCTATTATCTTCATCATGGTTCAACCTTACCTTACTCATCCAGCGAGATTTTCCTCCATCTATTTAGCGTATTTTACTCCTCGGGAAAGAGATAAGGCTGCTACTGCTAGTATTATGCCTTTAAAAACATATTGGTAAAATCCTGAAACACGAAGTAGATTTAACAAATTTCCCAATATGGTTATAACCAGAGCCCCCATAAAGGCCCCTCCCACAGACCCCACACCCCCGGTAAAGCTTATACCACCCAGGACAGCCGAACCTATGGCATCAAGTTCATACCCTTGTCCCACATTAGGATATGCTGAATCCATTCGGGCAGTCAACATAACACCTCCCACTGCAGCACAGAATCCAGAGAAAGCAAAGGCAAATAGCTTTACTCTATCCACATTTACTCCCAGGTACCTGGTAGCTTCTTCATGTCCACCAGTAGCATGAATATATTGACCGGTTCGGGTCCAGGACAATATCAGTTGACCGATTACATACATGCCAATCATAATGAGCGTAAGCACGGAGATGGGTCCCAAATATCGGGCAATTATCCTGAATTCAGGAGGAAACATGGATATGGGAACTCCCTTTGCATATATTAGTGCTAGACCCCGTGCTATAGCCATCATAGCCAGAGTAGCAATGAAAGAAGGGATTTTAACCTTGGTCACCAGAAGACCACTGGTTAGACCGCAGAGAGTTCCCACCCCCAGTCCGGCAGTTACCGCCAGGTAAACCGGTAAATTCATCCATTTCATGCACCCAGCTATTAAAACACTCACCAAGGCTAACACAGACCCCAGGGAAAGATCAATTCCTCCCGTTAAGATAACGTAGGCTTCGCCCATGGCTAATATAGCAATAATGGAAACCTGAGTGAGAATATTTTTAATATTGGTTCCGGTAAAGAAGTGAGGAGAAAGCAAAGAGGAAATCAAGATAATCCCCAGGAGCGCCACCAATGAAGGAGCCTCTCGAAATTGACCAAATTTTCTCAAACCACTAGTTATACGGGTACAGCAATTTTTAAAGCCCCTGGCTATCTCTAGTTTGTCTTGCTTCAATCCATTCCTACCATCAAATCTATAATTTCTTCGGGGGTGGTATCTTTAGTAATTCTCTCTCCCACCCGTCTTCCAGTCCTTAAGATAATAACTCGATCGGTCACGGCAAAAATGTTGGGGAGCCGATGACTGATAAGTATTATAGAAATACCCCTTTCTTCAAGCTCTCTTACCAGTTCCAGTACCTTCTTTATCCCCTTGACTGACAAAGCAGCCGTAGGCTCATCCATAATAACTACTCTAGGATTAAAGAAAATAGCCCTTCCTACAGCTACTGCCTGTTGCTGTCCGCCGGAAAGGCCTGCACTGCTTAGTTTGGTTGAACGAATATCCACATCGAGTCGCCCTATTGCCTGACGAGATTGTTCTATCATTTTTCTCTTATCCAGTATTTTAATTCCCAGAAAGCTTTTTACCGGTTCTCGTCCCAGGAAAATGTTGCCGGCAATACTGAGATTGGGTACAATAGCAAGATCCTGATAGATCATCTCGATTCCCAGCCTTCTCGAATCTGCTGGAGAGGCAAATTCCACCCTTTGCCCCTGGATAAAGATTTCTCCTTCGTCAGGAGTGTATACACCACTCAGGATTTTTACCAGGGTCGACTTTCCGGCAGCATTGTCACCCACCAAGCCCAGAACTTCCCCATGGTTTAGTTCTAGATCCACTCTTTGCAAGGCTTTGACGGCACCAAAGCTTTTGGATATACCTTTCATTTCAACCAAAGGGATTTCTACCACCCTCCTCCTCCTTACCCTCCATTATCTATCAACTTATGAAGGTTAGGTTAGTGTAAGGGGAAGGTAATTCCTTACCTTCCCCTCCATCGTTAATTGACCGAACTCCGGGCTCTACTTGGATGGAAGCGCTGATGGGGTCCTGGTTAGACTATCCACTAACTGTTTGAAAGGTAAAATCATGACCGTAGGTGTTTTTATAAAGATTCCCCCGGTCGGTTCATACACAGGAGTACCTGGCGGTGGGGTCCATCCTTCTCTTACGTATTTTGCCATAGCCTCCACTCCCCAGTAGCCCATAACATACGGTGATTGGGCAACGGTGACGTACATTTCACCCCTCTCAACCGCAGCCACTGCATCATCAATGGCGTCAAATCCCACTATGATTACTCCGTCGGGAAATCCAACCTTTACACCCGCTCCTTTTAATGCTTCCAGTGCTCCCAGTGCCATATCATCATTTCCTGTAATGACTGCATCTATATCGCTGGTAGTGGCCAGGATATCTTCCATAACCTTCATTCCCGTAGGCTTATTAAACTGTGCTGTCAAATCGGCAACCATCTCTACAGTATTATTTTTTACCAGCGGATCCAGTACATTATGGACACCCTCTGATCTCTCCATAGCAGAAGAAGCTCCAGGAGTTCCCCAAAGATGTACAATTCTCCAGGGCTTTGACTTTCCTGAGGCCTCAAGGGCTTTCAACAGGGTCTTTGCTCCTTCTTCGGCTGCTTTTACATTGCTAGTGCCGATATAGCATACCCGATCTCCTCCCACAACGTCCCTATCCAGACTGAACACTGGTATTCCTGCTGCATTTGCCTTTTTGACAGCCGGTACCAATGCCTCTGCAGAAACCGGGTTAAGCAATATGGCATCGTATTTGGCAGCGATAGCATCTTCAACCTGGGAGGTCTGTAATCCTGGCTTATTTTCTCCATCGTAAGGGGTAACCTCCACATTGAATTCCTTGCCCGCTTGCTTGGCTCCATCTATCATGGCTCCAAAGAAGGGAAAGGCCATGCTGCAGATGAGAAGCGCTGCTTTGAGTGGCTTTTCTGCCCGAGCTGCCGGAGCTGGCATACCGAAAGCAAGCATCAAACCAACAATCACCACTAAACTGACTAGAGTTCTAGCCTTCATACTCTTCCTCCTTTACATGTCTTAATCTCAAGATCTTCCTTGAAGAAGATCTTTTCATTTACGTCCAAGTAGGGCCTATCTTGGTTACAGATCACCACCTCCTTCCTTTAATATTTTGACCCTCTTGAACATAACCACGTTAAATTTTACAATACCTTGCGCAATTGTCAAAATAGCTAAGGAACTATGGCTATCTTAATTCCAGCCTGATGAAGATGCATCTCGAGGGCCTTTACTGTCTCACTAAGGGGAACCTCGTCGGTCACCAGTAAATCCTCCGGCATCATGCAACGAGTAATCAAATCATAGGCTGTCTTTACATGACGGGGTGTAGTATGAAAAACACCTTTTAAAGTGAGTTGGGAGTAATGCAGAAGTTCTGTACCTACCGTGATAGTGGTACCGGCTTTGCAGCCCCCAAAGAGAAGAACCTTACCTGCTTTTCTTGCCATGAGTATGGTCATCTCCCAGACTTTAGGGAATCCAGTTGCCTCTATGGCTACATCCACTCCCCTTTTGTCTTCTGTGAGCTCTTGTACTGAGGCTACTTGATCTTTTGTGTGGGAGACATTTATCGTCTCGTCAGCTCCCATCTTTTGGGCAACAGCAAGCCTTTGCTCCGAGAGATCACAGCTAATCACTCTTGCCCCTTTGAGTTTGGCCAATCTTACAAACATAAGACCAATGGGTCCGGCACCATTTATAACCACCGTATCACCCAATTGTATACCAATCTCATCAGTGCCATAAACTACACAGGACAAGGGTTCTAAAAGCGCGGCTGCCTTATAGGAAATTTCATCGGGGATCTCAAATAGGTTCTGCTCAACAATAGCCGAGGGAACTTTAATATATTCGGCATAGGCACCTAACAATAAATTATCCATCAGATGCTCACACATGCTGTGATAACCCTTCTTGCAATAATAACATCTCCCGCAGGGTGCAGTATTATGCCCCACTACCCTCATCCCCTCCTTGAATCCAGAGACATTTTCTCCCACTTCAACTACATCCCCGGCCCATTCGTGGCCAAAAAGGCAGGGAGGCTTAAATAAAGAATAGCCCCTGCGATAACTTTTGACATCTGTTCCACAGGTCAAAGCTGTCTTGACCCTCACCAGAACTTCCTTATCCCCTACTCGAGGTACTTCAACTTCCTCAATCCGAACATCTCCCGGAGCATAAAATATAGCCGCTTTCATTTTTTCCATTCTCTAAAAACTCCTTCCTAAGCTGCGCCTATCACTTTCAATCTCATATCCCAATCATCCCAGACCTTCTGGTAAAGGTTCTGATAAAGCTGGTAAATGAGTTGATATTTTTGGTGATTCTCTGGATGAGGATAATATTCCTTTTCAAGCTTCACTACTCTTTTTACTGCATCCTCCATATGAGGATAAATTCCTACTGCAACTCCGCCACCGATGGCAGCACCAAGTGCCCCTAGTTCAGTGGTTCGAAGAGTCTTAATAGTCTTTCCAGTGACATCAGCAAAGATCTGACACCAGAGGCTACTTTTTGCTCCTCCACCAGTGAGTGCTACCTCGGAAATTTGAACTGGTATGTGTTTGAAACAATCGAGCATAGAAAGAGCTACTCCCTCGTAAACAGATCGAAGCAGATGCCAGCGACTATGTCTCGAACTGATGCCGAAAAATTGTGCTCTGGCAGATGGTTTGACAAAAGGGGCTCGTTCACCACCTGGATTTATATAGGGATGATAGAGAACCCCCTCTGAACCCAGGGAAACCTCTTTTACCTTTTCCTCCAAGACCTTGTAAAGGTTTCCCTTCTCTTTTTTAGCTACCTCAACCTCAGATGAACAAAATTCCTTGATAAACCAATCAAGATTAGGTGTTCCGGCCATGCTGGGCATGGAGCGTACGAATTTGTCGGGCAAAGCGTGAACCAGAGTCATCCCCACACCAACAGGCTCCAAAATGAGCTGATCAGTAACCACTGCATTAAAGCAGGTAGTGCCAA